>Ga0189290_100053_pt1 | contig 120442 bp, 101 predicted proteins | sample UW140minimetaG_FD_130318 | JGI IMG/M metagenome (GOLD analysis project Ga0189290, IMG submission 130318) | Marine microbial communities from the Costa Rica Dome - UW140 mini metaG | ecosystem: Environmental > Aquatic > Marine > Oceanic > Photic zone | place: Costa Rica: the Eastern Pacific...
ACACACAAACCAAGGTTAACAATCAACGCATATCCGCACTTATCCACAGACTCACAGCAAGACTCACCAAAGACTCACACAGAAAAAGCCTCTGAATGAGACAGAAACCTACGTCGGGATCACATCGTTATCCTCGCTGTTTCACAGAGAGGCAGAAAAAAGATCCGCAATCTCTTCCAGACATGCCCTGCGCCGGGAGGTATGTGGCAGGGTCATCACCAGAGCTTTGCCGGTAGCGATGCCTTTTTCTGACACCCGGCACAGGGCGCCCACCGCTATCGCTGGATCAATCAAGAAGCCATGAGCCATCAAAAGACCTGCGCTGGATTTGGCCTCTTCCACAGCCAGTCCATAGAGAGAGTATCTGGGGCCTAAAGTTGGATCCCCAACATTTGTGCCTGTGCCCTCGGACCAGAGACGCCAATCCTCGGACCAAGTTTGATCATGCAGGAGCGGTGTGTCGGTGAAAGCGTGGCTTTCTAACAAGGCGGGCGCGCAGACCGGGAACAGGACATCGTCCGCCAGAACCCGCTCTTCTGGCGAACCTGTTGGCGTGTCAATGAACAGAGCGAGGTCAAACAGGTCACGCGCGAGGCGGGGCGGTGTTTCCATTGCGGTCACAGAAATCTTTAGGTCTGGACGTTTGGCACGCAGACGTCCCAAGCGGGGTGGCAACCAGAGTTGGGCCACAGATGGAAGCGCGGCAATGTGGATTTCGATGGTGGGGCAAAGATTGCGCAGGTTTTGTGTGGCCTCCGCCATCGCGTCAAAGGCACGCGTGAAGGCCTTAGCCACGTCCCGACCTTCTGCGGTCAGCGACACGCCCTGAGCTTGACGGCGAAATAGAGTGACCTGCGCCCAGACCTCCACCACCTTGATGTGTTGCGACACCGCCCCCGGTGTTACGCCCAATTCTTCGCCTGCCGCAACAAAACTTTGCAGACGGGCGGCGGCCTCAAACGCGCGCAGAGCATTCAAGGGTGGTCCTTTGGGGCGATTGGGTAGAACAGACACGACATAGCCTCAGTTTTTCTACGCCAAGAAATAGCAAATCTGATTTGCGTTGTCAGGGGAGCCTGTCACTTTTGGATCAAACATGGAGTGATGAGACATGACATTGGATTTCAGAGACTGGGTGCCGACGGCAAGTGAAACCCTGGTGCGCGACATTGCCAAACAGACGGCGGAGACATCGGCCACAGATACTCTGGCCCGGATCGAAGACCTCGCCGCAAAGAACCGTGACATTCACGAGCAAGAGTGTTTCAACCTGAACCCCGCCACCAATGTTATGAACCCTCGGGCCGAGGCGCTTTTGGCCTCTGGCATTGGGTCACGCCCGTCGTTGGGCTATCCCGGCGACAAATACGAAATGGGGCTCGAGGCAATTGAAGAGATCGAGGTGATTGCGGCGGAACTTGCGGCCGAGGTGTTTGACGCCAAATTTGCCGAAATCCGCGTACCGTCGGGCGCGATTGCCAACCTCTATGTGTTTATGGCGACCTGTAAACCGGGAGATACCATCATTGCGCCGCCTGCGACCATTGGCGGGCATGTAACCCATCATGTGGCAGGCTGCGCCGGGTTGTTTGGACTGCGCACGGTAATGGCACCCACGGATACGGATGGCTACACCGTGGACCTAGACGCGTTGCGGACACTTGTGCTGAAGGAGCAGCCAAAGCTGATCACCATTGGCGGCAGCCTGAACCTGTTTGAACATCCGGTGAAAGAGGTGCGCGCGATTGCGGACGAGGTCGGCGCCAAGGTGATGTTTGATGCGGCCCATCAATGCGGGATCATTGCGGGCAAGGCTTGGCGTAACCCTCTGACTGAGGGGGCGCATTTCATGACCATGAGCACCTACAAAAGCCTCGGGGGACCGGCAGGTGGTTTGATCGTGAGCAATGATGGGGAAATCGCCAAGGCGCTAGATGCCATTGCCTTCCCCGGCATGACCGCAAACTTTGATGCGGCCAAATCTGCGGCGCTGGCGGTGACGATGCTGGACTGGCGCGGTTATGGGGCGGCTTATGCGCAGGAGATGATTGCCATGGCGCAGGCTTTGGCGGCGGCGCTTGAAGCCAAAGGTGTGCCGGTGTTTGCGGGGCGTGGAGGTCACACGCAGTCCCATCAGTTTGCGGTTCTGGCGAAAGGCTATGGCGGTGGACAGGCGGCTTCCAAAGTTTTGCGCAAGGCCGGGTTTTTGGCCTGTGGCATTGGACTGCCTGTGGCCGAAGTTCCCGGCGACATGAACGGGTTGCGCATTGGCACGCCAGAACTGGTGCGCTGGGGCATGACGGCGGGCGATGCCGAGCGGCTCGCCACGTTAATTGCCGCCGGTTTGGTAGGTCACGACGTGGCCGAAGAGGTCAGCGCCTGGCGGCGGACCTTTGATACAGTGCAGTTTGTACACAGCTAATCAGAAAGGCGGCGGGCGTTTGAGGCTCACACCGCCTGACGTTTTGCCGGCTGGGCGGCAGCGCGTTTCTTGGGCAGCTTGCGGATCGCAATCAGGCCAATCACCACCGCGAGGTAGATGTAAGGCTCATACTCAAAGCCCTTGGTCTGCATGATGTAGTGCACACCACCCAGCGCCACGGCGAGATAGGTTGCTTTGTGCAGTTTACGCCAGCGCGGGCCAAGCTTGCGGATCGACAGGTTGTTGGACGTGACCGCCAGCGGCAGCAAAATCAGCAGAGAGATCATACCGACAATGATGTAGGGGCGTTTGACAATGTCTGCCCAGACTTGGGAAAGGATTTGCACATCCAGCACCATCCACACAAAGAAGTGCAACAGGATGTAGAAGAAAGCGATCACGCCCAGCGTCCGGCGCCAGCTCAGGAAGTTGAGCTTGGTAAACCGGCGCAAAGGGGTGACCAGCAGGACAGCGATCAGCACTTGCAGACCAACCTTGCCCAGCGCGTGCTCCATGGCTTTCACGGGATCAACGCCCAGGCCGCCGGTGAAACCCGCATAAAGCAGCCATGCCGGATAGGCTGCCCCAATCAGATAGAGCAGCCAGCTGGGCGTTTTGCGCAGGAGAGTGTTTATGGTGTCGATCATGAATGTCAGTAGTTTTTGCGCAGGTCCATGCCGTCGTAAAGGCCCGCGACCTCTTTCTCATAGCCATTAAACATCAGCGTCGGGATGCGTTTGGCAAAAAACCCGCCGCCGATGGGGCGCTCGGAGGCTTGGGACCAGCGGGGGTGGTCCACCTCCGGGTTTACGTTGGAGTAGAAGCCATACTCGCCGGGGATGGATTTGTTCCAGCTGGTGGGTGGCTCTTTGTCCGTAAGCGTGATACGCACGATGGATTTGATTGACTTGAAGCCATATTTCCACGGCACCACCAGACGAATTGGCGCGCCATTTTGCTTAGGCATGTCTTTGCCGTAGATGCCGGTGGCCATCAGGGTAAGCGGGTGGTTGGCCTCGTCCAGGCGCAGGCCTTCGACATAGGGCCAATCGAGGAAGGGTGCATTTTGCCCAACCATTTCCTCAGGGCGGTAGAGCGTTTCAAACGCCACATATTTAGCAGAAGACTGTACGCCCGCGAGGTCCAGAAGATCTTTTAGCTCAAAGCCGTTCCAAGGCACCACCATTGACCAGGCTTCGACACAGCGGAAACGGTAGATGCGTTCCTCGATTGTCATTTGGGACAGGATGTCCGCGAGCGCGTAGTCACCGGGGCGGTCGACCATACCGTCGATTTTGATGCTCCACGGCTGGGTCGTCAGGCGGTGCGCGTGTTTGGCGGGGTCTTCCTTGCCGGTGCCGAACTCATAGAAGTTGTTGTACTGCGTAATGACATCAAAGTCAGTGGGAGTGAGATCGGAGGCGGCACGGGCTTTCGGCGCGAGGGCAGCCAGACCAAGACCTGCCATGCCAGCCATCACTTGACGTCGGTTCATATAGGCAGACTTGGGAGTCACGTCGTCATGTGTGAGGTCATTGGTCCATCGGTGCGCCATGCGGGGTCTCTCCTATTACGTTAAAGCCGTGATAGCGCAAGAACAGGCGAGCGCGCCACACACAGGGGGTCACGATGGTGTGGGGCGATTGTAACGTTTGGACGAACATCGACCTACGTAGCCAGAAAAAAGATCCCGTAGGACAGGTCAAGAAGCCGTCGATCGCGCACAGTTTTTTGACGACCCATCAAATGAACCCGCTCAAAGAAATCCGTAGTCCGGTTGCAGCTCACGGCACAGTTATCCCGGCCAGACGCGACTTCGCAAATTCATATACGGCATACTCTAAGGGGTGCTTGTCGTAGAATTGGTCGCGATACTCTTCTGGCAAAGGCTGATCCCGCTCGGTCACGTTCACGACTTCTAGCTGGGATGGATCAAACTCAACCCCTAGCTTTTTTGAAATTAAGCCAAGGCTCTTGGAGAGTTCCTCTGTGATGCCAATTTCAATGAAATACTCCTCGAGAATATCTTTGAAATTTTCAGAACTCATCTCTCTTGGGAAATGGTTCAGCATATTCAGCCCTGTGACCTTTATGTGTTCTTCAAGACTGACACCGGGGACTCTTGACTGATCCTTCCAATGCTCGCTGACTTTTCGAACAAAAAAGTAGTGAGATATCGCAACCTCAAAGGGGTCACGAAGTATGGTCACAAACTGCGAAACATCCGGGTAGTAGTCTTCGATACCAAAGCCACGGTTTCTATTAAAGTGACCAAAAATCACCGGGGAATACTTTACGAATTTCTCTAACTTAAGTGGAAGCAAATCAGGCATTCCGCCAGCGGACTCGTTGTAATAATGTCGGTGAAATCTATTCGGAAACCAGTCCTTCACTATTTGTCTAACCGCCCCACCTGCGGTTTTGGGCACGTGGATAAATATCAAGGGTTTCTGATTTTCAAAATCACGCATCTAAAAATTCCTCAAAAAACTTCATGAGTGATATGTAGCGGGCGAAACGCGATCACTTTGCTGTATTTAGAGCTTCCAGTTTACTTGTGCGGCGCTAGCTCGCAAACGTTCGTTTAACATACGCCTCAAAAACTGCCTACCAGGATCCCTCTCAACGCTAAGGTCGCTTTGACTAAATCCACTTTCTTTTGGCAGGGGCCGGTCAGGCAGCCTGAGTTCCGTTGCCAAGGCGGCATTATTACCGGAAGAGAGCCCCGTCTCGAACATCGCCTGACTTGCAACCACCTATGGTGCCCCACTCGCTGAACCATTCGCGGCACAAGCAGGCAGAATCAGTTAGACGGCGCCAGGGCGGGGGAACACCTCATTCATGGGCACAGACCGGCCGTTGGGTTGCACCAAACGTACGTGGCGACGGCGCAGCTTGCGTGGCTCAGAAACCCCAACGGAATGGGCAATAACTTCGACCTCTTTCACCAGCGCCTGGGCATATCGGGCGACGCGGGGGGCTTTGCGATCCACCACCAGACCTTTTTGAAAACGCGGATCGTGGGTGGTAATTCCGGTGGGGCAGGTGTTTTTGTTGCACTTAAGCGCCTGGATGCAACCCAGCGCAAACATGAAACCTCGGGCGGAGACCACAAAATCCGCACCAGCCGCAAGCGCCCAAGCAATGTCGCCGGGATTCACCAATTTACCGGAGGCGATCAGACGGATGCGGTTGTGCAACTCAAACTCATCGCGCAGATCAGCCACCAAAGGCAGCGCCTCACGCACAGGCATACCCACCAGATCCATCAGCGGCATCGGGGCCGCGCCAGTGCCACCCTCGCCACCATCGATGGTGATAAAGTCCGGCGCCATGTCAGCGCCACGCCGCGCAATGGTTTCAAAGAACTCGCGCATGGTGCTTTCAGCCCCGACCACGGTTTTGATGCCAACCGGTTTGCCGGTGACATCGCGGATATGGGGCGGGGAAATCCAAAAGATGGTCAAAGTTATCAATCTCACGGTGACGATTGGGGGAGATGCCGTCCTGGCCAACTTCCAAACCGCGGATTTTGGCAATCTCGTCAGTGACCTTTTCGCCCGGAAGAATGCCGCCTTTGCCGGGCTTGGCGCCCTGAGCCATTTTCACCTCAAACATACGGATACTGTCATGGCTCGAGACTTCGCGCAGCTTTGCGTCATCCAGCCCACCGTCGGCATTGCGCACGCCAAATTTGGCAGTGCCAATCTGATAGACCAGATCACTGCCACCTTCGTAGTGAAACGGGCTGACACCACCTTCGCCGGTGTTGAGCCAGATTCCCGCCGCAGCTGCGCCGCGGCTTAACGCCTGAATGGCGGGCTTGGACAAGGCACCGTAGCTCATGCCGGAGATGTTGAAAAACGAGGGCGCAAGATAAGGCATGCGCGCGGTGGGGCCAATCAGCAGCGGCTCGGACTTCGCATATTCATCGTCAAGCGGTGGGAAAGGGTCATTCACAAAAATCGGCGTGCCCGGCACGTTGAGATTGCGAGTGGAGCCAAAGGCAATGGTGTTGGACTTGCCCTCCCCTGCACGGCCCACCCATTCTCGTTGAGCACGGTTAAACGGAAGCTCTTCCCGATCCATAGCAAAGAAATACTGCCGAAAGAACTCACCTAACTCCGAGAAGATATGGCGAAAACGGCCGATGACCGGATAGTTGCGCCGGATAGCATCCTCTGTCAGCCTGCGGTCGATAACAAAGAGAACAAGCGCGATCACCACCAAGAGCGCAAAGATCAGTACAAAGGCCAGACCGAGAAATTCCACCACATCAAAGGCTGTTTCCATTGTGCTTGCCATAACTGGCTCCCTTCTGGCGCGTCACGCCTAAAGTGCCGCCCGTTTAGAGCGAGAGCAAGTCACGATTGGATAACAGCCGCGTGATGCAGGTGCAACAATTTTGGGAGTTTGGTGCTAGGCAATCCCCGACACCATGCGCGCCGCCTCAAGGGCGTATCGGTCGGTCATGCCGGTGATGAAATCGCTCATGGCATGTAACGCCGTGTAGCCGTCGTTGATACCGCGCAAGTCGAGCGACATTGCACGGACCAGTTGCGCCTCATAGTCCGGCAGGGCGTCGCTGTTCCAACCGCTCTGCGCCAAGGCAGTGTAGACCGGCAACACGCCGTCTAGGACAGTGCGAATGGCGTTGCGGCCCTGAATTTCCAGCTTGGTTTTGCGCGGAGCAGTGAACAAGCGCTCTTGGGCGGTCTGTTTGATTTTCTCGAAAGCCGCGCCTTTGAGAGACAATGCAATTAACTCACCGGAGAACTGGCCGGACAGAATGGACGCGTGGTTGTCGATGAAGGCCTGGACACAGGCGTCGATAGCGCCGCCTATTGCGCGGGCGCGCATGTAGCTTATGCGTTCATAGGCTGTGTAGGCTGATTGATCGCGGTTGGTGAGACGGCACAAGGGTGACAGGAGGTCTTCGACACGTTCAAGGCTGAGATCGCCAGCGGAAAAACCGTCTTCGAGATCCACGATATTATAGCATATGTCGTCTGCGGCCTCGACCAGATAGACAAGCGGGTGACGCCGCCACCACAGACTGCCATCCGGTGCGGTCTCTTGAGGCAAGCCAAGCGCCTGTGCCACCTCTTTGAGCGTGTCAAATTCGGAATGAAAAGCGCCAAATTTCTTGGCGCCAACATAGGGCGCGTTGCCGACGTTGGTCGCTTTGAGCGCAGCGGAGGTGCTTGCGGTCATCGGGTATTTGGTGAAGGCGCCAAGCACAGCGTTTGATAGGCGCATGCCGCCTTCGTTGCGGTACATTTCCAGACATGTGACAATGCGAAAGCCCTGCGCGTTGCCTTCCAGAGGGGTGAACTCGTGGCGCTGTTCTGACGCGACTTGGGCAAAAATCCCGTCGTTCTGGGCAAACTTCTCTTTGAACCAACCGCCAATGGCCTCTTCGCCGGAGTGGCCAAAAGGTGGGTTGCCAATGTCATGTGCAAGACAGGCGGCGTGCACAATCCCCGCCACTTTGGCAGCTTCGCCTTTGGCAATGTGACCTTGCACTTCAAGCCAGCTGCCCACTTTCATGCCAAGCGTGCGGCCCACGCTGGCGACCTCCACCGAGTGGATAAGCCGGTGACGCAGGTGATCATGATCATAAAGCGGATGCACCTGCGTTTTGTTGGCGAGCCGCCGAAACGGAGCGGAGAAGGTGATCCGGTCTGCATCCTGCACAAAGTTCTGACGCAGCGGGTCTTCTTCCCGGCCTGTGTCTGCGGCGCGGTCGGTGTTGATCAGGGTGTGCCAATCCAAAGTCTTTGGTCCGTCTGTTGTACGCAGAGAAGAAAGCCCGCCGGTTTGGCGGGCTTTGCAGGTAGTTTAGGGTTAATGCACGACGGCGTCATCCGGTTTTACCCACGCGCAAAGAAGGGCGCCCCAAGGGAGACGCGCTTTATTCGATGCCGGTACGCGTGGACCACCTTTGACGGGCGGATAAGTCGGCATCGCAGGTTTCGAGCGTCAGCGTTTTGATCTGATTGGTTGGGCTCCGTCCTAAGCGTGTATCCTCACCGACGGTCACACAGAGGGCGGGCGCTGAGGCCGGATTGATTTCGCCTTCCCCTGAAAATCTGAAACTTTGTTGTTCTGCACCATTGCAAGAAGACAGCTCGATCGACGCACCCGGCTCCGGACTGGTGATCTGCGCACAAACATCAAATTTCGGCATATAGAGTTGGCCATCTGCGAAACGGTCTGTCTCAAAAATCTGATCTACCAACAATTCTCCCAACGGGCTGTAACAGGTATGCCCCTGCAAGCCGTTGGCTGGGTCAGCGGAGGCTCCTTTGCCGCCGGCAATGTCGACACAATACCCGCTCTGGGTGTTGTCGAGTAAGTCAGGGAGATAGATTTCCACTTCTTCCGCAGAGGAAGGAACAGCGGAGACCGAAATAATAGCAGCCGCTAAAGAAAAAACTGATCGAGACATTGATACACCTTTCAAAAAACATGGCCAGCTAAGAGCCCGTTATACACCAAACGCAAAGGATCATGTTTTCTGTCGCACTTATGTCAAAAAAAGGCGGGAGTGTCCCCGCCTTTTGTTTTGAATGTCGATGCCTGGAATCAGTGCACCACCGCGTCATCCGGTTTTGGATTGTCGCTGCTGCCAACCCGATCGCCAATCAGCAGGCCTTCGGCACCCGCGCTGACTGGCACGGTGTCGCCGTCTTTAATGTCGCCAGCCAGCAGAGCTTCGGCCAGCGGGTTTTGCAGCGCACGTTGCATCACACGCTTCAGCGGACGTGCGCCAAAAACCGGATCATAGCCCTCATCGGCGAGCCATTTCTTGGCATTGTCGTCCAGCTCAAGGCCGATCTTACGACCTGCCAGCCGCTTCTTAAGCCGAGCAAGCTGAATGTCGACAATGCCGCCCATATCGCCACGTCCCAGACGGTCAAAGATGATGGTCTCATCCAGACGGTTGAGGAACTCCGGCCGGAAGTGGGCGCGCACGGCGTCCATTACATCGCGACGGGCATCCGCAGCATCGGCCCCTTCGGGCAGCTGGCTGAGCGCCTGCGCGCCTAGGTTTGACGTCAGGATAATCAGCGTTTGCTTGAAGTCGACCGTGCGGCCTTGGCCATCCGTCAGCACACCATCGTCGAGCACCTGCAGGAGTACGTTGAACACGTCCGGGTGCGCCTTTTCGACCTCGTCAAACAGCACGACCTGATAAGGACGGCGGCGCACGGCTTCGGTCAGAACACCACCTTCGTCATAGCCCACATAGCCCGGAGGCGCGCCAATGAGACGGGCAACCGCATGTTTCTCCATGAACTCAGACATGTCGATACGCACCATCGCGCTGTCATCGTCAAAAAGGAACTCGGCCACAGCTTTGGTCAGCTCGGTTTTACCCACACCGGTTGGCCCCAAAAAGAGGAACGACCCAAGAGGGCGATTCTCATCATTGAGCCCAGCGCGCGCACGGCGCACGGCGTTGGAGAGCGCGGTCACGGCGGAGTGCTGACCAATCACGCGGCGGTGCAGGTCATCCTCCATACCCAGGAGTTTTTCGCGCTCACCTTCGAGCATCTTGGAGGTTGGGATACCAGTCCACCGCTCAACCACTTGCGCGATTTGCTCCGGGCGCACGGCCTCCTCAACAGTCATCTCACCTTCGGCATTTTCCGCCTCGTCGAGCTTTTTTTCCAAATCCGGGATAACGCCGTAGGACAGTTCCCCCGCACGGGCGAGATTTCCGTCGCGTTTCGCGATATCCAGATCCGCGCGGGCCTGATCCAGCGCTTCTTTGATGTCACGCGCACCAGCCAATTTATCCCGACCGGCCTGCCACTTGGCTGTCATCTCAGACGACTTCTCTTGCAGATCGGCCAGGTCCTTTTGCAAGGTTTCCAGACGGTCCTTGGAGGCCGCGTCGTCCTCAAGCTTCAACGCCTCTTCTTCGATCTGCAACTGCAATATCTGGCGGTCGAGTGCATCGAGTTCTTCAGGTTTACTGTCCACTTCCATACGCAGGCGGGAAGCGGCCTCGTCCACAAGGTCGATTGCCTTATCCGGCAAGAAGCGGTCTGTGATGTAGCGGTGGCTGAGCGTGGAGGCCGCAACCAGCGCCGCATCAGAGATCCGCACACCGTGGTGCAACTCATACTTCTCTTTGATGCCGCGCAGAATGGAAATGGTGTCTTCCACGGTGGGCTCTTCCACCACAACCGGTTGGAAACGTCGTGCAAGCGCGGCGTCTTTCTCTACATATTTGCGGTATTCATCCAGCGTGGTGGCGCCGATACAGTGCAGCTCACCACGTGCAAGCGCAGGCTTGATCAAGTTGGCCGCATCCATCGCGCCCTCAGATTTGCCCGCACCAACCAATGTGTGCATCTCGTCAATGAAGAGGATGATTTCGCCAGCGGCTTCGGTAACTTCGGTCAGAACCGCCTTTAGGCGTTCCTCAAACTCACCGCGGTATTTCGCGCCCGCAATCAACGCCCCCATGTCGAGCGCTAAGAGTTTCTTGTTTCGCAAGGATTCCGGTACGTCACCGTTCACGATGCGCAGAGCCATACCTTCGGCAATCGCGGTTTTACCCACGCCCGGCTCCCCGATCAAAACAGGGTTGTTTTTGGTGCGACGGCTCAGCACCTGCATCGCCCGGCGGATTTCATCGTCTCGACCAATGATCGGGTCGATTTTGCCTTCGCTGGCACGTTCGGTCAGGTCCTGGGCGTATTTCTTCAGTGCCTCATAGCCATCTTCCGCCGACGCAGAATCAGCGGTACGGCCTTTGCGGATATCGTTGATCGCAGCATTCAGCGCCTGTGCGGTCAAATTGGCGCTGTCCAGCGCGTCTTTGGCTTTGGACTTCACCATCACCAGCGCCATTAGAATGCGCTCAACCGGCACAAAGCTGTCACCAGCCTTTTTGGCCAGTGCTTCGGCCTCGGCCAGCACTTTGGCGGTTTTGTTGTCCATATAGGGCTGGCCGGCGTCGCCGGACACTTGCGGCAGTTTGGTGATGGCGGTGTCATTGGCGTCTCGCACCATCTGCGGCGCGCCACCGGCACGGGAGATCAAATTGGCCGCCAAGCCCTGATCGTCGTCCATCAATGCTTTTAGAATATGCTCGGGCACCAGACGCTGATGGTTTTCCCGCATCGCAATGGTCTGCGCCGCCTGAATGAAGCCGCGGGACCGTTCCGTGAACTTGCTTAAGTCCATGGGTATCTCTCCTTCTTGTAAGCGCCCCACGTCGGTATTGGCGCCCGCTTTGCGGCACGCCCCTGTGTGGGCCTCAGAAGAGATGTGGGGAACAGATCAAAACAGATCAAGATGTTCGCCCCTGAAAATCGAGTGCTTTTGAAGGGTTGCACAAGTTAGTGCGAAAATGGCGCGAAAATTCCCCTAATTTGAGATAAATTTCGCCCTATTTCTGAATCACAATGCTCACAAGAGCAGACAAAAAAGGGCCGCGCCATGCATGTGACCGAGATTCAGATTTCAAATCCAACCTACCGCCAGACGCTTGGCGAGCTGTCCGCCGTGGTCAGCCTGAGCGACGAGTGCCGCGATGTGCGCCTACATTGCGCCGTTCAAGCCGAAGAGGATCGCCCCAAAAGCGCTGGTCGTTTGGCCTTGATCAAAGAAGCGCTGCGTCAACTGAGCCGGATGCCGGAAATTCGCGCAGGCCGCGAGGAGCTGTCTTTTGCGCCGGGTGTCTATCCTAGCGAAGGCTAGACACGGCTGGTTGCAAATGAGCTGGCGGCGCATCAGCGCGCAACGCCTTGCAGCACAGGGCGCGTGGCGATAGAAGGCAGACGTTTGCTTTGCCCCTAGATAGCCCGGAGATACCGACATGACCGCTGATGACCGTCTGATTGTTGCCCTTGATGTGCCCAACCTGCTGCAAGGTCAGGAGCTTGTGGACCAGATTGGCGATGCGGTGAGCTTCTACAAGATTGGCCTTGGCATGCTGACCGGCGGTGGTCTGGCACTGGCCAATGAGCTGAAACAGGAACGCGGTAAGCGCATTTTCCTGGACATGAAGCTGTTTGATATTGGTGCCACCGTGGAAGCGGCCGTGCGCGGTCTGGCGCAGTTCGATCTCGATTTCCTGACCGTACATGGCGACCCACATGTGGTTGCGGCGGCCAAAGAAGGCGCGGCGGGCAGCAATCTGAAAATTCTGGGTGTTACCGTGCTGACCTCATTGGATCGCAGTGATCTGGACAACTGTCTGATCAAGGACGGCGCCATTCCTGATCTGGTAACCGAGCGGGCGGGCAAAGCGTTTGAAGCCGGTGCGGACGGTGTGATTGCTTCGCCGCAAGAGGCGGCCATGATCCGCGCCTTGCCCGAATCTAAGGGCCGTTTGATTGTCACGCCGGGTGTGCGTCCTGCAGGCGCTGCGCTGGGCGATCAGAAACGAGTGGCCACGCCAGCCAACGCCGTTGCAGATGGTGTGGATCATATTGTAGTGGGACGCCCGGTCTGGACCGCAGAGAATCCACGAGCCGCAGCGCAAGCGATTGTGGCAGAGATGAACTCAGCACAGGCGCAGCAGCCAAACCACTAAGGCAGGTTACGCGCAGGCAGCCGTTGGCAGCATAAAGGTCTGCAGATTATCTGGATGCGTGTCGGCGAGGAAATCGGCGAGACGCGCCTGGAAATGCTGGATACCTTTAGGGTGCGTGAGATATTCGTGCGGCGACATGAGTTTCACTCGCTGACCTTCATCGCCAAGCACAATATGCGCTTCGATCTCCGCCGGAAGTTGCACTGCAAAGAACCACGTAAAGTGATCTTGCCGTTGATATCGACGGGCCCAGATGACGTCATGGTCTGACAGGGTTAGGCCAATCTCTTCTTCGGTTTCACGTAACGCGCAGGTCAGTGCGGCCTCGTCCCCTTCGCGACCGCCGCCGGGGAAGTCCCAATAGTCCGGCCAGGGGATGGTGGGAATGTCATCACGCAGCACGGACACCAGTTTATTCCCAACAAACACTATCAACTTGGAGCCACGATAGGCCCTGTCAGGGAAACTTGGGAATGCTATAGTCATTGTCATCTCAACACGAAGTAGTCCAATGCCAGCAGTATGCCGCGATTGTCTTAACGAATTGGAAACCACAAAAAGGTGTCCACATTGTGGCAGCCTGCGTGTGTCGTCCCATCCGGAACTTTTTGAGCTGTCTATCGCGCATATGGATTGTGATGCGTTTTATGCAAGTGTCGAGAAACGCGATAACCCGGAGTTGATCGACAAACCAGTGATCATTGGCGGTGGTAAACGGGGCGTGGTGTCAACGGCCTGTTATGTGGCGCGCATTCGTGGAGTACGCTCTGCGATGCCGATGTTTCAGGCGCTGAAGCTCTGCCCCGACGCCGTAGTAATCAAGCCCCGTATGGAGGCCTACGTTGAGGTCAGCCGCGCCATCCGAGCGATGATGGACGAGATGACCCCGGTGATTGAACCTTTGTCGCTGGATGAAGCCTTTTTGGACATGACCGGCACCGCCAAGTTGCATGGTGCGTCACCTGCTGTGATGCTGGCGCGGCTCACCAAACGTATGAAAGATGAGCTGGGCGTGACTGGGTCTGTCGGGCTAAGCCACAACAAGTTCCTGGCCAAGGTGGCCAGTGATCTCGACAAGCCGCGCGGGTTTTCGGTGATTGGCAAGGCGGAAACGGACGCGTTTCTGGCGGATAAGCCGGTACGGATGATCTGGGGCATTGGGCCGGTGGCGCAGGAGAGCCTGGAACGTGCAGGCATTCGCACGTTCACCGACTTGTTGCGCTGGGATCAAGAAGACTTGATCGCGCGGTTTGGCAACACTGGGTATCGGCTCTGGCATCTGGCGCGCGGACAGGACCGGCGCAAAGTGTCCAACAACGCACCAATGAAGAGCATCAGCAACGAGACGACGTTTTTTGAGGACACCGCCAGCACGGATATTCTGGACGGGCATCTGTGGCGACTGTCAGAGAAGGTCAGCGACCGCGCCAAGGCCAAGGACCTGGCTGGACGGGTGGTGACGTTAAAGCTGAAGCGGGCGAATTTCTCGTCGATCAGCCGGCGGGTGAGCCTGCGTGATGCGACGCAAATGGCGGACACGCTCTACCGCACCGCACGAGGGTTGTTTGATCAGGTCGGGGACGAAGGGCCGTACAGGCTGATTGGCGTTGGGCTTGCGGATTTGGTGCCCGCGACACAGGCAGACTTGTCGGGCGATTTGCTTGATCCGCAGGCCGAGCAGCGCGCCAAAGCGGAGCGCGCCACAGATGCCATTCGCGAGCGGTTTGGCTCGGATGCCATCCTCAAAGGGCGGGCCATGCGTTAGCCCATACCCTCGGGCCAGCGGCGCGGGAATTGCGAGATACAGAGCAGCACATCGGCACCGGGCAGCACTTTACGCACGTCTGCAATCATGGTGAGGTTAAGGTCATCGACCTGCTCCGGCGTGACGGCCTGCTTGGGATTGTAGTAGACGCTGACGGTGTAGATGCGGCCAAGTTTGACGACGGACATGTCAGTGAACTCTCCCGGCAAATCCGCCACCGAAGCGCGCAAAGCGCGGCGGGCTTTGGCGATGATTTCCGGCTTGGCGGTGACGCCGAGCAATTCGCCCATACCGCCTCCCAGATCCCGCAGCACCTGACGTACTGCGACCAGACAGAGGAAGAACACCACGATGCTGTCTCCAATGGAGGCAATCGGCGCAAGGAAGCTATCGCCAAAGGCGTATATCATGCCGAGACCCAGCGCGGTGGCAACCGTCATAAAGCCATCGATGGCGGCGGCTTTGCTCTCCAACTTAAGGATATCACTGACCTCGCCGGTTTTCTTCCACGTGTGGCGATGCACGCCCCAGAGGCCAAAACAGGTGGCGCTGATCACTATGAAGTAAATCAGCATGGGTTCGTAGTTCAGAGCTGGAATTGCCTGACCCTGGAGGTAGTTGAGGATGTTCATCACCGCTGACCCACAGGCAAAAAGGATCAGGCCAATGAGCGACAGTGAGCGGAAGGTGACAAACACCGCCTCATCCGCAGCATAGCCCAACGGGCGGAATCGGTCCGGAGCGGCGTCAACGTTTTTGCTGGTCTTGCGGCCAATGAAAGCCGAGGTGAAGCCAATCAAGGAAAACAGACCGTCCATCATGATGGCGGTGGAATTGGACAGGATCGCGGCCAGCACCCCTGCCCCGCCCATAAACAAGCTGCCCGCCATGGCAATGGAGAGCGCCCGCATCTCGCGGGCTTTGATGGTTTGTGCGTCCATGGCGGGTCCTCACAGGTCGGGTTCCCGCCAAGATAGTGCATGGCCCGAAGTTTGCGAGGGGCTTAGTAGACGAAGGGGATCAGTTTTGCGGTTTTGGCGGCATAGGCATCAAACTCCGCGCCGTAGCGTTGGGACAGGTAGGCGTCCAAGCCCGGAATGTGGAAGAAAACGAAGCCAACGGTCATGAACAACGGAACTGTAAAGGCGAGCCAGGAGGTTGTGAGCAAGGCCCAGCCCGTGAACAGCACCATGTCACCAAAGTAATTGATATGCATCGAGTGCTTGAACAATCCGCCAGTGTAGCAGCGGCCTTTGCTCTCGGGGCGTTTCTTCCAGATCATGCGTTGCAGCTCTGAACCCGTGTTGAGGTAAGAACCAAAGGCGATCAGCCCAAGCGCCAGCATGTCCATGCCGCCAAAAGGCACGGCTGTGTCTCGCAAGATACCTGCCCCCAGCAGCAGGAAGCCGATTTCGAACAGGGCCATAAAGGCCGACAATCCCAGAGCCTCCGACATCTCCACCTTACGCTTGAGCAGGACAAACAGTGTGATCAGATGGCGCAGGAAATAGAGCACCGCGCAGCCAGCCAATAGTTTGGCGCGGACGGGATCGGTCCACTCCAGCGCAAAGGCAAGCCAAAGGCAGAGGCCGACAATGCCGCCATGCAACGCGGCAAAAATCAGTTTGGTCGCAACGGAGCGATCATGGGCGCGGTCCACCCCGCCGGTGGTTTCAGTAGACGACATTCAGAGACCTTTCAAAACAGACAACCAAACGCGCGACACCCATCCGCAATCTTGCAGAGGAACCCTGCCGATACCGCACAGGTCAGCACGACTTCGAGACGTAGGAGAGGCGGATAGCGTGTTAGAAACATTTTTTTAGACCAAACGGACGAAAACAATTTCTTTGTAGACCTTGGGACCGAGTCGTGTCAAACACTTTTTGGACCAATTGGACGAAAATAAATGCCAAAGATTGTTGACCATGATACCCACCGCGCCGATTTGGCGCTGCGCGCGGCATCTTATTTTTCCGAGCATGGCTATGGCGGTGTGAGCATGCGCAAGGTGGCCACGCATCTGGGTGTGTCAAAATCGGCGCTCTACCACTACTTCCCCACCAAAGAGGCGCTGTTTCTGGCCTGCACCAAAGAGGTGATGAAATCTGTTGTTGTGCCGCAAGCTAGCGGGGCGTCTCAAAAAGCGCAGATACAGGCTCTAACCAAGGCGATGGCGCCCGATTTTGGCAGTGAAATGGCGCTGTTGTTTGACTACCTACGCGGCAAAACGGCGGAAGAGATTGCTCAAGACGAGGCGATGCAGGTGTCTATGGCAGCGCATCATGCGGCGGTGGCAGAGATTGTCGGCGAGGACGCCGCGCAGGAGACGCTGGAGCACATGATGGGGCAGCTCTTGATTGGGTATTTTCGAGGCATCAACGGCGAGACTTGACGGCGACGACGTCCCTAAAAGAAAAAGCCCGCCGCAAACGACGGGCATAGCCGAAGCACCCCAAAGGGTGCCGGGCTCAGGGGAAGAGGGGTTAGTCGTATTTGCGCTGATCTTCGATCACGATGCCGTCTTTGGGCAGGCTGCCCGGCGCGACGATCTCGATCTTGCCTTTGAGTTTCAGCGCGTCCGCCACGGAGGCGCCGTATGCGGCCTCATCGCCACCAGCGCTTTCGATTTGTACGGTCATCACGTCCATCTCGCCAGCGCGGGTTGCAATCACACGGGCCTTGGTGACCTCTACGTGTTTCGCAACAAGCGCTGCCACCTGCTCGGGGCGGACAAACATGCCTTTGATCTTGGCGGTTTGATCGGCTCGGCCCATCCAACCTTTGATACGCATGTTGGTCCGCCCGCACGGGCTTTGCCCAGGGAGGATGGCGGAGAGGTCGCCAGTGGCAAAACGGATAAGCGGGTAATCGGGGTTGAGCGTGGTCACCACCACTTCGCCCACCTCGCCCGGCGCAACAGGGGTGCCAGTGCCTGGGGTGACAATTTCCACAATCACACCTTCGTCGATGATCATACCTTCCATCGATTCAGATTCGTAAGCGATAGAGCCAAGATCTGCGGTGCCATACCCTTGCAAGCAAGTGATGCCACGATCAGCGTACTCTTGACGCAAGCTGGGGAACAGCGCGCCGCCACCCACGGTGGCTTTGGTGATCTTAAGTTTTTCCCCCATCTCCTCAGCCTTATCGAGGATGATTTTGAGGTAATCGGGCGTGCCTGCGTATGCGGTGGTGCCAATGTCTGCGGCAGCGCGCACTTGCATCTCGGTCTGGCCCACGCCAGCTGGCAGCACTTTGGCGCCGACAGCGCGCGCACCACTTTCAAACATCATACCTGCCGGGGTCAGATGGTAGCTAAAGCAGTTTTGCACGATGTCATCTGCGCCGATGCCAACCGCGTGCAGCACACGGCCAAAGCGGAACCAATCCGAGGTGTTGCCACCGGGTTCATAGATTGGGCCAGGAGATTGGAACACATGGACAATGTTGGGATTGCTAAGGTCGGCAAAGCCGCCAAGCGGGCCGCTGGCTTTCTGCGCCGCGCCCAATTCGGATTTGCGCAGAACCGGCAAACTGGCAAGATCTTCCACCGAGGTCACTTTAGCTGGGGCAGCGTCTGCCAGAGAGGCCGCAAAACCCGGTAATTGTTTGGCCCGTGCGATCTGAGCCGGCAAAGCGGCGGCCAGATCAGCGGCGCGCTGATCGGCGCTGCGGGTTTCCAAATCGTCAAAAAAGCGGCTCATGTGATGCCATCCTTTGTGGTCCAAAACCGCACCTTGCGGCCAAAGTCTTCCTATGCGCCCCGCCAATTTGGGGGGCGCGGTGGGGTAAGTCAGCCCGATACGTTTGGGCGGGGTGGCGCGCAGATCTCCGCGCCGAAAATTCGCGGCGTTTTAGCTCAGCCAACGCTTACGACGGCGATAAGACCGCACATCACGGAATGATTTCCGCCCGTCGTCACTCATACCGAGGTAGAATTCTTTTACGTCCGGGTTTTCGCGCAACTCGTCTGCCGGCCCGTCCATCACCACACGGCCGCTTTCCAGAATGTAGCCGTAATGCGCAAAGCGCAGGGCGACGTTGGTGTTCTGTTCCGCGAGCAGGAAGGTGTTGCCTTCTTTCTCGTTGAGATCTTTCACAATGTTGAAGATCTCTTCGACCAGCTGAGGCGCAAGACCCATCGAAGGCTCATCGAGTAGGATACATTCCGGCTTACTCATCAACGCGCGACCAATGGCAACCATCTGTTGCTCACCACCAGAGGTGTAGCCCGCCTGAGATTTGCGGCGTTCTTTGAGACGCGGGAAGTAGTTGTAGACCATTTCGAGGTCGGCGGCGACGTCACCACCGCTGCGGGTATAGGCCCCGGTCAGCAGATTTTCCTCAACGGTCAGGTGTTCAAAACAGTGACGGCCTTCCATCACTTGGATCACGCCTTTTTTCACAAGCGACGCCGGATCCAATTCAGCAATGGGCTCGCCACGATAGTTAATCGAGCCCTTGGTGACCTCGCCGCGCTCGGAGTGCAGCAGGTTGGAGATGGCTTTCAGGGTGGTGGTTTTGCCTGCGCCGTTGCCGCCCAGAAGCGCGGTGATGCCGCCTTTGGGAACCGCAAGGCTCACGCCTTTGAGCACGAGGATCACGTGGTTATAGATCACCTCGATGTTGTTGACCTCCAAAAGGGTCTCTTGGGTGCGACCAGCGTCAAGCATGTGCGTTGTCTTTCATCTCGCGTTCCAGAGTGTCCCGGCCGGTGCGCCCGGCCGAGACGTGTTGTTTCAAGGGAGCTTAGTTGCAGCTCATCTCGATGTTGTTTTCAGAGGCGTATGCGTTGGAGTCCTCTGCGATCAGTGCACCAATCACTTCCATGTCGGTTTCTGCGAAGTCGGAAATCAGAGACCAAGTCTGGCTGTCCGCGTCCCACTGGGTCACGCCAACCAGGCCAGGACCGCCGTGGTTTTCACAGGACACGTCGAAGCTTGGCCCGAAGTTTGGCATGCCAAGGCCGGCCATTTTGTCTTCGGTGATCGACAGGGCTTCCATACCGTCACGCATCATCGCCGGGGTGATGTCTGCAGTACCGTGGATTTCCTGTGCGGTTTTCGCCGCTTCGCCTGCGAGCATCGCTGCGTACATGCCACGGTTATAGAGAACGTTGCCGACCTGATCACCCGCGCCGGCTGCTTTGCCGGTATCCACAACGTGTTTTTGGATGTCCTCAAAGATTGGGAAGTCACGGCCCACATTGTGGAAGGTCAGTGCCTTATAACCATTGGCTTTGGCGCCTGCGGACAGAACGTCATGCTCTGCGCCGGACCACCAGATTCCGATAAAGTTTTCCATCGGGAAACGGATGTTGGCCGCTTCCTGAATGGCAACCTGGTTCATCACACCCCAGCCCCACATCAGAACGGTGTCCGGCTTCTCGCGGCGGATCTGCAGCCACTGGGACTTCTGTTCCTGACCGGGATGATCCACTGGCAGCAGGCTCAGCTCAAAGCCGTGCTTTTTCTGCAGCTCTTCTAGGGTGCGGATCGGCTCCTTACCATAAGCGGAGTTGTGATAGACCAGCGCAATTTTGTGGCCGTTCAGATCTCCACCGTTTTCGTCCAGCAGGTAGTTTACTGCACCGGACGCACCGTTCCAGTAGGTGCCTGGGTAGTTGAAGGTGTGGCTGAACACTTTGCCGTTTGCGGCGGAGGTGCGGCCATAACCCATGGTGTGCATTGGGATGCCGTCAGCCGTAGTTTTTGGGATCAACTGATAGGTGATGCCGGTGGACAGCGGTTGATACACCAGAGCGCCTTCGCCTTTGGTGGACTCGTAGCATTCCACACCTTTTTCGGTGTTATAGCCGGTCTCACATTCCAGCAGGCGGGTTGGAACACCACCAATGCCGCCGTCACGCTCGTTGAGCAGTGTGAAGTAGTCAGCATAGCCGTCTGCAAACGGAATGCCGCCTGCTGCGTAAGGGCCGGTGCGGTAGCTCAGCGATGGGAACACAAGGTCCGCCATTGCTGGAGCTGCTGCCATCACGGCCGCTACGGCCATCGTTGCAAATTTGGTCTTCATCGGGTTTTTCCTCCCATGGTTATTCCGATGTTGGTTGCCGAGGCCTCCCCGCCCCGGAATGGTTGGTTCTGGCCCCGCCTTAGTGCGGGAAGGGCCACAACCGCAGTTTCTGTTTCGCCACACGCCAGAGTTGGGCAAGGCCATGTGGTTCCAGGATCAGGAACAGCACAATCAGGCCGCCGACAATCACCAGCTGCAGGTGCGCCACGATGTCTGTGGGCCAACCGAGCATATCCACGCCGACAACTTTCAACACAACCGGCAGCAGCACTAGGAAGGCTGCGCCCGCAAAGGAGCCGAAGATTGAGCCGAGACCTCCGATGATGATCATGAAGAGCACAAGGAACGATTTGGTGATGCCGAAGGCTTCGCCAACTTCCACCGCACCAAGGTACAGGGCGAAGAACAGTGCGCCGGAGATGCCGATAAAGAAGCCAGAGACGCCAAAGGCGGTCAGCTTGGCTTTCAGCGGGTTCACTCCGATGATTTCGGCGGCAATATCCATGTCGCGGATCGCCATCCATTTACGCCCAGCCATGCCGCGGGTCAGATTTCGCGCGATCACCGCACAGATCACTAAGAACACCAGGCAGAAGAGGTAGGTCGCCCAAGCCTCGGTGTTGGGTCCGGTGACAGGCACGCCGAATACTGTGCGCTCTGGCGCATTGATTTGCCCCGAGGCAGAGTAGTTGTAGAACCACGGCACCCGGTTGAAGAGCCACACCAGGAAGAACTGCGCCGCCAGCGTCGCCACCGCGAGGTAGAAGCCCTTGATGCGCAGAGATGGCAGGCCAAACAGGATGCAGACAAAGGCTGTTACACCGCCCGACAACAGCACATGAAAGAAGATGTTTACCTCAGGAAAGGAGGTCATCAGCTTGTAGCAGGCATAAGCGCCCACCGCCATGAAGCCCCCGGTGCCCAGAGACACCTGACCACAGTAGCCCACGAGAATGTTCAGGCCGATGGCTGCGATTGAGTAGATCAGGAAAGGCATCAGGATGGCGTTGGCCCAATAGTCATTGATCATGAAAGGGATGATCAGGAAGGCCACAACCAGCGCCACATAGTAGCCCACGCGGTCAATTTTGATCGGGAACGTCTGGTTGTCCGCCGAGTAGGTCGTTTTGAAATCGCCAGCTTCACGATAGAACATCAGGCGGTCTCCTCGTTGTATTCTTTTTCAAGATGGGACCGGTCTGCCCGGTTCCGAGATTTTGCGTAGCCAGTTGATTCCGCGTGGCGGACCAACTGGAAGAATGTCCAAGTGCCGACCAAACCACCTATCGCTGCGACAAGTGCCGCGGTGGTCATTTGCTCGGGGCGGGTCACATCACCTGTGAAGGCAAGGTAACCAAAAACCCAGAAGCCGGCCCATGTAACTACATTGAGAATGGCAAGCAGCTTGGACATGTCTCAGACCCTCTCGATGATCTTTTCGCCAAACAGGCCTTGAGGCCGGAAGACGAGGAACACGAGGGCGAGCACATAGGCGAACCAGTTTTCGGTTGCGCCGCCGACCAGTGGGCCCACCCAGAATTCAAAGAGCTTCTCCCCCACACCGATGATCAGACCACCGACAATGGCGCCCGGGATCGAAGTAAAGCCGCCCAGCATCAGAACCGGCAAAGCCTTAAGCGCGATCAGGGACAGTGAGAACTGCACACCGGACTTAGCGCCCCACATGATGCCTGCGACCAGTGCAACAAAACCTGCGAGAGACCAGACCAGAACCCAGATGAAGTTCAGCGAGATACCCACGGACAGCGCGGCCTGGTGATCGTCTGCCACCGCGCGCATGGCGCGCCCCTGTTTGGTGTACTGGCTGAAGGCCACCAGCGCGATCACCAGGATAATCGCCACGATGGTTGCGGTGATGTCGAGGTTGTCGATGAAAAAGCCGTAGCCAAAGGCGTTGAAGGTGAATTCATCGATGGCGATATTGATGCCCTGCGGCAAGCAAGTGTTTGCGGTCAGGCAGAAATCAAGCTTCTTGATTTCGGAGTTCCACATCAAGTCAGCAAATCCTTCGAGGAAGTAAGCCAGACCGATGGTTGCCATGAACAGAATGATCGGTTCCTGCCCCACCAGATGGCGGAACACAAAGCGTTGCACCGCCCAGGCCAACAAGATCATCACGCCAACGGTGAAGATCAGCGCAAAGACCGAGGGCACGTTCCAGCCAAAGGTGTGCACATGGGTGCCAAAGATCGCGTTGATCAGGTGGGCAAAGGGCACTTGGCCGTTTTGCACACCCACGAGGGTCATCGCTGCAAACAGCGCCATCACACCCTGGGCAAAGTTGAAAATGCCGGAGGCTTTGTAGATCAAGACGAAGCCCAGAGCCACAAGCGCGTAAAGCACGCCTGACATGAGGCCGTTGAGGAAGACCTCCATTGCAAATGCGAGTTGTTCAGGCATCGCTCGCGCCTCCGGTTTTCAGTGTGGTTTCAGAAAGTTGCTTAGTCATGTGCCACCCCCAAATAGGCGTCGATGACGTCCTGGTTGTTGCGCACTTCGTCCGGCGTGCCGTCGCCGATTTTTTTGCCGTAATCCATCACGACCACGCGGTCAGACAGGTCCATCACCACGCCCATGTCGTGCTCAATCAGCGCAATTGTGGTGCCAAACTCGTCATTCATGTCGAGAATGAAGCGGGACATGTCCTCTTTTTCCTCAACGTTCATGCCGGCCATCGGCTCATCGAGCAGCAAAATGGAAGGCTCTGCGGCCAGCGCCCGCGCCAATTCGACACGTTTCTTCAGACCATACGGCAGTCGCCCAACCGGGGTTTTACGGATCGCTTGAATTTCGAGGAAGTCGATAATCTTCTCGACCACTTCGCGATTCTCAACCTCTTCGCGCTCCGCTTTGCCTTTCCAGATGGCCTGCTCAAACATGTTGGCTTTCATCTGGCGCAGACGGCCGGTCATGACGTTGTCCAAAACGGTCATGCCTTCAAACAACGCGATGTTCTGGAAGGTTCGGGCGATGCCCTGCTCCGCCACCTGATACGGTTTCATTGGCGGTCGCTTGGCACCTTTGTACCAAACTTCGCCTTCTTGCGGCACATAAAAGCCCGAGATCACGTTCAGCATCGAGGACTTGCCCGCGCCGTTTGGTCCGATGATCGCACGGATTTCGCCTTCGCGGATGTCAAAGCTGATGTCGGTGATCGCTTTCACACCGCCAAACCGCAGCGTGATGTTTTTCATTTCCATCACGGTTGGGCCAATGGTGCGGCCGTCGTCCGTGACGTAGCTATCGTTGCTCATGTCGTTCATTCCGCTGCCATCTTGCTTGCTACTGGCGCAACTTGAGCGTCACGCAGATCGAGGGTTGCGCTGATCGATCCTTTGCGCCCGTCTTCATAGGTTACCTCGGTGGTGGTAGAGAGCGTGGAGGCGCCGTCATAAAGCCCGGCCACAAGGTCTTTGAACTTGTCGGCCACAATCACACGGCGCACCTTACGGGTCCGGGTCATTTCGCCGTCATCCGCATCCAGCTCTTTATGCAGGACCAGGAAGCGGTGGATCTGACAGCCCGCCAGCATTGGGTCGTCCGCCACGGAACGGTTTACCGCTTCGACGTGTTGCTGAATGCTGTCGAGCACCTTCGGGTGACCGGCCAACTCTTGGTAAGACGCATAGGCGATGTTGTTACGTTCTGCCCAGTTGCCCACCGCCGTCAGGTCGATGTTGATGAAGGCCACACAGCGATCCTTGCCGTTGCCAAACAGAACAGCCTCAAGAATGTCGGGATAAAACTTCAGTTTGTTCTCAACTTACTTCGGCGCAAACATCGAACCATCGGCCATTTTGCCAACGTCCTTGGCGCGGTCGATAATACGCAGGTGGCCGCTTTTTTCTTCGAAGAAGCCCGCATCACCGGTTGCGACCCAACCTTCCGCATCCTTAGTGAAGGCGGTGCTTTCCGGGTTGTTGTAGTATTCCACAAACGTGCCAGGACTGCGGTAGAATATCTCGCCGTTGTCAGCAATTTTGATTTCCACATCCGGGCTTGGCACACCCACGGTATCCGCGCGCACTTCGCCATCCGGCTGCGCCGTGATGAAGACGGTGGCTTCGGTCTGACCGTAGAGTTGCTTCAGATTGATGCCAAGCGAGCGGTAGAATTCAAAGATTTCCGGTCCAATCGCTTCCCCGGCAGTGTAACCCACACGCACACGGCCAAAACCAAGCGTGTCTTTCAGCGGACCGTACACCAACACGTTGCCCATGCGATACTTGAAGTAATCACGCAGGCTGCCGCGATAAAGGTTCAACAGAATAGGATCTTTGGCTTTGAAATGCTCCCGCGCCTTGCTGCCGTGACGCAGTTTGGTGAAAGCCATGCGGATGCCGTTTTCCACAAGGGTTTCCATCGCAAAGCCCAAGCCCATCGCATAACGCCAGCCGTTTTTGATCCGGCGCTTCATGTCCGGCTTGGCCAGGCTGCGCTTGGGCATGCCGTATTTTTCACCAGCGGTCTTGGCAAAGTCCATAAAGTGATGGAACAGCGCGTATTTCAGATCGCCGCTGTCTTCCATACGGATCATCACGCTGGTCAGCGAGGTTTCAAAAATTCGCGGTGGCGCGAAGTAGTAGGTTGGGCCGATTTCGCGCAGGTCAGTCATCATGGTCTCTGCCGATTCTGGGCAGTTCACGCAGAAGCCGCACCAGTACGCCTGACCCACAGAGAAGATGAAGTCCCCAACCCAGGCCATCGGCAGGTAAGACAGGATTTCTTCGTCACCGGTCAGCGCGTCAAAGTCCGCAGAATTCTTGGAGCTTTCGATCACATTGCGATTGGAGAGCACCACACCTTTGGGCTTGCCGGTTGTGCCGGAGGTATAGAGCATTACGCAGGTGCTGTCGTAGTCCAGCTTTTCGCGACGCGACTTCAGTTCGCCAATCAGCTCATCATGGGCGGCGCGGCCTTGGGCCTGAATGTGGCTGAACTCATGCAACTGGCGGTGATCGTACTTTCGTAACCCGCGTGGGTCGATGTAGACCATATGCTCAAACGTGTGCAGCTTTTCCTGGATCTCAATGATCTTGTCGACCTGTTCCTGGTCTTCGACAATGGCATATTTCGCGCCACAGTGGCCCAGGATGTATTCCATCTCTTCGGCTGCACTGTCGTTGTAGACCGGCACAGGTACCGCGCCCACGGATTGAGCCGCAACCATCGCCCAATAGAAATACGGACGGTTGCGCCCGACGATGGCGACAAAATCACCTTCCTTCACACCCAGATTGATCAGACCAAGCGCCAGCGCTTCGATCTCATTCTCGGTCATTGCCCAAGTCCAGGTCTGCCAGATCCCGAACTCTTTCTCCCTGTATGCATCTTTGTCTGCAAACTGGGCGGCGTTCCGCTGCAACAGCGCCGGTATGGACTTCAGTCCACCGGTCGCCTGTGACGACTGTGCCAAATTCTCTTCCTCCCTTAAGCCCGCCGAAACGGGCCAAAACCGCGCTAGCGATTCTCCACCTCTAGTGGTGCGTGTTTCACCCTGTTGGTCAACTTTTTCTTAAAGTTTTCCCAATCCTTACGAATTGTAACAAGCGTCATTTGCCTCTTTTCGACCCACCAAATTGAGTGTTAGCGGTAGAAGGGAAGGAGAGCCAAATGGAGCGAGCCGCAGTCACGCAGGCCATGACCGTTGCCGGTTTGAACCTGATCAAACAAGCGATGTCGATTTATGACAGCGATCTGAAGTTGGTGGTCGCCAATGCCCGCTTTCGCGAAATGTTTTCCATCCCACGCGTACTGTCTCAGCCGGGTGCGCCGTTTCCTGAAACCATCCGCTTTCTGATTGAAAACGGCGAGTACGGCGATGTGCGTGATGAGGACAAAGAAGCCTTTATCAAAGAGCGCGTGGACCGGGCGCTGAACTTTGAACCCCACTACTTTGAACGCAAACGCGCAGACGGACGTTGGGTCTCGGTGGAAGGCTCTCCCTTGCCGGAAGGTGGCTGGGTTGCGGTCTATACCGACATCACTTCCACCAAACGGCAGGAGGCATTGCTGCGATCCCGCTCCGAAGAGCTATCGGATCAGTTGTTGCAATATGCCGAGGAGCTGTCCGCCACCAACCGCGAGTTGGAAGCCACAGTGCAGGCGCTCGAAGAGGTGAAGCGCCAGTTGATGGACAGCGAGTCGCGAATGCGGCTAACGGCGGAGATGATGCCGGCCCATATCGCCCACGTGGGTCCGGACCGACTCTACTCCTATTCCAACCGCCGGCTGAGCGCGGTAATCCCGGGTCGGCCGTCCGACATCGTTGGGATGCACGCCAGCGAGGCCCTGGGCGAAAACGCCTACAGCCATATCAAGCCGCATATGGATAAAGCGTTCAAGGGCGAGCCTTCGGTGTTTGAGTTCAACGAATTCCCCAGCACGCGCCGCATCCGCGCGGCGTTTACACCAGATGACAACGAAGGCGCGGCTCGTGGGGTTTACGTTCTTTCGATGGATGTGACCGAAGAAACCCAGGCACGGGTGGCTTTGCAGCAAACCCGGCGGCGCGAGATTGCGGCACAGATGACCAGCGGCCTGGCGCATGATTTCTCAAATCTGCTCACCATCATTCTAGGCACGCAAGCCAAACTGCAGAAGATGGACCTTCCAGAGGACGCCAGCTCCCTGATCGAGGCCACGTTGGGCGCCGCGCGACGGGGCGGCACTTTGCTGGACAACCTCGCCAATGTAACCGGCCCTCGCGTGCCGAAGCTGGCCCCCACCGACATGACGGCCTTCTTGTCTGAGCTAGATACGCTGGCACAGCCAACCGTGGGCGATGACGTTGCATTAATCATCGAAAACAGCATTCCAGACGGCTCAGTGTTGCTCGACCCGGCAATGCTGCACGACTCGCTAGTGAACCTCTTGCTAAACGCCGCCCATGCCTGTGGTTTGGGCGGCACCATCCTGTTAATTGCCGAGCTTGTGCAAAACACTTGGGTACAGTTCACCGTACGCGACACCGGGCCAGGTTTCTCTGAAGAGGCCTTGGAGCACGCGCTCGATCCGTTTTTTACCACCAAGGGCGCGGATGGCTCCGGTCTTGGGCTAGCGATGGTGTATGACATGACCAAGCTGGTGGGCGGCGACATCAAAGTGGCTAACACGGAGACCGGTGGTCAAGTCGTGCTGCGCCTGCCGTTACGCCGTGCGGTGCAGGATTCCACGCCGGGCCTGGCTCTGCTAGTGGAGGACAACCCGGACCTGCGCGGGTTGATCCGAGATATGCTAACCGACATGCATCATACGGTGATCGAGGCTGCCAGCGTGGACGAAGCCCGTGTATTGTTGGAACAAGTGCCGGACATCACGCTGGTGCTGTCCGATATTTCTCTGGAAGGCGACGCCACCGGCGTGGACCTGATCCGTGAGCTGGGGCGCGATCGTGTGCCAACCTATTTGATGACCAGCTTGCCCCAGAGCCATGATCTCTGTATCGAAGGCGCCGCGCGCGCGCCGGTGCTGCCCAAGCCCTTCACGGCTGCGCAGCTTGACCAGTTTCTGCATCCGAAGTGAGCCCCGCCATGACCGCCCCGCTTGTCACCATCCTGGACGATGAACCGGAAATCCGCATGATCCTTGCAGACGCGCTGGAAGATGCAGGCTTTCGCACTATGGCCTTTTCCCGCGCCACGGAGTTTGAGGCGGCGCTCAAATCCACCACGCCAGATGTGTGTTTGGTAGACCTTGGCCTGCCCGACAAAGACGGGCTGTCGCTGGTACACCGGCTGGCCTTGGAACTGGGCGCAGCCGTGATCATCATCTCGGGCCGCGCACAAGTGCAAGACCGCATCACCGGGCTTGAGCTGGGCGCGGATGACTACATCATCAAGCCGTTTGATCCCACCGAAGTGGTGGCACGGGTGCGCGCCCGGTTGCGCAAAGAAAAACCCGCCGCGCCGGTCGCTGCCAACACAGCGGTGTTCAACGGCTGGACCGCCTATTTTGACCGCTATGTACTGGTAGATGAAACCGGCGCGGAAACCACCTTCAGCCATGCGGAAGGAGAAGTGCTGCGTCTGTTTCTCGACAGCCCCAAACGCTTGATCAGCCGCGCGCAGATGCAAGAGTCTTTGGGGGGAGCGGCTGGTGAAAGCTTTGATCGGGCCATGGATGTGCGGATTTCACGCCTGCGCACCAAGCTCAAGGAAGACCCAAAAAACCCACGCCTTATCAAAACCATCTACGGCGCGGGCTATATCTTTTTGGGCGATGTGACCTGGCGGTAATCCGCTGTATTTACTCAGCGGTTACAAAGTCGACACAATATGTAGCCAAATGCCGCAAAATAAGGTATGTTTAGGATCAGGTGGTCGCCAGAGCGCCCAGGTTGAATCCTCCTTCCAACCTGTGTGGCGCGGGCACATCCACTCACGGAAGGGCCGCGGACTTTTTAGGGACAGGCGCGCGGTCTTTATGGGGACTGTGCAAGAACAAGTTCACTCCCGCCTTCCCCGCAGACCAGACCATCGGCTGCGGGGAATTTTTCTGTGCGAGAAGTAAACTGGACAACTGCACCGCCTCTGAGGTCCACTTCGAGCCGATTTTGTTGAAAAACTCTTCCTTGATTGGTGCATGAACTGCTGATCCGGATGTTTCTGGTAGGATATTGTTTTGGCATCCGATCCGAGCGACGGCTCTGCGAGAAAATGTATCTGAACCTCGCCTACCAAGTTTCTGCTGACTGGAACTTTACGAGCACATTTCAGACCACTCGACCTTTTCCGTGAACCATCATGGTCGGTTCCGCGAAAGCGATTTGCTGCGCCATGTATTTGAGATGAGGGTTTCTCGGTGCATGGAAGAGGGCTTGATTGGTGGCCAGGGCTTCGCGGTCAACGCCAGTTTAGTCAGCGCCGATGGTCAGAAGCAGAACGCGAGTAATCCCTAGGACTGGACGACCCGCGAGGTTGATCGCTCCCCTTCATCCCCTTTTTGACATGGACGAGAGGACTGATGAAACCTTCTCGCGATCCGACTTCATATAGGGTGATGAGTACGACCTCTACATCTGTCCGGGCAGCCAGAAAATGCGGCACACCTGGCGGACCTTTTCCGATCCAAAGCGGCATGCCAAGTGCTGCCCGATATCAGAAGCTGGTAAAGGCGACAGGCCGGCTATTGTGACGTAAGACTTTAAAAAGACGACAAGAACCTCAAGTACTCTGACGCCACATCAGCGGGTTTGTCCAACATTGGAACGTGCCCACAGTTATCCAGCGTAGCTAGGTGTGATGTAGGTAAACTCTGATCGAGTATTGCAGCGCCGCTGATATGAAAAATCCGATCTTCTTGACACCAGATGACAAGCGTCGGCATCTTTAGAGAGGGCGCAAGATCCATGACTGTTGGCACGTCGGATTTGCTATGCACGACATCCCATATGCGGGCGTTGTGATCCGCCTTGGCCACCTCATCCTTCGCCCAAGTCCGAAGGATCGGGCCCGGGACATATGGAATATTTGGGGACAGCCACTTGTTACGTTCGAAAAAGTCTTCGCTTGTTTGAACAACCAGTGGGGTTATCCCGACTTCTCGTGCCTTATCCATGTCGCTTGGAATAGGGGTAGGCACCCCAAGTGGGCTGCCGATAAAGGAAAGGCTTGCAATTAGTTCCGGATGCTCTTCGGCCAAGAACGCGGCAACATAGGCCCCCATGGAGTTTGCCCCAACGTGCACAGCCTTCAGATCAAGAGCCTGCATCACAGTTAGCAAGTTTGCCCGCTGTTGATCTAACAAATAGTCGTCGTCTGCGCGCAGGGCGTTATCCCCAAACCCGGGAAGATCAACCGCAATGACGCGGTAGTCCTTGGTGAGGACACGGGCCACTTCGACCCAGTGTTCTTTGCGCGCATAAATGCCATGCACCAGCAAAACCGTTTCGCCTTGGCCGCCTTCCAAATAATGGATATCTCCAACGTCAGTCGAAATCACCCGTGCGCTCAGGCCAGCGGAGGCGTTGTTTAGAGAGATCAGACCTTTTGCGACCTGCGATGGGAGCACATGCCAAGCCACCACGCCGCAGAGAATTAGCAGGCCAAATGCAATGGCCAGCTTTCGAAAAATGTGTGTCATATGTCCTCGGATTAGATAGTCGGAGCCAGAAGCCCTTACTAAGCACATCTTCCAGACGCCTCTCTTGAAGAAACGTGCAAGTCCTTTCGGACCGTCCTTCACATTTGCCCCCTGCTGCATCATTCTTGGCAGGTGCGGCGCTCCATTCTCAGAACCGCACCATAGTTTCACACAAAGCTAGGTGAAGTGGTCATGCCTTCAGTTGCCCCCGCTTTTCGCAACCACAAATTCTCCTTCGATAAGGGCGAACTTGGGATGCATGAGAACCTGATGACATGCGTCATTGTAGGGCGCAGAGAGCCTGTTCTTGTTTGCGACGACAGGGACAAAACGGAAGCGCGTGTCATCTGCATCAAACCCGATGTGGCACATCGAGTCGTCATCCGAGAGGGGGGCGCGGAGATTGTGTATCTGGATGGTGTTAAGCTGGACGAGAATGCCCCCAAATTTGGAGAACTGCCCGAAGCCTGGCAAGATTTACCTCAGGCAATTCAGGCGAGGGACCACATTGCTCTGGCTGGATATCGTCATTTACTCGACCGCGACGACATCCCTTCGGACGTTGGCGTGATGCGGGTCGTTGAACGTCTCTACAAAGACCCCTTTGAAAGGCTGTCTCAGTTGGACCTTGCTCAAGAGCTACAGCTCGAGCGCACGCTTGCAATGCGCCACTTTAAGTCGACAACGGGCCAGACCTTTCGAAAGTTCAAGATATGGACGGCTATGATGTGTGCAGTTGATGCTGCGTTTAATGGCGAGAAGATCGGTCTTGCGGGCATACAGGCAGGGTTCTCCGACGCGGCACACCTGACAAGAACCGCAGCAACTCTGTTTGGGATCACGCCAACGCAGGGGTTGTCAGGGATGAGCGGGTTTACCAGCATTGCGGTCCGTCCCAATCCTGCTTCGTAGCGACCGCGCTACTTCAAACCCATCGCTGGCGCAGTATCCTGGCCAATTCCGGGATCGGCCAACCTGTTAGGTTTGGTGCGGGACGATCAGCCGTAAGCGCGGCCTAACCTTGTGCCCGGTCGCGCGCTCCGTTTGTTGATGGAAGGAGGTATCAGCCGCTCTCAATCCAAAGCGGAATTTGGCACAAACGGCGGCGAACGCCAGGTTTGAGCTCAAACTGGTCGATGCGGCGCCTGGCCCAATCGGCAGCTTTTCTCAATGGCCTTTCATATCCTCTCGTTACAAAACTGTGCTCTTGTGTTCGGGTTAGGGGGTGTTTGATGATGAAATATCTGCACAATTGGAAAGACGTGTATCGCAGGCTGGCTAGCGACATATCCGCAGGTCAGTTTTGCGCTGGAGAGACGCTGCCTTCGCAATCCGATCTGGCACGCCGATACAACACAGGTCGTCACGCAGTGCGACGTGCGCTTAAGCGGCTGAGCGACGAGGGCGTTATCTCCTCCCGACAGGGCAAATCAGCGGTTTTAGTTGGCATGCCCATCACTTACGAGATTGACGCCCGAACAAGGTTTGCCTCTCGTCTGCGTGAGGCAGGGCGCAATGTGCGCGTCAGGACCTTGCGGGTTTCAACGGCGAAATACGCGCGTGCACAGATCACCAAAATGCTCAATGTAAGTGCCCGCGACAAGGTTGGTTTTGCAGAGTTGATCCATTAAGTCGACGATGTGCCGACGTTGCTTGGTCGGCATCATTTCAACACCCAAAAATTCCCTGACATCATAGATAAAATTTCTCAAACGGCCCCCTCGATGCCAGAAGCATGGCACCAGATCGGTGTCACCGATTACGCGCGGTTTTCTACATTTGTCGAAGTGCGCCAACCAACAGCCTACGAAGCACTCATGCTTGAAATCCCGCCCACTCAATCTGTTCTGGAATTGCTCGGGAAAAATGTTTCGGCACAAGGAGCGCTGGTTGAAGTGACTGAGGCAGTGGTGCGGGCTGATACGGTGAAATTACAGATCAATTGCCACCAAGTGGCTGACTTGGTGTGAAATATTCATGACGACAGCCTCCACGCGCGGCCGCGTCAAACAACTGTAACATCTCCTTGATTGTGTGTCGCCAAGCCCTGCGGCCGAGGGTGCAAACTATAACGACATGACCCGGAGACATACGATATGCTACGCTTTACTCTTGCGGCGGCGGCGGCGGCAACGCTGGCGTTTTCCAGCTTGGCCGAGGCCCAAATTACCATCACTTGCCTGACAAATGCCGGTCACCTCACGCGCCAGCACGAACCGCTGATGGCGGAATTCAACGCGATGCAGGACGAGATTGTCGTCGAGTACGCGGCGCCTGCCAAAAACTACGGCGACACGCACCTCAAACTGTTCCGCGGCTCTGCAACAAACACGCTGCCTGATTGCGCTTTCCAAGCCTATAACCAACTGCCTTCCCTCGCACGTGCTTTGTCGAAGCGCGACCAGATCGTTGACCTTTCCGCGCTGATGACAGCCGAAGGCGAAGGTTGGACCGCCGAGAACTACTCTGATGCGATGCTCGATCTTGGTCGTGTGGACGGCGCACAATACGGGATGCCGTTCAACGCCTCTGTCATCCAGTGGTACTACAACGCGGATCTGTTCACCCAAGCGGGCCTGGACCCCGACAATTTCCCCACCGATTGGGACGGTCTGATTGACGCCGCTCAAAAGATCGACGCCCTGGGCGAAGATATCTTGCCTATGTTCATATGGCTGATCAACGGCGATGACTGGGGGTTTCAAACACTCATCCTGCAGCAAGGTGGCCGCATGATGTCTGACGATGGTCAGGCTGTTGCGTTCCACGAGAACGATAACGCACTGGAAGCTATGAAAATGGCCAAGCGTCTGGCTGACGAAGGTGGTTTGCGCACCGATCTGGACCGTGCCACACAGTTCGCCGCCTTCACCGAAGGACGCATGGGCCTGTGGGGGTTGTCCCCAGCTGGCGCGCGCAACATGCAGGAGCGTGTGGGTGAGCAGTTCGACCTGCGCTCACATCCGTTCACGGTTTGGAACGACGAAGGCGGCAAGCTGCCAACAGGCGGAAACGCGGCCATCATCACCACACAGGACCCAAAGAAAGTTGCAGCGGCTTGGGAATACATCAAGTTCGTCACCGGCCCGCGTGGCCAACAGGTAACGGCAGAGATCACAGGGTATCTGCCAACAAACCGCAAGGTTTTGGGCACCGACTACATGGGGGATTTCTACGCGGCGAACCCATATTACGCGACACCGATCAAGCAGTATGACCGCGCAGGCCCGTGGTCTGGTTATCCTGGGACGCAGTCCGAAAAAATCTGGCGCGAGCAGGCTTCGACCATCCGCGCCGTGATGGAAGGTGAGTTGTCGCCAGAAGAGGGCGCAACCCAGCTCAAGGATACCGCTGAAAAACTGATGACCCGCTAAGCGCTTGTCTTTGCCTCGCGCCGTTTTTCGGCGCGGGGCTTTCTTATTGACTGATGGAATGAAAATGGCCCAGCTCACCTTAAAAAACATCAAGAAGTCCTTCGGTGATACGCCGGTTCTTCATGACATTTCGCTGGATGTGCATGATGGCGAGTTTGTCTCGCTTGTAGGGCAGTCTGGTTGCGGTAAATCCACCTTGCTCCGTATCATTGCAGGGTTGGAACACCCCGATAGCGGTGATGTGCTGATCGATGGGCAGTCGATGCTTGAGGCGGCACCCAAAGACCGCAACATCGCAATGGTGTTTCAGGATTACGCGCTTTACCCGCATATGAGCGTCGGGGAAAACATGGCGATGCCCTTGGTGATGGCTCGCCTGCCGCTTTACGCGCGTCTGCCGATGATGCGCTCGATCACTCCTGCAGGTCGCGGGGCACAGCCAGAGATCCGGGCGGATGTTGAAAAAGTCGCCAAACAGTTGCGCATTGAACATTTGCTGGACCGTAAGCCTGCACAGTTGTCGGGCGGCCAGCGGCAGCGGGTCGCGTTGGGGCGCGCTTTGGTGCGTGATCCCCAGGTGTTTTTGATGGATGAGCCCCTGTCGAACCTAGATGCCAAGCTACGAGTTCAGGTCCGGGCCGAGATCACAGAGCTGCACGCCAGTTCCGGGTTGACCTTTGTCTATGTGACCCATGATCAGGTCGAGGCGATGACCATGTCGAGCCGCGTCGCCTTGCTGCAAACGGGTCATTTGTTGCAAGTTGGCACGCCCAACGATTTGTTTGCCGATCCCGCAAACCTGGATGTGGCGCAATTCATTGGCAGCCCTGAGATCAACATCACACCGGGCGAAAGCTGCGATGGGAAAGTGACGATCGGCGCGACGACCTTGCCCATTGCCCTGCCAACGAGCGGCCCCGTGCAAGTCGGCATCCGGCCTGAGACAATCGCCGTATCAGATGCCCCCGGTTTGGGCGCTTTGAATAGTGCTGCGCCAACGCAGAGGTTGGCATTCAACAAACGCCTGATTGAAGATTTGGGCCCGGAGGTGTTGATCCACGGCACCTTTGCTCATGCGCCCGACAGCATCATCCGCATCCGCGCGCAGAAAAGCGACGCCTACAGCAGCAACGGAGCACTGGCCAAGTCCAACAGCTTGGAAGTGACGGTGAATCCTAACCAGTTGCTGTTCTTTGGCGCCGATGGCCAGCGCATGCGCCCGACCACTGTCGCCCAAAAGCGGGTGGAGACAGCGTAATGACCGTTTCAAAACGCCAACAGACCCAAACGCGGCTTGCCTATCTTCTGGTCCTGCCAGCCACCCTGCTGATCCTGGCGATCTATATCATCCCGATCCTCTTTGTCTTTCTGGGCAGCCTGACGGACTACACTCTGGTGAGCGATTATTACGAATTTGTCGGATTTGAAAATTACCGTCAGATGTTTGGGGACGAGGTCTTTGCCAATGCGCTGAACAACACGTTTTTCTATGCTCTGTTGTTTTTGCCCGGTGCGTTCATCATCAGCCTTGTCCTCGCGATTGCCATCCAAGAGCAAAAGCAGTTCCGCTCGGTCCTTGAGGTGCTGTACTTTCTGCCCGTGACGTCCACTTTGGCCGCCATGGCACTGGTCTGGGCCGCATTGATGGACAGTGGGCAGGGCGTGATCAACAACACGCTCCAGACCTTCGGCTTGCCGCGAGTCAACTGGTTCGGCAATGAGGATGTGGTGCTTTATTCGCTCGCCATCATCTCGCTGTGGTCGATCATCGGCTTCAACATGGTGCTGTTTTTGGCGGGGCTGACCTCGATCCCCAAGAACCTCTATGAGGCGGCGGCGATGGACGGGGCCGATCATCCGGTGGACAAGTTCTTTCGCGTGACCTGGCCCATGCTGGGGCCGACCGCGATGTTTGTGGCCGTTACCAGTTCCATCACCGCGTTCAAACTGTTTGATACCGTCGCAATCCTGACCCAAGGCGGGCCGGATCGCGCATCTGAGGTCTTCCTCTACCTCGCCTTCCTGGAGGGGTTTGAATATTTCAACATGGGCTATTCGGCGGCGCTGTCGCTGTTCTTCCTTGGGATCATCTTCCTTTTCGCGCTGATCCAGGCCTTTTTCTCTGACCGCAACGTACATTACTGAGCCATGGCAGATATATCCCCAACCCCCACCGCCACTTGGTTTGACCGGGTGAAACCCAAATCCACCGGGCGTCTCATCACGACCGTGCTGCTGTTCATTGGCGCATGGGTCATGGTGTTTCCCTTCATCTGGATGATCTCTTCCAGCATGAAACCCACGGACGAAGTCTATGACGCCGATTTCTCGATTATTCCCAAGACCTTCAAAGGCTTTGAGAATTACTATGGTGTGATTTTCGAACAACCCTACATGGTCTTTCTGATGAACAGCATGATCGTGTGCGTTGGCATTCTGGTCATCCAGCTTTTGACCGCGATTCCGGCCGCTTACGCATTGGCGAAACTCAAGTTTCGCGGCTCGAGCATCCTGTTTGGCACGGTCATTGCGGCAATCACCATCCCGATCAACGTGACCTCCATCCCGCTTTATATCGGGCTTGTGAAGGTCGGTCTGTTGGATACCTATTTTGCGATGATGTTCCCCTTCATCGTGTCAGTCTTTGCGATCTTCCTGTTCCGCCAGTTCTTTCGCGGCTTTCCCGACAGCGTCATTCAGGCCGCGCGCGTGGACGGATTCTCTGAGATCGAGATCATTCTGCGCCTGATCCTACCCTCTGCTGTTCCGGCCATCGCAGCCTTTAGCGTGTTCAGCTTCGTGGCCCATTGGAACGATCTATATTGGCCGCTGATCGTGGTTCAGAGCCAAGACAAAATGACAGCGACGCTGTCGATGATGCAATACCAATCAGCTTTCGACACGGATTACGGGCGCACCTATGCCTCTGCCACCGTCGTCACCGCGCCGATGGTCATTGCATTCCTTTTCGCCCGCAGGCTGTTCATCCGGGGCATCACTATGACGGGAGTCAAAGGCTAATGTTAAAATTCGTTGTTCTTGCTGATATTCACATTGTACCGGACACCAAGTTGAGCCACGGGCTCGATACGCTTGATCGTTTGGAGCAGGCCGTCACCTATGTAAACGAGCCCCATAGCGATGCGGATTTTGTCATTTTCGCGGGTGATCTTGCCGATCATGGTGAAGCGGCAGCATATGAGCGGTTCAAAACAGCCATCGCACCGCTGACCCCGCCGGTTCATTTGACCTTGGGAAATCACGACCACAGGCCCACTTTTCTGGAGGTGATGGGCGCAGATCACGCCAATGCCGACACTGGCTGCATCGACCATGTGATTGACGCAGGCGGCCATCGGATCATCGTTCTGGACACGTCGGATCCCGAACTGCGCGGCGCGGGCCGTTTGGAAACCTCTCAGATCGATTGGCTGAAAGCGCGGCTTGCCGAAACGCCAGACACACCGGTGGTCATTGTTTTGCACCACAACATCACGCGCTTTAACGTGCAGACCGACTTTATCATTTTAGAAGACAACGCGGCGTTTGCCGAAGTGGTGCTCAGCCACGCACACATCCGTCAGGTCATCTCCGGTCATGTGCATATGACCACTGCCGGAAATTACCGAGGCGTCCCTTTTTGCACCTTCGCAGGAGCGCACTACAATATCGAGCCGATGTCCGTGGCGCGTTCAGGTCCGGTTCCAAAGGAACAGGGCCACTATGTCAGCCCGGTCCCGCGCCGCGAAGGCCCTGGGCAGCTTGCAGTTGTCCTGTGCACTCCTGATAGCACTGTTGTCCATATGGAGAACTTCCTCGATCGCCATCTTGTCATGGCGCCGGATCTCTTTGCTTGGACCTGACGGACATCGGAGCCGGACAAACAGACAGACACAGAACCCCGGGCAATAGGTCATGCGTTAACAAATCTGCTACGCAACCCACTTCCGAGTTCTTCATTCGTACTACAGAAACCATCTGCCCCGTGCCGTTTTCCACCAATGATGCGAAACATATGCAGCGGACAGTCGAAAGAGGTAAGCGAACGACAGCAAGGTCCGTATAGGGGACAAAAGCTATCTCCTACAAAAAAGGCTTCCGAAAAACCTTCGGAAGCCTTTTTTCCTGCAAGCAAACATCTTACTTCACAACAACCGTCTTCCAGCCTCCGTTTTCCACCACAGAAATCACCACCTCATCCGCGCCGCGGTGATCATCAGGACCATAGGTGGTCTGCGAACCGGTGAGCTCATCCATATAGTCCAGCGTCTCCATAGCTGCGATGAAGCCTTCGTGGGTCAGGTCTGGACCAGCGGCCTCCAAGGCGCGCACCAAAGTGTCCGCTGCGGAGTAACCTAACATCGCGAAACCGGACGCAGGCTGATCAAACTTGGCTTTGTAATCGGCAATGAACTTGCCCGGCACCGGATCAGCAGCGCGTGCATAAAGATCCTGCCAACCGGATGCAGCATACAGGCCATCAGTCACACCACCCGGCACCATCGCCACCGGCTCCAGGAAACCTGCGGAGGTGTTGAGGAACTTCACATCGGTCCAGCCAAGTTTTTTGGCGGTGCCAACAACGGTGATGCCCTGACGCACGCCCAGCGCCATGGTGATCACATCACACCCGGCGGCTTTGTGTTTGCCAAGAGAGCCGACAAAATCCAACTCGTCCGGCTTGTGCGTGGTTTCGCTGGCCATGGTCAGGCCCATGTTTTCAGCGACATCCGCCGTGGACTCTGCAATCTCTTTGCCAAAGTCGGACGGGATATACATGGTGCAGAGCTCTTTGGCCTCAAACTCTTCTGAAAGGTATTTTGCACCCACCTGCACCTGATCGTAGTAGCTTGAAAAGCCAATGAATTTATTGTCCATTGGTTCCTGCAACATCTGACGTGCCGCCGACAGCGGGCCAACATTTGGAATGCCTTTCGGGTCAAGCAGTTTGAAGCCTGCCACGTTCATGGGCGTTCCCAAAGACAGCAGCATGGCAAAGGCTTTGTCTCGGTTCAGAAGCTTGTTGTAGCCCTGCATCGCACGTGGGATCTGGTAGCCGTTGTCCTCCACAACAAACCGGATCTGACGCCCGTGTACGCCGCCTGCGGCGTTTACCTCGTCAAAGCGCATGTTAGCGCCGTTGACCGCCGGAACGCCCACCGCGGCAAAGATGCCGGACAGATCGTTTACGGACCCAATCACCACTTCGCCGTCGCTCACGCCTTGCGTGTCCGCAGCGACCTGGGAAGCTAGCGCCGCAGCGCCAACTGCCATTGCAGTCGTCAGTTTCTTCATCGTTTCCTCCCGTTTGAAGTGTGGTTTTGGGCCACATCATAATTCTGAGTTTAGTACATTTCCTCTATGAGTCCCGCGTGTTTCTTCTCCACAAAGCTGCGCTTGAGCTTCATGGTTGCGGTCAGTTCTTCATCTTCCGCCGTCAGCAGGACATTGATCAGCCGGAATTCTTTGATCTGCTCGACGCGGGCGAACTCTTTGTTCACGTCGTCCACCTCACCCTTGATGAGGTCGACCACATCTTGGGCAGCGCACAGCGAGGCAAAATCCGAGAACGGCACTTTGCGATCCTGTGCGTATTTTTCCACATTCTCCTGATCGATCATAATCAGGCAGGTCAGGTATTTGCGCGCGTCCCCAATCACCACCGCATCCGAGATGTAATGGCTGAACTTCAGGCGGCTTTCGATCTCCGCCGGGGTGATGTTTTTGCCGCCAGCGGTGATGATGATATCCTTGAGGCGCCCGGTGATGGTGACAAAGCCGTCCTCGTCCAGCTTGCCCACATCCCCGGTGCGCAGCCAGCCGTCCTCAGTGAAGGTCTCCGCCGTTTTCTCGTTATTGCGCCAGTAGCCTTGGAAGTTGTTCAAACCAAAGGTCTGAATTTCGCCGTCTTCGGCTATGCGCACCTGAAACCCCGGCACAGCTTTGCCCACGCTGCCCAGCTTATTGTCGTCAGGCAGGTTGATGGAAGCCAGACCGGCGTTTTCGGTCATGCCGTAACCTTCGAGAAGCTGCACCCCTATCGCCCAATACCAGCGAATGAGTTCGGGGCTGATTGGGGCCGCGCCAGTGCCACCCCGGCGCATTTTGTCCATGCCCAACATGCGCCGCAAATTGCGCAGCACTAGGAAATCCCAAACCGCATAGTTAAGCTGCACACCACTTGGCACCGGCTTGCGTTCCAACAGGTAATCCGCGCGCTTCAACCCAGCTTTGACCGCCAGATTAAAACACAACCGCCCAATGGGCGTGGCTTCCTGTGCGAGCACCAGCACGCGGGAATAGATTTTCTCCCACACGCGCGGCACCGCGGTGAAATGCGCCGGTGAAACCTCCTGCAGGTTGTCAAACACCGTCTCCGGGCTTTCGGCAAAGTTCACCGTGGATTTACCGGCAATCGGGAAATAGGCGCTCACGTTGCGCTCTAGGATATGACACAGCGGCAGGAAGCAGAGCTGTTCGTCCTTGTCCATCGTTGGCAGCGCATGGGCGCCGGACACGCAGGCGGCAATCACGTTTTCATGTGACAGCATCGCGCCTTTGGGCATGCCGGTGGTGCCGGAGGTGTAGATCAGCAGGCCAGTGTCCTCAGGCTTGGCTTTTTTTATTTCCGCCTCAAAGACGCCGTGGTTTTCCGCCTCATAGGCGCGCCCGGTTTCATAGAGGTCATCCAGAAACACACATTTGTCGTGGCGCAGGTCATGCAGGCCGTCTTGGTCGAGAATGATGACCTTCACCACATGGCTGGCTTGATCTTCGATCTCCAGAAACTTGTCGAGCTGCTCGTCGTTTTCCACAAACAGAAAGCGACTGCCGCTGTCGCGCAACAGGTATTCCAGCTGGCTAGCGGAGTCAGTGGTGTAAACCCCGGAAGCAATGCCACCCACGCACTGAATGCCCATGTCAGCATAGAGCCATTCCTTGCGATCTTCTGACAGGATCGAGACCACTTCCCCCCGTTCCAATCCCAGGGCGCGCAGGCCAAGGCCAATCCATTTAGCGTGGTTCCAATAGTCTGTCCACGAATAGGCCTGCCAGATGCCAAGGTCTTTTTCGCGGTGCGCGGTACGGTCACGCAGCTGTTCGCAGCGTTTCTGAAACAGGCTCACCAGCGTGTCACAACCATCAACCAGCGCAGGCTTCTGCCCCGGTGTGGCCGACACAATCACGCCGTTGATTTCGATCTGTTCCGGCGGCTGGGATGTGGTTTGAATGTTCATGTTCCTGCCTGCCCTCAGCGCCATGTCTTCTTGCGTTTCCAGCGGCGTTCGCCACGCGCGCCGGTCTCCTGATGCCCGAGGTAGAAGGCTTTGATGTCCTCGCTTTCCATCAGGCGCTCGGCAGTGTCGTCCATCACGATGCGACCGACTTCCATCACGTACCCCACATCCGCCAGTTCCAGCGCAACCTTAGCATTTTGCTCCACCAGCATCATGGTCACGCCTTCGTCTTTGTTCAGGCGTTTGAGGATAGCAAAGATCTCCTGCACCAAGAGTGGCGACAGGCCCAACGATGGCTCATCTAGCAGCATAATTTTGGGCCGCAGCATCAACCCGCGTCCAATGGCGAGCATCTGTTGCTGACCACCGGACAGCGTACCCGCCTCTTGATGGCGGCGCTGAGACAGAATGGGGAAATAGTCAAAAACCATCTGCCGGTCTTTTTCGATCTCTGCCTTGTCGCTGCGCGTGTAGGCGCCAAGCGAGAGGTTTTCATCCACCGTCAAAAGCGGGAACACCTCGCGGCCTTCGGGTACGTGCACGATGCCTTGGCCAACCACTTTATGCGGCTCCATGCCTTGGATTTCACGGCCTTCAAACACCACCTGTCCCTTTTCCGGGTCCATGATGCTTGAGATGGTTTTCAAGAGCGTCGACTTGCCCGCGCCATTGGCGCCCAGCACGGTCACAACTTGGCCTTTTTCCACCTTCAGCGACACGCCGCGAATGGCCATGATCGGGCCATAGAAGCTCTCGATGTTCTTGATATCAAGCACTGTTTCACCCATCACGCAGCCCCCGCGCCTAGGTAGGCCTCAATCACCGCCGGGTCAGATTGAACCTGTTGCGGCGTGCCTTCGGCGAGCTTGGCCCCGTCAGCTAGCGCTAGAACCCGATCAGACACGCCGGAGACCAGCCCCATGTCGTGCTCCACCATCAAAACCGTGATGCCCATCTGTTTACGGATGTCGTCAATCCACCAGCGCATGTCCTGCGTTTCCTCAACAGACAGCCCAGACGCCGGTTCATCCAACAACAACAGCCGTGGCCCAGACGCCAGCGCGCGGCCCAATTCGACCACTTTGCGCACGCCGTATGGCAAGCCCGCGATCATCTTGTCGCGATAGGGTTGAAGGTCGAGGAAATCGATGACTTTTTCGACTGCCTCGCGATGACGTTTCTCTTCGCGCCGCACCTTGGGCGTGAAGAGCATTTCCTTCACCAAGTTGGTACTACGATGGCGATGCCGCCCCACCAGCAGGTTCTGCAACACCGTGGCGTGGTCAAACAACTCGATGTTCTGAAAGGTGCGCGCGATACCGAGGTCCGCCACGGAATCGGCGTTGCGCTCCAGCAGGTTATGCCCGCCAAAGGTCAGCGACCCGGCGTAAGGATCATAGAAACGGGAGATCAAGTTGAAGACCGTAGATTTTCCTGCCCCGTTGGGACCAACGATGGCGTAGACCTCGCCCTCTTCCACAGAAAACGTCAGATCGTTCACCGCGACAACGCCGCCAAACTTGAGCGTCGCGTTGTTGATTTCCAGCAGATTGCTCATCTCAAACGCTCCGTTTTCAGGTAGCTCTTCTGCCGCTTGAACATGTCTTTGCGTGCAAACGGGAACAGTTCAAACCAGATGCGGATTTTCATCCAACGGCCGTAGATGCCCATCGGTTCAAACAGGATGAAGAGGATCAGGATCATGCCAAACACCCCGGTTTCCAGACCCGGAATGGCAACGGAGCCACCGCCGACAAAGTCTTTGGTCATCGACAAGAACTGCGGCAGAAACGCCACCACGACCGCGCCAAAGAAAGCGCCATGAATGGAACCGAGTCCACCAATCACGATCATCATCAGAAGGGTGATGGAGATCACAATCGAGAACGTCTCGTTGTTAAACGCCCCCGCGTAGAAGCCCATCAGCGCGCCGGCCAGACCGGTGATCGCGCAGGAAATGCCAAAAGCCGCCGCCTTAGTGCGCGCGATGTGCACACCCATGGCGGTGGCTGAGACTTCACTGTCTCGCACGGCGGCCATGGCCCGACCCAAAGGCGAGCGCAACAAGTTGCGATAGGCCAAAGTGCAAAGGGTTGTGACGACCAACACCAGCCAATAAAACCGATCCGGTGTGGTCCAGCGCTCAATCTCGATGCCAAAGATGGTAATCATCGGGGCAAATTTGCCTGAGACCCCATCGGTGATCGGCTCCATCAGCACGATAATGTCATCGGCCAAAATGGAGAGCGCAATGGTCGCAATGGCGAGGTAAATGCCGTGTAAGCGGATTGCTGGAATAGCGATGATCGTGCCGACCACGCCGGTCAGGATGCCGGCCGCCGGGAAGGCGATAAGGAAGGGCCAGCCCTGCTCCATAAAGATGATGCAGGAGTAGCAGCCCAGCGCGAGGAAGGCCGCGTGGCCAAGGCTTGCCTGACCGGTTTGCCCGGTCAGCAGCATCAGGCCGAGGCCCGCGATGGCCCAGATCAGCACATTGGTGACTTCACCGAGGAAGAAGTCATCCAACAGCCACGGTAGGGCCACCGCGATCACGATAAGCGTTGCATAGACAAAGAAGCTCCACCAGTCGGGGAAAAGTCGGATGTCATGCTCATAGGAGGTTTTGAAATGGATCCGCATGGCTCAAACCTTTTTGATCCGGACCTGCGAAAACAGGCCATGTGGGCGGAACACCAATACAAACAATAGGAGCGTGTAGGGCGCGATCTGGCTGTAGCCTGCCGGGAAGTAGCGGCTGGCAAAGGGTTCGATCACGCCAACAATCAGCCCGCCCATCAGCGCGCCGGGTAGCGAGCCAAACCCACCGATCACCGCAGCAGCAAAGGCCTTGATGCCCAGCAAGCCCGCGTTTGGATCAATAGCGCCTTTGGAAGCAAAGAGAATGCCTGCAACCGCGGCCACTGCTCCGGAAAGCCCCCAGATCATGCCCTGCACCCGCTTCACTGGAATGCCCATGAAGTAGGCAGCCATTTGGTTCTGGCTAGCTGCCTGCATCGCCAAACCGAGCTTGGTGCGCTGGAAGAACTGATATAGGAAATAGGTGAGCAGCACTGTCACCACGATCACCGCAATGTCCGCCATGCCAAGCACCACCCCGCCAATGCTGAAGTCTCCTACGGCAAGCGGGCTTTCCAAGGTTTGCGGTTCATGGCTCCAGATCGCGCCGGCGATGAAGCGAATGACAAAGCCCAATGCAATGGTCAGGATCACCACCGCCGTCTGGCTTTGCCCAAACAGATGGCGCAGCAAAAAGAAGTCGAGCAGGTAGCCCAACACGGCCATAATGGCGATCGACAAAGGTGCAGCAACCCAGAACGGCAACCCCATATAGTGGGCGTTTGTCAGCCCCAAACAAATAAAGGCGCCGAGCATCATGAAATCGCCCTGGGCGAAATTCACCTGTTCAGTCGCCTTGTAGATCAGCACGAAGCCAAGCGCGATCAGGCCGTAGACACAGCCATTCGCAAGCCCGCTGACGAGCAGTTGCACAACTTCCAATGTATCCTCCCGTGCCGGTTTAGACCGGCTTTTTCTATGCTTAGTCTTCGGAGCGAAGTCTTTTGCGTCAAGTCTGTATTCCCCCGCTTGCGCAAAGCTCCGTTACGTCACCCCCCTCTCCATACGCTATCGTACGTTAATTCTACTCAACCCTGGTTAGATGCCGCGCTGCCGCAAAATCCACTCAGTGTGATAGCCCGCATCGCCCAGAAACTCGGTCAAGGCGCGGTCGCGCTTCATGAATAGCCCAAGGTTCATCTCATCCGTCATGCCAATGCCGCCATGCATCTGCACGCCCTCTTCCGTGGCCTGCCGCCCCACCCGCGCTATCTTGGCCTTAGCTGCACGTGTCAGGGTTTCGACCTCAGCACTGTCTTTATCCAATGCGTTCAACGCCGCTGCGATCAGCGACGAGGCCTGCGCCAGCTCGCAATAGAGATCGGCTGCCCGGTGTTGCAGCGCCTGAAACTTTCCAATCAAGACACCAAACTGTTTTCGGGTGCGCAAGTAGTCATAAGTCTGCTCCGCCGCCGCCTTGGCCACGCCAAGCTGTTCCGCTGCCGCAATTGCGCGTCCTGCCGCAAGAGTTTGTGCCAATACCTCTTCTGCTGCGCGCCCTTGAGCGAGAATATCTGCATCAGCAATCGCCACATCTTCTAAGACAAGCGAGGCAACATTGCGATGATCCAGCATCACCTGCCGCGCGCGCGCGACGCCTGCCGCTTGGGGATCAACCAACACCAGACACAGGTCCCCGCGCAGCGTGGCGGTCACAATCAGACGATCCGCAATACCGCCATCAACCACAAAGGTTTTGCGGCCGTTTAACTTCAGCGCACCAGACGCGCCTGAAACCGTCGTGGCAATACGTTTGGGGCGGTGTTTGGCCGCTTCATCCATCGCCAGCACAACCACGGCGTCACCGGTGGCAATTTTGGGTGCCCAGTTTTGGGTCATTTCACCGCCAGCCGAAGCCAGCGCGGTGCCAGCTAAGATGGCTGAAGACACGAAGGGGCTGACCGTCAAATTACGCCCCAGCTCTTCAGCAATAAGCCCTGCGGAACGGTAGCCAAGCCCCACGCCTCCCAGGGCCTCTGGGATCACAATCCCCATCCAGCCCATTTCGGCGAGGTCCCCCAAAATCGCGCTGTTGGCATCATCGCCACCCTCTCTCAGCGCGCGGAATGCCGCAACCGAATGCCCATCCCGCAGAAACCCCGCCGCGGAGTCGGAAATCAGCTGTTGGTCTTCGCTCAAGAGTTCCATGCTCATTTACCCCGGCAATTTCAAAACGGCTTTGGACAGGATCGATAACATCACCTCAGAGGTGCCGCCTTCGATGGTATTGGCCTTAGAGCGCAGCCAGTCTTTGGCCGCTTGCCCTGCATCATTGGCCGCGCCCTCCCAAACCAGATCGTTACTGCCGCCAGCCGCCACGCGCAGGCTTTGGCGGCGTTTGTTTAATTCTGTGCCGAGGTACTTTAGTTCAGCCGACCGCGCGCCCAATTCATGCCCCGCGCGCATGTGGGTGCCGGTCATATCCAGATGCGCATCAAAACAAATTTCGTCGACCAGGAACTGCCCCAGCTCTGCACGCAGCATGGGATCATCCAGCCGGCCTGTGTCGTCCAAACCAATTGCTGCAATCGCATCCGCCGCAAGATCCGACTTGGCAAAGAGCGCAGAATCCGCGGCGCCGATCATTTCCCGCTCATGAGTCAGCAGATATTTGGCAATGGTCCAGCCCTGCCCGCGCGTACCAACGATCTGATCCTTGGGCACTTTCACACCGTCAAAGAACGTCTCGCAAAACGGCGAGGCTCCGGAGATCAACTTGATGGGTTTGGTCGAAACGCCTGCGCTTTCCAAGTCAAAGAGCAGGAAGGAAATACCGGTATGTTTCTTCTCTTCCGGCTCGGTGCGCACAAGGCAGAAAATCCAATCCGCTTTGTCAGCATAAGAGGTCCAGATCTTCTGCCCTGTCACCTCAAAGTGGTCTCCCGTATCCACGCCTTTGGTCTGCAACCCCGCCAGATCGGAGCCTGCGCCAGGTTCAGAATAGCCCTGACACCAACGGATTTCACCGCTCGCAATCTGAGGAAGGTAGTGGCACTTTTGCGCTTCAGACCCAAACTGCAGCAAGGCGGGCCCCAGCATCCAAATGCCAAAACTCTGCAACGGTGGCCGCGCATTGATGCGCTGCATCTCCTCCGACAAAACCTTTTGCTCATCCCCGGAGAGTCCGCCACCGCCGTACGCTTTGGGCCAAGCTGGAACCGTCCAACCCTTGGCGGCCATAACCTCCAGCCACTGCTTTTGAGCTGGCGAACGAAACACAAACCTGCGCCCGCCCCAACAGATGTCGTCTTCGCCCATCGGCGTGCGCATGTCCGCCGGGCAGTTGGCCTCAAGCCACGCGCGGGTCTCGCTGCGGAATGTGTCGATGTCCATGCAAACGCCCCTCCCAAGGCCTCCGCCCTTTGGGTCGGAGATTGCACCTCTGAGGCAAACATACTACTGAGTCTGCTGTCAACGGAGGCGGGTTGTTGCGCGACGTTGCGTTAATCCGATCCTGTGAGGCCCCATGGCGAACACCAGAAAGACAGAGATGAGCGCCTCAAAGGCCGAGATCTTGGACGCCGCAGCCGAGGTTTTTATGCGGCTTGGAGCAGATACGGCCTCCATCGACGACGTGGCGCGTCAGCTTGGATCCACTAAGGGGCGGATTTATCATCACTTCCCTTCCAAGGGCGTGCTCCTTGCCCAAGTCTGCCTGCGCGCGGCGGATTTCGTACTACAAAAAGTGCCGCCAGTAATCGCCCTGGACGCCACGCCCGAAGACAATTTGCGGCAGATGATACTGACCCATATCCCAGAGGTCCTGCGCACGCTACCATACCACAAGGTGATCATTCAGTCTTATGTCGGCGTTCAGCAAAAATCGACCACCGCCTTGGAGCGCGAACTGTTTGCACGTATCCAGCAAGAGAGAAAGACGTACGAAAACCTGTTTCGAGATGTACTACAAACAGGTATGCAGGGCGGCAGTTTCCGCGCACAAAACATCTCCATAGCGCTGCAATCGCTGCTGCTTTTGATCAACGCCCCGGTGTTTTGGTATCGCCCGCGGGCAGATGAGCCAGAGACTTTTGTCGCAGATCTCAGCGCCCAATTGACGGACATGGCGCTGGCGTCATTACGGTAGCAGGGGCCAGCCCCTCTTGGGCCAAAAGCGCAATTCACCCCGGGATATTTGCACACAGTGAATGGTGGTTAACAACAAATTAACCGCCCAGAGGGTATTCTACCTACGCGGTACAGGCTGGGAAGCCGATGACCGTGACTGTGAATGGCGCTCCGCTCAAGACGTAAGCATCGCGCAGTGTCGACCGGCGTGGCGAGCGGAGCGCTCCCAAGACACCAGCCATTCATAGTCCCCAAATATCCCCGCCGAAGGCGATTATTGTCGCCACCAACGCAGATGTCAGAGGTGGCGTTTACCCGATCAAACCCGCCTTTTGGAACAGCGCTTTGATGTCCGCCTCAGGCCGCGCGCCATAGTGGCTAATGACTTCCGCCGCTGCGATACAGCCCATCTTGCCGGACACTTCCAGAGATTGGCCGGTGGCCACACCGTAGAGGAAACCGCAGGCAAACTGATCGCCAGCGCCTGTGGCGTCCACAGGCACAATTTCATTCACCGGCACGGTGGCCTCTTCATCGCCGCTGAGTAGCACGACGTCCTGGCCGGAGCGCGTACACACAACCATTCCACAGTCCTGTGCTGCCTGCTCAAGGGCCGCGGTGAGATCCGTTTGATACAGCGATTGCCATTCGTGTTCGTTGCCAATCACAAAGTCGAGCTCTTTCACCAAGCGACGGAAGTCGTCGCGATGGCGCTCTACGCAGAAGGGGTCAGACAAGGCGATACCCGCTTTACCACCGCCGTCCTGACAAAGTTTGGCAGCCCGCTCAAAGGCGGCTTTGCCTTTGGGTTTGTCGTAGAGGTAGCCTTCAAGGAACAGCAGCTGCGCCTTGCCAGCCACGTCATCGGACACATCGTCCGGGCCAACTTCGGACGAAATGCCCAAGTAAGTGTTCATTGAGCGTTCACCGTCTGGGGAGACAAAGATCATCGAGCGAGACGTCGGCAGCTCATCGCCTTCCACCAAAGGATTCACAAAATCGGTGCCGTCCGCCTGCATTTCACTTGCGTAGAACTGCCCTAACGCATCATCGCTCACCCGCCCAATAAAACCGGTCGACAAGCCCAGTGCGCCAAGTCCGGCAAGCGTATTGGCCACCGAACCGCCCGGCGCCTGCTTGCGGTTGGTCATGGCCGCATAGAGCATCTCGCCGCGTTCTTTTTCTACCAGCTGCATGATGCCTTTCTGGATGCCCATCAGGTCCAGAAAACTGTCATCGGATTGGCTGATCACGTCAACAACGGCGTTGCCGATGCCAACCACTTGGTATTGCGTCATAGGTTTTTGTCCTCAAATAGGCAGAGATCGCGGATGAGACAGGTGCCACACAAAGGCTTGCGCGCTTTGCACACGTAGCGGCCGTGCAGGATCATCCAGTGATGGGCGTGGAGTTGAAAGTCCACGGGAATTTGGTCTTCGATGGCGCGCTCCACCGCCACCACGTCTTTGCCTGGGCAGACGCCGGAGCGGTTGCCAAAGCGGAAAATATGCGTGTCCACAGCCTGCGCCGGGTAACGCCACCACATGTTCAGAACGACATTGGCGGTCTTACGCCCCACGCCAGGCAGGCTCTCCAGTGCAGCACGGGAATTTGGCACCTCGCCGCTATAGTCGTCCACAAGGATACGGCTGAGTTTGATCACGTTCTTGGCTTTGTTGCGATAGAGGCCGATGGTCTTGATGTGCTCGATGACTCTCTCTTCTCCGAGGTCGAGCATCTTCTGCGGGGTGTCGGCAATTTTGAACAGCTCTTTGGTGGCGCGGTTGACGCCGACATCTGTCGCTTGCGCTGACAGGGCAACAGCCACCACCAATGTGTAGGCATTGGTGTGGTCCAGTTCCCCTTCGGGCGCGGCTTCGGCTGCCTCAAACCGGGTAAAGATCTCCCGGATCGTATGGTAATCAAGTTGCTTGGCCATCAAGCTGTTAATGCACGGACGCGCGCCTGCAAGCAAGGGCCGGATATAGCCCCGACGGAATGCCGATCTTGCAAGGCGGTCCACTCAACGCAAATGAGTCGTGCTGAAACTGAGAGCGATTCCTTTTTTGCGACTCCCCACGCGTCAGAACGGCTGTGGCTGCGGCGCAACAACCAGATGTGGCCACAGCCCGCAAAACGCAGACAAAATCGGGGTTTTAGAGCCGAGTCCAGAGTGCTTTCGCGCCCAGATCGATCATAGAGATCTTTGCGCATGCGCCAGCTTAGAATAGATCAAAATTTCAGGCAAATCTTATTTAATTCAACGACTTACCTACCTTTGGATAGATTCTTTTTGGCGAATGCCTGAGTCAAGTTCGAAGTTCAGTTGCCCGATTTAGCGCCAGCTTGTTAGGTTCTTGCAGCGATTCATTTCGCCTTGGGGGGGACAGACGCCGACACACGGTGGCTATGCCGTACCGGGTGACCTAGCAGACCGCGCTTGTGCAAGTGCGATCGCCATGGTTCCCGGGGTGTTTACCTGTTCCACAAAGCAGCGCATCTGCGCGCCGATGGCAACACGCAACCGGAGAGTAGGGACCTCCGGCATGGTTGTATTTTGCTTGAAGTAGCTTTGCCGCCAGCGGCCCTTTGGAGTGATGTTTCACGGGACTAAAAGGCAGAGACCGGGCAACGCCTGGTATAAAAGACGTGTGAAGGAAAACGGGGACAGATGACTGACGACGCATGGGGTGACATCCGACAAGACCTACTCAAAACTGTGGGTCAAAATAATTTCAAAACCTGGATTGAGCCTGTCAATTTTTCCGAGTTGAAAGATGGCGTCGCCACCTTTCACGTACCGACAAATTTTATCGGCAACTACGTGTCGCAAAACTATGGTGATCTGATCCTGCATCAGATGAACCTGAACGGTGCGGACGTACAACGCATGCAATTCAAGGTAGCCGCCAAAACCACTGCGCCACGTACAGCCAAACCGGCTGATACTGTGAAGACAGCGAGTACAGCGGCAGCACCAGCGTCTGAAAACAGCGACATGGGCATGACCGGCGCGCCATTGGATGCGCGTTTCACCTTTGACAGCTTTGTGGTTGGCAAACCCAACGAACTGGCAAATGCCGCGGCGCGCCGTGTTGGCGAAGGTGGTCCGGTGACATTTAATCCGCTGTTCCTCTATGGCGGCGTGGGCCTTGGTAAAACTCACCTGATGCACGCGATTGCATGGGAACTTCAGGCACAGCGCCCAGATCTGAACGTCCTGTACCTATCAGCCGAACAATTCATGTACCGCTTTGTACAAGCCCTGCGCGACCGCAAGATGATGGATTTCAAAGAGCTCTTCCGCTCTGTAGATGTGCTGATGGTCGACGATGTGCAGTTTATCGCTGGCAAAGACAGCACCCAGGAAGAGTTCTTCCACACCTTCAACGCATTGGTGGATCAGAACAAACAGATCATCATCTCCGCTGACCGCGCACCGGGTGAGATCAAAGACCTCGAAGAGCGCATCAAGAGCCGTCTGCAATGTGGTTTGGTTGTGGACCTGCACCCTACCGACTACGAACTGCGCCTTGGCATTCTGCAAAACAAGGTCGACGCCTACCGCGAACAATACCCGGAATTACAGCTGCAAGACGGCGTACTGGAATTCCTCGCTCACCGCATCTCAACCAATGTGCGTGTACTCGAAGGCGCTTTGACCCGCCTGTTTGCTTTCGCGTCGCTGGTTGGGCGCGAAATTACCATGGAGCTTACGCAGGACTGTCTGTCTGACGTTCTACGCGCCTCTGAGCGAAAAATTTCTGTCGAAGAAATCCAACGTAAGGTGGCGGAGCACTATAATATTAGGCTGTCAGACATGATCGGCCCCAAGCGCGTGCGCACCTTTGCCCGCCCTCGTCAGGTGGCCATGTATCTCTGCAAACAGCTGACCAGCCGCTCTCTTCCAGAGATCGGCCGTCGCTTCGGCGGGCGTGACCACACCACTGTGATGCACGGGGTGAGACGTATCGAAGAGCTGCGCAACTCGGATGGGCAGATCGCCGAAGATCTCGAATTGCTGCGCCGCACACTCGAAGCCTGAGTGTTTCCGGTCACACTTTAAGCCAAAACGCCGTGTCCCTTGGGTGCGGCGTTTTCTTTTGGTCGCTTGGCGCTTGACGCCCCTCGCGACTTCACCGACAAACCTAGGAAAAGACTTGTACCGAGAGACCACCTCGCTAAGGTGCCTGTCCCAGTAATCGGAGGGTGATGGGATGAAAATCAGTATTGAACGCGCCGTGCTGCTGAAAGCAGTGAGCCAAGCGCAATCGGTTGTGGAACGCCGCAACACCATTCCAATCCTTGCCAATGTGCTGATCGAAGCCGAAGGCGACACCGTGCAATTCCGCGCCACTGATCTGGACATTGAAGTGGTCGACAAGGCCAACGCCATGGTCGAGCGCGCCGGTGCCACAACTGTGGCCGCCACCACGCTGCACGAGATTGTGCGCAAATTGCCAGACGGCGCGCTTGTGACTCTCACAGATGACAGCGCCGCAGGCCGCCTGACAGTGGAAGCAGGGCGCTCCAACTTCTCGCTGGCAACCCTGCCTCGCGAAGATTTCCCTGTGATGGCGTCGTCTGAGTACTCGTCGAACTTCTCGGCCCCCGCACCCGCCTTGCGCCGCTTGTTCGACAAATCAAAGTTTGCGATCTCCACCGAAGAAACCCGTTACTACCTGAACGGCGTCTACATGCATGTGTCCGACGGCGAGGGCGGTAAAGTGCTGCGCGCTGTGGCCACCGATGGTCACCGTCTGGCCCGCATTGACACGGATCTGCCGGATGGCGCCAACGACATGCCCGGCGTGATTGTGCCGCGCAAAACCGTGGGCGAGCTGCGCAAGCTGCTGGACGATGACGAAATGGAAATCGCCGTATCGGTCAGCGAAACCAAAGTACGCTTTGCCACTCCGCACATCACCCTGACCTCCAAGGTGATTGACGGCACCTTCCCGGACTACACCCGTGTGATTCCGCAGGGAAACACCCGTAAATTGGAAGTGGACGCCTCTGAGTTTGCCAAGGCGGTGGATCGTGTGGCGACCGTATCCTCCGAGCGCTCCCGAGCGGTGAAGCTGCAACTGGACGAAGACCGTCTGGTGTTGTCAGTGAACTCACCTGACAGCGGCGCCGCAGAAGAAGAGCTGGTTGTGGCTTACAATGATGAACGGTTGGAAATTGGCTTTAACGCCAAATACCTGCTGGAAATCGCCAGCCAGGTAGACCGCGAAAACGCTGTGTTTATGTTCAATTCCGCAGGCGATCCGACATTGATGCGCGAAGGTGGCGACACTTCCGCCGTCTACGTTGTGATGCCAATGCGGGTGTGATCCGCTGACGCGGATGCCTCCGGCGGGGATATTTGTAGAAAGTGAATGCCGGGCCTGTGTCTGAGCTGTTTCTGAAATCCCTGAGCCTGTCTCATTTTCGATCCCACAAAAAGGGCGCGCTCAACTGCGATGCGCGCCCGGTGGCCTTGTTTGGGCCTAATGGTGCGGGCAAGACCAACATTCTAGAGGCGGTGTCGCTATTTTCGCCGGGCCGCGGCATTCGCCGGGCCAGTGCTGAGGAAATGACGCGTCGACCAGAAGCCATTGGCTGGAAACTGTCCGGCCTGTTGCAGGCGGCAAATCAAACCTACGAAATTGATGTACGGTCAGAAAACGGTGCAGCGCGACAGGTACAGATTGACAGCAAAGCTGCACCACAGACTCAACTGGGGCGAATTTGCCGGGTGTTGTGGCTGATCCCTGCGATGGACCGTCTGTGGATCGAAGGTGCCGAGGGGCGGCGGCGGTTTCTTGATCGTATGACGCTCAGTTTTTATCCGGAGCACGCCGAGGCCAGCCTCGCCTATGAGAAGGCCATGCGGGAACGCAATCGCTTGCTGAAAGAACAGATCAGCGATGCTCATTGGTATGTCGCTCTGGAGCGGCAAATGGCCGAGACCGGTGCGCGCATTCAACAAGCTCGCGCAGCCAGCATGGAACGCCTTCTGGACGCGCAGGCGGCCACGCAGACAACTTTTCCTGTAGCAGAGTTGGAGCTGATCCAGAGCGAAGGCGCGATGCCGACCAACGAGGCGGACCTGCTCGAAGCTCTGACAGAAAGCCGGTTCCGCGACATTGCCTCTGGGCGCACCTTGGTGGGACCACACCGCACTGACATGATTGGCACCTACCGCGAGAAGGGCGTGCCCGCCAAAGATTGTTCCACCGGCGAGCAGAAGGCGCTGCTTGTGTCCTTGATCCTCGCCAACGCACGAGCCCTCAAAGACGACCTTGGCGCAGCTCCAATCCTGCTACTGGACGAAGTCGCAGCCCATCTTGATCCAGACCGCCGCGCCGCGCTGTATGACGAGATTTGCGCCCTTGGAGCTCAGGCCTGGATGACCGGCACCGAAGCTGGGCTGTTTGAGGCTTTAGGTGATCGCGCGCAATATGTCGAAGTGACCGATGAAGCTGGGGTTTCCAGCCTGTCCTCAACGGCCTAGCCCATCCCGAACGTTTCTCAAAAATCCTTGTCATTTGCGTGACAACCGCCCCCAAACCCGATATAAAATCCGCAAATGAAAAAGGGCGACATGAATGTCTGACAACGCGCAAAATACCGAGCAATATGGCGCGGATTCCATCAAAGTTCTCAAAGGCTTGGAAGCGGTGCGGAAGCGTCCGGGCATGTATATCGGGGACACCGACGATGGCTCTGGTCTGCACCATATGGTGTATGAAGTCGTGGACAACGGCATCGATGAGGCGCTAGCCAACCACGCCGACCACGTGAAGGTAAAAATTCACGCCGACAGTTCGGTTTCGGTTTATGATAACGGCCGTGGGATTCCTGTGGATATCCACCCCGAAGAAGGCGTTTCAGCAGCCGAAGTGATCATGACCCAGCTGCACGCAGGCGGCAAGTTTGACAGCAACTCCTACAAGGTCTCCGGCGGCCTGCACGGTGTTGGTGTGTCTGTAGTGAACGCTCTATCGGTCTGGCTGGAACTGCGCATTTGGCGCAACGGCAAAGAGCACTACGCCAAGTTTGAACACGGCGATTGCACCGAACATCTGCGCGAAGTGGCCGATTGCGGCGACGCAACCGGCACCGAAGTGCGTTTCATGGCGTCCTTGGATACGTTTTCCAACATCGAATACTCTTTTGAAACGTTGGAAAAACGCCTGCGGGAATTGGCATTTCTGAACTCTGGTGTACGCATCTTGCTAGAGGATGAACGCCCCGCTGAGCCGCTGAAGACCGAGCTCTACTACGACGGTGGTGTGAACGAGTTTGTAAAATATATCGACCGACACAAGACCCCGTTGATGGAAGCGCCAATCTACGTGCGGGGCGAAAAAGACGACATCGGCGTTGAAGTCGCGATGTGGTGGAACGACAGCTATCATGAAAATGTGTTGCCCTTCACGAACAACATTCCGCAGCGCGATGGTGGCACGCATATTGCCGGCTTCCGTGGCGCTCTGACACGGACTTTGCAGAAATACGCGCAGGAAAGCGGGATTGCGAAAAAAGAAAAGGTCAGCTTCACTGGTGATGACGCCCGTGAAGGCCTGACCTGTGTGCTGTCGGTGAAAGTGCCGGATCCGAAATTTAGCTCTCAGACCAAAGACAAACTGGTGAGCTCCGAGGTGCGACCCGCCGTTGAGGGTCTGTTAGGGGAAAAGCTGGCAGAGTGGTTTGGGGAAAACCCGCAAACCGCCAAAATGATCGTTTCCAAGATTGTCGAAGCCGCCCACGCCCGTGAAGCGGCGCGTAAGGCGCGGGAACTGACCCGCCGCAAAACCGCGATGGATGTGAACTTCCTGGCCGGGAAGCTCAAGGACTGCTCCGAGAAAGACCCGTCTTTGACCGAAGTCTTCTTGGTGGAGGGGGACTCCGCTGGCGGCTCTGCCCAGACCGGCCGGGACCGGAAGACACAGGCCATCCTACCGCTGCGCGGTAAAATTCTGAACGTGGAACGTGCACGCTTTGACCGGATGCTGGGCTCTCAGGAAATCGGTAACCTTGTGATGGCGCTTGGAACTGGCATTGGCCGAGACGAATTCAACGTCGACAAGCTCCGCTACCACAAGGTTGTAATCATGACCGATGCGGACGTCGACGGCGCGCACATCCGTACACTTCTGTTGACCTTCTTCTACCGGCAGATGCCGGAGCTGATCGAAAAAGGTCATCTCTACATTGCGCAGCCACCGCTCTACAAAGTGGCGCGCGGCAAATCCGAGGTGTACTTGAAAGACCAGGCTGCATTGGACGACTATCTGGTCAATCAAGGAATCGAGGGCGCCGTTCTGAGACTGGGATCCGGCGCGGAAATGACCAGTCAGGATTTGGCTCGCGTGGTCACTGAGGCACGGCAGCTCAAGCAGGTGCTGGATGCCTTCCCAACCCATTATCCGCACCACATTCTGGAACAGGCCGCCATTGCAGGAGCCTTTGTTCCCGGCGCAGTAGACGCGGACTTGCAGGGTGTGGCCGACAAGGTTGCTGCTCGTCTGGACCTGATTGCACTGGAATATGAACGCGGCTGGACCGGTCGCATAACCCAGGATCACGGTATCAAACTGGCCCGTATTCTGCGTGGCGTGGAAGAAGTGCGCACGTTGGACGGCCCGATGCTGCGCTCCGGCGAGGCACGTAAGTCCGGCACTTTCACCGAAAGCCTACAAGAGGTCTACAACACCTCCGCAACGCTGGTGCGCAAGGATCGCAGCCAGGTCATCAATGGCCCACTGGACCTTCTCGCCGCGATCCTGGCCGAAGGCGAAAAAGGCCTGACTCTGCAGCGCTATAAAGGTCTTGGCGAAATGAACCCAGATCAACTTTGGGAAACCACTCTTGACCCGGATGCCCGCACGCTATTGCAGGTGAAGGTCGAAGATATGGCTGGGGCCGATGACCTCTTCACCAAGTTGATGGGCGATGTGGTGGAACCACGCCGCGAGTTCATCCAGAAAAACGCGCTCAGCGTGGAAAACCTCGACTTTTAAATTAGAATCCAAAATCAAAAAAGGCTGGCGCTCCTTGCCGAGCGCCAGCCTTTTTGAATACTTGTGTGCCTTAAAAGCGCTTAACAGCCTGCCGCCTTGTTGGCTACAGTGCCGCCAGCTACCGCACCACCAGCTGTCAGAATGTCCTGGCCGGAGCCCCCACCCAACTGGTTACCCAAGGCGCCGCCAACTACGGCCCCTACAACAGTTGCGCCTGCACATTCGACGTCACGTTGAGTAACGGACCCTGTTGAACATGCGGACAAAACAGCAAGACTTCCCAGCATAGCCGGAACAACAATAAGTTTCATGGAAACACCTCATTCGTTTTTTGTTATCACGGTCAATATGGAGGTTTTCTGCCAAACTAAAAGCGCACAGGCGGAAAAACGCCATAACGCGGATCACATGGAACTCCGTTACTAGAGACGTTCCGCAATATCCGAGACAATCCGCCTGAACAGAAACTCAGCTGCAGACAACTGAGTATCCGTGCGCGCCATCAAGCCCACAGGCCCTTTGGTAAGAGACGTGTCAAACGGCAGGCGCACCAACGCGCCGCTTCCCAACTCTTTGGCCACCACACCATTGGAGATGATCCAAACCGCGTCATTGGAAAGAACATAATTCCGGCCAAAGGCACCGGATACGCTTTCGACCTTCCGACCGATTTCCCCGACGCCCTGCGCCACCAGAGCCCGATCCACCAATGGCCGGATCGCTGCAGCTTCCGGCGGGAAAATCACCGGCCAGTCCTCCAAGCGTTGAATGTCCGGCTGCGCGAGCAACGGATGCCCTCTACGTACAACAAACTCGACATGCTCATCATAAAGCTGAGTGAAGGCGACGCCCCGCATCACTTCAGGGGCTCCCATTCGCCCGATCACCACATCAAGCCGCCCCTGACGCAGTTCCTCAATCAGATAACCGTGTGGCCCATCATGAATATGCAGTGTCACATCCGGCGCCAGCTCTGAAAAGGCTTGAACTACTTCCGGCATCAACCGCGCCGCCACACTTGGCAAGGCCCCAACTGCGAGGCTCTCCTGACCCGTCTTCTCCATCTGTGCAACGCCATTCAGACCCTGCTGTAATGCCGCCAAACTCATCTGGGCAAAGTGCAAAAACACCTCACCCTGCTTGGTCAGGCTGACACCGCCCCGATTACGTACCAGCAGAACAGACCCGACAATCTCTTCCAACTCTTTCAGGGTTTTGGAGATCGCCGGCTGCGTCAAATGCAGATGCTGCGCCGCCGACTTAAGGCTGTTGTGCCGTACAATCTCGGCAAAGCACTGGATGTGACGAAATTTGATACGCCGATCGATCATGAATTGATGCCCGCTTTCGGCAATTAAACCCAACAAATGATCATTTTACTTTACGGTTTTGCAAAGTCAAACTGCTTACAGGAGGACATCTATGCGCACTCAGGTTTGCATCATCGGCGGTGGTCCCTCGGGGCTGCTGTTGTCACAGTTGCTGCACCGAAAGGGCATCGACAGCATCGTGTTGGAACGCAAAACCCGCGACTATGTGCTGGGGCGCATCCGCGCAGGCATTCTGGAAACAGGTTTTGTTGACCTGATGCGCGAGGCCGGTGTTGGCGTGCGTATGGATACCGAGGGCTTCACCCACACCGGCACGGTAATCGCCTACGGAGAGGAAGAGTTTGGCATCTCCTTTCACGCCCACACAGGCAAAAATGTCATGGTCTACGGGCAGACGGAACTGACCCGCGACCTTTATGACTCGCGTGAGGCCGCGAATGGCAAGTTGGTGTTTAACATCGAAGACGTGCAGATCAACGACGCCCAAAGTGAGGCGCCTTACGTGACCTATCACGTGTATGGCATCGCGCATCGAATCGACTGTGATTACATCGCCGGCTGTGATGGCTTCCATGGCGTCAGCCGCCAGACCATCCCAACCTCCGTGCGCCGAGAATATGAAAAGGTGTATCCCTTTGGCTGGCTGGGCGTGCTGTCCGAAACGCCTCCTGTACATAACGAGCTGATCTACAGCTGGTCAGAACGTGGCTTCGCACTTTGTTCCATGCGCAATGCCAACCTCAGCCGCTATTACATTCAGTGCTCGCTTAGCGATTCACCGGATGATTGGACCGATGCTGCCTTTTGGGGCGAGCTCAAACGCCGCATTCCCAGCCGCCACGCAGAGGCACTGGTGACCGGCCCATCGATCGAGAAATCCATCGCCGCCCTGCGCAGTTTTGTGACCGAACCGATGCGCTGGGGCCGCCTGTTACTCTGTGGCGATGCCGCCCATATTGTACCACCTACCGGTGCCAAAGGGTTAAACACCGCCGCGTCCGACATCCACTACCTGTACCACGGCTTGGTGCAATTCTATCAAGACAAGGATACCGCCGGTCTTGATGCCTACTCCGAAAAGGCACTTGCCCGCATCTGGAAAGCGGAGCGGTTCAGCTGGTCCACAACCAACCTGCTGCACCGCTACCCGGATCAATCCGAATTTGATCTGAAGATGCAGCGTACCGAGATCGACTTCCTGCGCAGCAACGATGCCGCACAAAAAGTGTTTGCCCAAAATTACGTGGGCCTGCCCTACTGATCGGGCCAGACAAAGGAGACACACCATGTCTGACAAATTTAGCACCGGCATGGAGGTCCGTCGCAAAGTGCTGGGTGACGCCCATGTGGATCGGGCCGAAGCCAACAAAACCGCGCTGGACACGCCATTCCAAACCCTCATCACCGAAGGGGCCTGGGGCACTGTCTGGGCCAGCGATGCGATCAGCCTGCGGGAGCGCTCCATGCTAACGCTGGCTTTACTCGCAGCCACCGGCAACTTTGATGAAATCCCCATGCACATCCGCGCCACCGCCAACACCGGCGCCAGCCAGGAGGACATCATGGAAGTGTTTCAGCACGTCGCAATTTACTGTGGGGTGCCCAAGGCCAACCATGCGATCAAACTGGCAAAACAGACCTTTGCAGAGATGGGCTGATCGCGCATTCTATGCGCGCAGGGGAGGAGCAACACTATGAGCAAACCCGCCGAATTCTATCAGCGTGACCGGGAATGGCACCCGCCGGCTTTCTCGCAGGACTACAAAACCTCCGTGGCGCGATCCCCGCAAAACGCGCTGATCAGTCTGGAGCAAACCGTCAGCGAAATCACCGGCCCGCGCTTTGGCCATGATGACGTGACCGAGATGGACCGCGACCTGCTGCACAACTACGCCACACCCAGCGAAAGCGCGATTGGCGAGCGCATCATTGTGCATGGCCGCGTGCTGGATGAAAACGCCCGCCCAGTTCCCAACACTTTGGTGGAGATCTGGCAGGCCAACGCCGGGGGCCGCTATCGCCACAAGAAAGACGCCTATCTGGCCCCGATTGACCCCAACTTCGGCGGCTGCGGGCGCACCATCACGGACGAAAACGGCCACTACTATTTCCGCACCGTGAAACCCGGTGCCTACCCATGGCGCAATTGGGTCAACAACTGGCGCCCAGCGCATATTCACATATCCGTCTTTGGCACCGCCTTTGCCCAGCGCCTGATCACACAGCTTTACTTTGAGGGCGACCCGCTGATCGCGAAGTGCCCAATTGTGAACACCATCCCGGATCAGGCCGCACGCGGACAATTGATTGCCGCGCTTGATATAAACGCCTCAGTGCCGCTGGACAGCATCGCCTATAAGTTTGACATCGTGCTGCGCGGACGGCGCTCGACCCTGTTTGAAAACCGCATGGAGGGCAATTGAGCATGGTGCAGAAACTCGACTACATCAAGGAAACCCCCTCCCAGACCGCTGGCCCCTATGTGCACATCGGCCTCGCCCCCGGCGCAGCGGGGTTTGACATCTATGAACGCGAGCTTGGTTGGGACATCGCCGGTCCCAAGGCCAAAGGTGAACGCATTCGCGTCGAAGGTCTTGTGATTGACGGCATCGGCAGCCCGGTGAAAGACGTGATGCTGGAAGCCTGGCAAGCCAATGCAGAGGGCATTTACCCGCATCCGGAACAGGCGGGTGAGACCGAGGAAGGTTTCAAAGGCTGGGGCCGCGTGATCACCGACTTTGACAGCGGCGAGTGGGGATTTGACACCATCAAACCAGGGCAGGTCATGGGCCGAAACGGGCAACTGATGGCGCCACATATCTCGCTCTGGATCGTGGCCCGGGGCATCAACGTCGGCCTGAACACCCGCCTCTATTTTGACGACGAGGCCGAGGTCAACGCCGCCGATCCTGTGCTCAACGTCATCGAGTGGGAAAACCGCCGCGCCACATTGATTGCCAAGCGTGAGATGCGCGACGGCGCCCCAATTTACCGGTTCGACATCACGCTTCAGGGCGATAACGAAACCGTCTTCTTTGACATCTGACGACCGCCCCTGTCTTGTGGACGGGGCCAATCAAACGAGATCACCATGAGCAAACCCTGCATCTTGTGCTGCGCCATCACCGGCTCTGTGCCAACAAAAGCGGACAACCCTGCCGTACCCACCACCGTCAGTGAGCAGATCGAAAGCAGCCACGCAGCCGTGGAGGCAGGCGCATCGATCATCCACGCCCATGTGCGCAACGATGATGAAACGCCGTCCAGCGATCCAGAGAAGTTTGCCTTGCTCAAAGAGGGATTGGAAAAACACTGCCCCGGCGTGATCATCCAGTTCTCCACTGGTGGGCGTTCCGGCGCAGGACAAGCACGCGGCGGCATGTTGCCTTTACGCCCCGACATGGCCTCCCTCTCCGTGGGTTCCAACAACTTCCCCACGCGGGTCTATGAGAATCTACCGGAACTGATTTCTTGGCTGTCGAGCGAGATGCAGACTTATGAAATCACACCGGAAATCGAAGCCTTTGATCTAAGCCACATCCTGCAAGCCATCCGTCATCATGAGGCGGGCACACTCCATGGCCAGCTTTATGTGCAATTTGTCATGGGCGTGAAAAACGCTATGCCAGTGGACCGAGAGGTGTTTGAGTTCTATGTGAAAATCATGCAGGAGCGCGCGCCCAACGCCGAATGGTGTGCCGCAGGCATTGGCGCGGCGCAGATCACCGTGAACGAATGGGCCATTGCCGCAGGCGGCCACACGCGGGCCGGTCTTGAAGACAACGTGCGTTTGGACCGCAATACGCTAGCGCCCTCCAATGCCGCCCTGATCGCACGCGCCGCAGAATTGTGTGAGAAATACGAACGCCCCGTCGCCACGCCCGCGCAGGCGCGAAACATCCTTGGCCTGCGCGCCGCAACCTGATCGGCCCTCACCATGAACCCGCTCACCCACACCGCCCACCTGTTTGGCCCACTATTCTCTGACCCAAAAAGCGAAGCGCTTTGGGACACCGCGCGGTTTGTCGACGGGTTTATCCAGTTTGAGCGGGCCTTAGCCAAGGCACTCGCAGAGGCCGGCGTGGTTGACCAAACGGTCGCAGCAGAGGCGGTGGAAGACATCAACAGCTTCCAACCGGACCTCACAAAGATCGCCGAAAACGTGGTGCAGGACGGCCTGCCCGTGCCAGTGTTTGTGCGGCAACTCAAAGCCCACGCACGGCCCTCAGCACTCCCTGCCATCCACACAGGTGCCACCAGTCAGGACCTGATCGACACAGCTGTCTCGCTGATCCTACGCGACGCCAATGCGCGGCTTGAGGCGCAGCTTGCTGACTTACTGTCAGCACTCGACACCCTCAACGACACATGGGGCGACACACCGATGATGGGTCGCACCCGCATGCAGGCCGCCCTGCCAATCTCCGTTTCAGACCGTATTGCCACCTGGCGCACCCCACTGGCGTCCCACGCAAATCGCCTGAAAACGCTGCGCCCGCAAGTCGAAGCACTGCAATTTGGCGGCCCGGTTGGCAATCGCGCTAGCCTCTCGCCACAAGGCGATGCCGTCGCTACCGCGCTGGCCAAGGGCCTCAACCTCTCAAACCCGGACCGCGCCTGGCATGCCACACGCGAAAACCTCATCAACTACGCCAATTGGCTGTCCATGGTCACCGGCAGCTTGGGCAAGATGGGGCAGGATCTCGCGCTGATGGCGCAGCAAGGCGTGGACGAAGTGAGCTTCTCCGGCGGCGGCACCAGTTCTGCCATGCCACACAAACAAAACCCGGTGCGGGCCGAACTGCTGATCACACTGGCCCGCTACAACGCCACACAACTTCCCGCCATGCACCACGCTCTGGTGCATGAACAAGAGCGTTCCGGCAACGCGTGGTCTTTGGAATGGATGATCTTGCCGGCAATGGTCACTACCACCGGCACGGCCTTGCGCCATGCGGACAGCCTCATACACAGTATTGAGAACATGGGGTTATCTGCACCTTAAGACGTTGAAGTCTCAGAACTCAAACGTCAGTTGCAGGTGTTTGATCTTGCCAGTGATGTCTTCGATGGAACACTTCAACCGTTCCTCAGCCAACAACACCACCTCCGCTGCCGCCCGTGCATCTTCACCCGCATCGTGGTGATGAAACTGAAGCCCCAGCGCCTTTTTCAGATGCCCAAGACCATGCCCGCCGTTACCGCGAAACTCCGGCCAGGCTTTGCGCGCGATCTTTACACTATCGGCCCATTCCATCTTGGGCCCATTCAGACCCGCCGCGCGACAGGCCGCTGTGATGGCTTTCTGGTCAAAGCTGCTGTGTTGTACCATCAAGTTGCGCGACAACAGCGGCAACATCTTTGGCCAGGCCTGCGCAAAGGTGGGCGCGTCCCGAACAGTGCCCGCATCAATTCCAGTCAGCTCAGTGTTGAACGCCGCAAAATCTTGATCCGGGTTGATATAGGTCGAAAACGTCTCAATCCCGCCGTCACGGCGCACGCAGGCCAAACCGATCTGACTGATCGAAGCGGCATCACGGTTGGCGGTTTCCACGTCCAGCGCGATGAAACGGAACAGTCCATCCGGCAAGAGTGTATCAGGCAGGAACACAGCGTGCCTCCTGTTTCTGCTTGGGTGTGAATGTCAAACCGTCGCGATACATGTTTTTGTCTTATGCCTATGCTCACCGGCGGGACCGCCCCTATGCCAGCTTAGCGCAAAAAACAAAAGGCCGCCCGATTGGGGCAACCTCTCAATTTTCAAGACGTTGGTGTCAGGCGGGCGCCGCTGCAGCCGCCGCTTTCATCTCCCGCCGTTCTTCTTTTCCAAAGAACACCAAATAGAACACCGGCGCGGCAATCAGCGTCAGAATGGTGGCAAAGGCCAATCCCCCCATGATGGTGATCGCCATCGACACAAAGAATGCATCGGTCAAAAGCGGCGCCATTCCAAGGATGGTTGTGACCGCCGCCAGCATCACCGGCCGCAAACGCGACACGCTGGCTTTTACAATCGCTTCGCGCATTGGCAGGCCTTCCCCGCGCACAAAATCGATCTCCTCGACTAGGACGATGCCGTTTTTGATCAGCATGCCAGACAGGCTCAATAGACCCAGCAAAGCGGTGAAGGTAAACGGCATATCCGTGCCCAACAAGCCCAACACCACGCCATTCACTGACATGGGTACCAAGAGCCAGATGATGATGGGTTGGCGGATGGCATTGAACAGTAGCACCGAAATCAGCACCATAATCAGCAAGCTCATGGGCAGCTGTTTTCCAAGGCTCTCCTGTGCCTCAGAGGAGTTCTCCAACTCACCGCCCCACTCCATCTTGTATCCTACTGGAATGTCCATGCCCTCAATCGCTGCCGTGACCTCCGACTGCACCTGCGCGGCTGTCAGGCCAGAACGGATATCCGCCCCAACCGTGATGGTCGCCACACGATCCCGTCGATGCAGCAGCGTGTTTTGCGTCTCATGCACAAAGCCATCCACCATCTGCTCTACCGGCACAAAGCTGTTGGAGGTTGTCGAATAGACCACCTGATCAACCAACCCAAAAGCCCCATCCGGCTGCCGCCGCAAGATGATCGGAATCAGACGTTCGTTCTCGCGGAACTGGCCCGTGGTCAAACCGTCGGTGGAGAACTGGAACATATCGGCGATGTCTTCGCGATCCACACCCGCGGTCTGCGCCCGTTCTGTGGCATAGATCGGCTTGATCACCAATTCCTGCTCGCGCCAGTTGGTGCGCACACTGGTGATATTGTCCGTAGTTTCGGTCAACACCTGCGCCGCCTGGGTTGCCAGTTGACGCAATACAACCGGATCACTGCCAGAGAAGCGCACCTGAATCGGATCGCCTCCACCGGGACCAAAGACCAGACGTTTGGTCCGGAACTCGCCCTCTGGCAAGGCAGCGGCGCCAAAGGCCTCAAGGTCCTTTTGCAGCGGCGGAATGGACTCCAAATTTTCTGCCCGAACAATGATATGGCCGTAGCTGGGATTGGCCTTCTCAGACTCATAAGTCAGCATGAACCGCGTCGCGCCCTGTCCCACAAACGTGGCATAGCTCACCACATCGTCGCGCTCAGCGAGCCAATCCTCTAACAGCTCCATCTGCGCCGACGTGTTGGCAATGGGTGTGCCCTGTGGCAGCTTATAGTGCACAAAGAACAGCGGCGTGTTGCTGTCTGGAAAGAACTGCTGCTTCATCAAGCCAAAGCCCGCATAACAAACCACCGTCACCGCAATCAGTCCAACAATCACCAGCCACCTCAGCTTCAATGCCAACCGCAGGCTTGCGCCGTACATGCGGAAAATCAGCCCGCCGTAGGCATCACCTTCCCCACCTTTGCCTTGCTTAAACAGGTAGTGGCCCAGCATCGGAGTCACGGTCAGCGCCAGCACCCAGCTTAGCAGAAGCGAAATCCCAATCACCGCAAACAACGAGAACAGAAACTCCCCCGTTGCATCGGGGCTGAGGCCGATACCGGCAAAGGCCATAATGCCAATGACCGTCGCACCCAAAAGCGGGATCTGCGTTTTCCCCGAGGCCTCATCGGCCGCCTCACGGCTGTTCTTGCCCTGCAACATCGAGATTTGCATGCCCTCGGCCACCACAATGGCGTTGTCCACCAACATGCCCATGGCAATGATCAACGCGCCAAGCGAAATTCTTTCCATCTCGATCGAGAAGAACCCCATGAACAGGAATGTGCCCACAACCGTCAGGAACAGGGTTACTCCCACCACCACGGCCGCGCGCCAGCCCATGAAAATCGCAAGGACAGCAACCACAATCGCCACTGACATCGCGAGGTTCACAAGGAAGTCGTTGGAAGCTTTCTCTACGACAATGTGCTGTTGATAGATCGGATGCAGTTCGACACCTGCGGGAATATCGCCGGCCATCTGCGCCAGCTTTTCATCCACACGTTTGCCGACCACCACGATGTTTTCGGTGGCAATACCCGCCACCCCAAGCGTGAAGGCTTCTTCACCGTTGAAGCGAATGATCTGCTGTGGGTTCTCCACCCGATCACGAAACACACGGCTGGTGTCGACAAGGTTCACAACCTTGCCGTCCTGTCCCAGTGACAGGCCCGCAATCTCTGACACGGTGTCAGACCCATCCGGCCTCATAATGCGCGTACGCGCGCCGTCTATTGTCACGGTTCCTGCTGCATTGACGGCATCCGCGTTGGCAATCGCCCCCGCAATTGCATTGAGCGAAATGTTTTGATTCACCGACAGAGCCAGGTCCGGTTCCACAAAGATCGCCTCTTCCGGCAGGCCCTGAATATCCACATCGGCCACACCGTCCACCGTCAATAGCTCTCGCCGCAGGAAGGTGGCCAATTCGTGCTTTTCCGCATCCGAAAAGCCTTCGGCGGTCACGCCAAGGAAGATGCCAAATACATCGCCAAAACTGTCATTGACCAGTGGAGTGCTCACCCCGGTGGGCAAATGTCGCCCGGCGTCCGCCACCTTGGCCCTCAATCGAGTCCAAACTTCCGGTAGCTCATTGCCGTCATAAGTCGATTTGATATGTACATCGATCTGCGACACACCGGGTTGATTGATCGAGGTGATATAGTCCACCTCTTCCATCTTCTGGATGGCCGATTCCAAAGGCTCGGACACCTCAACCGCCACCTGTTCCGATGTGGCTCCCGGATATTGGGTGACCACAACCGCCTGTTTGATGGTGAAGGCCGGATCTTCCAGCCGCCCCAGGTTCAAAAAGCTGACCGCGCCGCCAAGCAGGAAGATAAGGATGATCATCCAAGTGTAGATCGGCCGATCAATAGATCCGCGTGCTATATTGACCATCACCCGCGCCCTCAGTTGCCAAAGCCGACAAAGCGGCGCACAGCTTGGCCATCAGTCAAGGCGCCACCACCGGTCAGCACCACTTCGTCGCCATCATTTAGTCCAGCTGTGATGCGCACCATGCCCCCAGTGGCCGGTTCGCTTTCCACCGGCACCCAGGTCACCTTGCCTTCATCACCACCCTTCGGGTCAAATCGCATCACACCGGTCGCGCCCCCGTCGTCCACCACAATCGCCGTAGGAGGCACAAGAATGCCAGTGGATGGCTCTGCCGCACTGACCGTCACGGTCACAGACGAACCCGGCAGGATCACTTTGCCTTCTGGGGGCGTCATGCCGAATGTGATGCGGAAGGTCTGGCCCACACTGCTGGTCTCCGCATCAAACTCGCGGATTTGCAGGGCGAATTCCTCGTCATTTCCGGGAAAGCGCGCTTTGATCTTTACGTTGCGCTCGTTGCCGGCTCGCTGAAACAGAATTTCCGGAACATCCACTTCAATGCGCAGCTCGCTTAAGTCGTGAATGCGCACCACCGGGCTACCAGCACTGACTGTCGTAAAAAGCTCCACATTTCGGCTCGACACCAGCGCGTCAAAAGGCGCTTTCAACGTTGCATGGCGCAAAGACCATTCCGCATTTTTCACTGCAATCTGCGCCAGAGACGCCTGCGTCTCCGCATCGTCCAGCGTCACCTGACTCACCGTATTGCCACGCAGCTTATTGAGGCGCTCAACCGTGCGATCTGCTTGTTCTTTTTGCAAAATCGCTTGATTGAGTTGCAGCTCAAAAATCTCCAGATCAAGCCGCGCAATCACGTCCCCTTCGCCAATGTTCAGGCCTTCGGTTACCGGGAAGTCGACAATCTGCCCCCCCACCTGAAACGCCAAATCCACCGACTGACGTGCTTTCACCTTGCCAAAAAACTGGCGTTCAAACGGCACCGGGTCTTCACTTACCACCATCAGTTTCACCGGCTTCAACATGCCCTGTGCCAGAACCGAAAATGCACCGGTCGCCGTGATCATCATCGCCGTGGCGCAGATTTTTCCAAACTGTTTCAGCATTCATTTTCCTCCAATAGCCCGGCCGCTACGGCTCCGGGCATGGCTTTGACGGCCAATTTGGCAAATTGAGAGATTTCCTCGACGGTCATACCGCAAATTTCACGAAACCGAAGTTTGACTGCTTCCATCAATGCCACCCGCGCCATCAATCCTTCCGCAGTCAATTCTAACACAAGCGCGCGCCTGTCTTTGGGATCACGGGTGCGGCGCACAAAACCGCGCTGCTCTAATGCATCCGCCACAGGGGTGATGGCGGAAGGAATACAAAACGTATCTTCCGCCAAAACACCCATCCGCTTGGGCCGATCCATAAATACCAAGATTCGCCGTTCCATCTTAGTGAGCGGCGGGTCGATGTTGATGTCTTCCAGCTCTGCCTCAATTTGGTTGAACAAGGCAAAGACACCGATAATCGCCAGAAACTCATCCGGCAGATCAGTGTTGGGGAATAAATCGTCAGGCACGCGCGAATCCCTGATTTACTTCAGTTTATGAAATATCCAAATACAGAAGCTTTGTGAAAAAACAAGGATCAAACTTGCGAAAACCAAGCCGGGCGGACACATAAATTCGCCTTTCTCTTCAGGGTGATACACTGGGTTTCACAAAAAGCGGATCACGGAGATATCTCGAAAATTTTATTATAAGTCAGAGTGTTACCTGCCAAACACAGCGATTAAATTAACTCCATCGTGCTATACATTGCCCTCCAAAGACTAAATGGCGTACGAACTATGGTGGCAGATCCTGGACAGCAATTGCGGCATTCCGCCAAAGAGGCGGCACGTGGGCGCAGCCTTTTGGTTCAATATGCTTCACAACGCGTCCACACGATTTACCAGCGTGCCGTAATCTACTGCCTTGGCAGCCTCATGGCTGTTCTCGCCACAGGTCCCGCTATTGGTGCCTGCATAACCGCATTGTTGGTTATTGGCGAAGTGTTAGACATGTGGATTTTACGTCGCATTCCTGCGCGCCTTCGCAGTGGCATCAGCCAGAATATGCTCTCCAACGCGGCAATGGCCAGTGGCGCATTTCAAGCGATTTGCATTTTTCTTGCCACCACACTCTATGTGGTGACAGTGGGCAAAGACGCGTCCATCATGGCGGTTGCCGGTGTTCTAGGGATGGGCATCGTCAACGGAGCGCTAATTTTGCCAACCAAACCCAAACTGGCCATCTTAAAAATGGGCGTGTTTGTGGTAACCCCCCTATTTTCCTGACGCTTCAGGCGATCCGGTTCGGCGGCGACATGGCCCTGCCTCATGCCAATGTGCCCGAACTGATGGTGGTCATCAGCATGGGCTACATGTGTTTTTCTTTCGTCAAATCTGGCGTCGACAACTTCCGAAAAACTGAAGCTCTACAAAGCAGCCAAAACAATCTCACTGCGGCCAACGATGCACTGAACAAGCACCGCAACGAATTGCAGAGGTTGTCCATGGTTGCGCGAAAAACAAATGATGCCGTCATTCTGTCCAATCCCAAACAAGAAATTGAGTGGGTCAATGAAGCCTTCACCACCCTCACAGGAATCGCCGCAAGAGACATCATTGGCAAGCCAGTGACTGACCTTGTACAGGCAACAAAAATCGATCCGGATGTGGAGGCAAAAGTTGCCACTGCAATGAAGAAAGACGGCTTTGGAAAAATCGAGCTGCGTCATGATCTCAGCTTGGGTGCCGCGCGCTGGAGCGAAATACAGATGCTCCCAGTGAAAAATGCGGACAATGACGTTGATTTTTACGTTACAATTGCCCGCGACATTACGCCTGTGAAAGACCACGCCAACAACATGCGTAGGGCCCGCAAAGTTGCTGAAGACGCAGCCCGCACCAAAACGGATTTTCTCGCCAACATGAGCCACGAAATCCGCACACCAATGACCGGCATCATTGGCATGGCGGATCTTCTGTCGGAAACCGAGCAAACACAAGAACAGGCGGATTACACACGAACCATACTTGGATCATCCCGGAGCTTGTTAACGATCATCAATGACATTCTTGATCTGTCAAAGCTTGATGCAGGAAAGCTCCAAATTGCTAAAAATACCTTTGAGACGCGTGACTGCTTCGCAGAAACGCTGCGGCTTCTTGAACCCTCGGCATACAATAAAGGACTGGGGCTAACTTTAACCGTAGCCGAAGATGTGCCGGAGCATCTGTTTGCCGACGATGTGCGCGTGCGTCAGATCGCCACCAACATCATCGGAAATGCCACCAAATTCACGGAACACGGAAAAATCGAAGTACAAGTCTGGATGGACGCGACAGACCCAGCCGAAAACAACGCCCCTCTCAGAATGAATTTTGCCGTGTCCGACACCGGTATCGGAATCGCCGAAGACAAACTGTCGAGCATTTTTGAAGAGTTTACCCAGGCAGAAAGCTCCACCACACGCCGGTTTGGCGGCACCGGGCTGGGACTTAGCATCTGTCGCATCCTAACAGAACACATGGGCGGAGAAATCTCCGTTTCGTCAGAACTTGGCGAAGGTTCGCGCTTCATGGTCAGCTTGCCAGTGGAGTTGCCGCCGGACGGCGCACCCACGCTCACAGAACCGGCCACAGCTCCGCCTGTATTGGAATATGACGCCGTCGACCTGGCTGGCCTCAATATCCTCATCGCCGAAGACAACCAAACCAATCGTCTGCTGATCCGCAAGTATCTGGAGAAACTGCCGATCACACTTCGCTTCGCCAATGACGGATACGAAGCAGTGGAAGCGACGCTGGAGGCACCACCGGACCTGATCTTTATGGATATGTCCATGCCCAACATGAGCGGCATCGAAGCCACCGAAACCATCCGGGCAAGCGGCGTTCAACAGCCCCATATTGTTGCCTTAACTGCCAATGCCTTTGAGGCTGAACGACGCGCCTGTTTGCAAGCGGGGATGGATGATTTCCTAACAAAACCGATCCGTCGCGCGGACTTAGTAGATTGTTTGCTCCGACATGTGGGGCATCGAAACACTCCCTCTTCAGCGGTTCAAACAGCTCTGAGGGCCTGACTCCGCGGACTCTTCAGCATCAGACTGGACACCGTACAATCCCGGGATAACCCCAAACAAGCTGCGTTTACCAAAGGCAGCACCGCGCGCTGTGCCAAATGTGCACTCTGCCCCGCGGCCTACAAATGTCTCGCGACCTCCAACGCCAAATGACGCCGCCTACGAAGCGTCAAGGTCATCCGTCAACGCGACAACAGTGGAAACGGTGTAACGCACGCCGAGCTAAGATCACTCAATACTGGGCAAACTGCCAGCATCACCACTTTCGATTGCACAAGCCAGAGCAAAGTCATCAGAAATATGATAGGGGCCAGACACGCCAATATGTCAAAAGCAGACACACTATCGATGGTGCCCAAGTGATGCCCAGCCAGGTCAAAGCTTTCCGCCTCAAAACCAACCTCTAAGCCCGAAGAGTTATCCGATTGCTTGCCTCCAGGTTATCTCGCCCGACCAACACATAAGAAGACCGCGTTTCTAGGATCAGGAGAAAACCCGGATACGCGACACTTCGCCGGAAAGCTTGGCAGCCACCAAACTGCTGCGTGCCAAAATCCGACTGTGTCGCAATCAATTTGTTGATGACGACTACAAAAGCACCACCCAAAGCGGCTATTCAGTGTTTGGCCAGCTTGCTTTTAAGCTACGAAAATCACTGACGGGTTTCACCACTTGAATACCCTGCCGCGTGTGCCGACACCACAAAGTTTCCAGCAACCAGCGACAACGGAAAATGGAAACGATGCACGAAAAAGGCGACATGCCCTAACATGCCGCCTTACTCGCGCGTCTTAGTTTGATGCCTTAACGCACCACAAATTCCGCGTGCAGCGCACCCGCCGCTTTGATGCTCTTGAGGATGTCGATCATGTCGCGCGGGGCCACGCCCAGCGCATTCAGACCTTCGATCACTTCGCTCAACGATGTGCCCATAGGCACTTCGGCTAGGCCAATACCTTCATCCTCATCAATTTCCGCCTCAGTGCGCGGCACCACAACGGTTTCGCCATCGGCAAACGGGTTAGGTTGTACCACCAATGGCGTTTCCTGAACTCTAAGGGTCAGTCCACCTTGTGAGACCGCCACCCGTGAAATGCGCACGTCGTCCCCCATCACAATTGTGCCGGATCGTTGATCCACAACCACACGGGCCTTGCGTTCAGGTTCAACAGAGATGTTCTCGATCTGGCTCAAAGCGTGGGCCGGCGAGGCCTGATTGGTACGGTCAATATCCACCTGTACGGTGCCCGCATCCAGCATCAAGGCTACACGACGGCCATAGCTGCGGTTAATCGCTTCCTCAATCCGGTTGGCTGTTGTGAAATCCGGTTCCCGCAACGCCAGACGCATGTTGGTCAGCGTGGAAAAATCAAAGTCGATCTCTCTCTCAATGCGGGCACCGGAAGGGATCACACCCGACGTTGGCACACCCTTGACGATGCCACCGGCCTCGCCTTCGGCGGACACGCCCCCTGCGATCACTGTGCCCTGAGCGACTGCGTAGATCTCACCATCGGCTGCATTCATTGGTGTCATCACCAATGTGCCACCCAAAAGGCTCTTGGCATCGCCAATCGCCGAAATGGTCACATCCACCGTGCCGCCCGCACGGGCAAAAGGCGGAAGCGTTGCGGTTACAAACACCGCCGCCACATTCTTGGGACGCATATTCTCGCCGGTGATGTTCACACCCAGCCGTTCGAGAATATTGCTCATAATTTCTTCGGTAAACGGCGCATTCCGCAAGCCGTCCCCGGTTCCGTTCAGGCCAACCACCAAACCGTAGCCGACCAGATCATTGCCTCGTACACCGTCGAATTCTACCAGATCTTTGATCCGGATCGGCGCTGCTGATGCCATGACAGGCATCAGTACGAGGAGCAGTAGCATTCTTGCTAAGCCCATGAGATCATTCACCTTACATAGTTTGCCAACGTGAGTTGGGAGAGACGGGCTGTGATCGTGTAAACCATCTCAAGTTGCACCTGCACGGCCTGTAGCTTGCCTGCCACATCCGTCTGGTCCGCAGAAAGCAGGTCGCTCTGCGTCATCAACATCGAGCTGCGTGACAGCGAATTCTCCGCCATCGCGTTCTCAACGCGTTCCTGATTAAAGCCGATGTCCGCACGAACTGTTGTCAGGTTGTCCTGGCCGGTCAAAAGACTCTCGCTCGCCGTTCTCAAAAGATGTTTCTGCTCATCAAATGTCAAATTTAGGCCGGGATCCAACGCCAGTGCTGCCAAGGCAGTATCCCGCATCGCTTCGCGGAGCTCTGTGCTGTCAGCACGGAAATTGAACTCAGCGGCCTGATTGTCATTCAAACGCATGGGCGCAAGATCATTTGCAGAGCCCAAATACGCGCCAGTTTCGAAACCACCGCCAGGCGTCATGAAGTAATCATCCACTGCGGTTACAATATCGGACACGTTCAACGAACCCGCGGCGGCCGCGGAAATCTGCGCCATCATAGTATCCGCATCAATCAACGGCGCAGCATCTGTGGCAGTGCCGCCAAACATGGATCGGTCCGCCACACGCCCATTCAAAGCACTGACAATTGCATCAAAGTCATTGCTCGCATTTGTCGCCACGCTGACGACGGATGCTTTTAAACCCGATACAGATGCCGTCATCAAATCTTGGCCTAGCTCACTGGTAATCGCTTGAACCTGACCCACAGTGGATTGCGCCGTTTCCAAAAACAGCTCGGCATCTTTGCTCGCGATGTCATAACCTTCCAGCACAGTCAGCTGGCGCTCCACGCCCGCCAACATATTGAAATCACCCTTCAGTGCCTTCGCGACATCCTCTTTCCGGCCAGAGCTCAGCTCATAGGCCAGGCGGTTGAGGTCCTGCTTTACCGAAGTCGTACGGCGCGTATTCATCAGGTGCTGCGCCATGTCACCAATTGAAGTAATGGTCATCCGATCCTCAACAGTTCTTGCATCATTTCATCAACGGCCTGAATCAACCTCGCATTTGCGGCATACGATTGCTCCACCAACATCAGCATCTGCAGCTCCTGATCGGTATCGACCCCATCAATCAGCTCCATTTCCTCAAGCGAATTGAGGCGTGCGGAGGCAAATGCCATATCCTGATCGCTCTGCACTCGTGCACCGGCCACGCTGGACAGGAACTTTCCGCTCAGCTCACTCATAGAGACAGCCTTGCTACCGTAGCCGCCAGACACCGGCACAACCTGTTCCTTCATCGCATCAAGCATGCGGTTCAACTGGGTCGCATCACCGGAATCGCCCGGAGCTGCCGCGCCCAGACCATCGCGCAGCCGCCAAGTTTCCCCAGCCCCATCGATGTCCACAAGATTGTTCAGTTCCAGACGCCCGGCCAGCCCCACTTCGTTGGCGGCGGTAAATGCCAGACCTGTATCAGTGAAAATACCTGCGTCACCCGGTGCCAGCGTTGGGTCCATCGTCGGGTCTTGGAAACGCTCAACAAGGTTGCGCGCAGCGGCATCAAGATCGGCCTGCGCCTGTGTGCCAAATTCATCGCGAATCGCAAACTGCGCGCCAATCGCACCACCGGCCAATGCGCCTTTGTCGCTGTCGATCCGCATCGGATAACCGTTGATCGAAATGCCGTTCAGAAGGCCATTGGCCTCGGTCATATGCGGCTCTACCGTGCCCACTTCTGTAAACTCAATGGTCGCGGCCTTGCCATCAAGAAGCACGGAGCCATTGGTGGTATAAAGCGCCACACCACCGCGATCACGCGGAGTCAGTCGCACTGGTACCAACTCGCCAATCTGGTCAATCAGCACCTGACGCTGGTCTTCCAAGGAGGCCGTTTCCTGGCCTTGGTTGATCGCCATGGAAATCTTGCGGTTCACCTCTTCAGTCTGCTGCAACAGACCGTTCAGGTTTTCCACCATATTTCCAATGGTCGTGTCTGCTTCAGTACGCATTTTCTGAATGCCGTCAGAGGCATCATTAAACGCATTGGCAATGCGTTCGGCGTCCTGAGACATGTTGGCCAAACGAATATCACTGTCCGGCGCACCAGTCGCCATCGCCATCGAGCTTTCGAACGATGCCATTACACCAGACAGGCTTGTAGGATCATCCGGTGTTCCGACGAGGCTTTCCAGACGGTTGTAAAAGGCACTCGTGCCATTGGCCAATGAGGAGCCCGCATCTGCCAGACGGCGTTCTGCGATGGTCACCGGGTTCACGTTCCGCGACGTGCCCTCCAGTTTGACACCGCCGGAGTACCCATAAAGGCCGGCGCTCTGATTGAGCGACCGCCGCCCGTATCCTTCGGTCATGGCATTGGAGATGTTGGAAGACACCACCTCTGCCCGGCGCGCTGAGGCCGTAAGTCCAGTTAGTGCATTGGACAGAGCGCTTGAAATGCTCATGCTTATCCTTTCCGGCCTGTTACGGCCTCGGCGCGGTTACTTAGCGTTTGATATTTGTGGTCTCTTGCAGCATCTCATCCACGGTCTGAATGACCTTGGCATTGGTGCTGTAAGCCCGCTGTGTCTGGATCATGTCGGTAAGCTCACCCGCCACATCGGTGGCCGATTCCTCACGAACATAAGACAGCAGTTCACCAGAGGGGCCGGTGCCTGCGTCCCACATAAAGAACGGACCACTTTCATTGGATGGCACGTAGGTTTGGAAGTCCAAAGAGATGTCCAAACCATTGGGGTTTGGCACGTCTACCAGCGGAACCTGTGCAATCCTGCGAGTGATTCCAGTGTCAAAATACGCAAAGACAAAGCCGTTATTGTCCACCTCAACAGAGGTCATGGAGCCAACCGGAGCGCCGTCTTTGTTGATGTTGAGTGGCGCATAGTCATCGCCCAACTGGCTCATGCCACCTTCTTCACCAAGCATGCCAATGGTCAACTCCAAAGGGCCGCCCGCCACGTTCAAGATCGCGCTGCCGGTCAGCGGATCATACGCGCCACCCGGAGGGTTGGATACAACGTTCTGCAACAGACCGCTGGCGGTCCGGCCGTCGTCAAAAGTCATGGTGTAATCGCCGATAATCGCGCCACCGGACGCCGAATCACGGATCACCATGTTCCACTCATTGGATGAACCCGCACCTGGAACGGTGGGGGTGAATTCAATGTTCAGGGTTTCTGCCTGGCCCAGGTTGCCATGGTATTCAATGCTCAGGGTTTCCATAGTCCCCGCAGCACCGGCAACCGTGGAGGTCGCTGGCAGGTTCACCCCAAGATCAACCGCGGTGGTCGGAGAGCCAACCAGCTGAGAGGTCAGCAAACGCACCGGGCTCAGGCCGGTGTCAGTATCGCGTGGATAGTTTGGAATTGTGCCATCGGGATTCGCAGCCCATCCCATCAGGGTCAGGCCCGCTTCAGAGACCAAGTAGCCATCTTCGTCCGGACGGAAAGAGCCGGTGGTGGCCAACATCATCGGCGGGCTCGTGTCACCAGCTTTAACCGAGGTCGCCGGAGACACCGGCAGGAAGCCTCGACCACGCACCGCCAAATCGGTGGGGTTCGTGGTCGGCGTCAGCGAACCGCCTTCATCAATCAAACGGCGAGAGGTCGCTTGCACGCCCCCTGCAGAGTATTTGCCACCACTGGCACCGGTCACCATAGATTGAAAATCCGTCTCAACCCGACGGTAGCCGTAGGTCGCAGAGTTCGCGATGTTGTCAGAGATGGTCGCCAAACGGGTGGCATTGGCATTGAGCCCGGCCACTCCGGCATTAAGCGAAGAGGAAATCGACATGGTACGCCTTTCTGCTGTATCAATTCGGTCGTCGACTGCTTGGTTACGACAGTCCGAATTAACAGCGGCCTAACGGCGTACCATATTTCCTGTTGGCTTCAGCGATCCGATCTCAGCAGAATGATCTCAATGCGGTTGTTTCGCAGGTCCCGCGGCACATTGGACACCAGTTCGCGATCTGCATGACCAGTTACCCGCGCCACGCGTTCCGTATCCAAACCATTGGCTTCCATCAGCTTTCTGAACTCATTTGCGCGAATCGAAGACAGTTGCCAACTCGGGTTTTCCCGAACCGTGATTACGCTGGTGCGCACATGGCCTTCCACCGCCACACGGTTCGTTACCATATTGGACACCTCTGCCAGTACTTTGGCCAAATCCACGAGGATAGGCATCGGCACTGCGCCTTTGGGCTTGAACAAACGCTGGTCTTCGGAATCAAAGATCTCAATCACCAGACCTTCGTCGGTCAGGCGAGTCACCACATGCTTCAACAGGTTGTCGGCCAACAAGCTCTCGCCACCGCCACCAATCAGCATGTCTTCGACTTTTTCGAATTCTGCGTCTTCCCCTTGGCCGCCGGGTTGCTCGAACTCTACCGGATCAGGGTTATCTTTCAGCGCAGTCGGCAGGCCCCCAACGCCGGTATGTGAAAGAATATTATGCTCCTGCACACTGTCGCCGCCAAACATGGCGTTGCCGCCACCTGACACTTTGTTCAGGGGCACCGTGGGGCTGAAAAACTCTGCAATCCCCAGCCGCTGTTGTTCAGTTGTCGCGTTGATCAGCCACATCAGCAAAAAGAATGCCATCATGGCGGTCACAAAATCCGCGTATGCAATTTTCCACGCCCCACCGTGGTGTCCGCCGCCTGCGATGACCTTCTTACGTTTTATGATCACCGGAGCGACGTTGGAATTATCAGCCATCGCCGTCACCCTTTTTCTCACCCTGGAAACGACTCCTAAACGGCAGCTATTACTCCCGCCTTAACATATGGAATACATGAGAAATTTTAGGGATTTTACGTCACCGTCAGACCCATCTAATCTGCCAAATATGCGCTCAAAATTTGCATAAAATCGCGCCGGTCCAAACCAGGTTTAATCGGAGGCCCAATCTGCACCTCAATCATTCCCGGATACTTTAACCATGTCCCCCGTGGCCAGACATCTCCGGAGGTCAAACGAACCGGCACCACAGGCACCTGAGCAAGCTGATAAAGCACCCCAACGCCCGCTTGCGGCTCGGAGTTTTGCTTTCGTCTTGTCCCGCTTGGAAAAATCACCAATCTCCGCCCGTTTTTGACAGCCATAACACCGGCACGAAACCCGTCCCGCATCGCATCTGCGCCAGGCTCAACCGGAATATGCCCCAAGGCACGAGCCACGGATCCAAACACAGGATAAGAAAAGATCGACTTCTTAGCGTACATCACCGGATGTTCAAAAAGCGTGTGGAAAAACAGCGTCTCCCAAGTGCTTTCATGCTGTGACGCGATCAAAACCGGCCCGTCCGGCAAATGCTCCAGGCCTTGCAGACAATAGTCGATGCCACAAACGACGCGCAGCAGAAAACGAAGAACCGACAAATACTGATCCGCAAGCATGCTCACCGAGTGAAGCGCCCCACGTTTAAACGGCCATACAACCAAAAACGGCACCAGCGCGACACCGGCCAGCACGAAAAACAGCAAGCTTCGTACAAAGACGACAGGAAGGGACTGTTGCAGCCTATGCATCGGAATTCTCAAAACAATATGCTTCAGTCATACGCCGAGATCCCCGGTTTGCCTAGCGCCGCTTTACTGATCCACTGCGAAGTATGTGATTGCTGTATGGCCACAGAGTCACGCTTGGTCTAATCTGCCAGTGAGGGGCAACATTCTGCCTGTTGCCCAAGCATTTTGAAGAGTTTTTGGCGCGCATGGGGGATGCTTTGCAGACAGGCGCACGACGAGTCCTTTTTTTGGGCAAAGCCATGCTGTTGGCCACAACACTGTGCGCCGGGCTGGCCCTGCCCGCACAGGCGTTTGACATTCAATTGACCACCACAAACGGCGACGAAGCGCTGCAAGAACGCTTGCTCGCGGCAACGCTAACCTCCACCGCCAAGGAGGAAGGCAGCACCGATCCGCAAGACATCATCGCCGCCGCGCAATCCGACTACCGCCGCTTGGTCAGCACACTTTATTCAATGGGGCACTTCAGCCCCAATGTCTCAATCCGCGTGGACGGGCAAGAGGCGCACAATATCTCGCCCTTTGCCACCAAATCCTCAGTTGGACAGGTGGTCTATCAGATTGATCCTGGTCCTAATTTCAAATTTGGCAAAACCGAAATTGCCCCCATTGTACCAGCCACCGAACTGCCTGAAGGCTTTGCGCCCACCCAACCAGCCAGCCTGCCAGAGATCGAAAAGGCCGCCCGTGCCGGTGTGGATGGCTGGCGCGACGAAGGCCACGCCAAAGCTAAGGTCAGCGACCAGAACATCACCGCCGATCATCGCAGGGCCACTCTCGACGTGGACCTAACCATGGATCCCGGCCCCAAACTGAAATTTGGCAAACTGGTCTATAAAGACCAGTCCAACGTCCGCCCAGAGCGTGTCCGAGAAATTGCCGATCTGCCGGAAGGCGATACTTTCAGCCCGCACTCCGTAGCCCAAGTCACGTCTCGCCTTCGTCGCACGGAAACCTTCCGCACTATCGATCTACGCGAAGCAGAGGAGCCGAACCCGGACGGCACGCTCGATATGGAGCTTGCCCTGGTCGACAACCCGCCACGCCGCTTTGGATTTGGTGCGGAGCTCGAAAGCCGCGACGGCCTCAGCCTCTCGGCCTACTGGCTGCACCGCAATTGGCGCGGGGGCGCGGAAAACCTACGCTTTGATTTTGCCATTGAGAACCTCGGCGCGCAGACCAGTGGCGTTAACTATCGCCTCGGAACGCTGTACACCCGCCCGGCCACATTTGGGTCCAATACCGCCCTGACGCTGGGCGCTGAACTCAAGCAAGAAGACGAAGACCTCTACTGGTTACGGAGCTTATCCTTAGGCATTGGTGTGAAAACCATCCACTCAGAACGGTTTGAGACCACCGCTGGTCTGGGGCTCTACTTCTCCGACGTGGACGACAACTACGGCGAACGGAAACTGCATCTGATTGGGGTGCCGGTGACCACAAAAATGGATCGTCGTGACAATATCGCCAATCCGACGCGTGGCTACTACATCGAAGGCAACGCCTTCCCTTATTATGGTTTCGGGGAGGCAGACAGCGCGCTCTACCTCAAAGGCGACGTACGTGGCTATCGTGGCTTTGGGGCCGACAACGGTGTCATCGCCGCCGGCCGTTTGCAGTTTGGTACAATCCTGGGTCCATCCATCCGCAACACCCCTCCAGACCTCCTGTTCTACTCCGGCGGCGGCGGCACTGTCCGTGGTCAGCCCTATCAGTCCAACTTTGTAACCGTGAACGGCATCGACAGCGGCGGCCTTTCTTTCGTGGGCCTTTCAGGCGAAATGCGCGTGAAAATCAACGCCCATTTCTCCGCTGTAGCCTTCTATGACGCAGGTTTCGTCGGCGAAAAATCAGATTTCAGCGGCGACGGCAACTGGCACTCCGGGGCCGGCCTTGGTGTACGATACAACACCGGCTTCGGCCCGCTTCGGCTTGATCTGGCTGCCCCCGTAGAAGGTGACACCGGCGACGGTCTGCAACTCTATATCGGGATTGGACACGCTTACTGATGCGATATCTTGCGCTTCTCCTCTGCCTGATCTGGCCCCTGACGCTCTCCGCACAAGACGCGGATCAACCGGAGGCCAGTGACGAAGACAAAGGCATGCTGACCAACTTTCTGGAAGATGCCTTGTCCGGAGAAGGCCGCACCGTTGAGGTCATCGGTCTCAAAGGCGCGATCAGTTCCAACGCAACGGTCGAAGAAATCCGCATGGCAGATGCGGACGGCACTTGGCTGACCATGCGCGGCATGACACTGAACTGGAACCGCCTCGCCGTGCTGCGCGGCAATATCAACATCAACGAACTGAGCGCTGACGAAATCATCCTCGCTCGCACGCCGGCTCCCAATCCCAGCGCACCACCCACTGCCGAAGCCACGCCTTTTTCACTGCCCGAACTACCTGTCAGCATCAACATTCAGTCGCTCCAAGCCAATCGCATCACCTTGGGTGAGAGTTTTCTGGGTGAGGAGCTCAACCTCTCTCTCACTGCCCGCCTGATCCTCGAAGGCGGCAATGGCGAGGCGCTTTTGTCCGCCGCCCGTCTTGATGGTCCCGCCGCGCGCTTTGCTCTGGACGGGGCGTTTTCTAACGAAACACGCCAACTGCGCGTGGACTTACAGGTGCACGAAGACGCCGGCGGGCTGTTGGTAACCAAAGCGAAAATCCCAGGGGAGCCACCCATGGCTCTCACCGTGCTGGGCGAAGGCCCGCTGGATGACTTCATCGCCGACATTTTGTTGACCAGCGACGGTGAACAACGGCTTGCTGGCTCTGTTGAATTGGCAACCGAGCCCGGTACCACGCCGGAAGATACCGCTACACAAGTGGTGCGCGCCGATTTGGGCGGCAACATGGCACCGCTATTTGCGCCGGACTACAAAGACTTTTTGGGCGAAAACATCGGCTTCAGCACACTGCTGCGCCGCTTTGGTGATGGCCGTATCATGCTGCAACAGCTCCTGCTCAGCTCGCGCTCTCTGAACTTGAACGGAGAAATGGCAATTGACGCAAAAGGCCTGCCCGACAGCTTTGATCTCGACATCCAATTGCGTGACGAGACTGGAAAACCGGTGCTGCTACCGCTTAAAGGCCCAAAAAACTACGTGCAGAGCGCTGAACTTGCCGCAAAATTCAACCATGATCAGGGCGACCGATGGACACTCAGCGGCACCGTGAACGAGGTCAAAACCGACACACTCACGCTAGACCGTGTGGCTCTGTTTGGCGAAGGCACCCTTGAAGAACAACCTACACCGCGCGTCGAGGCACAACTGCAAGTCGGCATGCGCGGCTTAGAGCTATCTGACCCGGATCTAGCCGCTGTGGTGGGGTCTAACGGTGGATTTCAGGGCGATGTGGTTTGGGAAAAAGGTTCCGGTGTAAAGCTATCGAACTACCGCCTGCGCACCAATAGCCTTGGCTCGCGTGGCAACGTGCATGTGACTGGCAGTGGCCAAGATCTGACTGTCGACACCGACGCCACGCTTGAGGTTCAGGACATCTCTCTGTTCTCCGCTTTTGCAAAACGCGACCTCGGTGGCAGCCTGTCTGCAGCTCTCGATGGAGCAGTTTTGCCTATCACCCAAGGGTTCGATCTGACGCTCAGCGCCACGGGTCAAGACCTCTCCATTTCGGACGAACGCGCAGACGCTTTACTGGCAGGAGAAAGCACTCTGAAAATCTCGGCAAAGCGTGACGAGACCGGCATAACCTTGCGCGAAGCAGACGTGAAAACCGCCCAGCTCGCCGCCTCCGGGTCTGGAACCCTTGCCAGCCAGAACAGCGACCTCACCTTTGAAGCCGCGCTAAACGAGGTAGCCCTGCTGCTCGAAGGTGTAAACGGCCCCGCCACCGCTAAAGGTCGCGCCGTGCAAACCGGTGCAGATTGGGCCTTTGACCTCTCCGCAACCGCCCCCACAGAAACAACCGCCACCATCCGCGCAACCCTGCCGCAATCCGGAAAGGGCGCAGCCGACGTGGACCTCGAAATTGGTCAGGTGCAGGTCTTTGTGCCTGAGCTACCCGGTAAGGCCCGCATCCAGGCCTCAGCCGAACAGGCCTCCAACGGCTGGCAAGTTGATTTCACCGGCACCGGCCCGTTTGACACCAAAGGAGCAGGCCAAGGGCTAATCGATCCGGCAGGCAGCGCCAGTGACTTTGAAGTCTCCGGCACCGTCCCGCTCGCTGCCGCCAATGTCTTCCTGCAGCCCAACTCCATTCAAGGCATCGCCAACTATGATCTGCGCCTCAAGGGAGCACTCGGACCGGAATCTGTCACCGGCACAGTCACTCTTGGTGGCGCCCGCTTTGTGCTGCCCGATTTACGTGTGGCCTTTGAAGATATTAGTGGCACCGTCGGCCTCAATGGTCAGGCTGCGGCTCTCAACATCACCACGCAGTTCTCCGGCGGAGGTCAAATCGGCGTAAATGGCAACGTGGCCCTCGCGCCGCCTTTCTCCGCTAACCTGCCGGTCACGCTGACCGATATCATCATCCAACAGGGCCAACTTCTGAAAACAGAAGTGGATGGCACCATCACGCTTTCCGGCCCGCTCGCGGGCGGTGGCAATATCGCCGGTGATATCGTGCTGGGCAAAACCGACATTCACGTCACACCTGTCGGGCTCGCAGGAGCAGGCCCCATCCCCGACATCGGCCACATCAACGAACCGTCCAAATCACGCCTGACTCGCGACCGCGCGGGCCTCATCGCCAAAGAAAAAAGCGGGTCCTCTGCTCCGCCCTTTGGACTCGACATCAATATCCAAACCGGTGAGCGCATCGCCGTTCGTGGCCTCGGCCTCAACGCAGACTTCGACGGCGGCATGCAAATTGGAGGCACCACCAATGACATCCGACCCAATGGCGAAATAGACCTGATCCGCGGCCGCCTGTCCTTCCTGTCTAAAAACTTCGAACTTGACGAAGGCCGCATCTCCATGCTCGGCGATTTGGTGCCGACCATGCGCGTTGTCGCGACCTCCGAACAACCCGACGCCACCATCTTTGTGATTTTGGATGGTCGCCTGGACGACCCCAAAATAACGTTGGAAAGCGACCCGGACCTGCCCGAAGACGAGGTGCTCTCTCAACTCCTGTTTGGCCGAGATCTCTCCAGCATTTCCGCACTACAGGCGGCACAACTGGCCGCAGCTCTTGCACAACTTTCCGGTGCAGGCCCCCAAGGCCCGCGTTTGGGCGAAAACTCGGGCTTGGACGATCTCGGTCTGACCTTCGATGAATCGGGAACACCCGGACTGCGCGCCGGGAAATACATCAACGAAAATGTCTACACGGAGGTGGGCGTAGACAGCAAAGGCAAAAGCTCGATAAGCCTCAACCTAGATGTGACTGACAATCTAACCGTGAAGGGCAAAGTTGGCTCGGATGATGACACCGGCATCGGCATCTTCTTCCAGCGGGACTACTAAGCTGCGTTAGGCCTTCGGTCGCACACCATGCAAACACAGCCGATGCACCAGATCGCGCATTTCATCAGTCAACGTCACACCCAATGAGCGTTGCCACTTAAGCGTGTTGCGCACGCCGCCACCTATGTATCCACCGATCACGCCGACATCGCCCGCGATCCCCCAACCTTCGCTTTGCAACTGGCGCAGAAGGTCGGCTATGAAATCAGAGGTTCGATTAAAGCTGTCCAGCACCTCATCGCGCGGCAAAAGCGGCACGTTGGATAAGTATTCATGCAGGTCGGCGTGATCTTCGTTGTACCAAACAAAATCAATCTGCCTGTCGATATACGCCTTCAACCGATCCGGTGCAGGCAGGCTTGGATCATCCCCCGCCACAAGCGCCTTTTCCACAATCTTGCCAAGTTCTTCATAAACCGCGCGGATCAGCACATCTTTGTTTTCAAAATGATTATAAAGCGAGCCCGTCGCGACACCAGCTTGCTTGGCAATCTTACTCATCGACGCTTGCGTGCCGTGTGCCACCAGCATCGCTGCGGTGGCGTCCAATATCTTCTCGCGCATGTGGCCTTGTGTCCCGTTGGCTTGCTTTTTTTGGCACGATGAACCGTTGTTCACTTTGCGCCTAGCACACTAGGGCGACAGGCCTGCGCAAACAAGGGTCTCGTAGAAAAACGCAATAAACATTGGGCCTTGCATATTGGATACATGTCACTGAGCGCCACCCACCTGTTTGAGTCCGTGTTAGGCGCGCCCCATCCAACAGGTATTTTGTGCGTACTTTCCATCCCTCTGAGGCAACCGAGAAAAACCCATCGCACGCCAAAACGCGATCCCGCCCTCGTTCTTTGGATTTGCGCCAATATGCACTGGTCCAACACCCCGCGCCTGCGCTGCGATCAGCCAGGTGTCAAACAGCAAACGACCCAGACCACTTCCCCGCGCATCCGGCATCAGGTTCATATGCATATGCGCCGGATATGCGGCCACCACATAGTCCGGCGTCGGTATGGGCCTGTGAATCCAATCCGCACGACGCTCATCCTCGGACCAGTCTTTTCGACGTACGCCGTCCGGCGCCGGGTACTGTGTCCGCAGATCAGGCCACCACTTGTCCTCAAGCATCGCCTCAAAAGCGCGGCTGTCTACGACCCCACAGACATAGCCTGCAACCCGCCCATTTACCTCAGCCACAAACACCAACTCCGGCGCCAAAACCACGTAAGGCGCCGTGTAAATATGTCCAAGCATTTTGGGATCTTGATATAGCGGCGTTGCATCGTCCCCGGCTTTGCCAGTTTCAACGACCACCTGATACAACCGCTCTTGATCAGCCTCGGTTGCCTGTCGGATCACAGCCATGCCCCACCTCCTAAAATGCGGGGCCGTTGTACCACTTAAGCGCGTATTTCGCGAGCCTTCTCAGGCACGTTGCGGCATCCAGCGCTGAAACGCCCCAATTGCAGCCCCTACAACCACACCCAGACCGTAGGCTCCGGGGCCACCAAGACCAAATTGAAAGTTCACGATCGCACCTTGCGGTAAAAGAAGACCGTAAGCCGCCGCCGGCACTACTGCCAGCAACAACAGCATAAACCCTGCAGTTGGATCGACGCGATTGATGTTTCTGGCCACCAACTGTGCCCCAACGGCTGCAGGCAACGCAATAACAAGGATAACATATAGAGCAATGAGCATGTCGGAAACCTCCTCGACAGGAGAGGTGACGGACGCCTTGGCATTGGCGCTACGGAGGATAGGACACGTGCCTCTTTCCTCAGTCAAGATATGGGTGTGTCCCACCCCGCATTCAATAATTCGCCCGCAGAATTAAATTTCTTCTGGCACAATTCCGCCAATTCTTTGGTCAAAGGCACCATTTCCGCGGCCTTTTCGCGGGTTTGTGAATCTATTGTGACATCTTTGTTGAATTTGCCTCACTCAGCTGTTCCAGATTCACCAATAAAAAACCCGAAAACCGCATTTTTTGCCTGAATCGAACTTTCAGGAACCAATCATGCTATCCAATTTGCCCCAAAAGTTAAAACGACACTTGCAATCCGTGAACACACGAATTGTCGGCTTGGTGACTGTGTTTTCTCTCTTGGTCGCAATATCCATCGGATACCTGACGGGCACCCGCCTTCAGACGCAGACCATGGATTCCCTGCGCACCTTGCAATACGAGCTGACACAAATGACAGCCGCCCGCGTTGAACAGCCGGTTAAGCTGGGGTTCTCAGGTACTGTCGAAAAGCGGTTAGCCTATGTGATTGAACGCGCAGGCCCGAGCTTTTCTTTTGCACGGGTGATCAAGTCTGATGGCGTGGTGATGGCAAACGTGGGCGTCATTGACGCGGAACGCTTGTCGTTTTTTGAAACTCAGGCTGAAAAGGTCATGGCGTCGTCTGAACCTTTCTCTACTGACGACGGGTTTTCGCTTGTGCACCCAATTCTGTCGAGCAAGGGGAAAATGCGTGGTGCTATGATCATGATCTGGGACACTTCATCGGCGCGCCAGGACCTCATAACCGCGCTGATGAAAGATGCGGTTATTGGGCTCGTCGCTCTGTTGATATCCTTGGTTCTCTGCGTCCTGTTCCTGCACCGTCTCATTGGACGTCCCATGTCTGAACTCGATACAGCGTTGGCACTAATAGATAGTGGGAACTACGACACCAGCCTAACCGCGATCAAACGACGTGATGAGTTTGGCCGTATGTCCAAACGTCTCATGGCTCTGCAGTCATCACTCAAAAGCGCGCAGTCCGCAAGCGATCAACGCGATAAAGAGCAAAAAGAACTTTCCGCAGTCATGGATCACCTCTGCTCAGGTCTGACCTACTTGGCACGGCGTGACCTTACACACCAGTTGGAGAGCGGGTTCAACGAGACCTACGATCCTCTACGAAAAGACTTCAACTCCGCTTTGGACAGCATCGCGAACACGCTGCTCGAAGTTTTGGCCACTGCGGAAAATGTCTCAAGCCATTCGGCCAATATTGACGCCAGCGCGGGCGATTTGAGTGCCCGAATTCAGCAGCAGTCCGCCGAGGTTGAACATGTCGCCACCGCGTTGGAAGCCTTAACGAAAAAATTTGGCACATCGTCCAAAGAAGCAAATGACGTGAATGCCATGGCGCGCTCCGCCGTGAAAAGAGCGCGCGCCAATGAAACCGTCTTGGTCTCTGCCTCCGAAGCTATGTCCGCCATTCAACAGAGTGCAGGACAGATTGAAACCATTATTGGCGTGATTGATGAGATTGCCTTCCAAACCAACCTCCTGGCTCTGAATGCTGGCGTAGAAGCTGCCCGCGCAGGATCCGCCGGTGCGGGGTTTGCAGTGGTTGCCAGCGAAGTGCGCGCCTTGGCTGGGCGCACCTCAGAGGCTGCAACAGAAGTCAAAGAACTTATAACCACCGCTTCAAACCACATCGACGACGGTGTCAATCAGGTCGACAACACCTCCAATGCTATGACCGAGGTCATTTCTAGCCTCGAAGACATCTCCGGCCATGTTGCGACATCTGCCGATGGTTTTGACAGCAGTTCTAACCAACTGTCAGAATTGTCACAACAATTGGGCGCATTGGGCAATATGACCCGAGACAACACGTCCCTTGTAGCTACTCAGGTGAAAGACGCGGAGCTATTGCGTGACGAGGCAGGCGATCTAAACGCCTTGGTTGCGGAATTCACCTTGGCAGATACACAAACGACCGGACAAGGCACAATCAAAGCGGCGTAGGGTCGCTTAAGTTTCGACCTCAGCCTTGGTACCAAGCAGCCAGAAGCCTACACACACTTGACAGAGGCTGCGGAGCATGACGTCTGGCGATGTGTCCCCATTAAATGGTATGAGATCGGATCCTGTTTGCTTTGGACAAGGCAGAGGGCTTTATTGGGACAACAAGTATTGCCCCCTCCCCTCAAGTCCAATTCAGCACAACCTTACCGGACTTGCCCGATTTCATCGCCGCAAACCCCGCCTTAAAATCGCCCACCGGCAATTCATGGGTGATCACCCGGCTAACGTCCAAACCGTTCTGCAACATGGCAATCATCTTGTACCAGGTCTCAAACATCTCTCGGCCATAAACGCCTTTGATGGTGATCGCCTTAAACACAATGCGTGACCAATCCACCGGAGATTTGCCCGGCGGAATGCCCAATAGCGCAATTTTGCCCCCCATCACCAATGCCTCGACCATCTGATCCAACGCCATCTGCGAGCCGCTCATCTCAAGGCCCACATCGAAGCCTTCTCTCAGACTCAACTCATGCATCACATCGTGCAGATCTTCGCGTGCCACATTCACGGCCCGTGCATTGGGGACCACATGCTCCGCTAACGCCAGCCTGTCCGGATTGATGTCGGTGATCACCACATGCCGTGCACCCGCATGTTTCACCACCGCCGCCGCCATGATCCCAATCGGCCCCGCACCCGTGATCAACACATCTTCGCCCAGCAAATCAAAGTTCAAGGCCGTGTGCACCGCATTACCCAATGGATCGAGGATTGCTCCAATCTCATCGGGAATCTCATCTGGCAGCGGCACAACATTAAACGCTGGCAACCGCAGATATTGCGCAAAGGCACCCTGCACGTTCACGCCAATGCCACGCGTGCCGGGATCGAGGTGAAACTTCCCCGCCCGTGCCTGACGGCTTTCATGCCCCACGACATGCCCCTCACCGGAACAGCGCTGCCCGATGGTAAGCCCGTCCACATTGCGGCCCATCTCGACAATCTCACCGGCAAATTCATGGCCAGTGATCATAGGAACCGGCACCGTCGCGCTGGCCCAATCGTCCCAATTCCAAATGTGGATGTCCGTGCCGCAAATCCCGGTCTTGTTGACCTTGATCAGCACTTCATCCGGTCCAATCTCGGGCACCGGCGCCTGCACCATCCACAGCCCTTCCTCAGGCTTGGATTTCTCCAGCGCGGTCATGGTGTTGGGTTTGCTCATGAGACAATCCCCAAGACCTTGCCCACCTTGCCAAAGGCCGCCAGCGCCCGATCTAACTCATCTCGCGTCAGGGCGGCATTCATCTGCGTGCGAATCCGCGCTTGCCCACGTGGCACCACCGGGAAAAAGAAGCCAGACACATAGACGCCTTCCTCAAACAGCTTCGCCGCCATCTCCTGCGCCAATGTCGCTTCACCCAGCATCACCGGAATGATGGGATGCTCGCCCGGCAGGATCTCAAAACCCAGCTTCTCAAGCCCAGCCCGCCAATATTGCGCATTCTCCCGCAAACGCGCCCGGTCCTCTGCGCCGTCTTCGACCAAGCGAATCGCTTCCAATCCCGCCGCCACAATGCTGGGGGGCAGAGAGTTGGAAAACAGATACGGCCGCGCCCGTTGGCGCAACAGGTCAATCACCGGCTGCGGCCCGGCAATATAGCCGCCAATCGCCCCGCCCAGCGCCTTGCCCAAAGTACCGGTCAGAATATCCACGTCGACGCCAAAGTGGTCCGGTGTCCCGGCCCCGTTTGGCCCCATAAACCCGGTGGCGTGGCAATCATCCACCATCACCACCGCGTCGTATTCCTTGGCCAACCTTGTGATCTCCGGCAGGTTGGCCAAATAACCATCCATCGAAAACACGCCGTCCGTGGCAATCATAATATGCCGCGCGCCTTCATTGCGCGCGTGCTGCAACATCGCTTCCAAATCCGCCATGTCGTTGTTGGCATAACGATAACGCTTGGCCTTACACAGGCGGATGCCATCAATGATCGACGCGTGGTTGAGACTGTCCGAGACAATCGCGTCTTCCTTGGTCAACAGCGGCTCAAACAACCCACCATTGGCGTCAAAACAGGCGGCAAACAGGATCGAATCATCCTTACCCAGAAAGCTGGCAAGCTTATTTTCTAGCTCGCGATGAATGTCCTGCGTCCCGCAAATGAACCGCACCGAGGCCATGCCAAACCCACGCGGGTCCATCGCATCCTTTGCCGCTGCAATCAGCGCAAGATTGTCCGCCAGTCCAAGATAGTTGTTGGCGCACAGGTTGATGACCTCCCGATCTCCCACCTGAATTTCTCCACTCTGTGGCGAGGTGATCATGCGCTCTTTCTTCATCAGCCCTTCGGCCTCAATGGTGGTGAGCGTGTCGCGGATGTCAGTCAAGAAAGCGTCAGACATGGGGGTTCTCCATAATGATGGACGACCATCTATCATAACGGATTTGCATCCGTGAAGAGGGAAGTGTGCTATAACGGACAAAAATCCACATCTGAGGAAATTGACTGGTCAGGAGTATAGCACGATTACGCCCCCTCCTGCCCGGCCGGAAGGACGGGCTGCGCCTGACATCGGGGCGGACATGTTTCAAGGAGATAACGAGGTTCAGTGACCCTTTTGGCCCGTTGATGAAACTGGAAATACTTCCACGTGGGTGCTGTATTCCCTTGCGTCTGGTCCCCAATCAAAGTGCACACCCGAACTGTTTTGTGACAGCTTTAATGCTATGTCAGGCGAGACTTCAATTTTGTATGCCCATAGCAATTCAGGCTTCTTGCGCCCAAGAATATTTGCAAATAATTCCAGATTGTACACGCCAGCAGAAAAAGCGAAGCTGCTTCCGTCATTAGGTAGTAGGAAGTGATGATTGGCTGAGAAACCATTTTCAGTTAAGAGCAGTCCACTTCCCCGGGACAAGTGTTCATTGCCATACACCTAAATATTGAAGTTTTGCTTTGTCTCGTTGCGGGTTGCTTTCAAGTACATTCCCTCGACAACAACGCCTCTTTTACCGGTCGAAAACAGGAGAGTTCGTAAGTAGATCTTAGGGTTTCCGAGTTTCCCACCCGCGTCAGGTCCAAAAAAGACTGTGGTTGGCTGAGTCATTTTTAACCTACCACGCCTGAACAAAGTCAACCATGCAGTAACCAGCGAAAGAACAATTGCGAAGCCTGAAAAAAGTACCGAAATAATTTCCAAGACTTGTTTCTCCCCTCAAGCGTTCTTCACAATCAGAAACACCCGCGCAGGCTCTGTGGCCTCAATCGCATGCGCCACATCCGCCGCATAGCGCGCGGTGTCGCCTTCCGCCAAATCCTGCGTGGCCGTCCCACTTGTGACCTGAACAGCCCCAGTTAAAACTGTCAGTTGCTCCGTCGCCCCACGGGTATGCGGCGCACTCTTCAAGCTGCCGCCCGCCTCGAAGGTGATGTCGTAGACCTCATGACCGCCAACATCCTCGGGTGGCGACAGTATCCGAATGAGACAAAGATGTCCCATATTGTCAAACCGCGGCACATCAGACGCGCGAAGCACATCCACTTTATCGCCCGCATCCGCATCCAGCAGGCCAGCAAAATCCACCTGCAAGGCACGCGTCAGGTTCCACAGGGTTGCAATGGTTGGGCTGCTTTCCCCACGCTCAATCTGGCTCACCATCGACCGGCTTACGCCTGAAAGCTTGGCCACCGCGTCCAACGACAATCCCTGCGCACGGCGGGCCTCTCTCAACCGCGGGGGCAAAAGTTCCAAAACTGGTAGATCGTTACTCATGCCCCCAAATGCGGGAATCTGCCGCCTTTTGTCAATCAAGGCGTGAGCAGCCTCTACGTAAGACTATGGGCGCAGAAACTGTGACGCACCGTTCCACCTGACTCGTCGATGCTGCGGCTGCATACTGCACCCAACACGATTTCATGAGGAGACGACAGATGTCGGACATCGTAATTCTCGGCGGCGCGCGTACCGCCATTGGCACTTTTGGCGGCGCGCTTGCCAACACGGCCCCAATTGATCTGGGCGCAACCGTCACCAAAGCAGCCATGGAAAGCGCTGGCGTGGAAGGTGGTCAAATTGGCCACGTCGTTTTTGGCCATGTGATCAACACCGAACCGCGGGACATGTACCTGTCCCGCGTCGCCGCCATGCAGGCCGGCATCCCGGACACCACCCCAGCCATGAACGTAAACCGCCTCTGCGGTTCTGGCGCGCAGGCCATCGTTTCCGCCACGCAGTCTCTGATGCTGGGCGATGCGGATTTTGCCATCGCTGGCGGCGCGGAAAACATGTCCCGCAGCCCCTACATCATGCAGTCGCAGCGCTGGGGCCAGAAGATGGGCGACGTAAAAACCCTCGACATGATGCTGGGTGCGCTGAACTGCCCGTTTGGCACTGGCCACATGGGCATCACTGCCGAAAACGTCGCGGATGAGCACGATGTCTCCCGCGCAGACATGGATGCTTTTGCGCTGGCGTCTCAGGAACGTGCCGCCGCCGCCATCGAAGCGGGCTACTTCGACGATCAGATTGTGCCGATTGATGTCAAAGTGCGCCGCGACATGGTGCCCTTTGCCCGCGACGAACACCCAACCGCCTCCACCATGGAAAGCCTTGGCAAACTACGCACCGTGTTCAAGAAAGATGGCCGCGTCACCGCTGGCAACGCCTCAGGCATCAACGACGGCGCAGGCGCGATTGTGTTGGCCCGCGCAGAAGCCGCTGAGAAAGCGGGGCTGACTCCGCGATTCCGCGTGCTGGGCTACGCCCACGCTGGAGTGCGTCCTGAGGTTATGGGCATTGGTCCGGTACCAGCAGTGGAAAACCTGCTCAAAAAGACCGGCCTGTCGATCTCCGACTTTGACGTGATTGAGTCCAACGAAGCCTTCGCCGCCCAAGCAATTGCCGTGAACAAAGGTCTCGGCCTTGATCCTGCCAAGGTTAACCCAAACGGCGGCGCGATTGCCTTGGGTCACCCGGTCGGCGCGACCGGCGCAATCATCACTGTGAAAGCCATGTATGAGCTGGACCGCACCGGCGGCTCCAAAGGCCTGATCACCATGTGCATCGGCGGCGGTCAGGGCATCGCCATCGCGATTGAGCGCATCTAAACCCACACAGCAAATCGCCCGGCGCTCCCGCCGGGCAGCCCCCGACCGCCCCCATGGGCAGGGGCTTCTCCCCCACCCGCGGTCGGGGACAGCCCTCCTGAGAATTTTCCAATTTCTTTGCTCAAAGACGGTGCGGTTCAAAAGGTTAACGCCTTTGGCTCCCTCTAAAAGCGCACCTCCGCAAAACAGTCGTGATACCGACGCGATACCGACGTCCAAATCGTTTGGTTAATCCACCCAAATCGTGACCCGATCGGACGCCCCCTTGGCATCAATCACCGTCACTGTTGCACTGCCTTTTCCAACCAGCGGCACCACCATTTCCCGCATCCGACTTTGCTCCACAACCGGCGCTCCATTGGCCAAAACGGTGAAGGGCAAGGCACCGTTTTTGACCTTCAAAATGACCTCGCTGTTGCCGCCCTCCAAAGTCGCCCCATCGGGCGGGAAGGCCACCGCAAGCGCATCTTCCGGCTTTTCAAAAAGCGCATTGCGACCACGAAATTTCCGAAGCGGTTCAGGCAGTTGACCGGTGCTAACAATCAACGTCTCTGGCGGCGGAGGACTTAATGGCGTCAGCTCAGGCGCGATGCGCTGGAACACGTCAAACAACACTGGCGCGGCCACTTCGGCCCCAAAGGCGCCCGGTACCGGTGTCCCGTCCGGCCGCCCAATCCAGACCCCGGCCACATGCTGACCATCAAACCCAATCGCCCAAGTGTCACGGTGCCCATAAGACGTCCCGGTTTTATACGCCAACCCATTGCGCGGCGCCCCTTTTGGCGGCGCAATCCCGGACAGGATATCCCCCAAATGCCAGGCCGCTGACCGACTGATAACTCTATGACTTTGATTTATTTTTTCACCAATCCGCCAATGCAAGTCTTGCGCCAATCCGCCCTGAGGGATCACCGCATAAAGCTGCACCAACTCCTCCAGCGACAGTCCCACACCACCCAGCGCCACAGCCAGTCCAGCCACCCGGCCAGGCACCTCCGGCGCCGTCCCAGCCTTGCTCATGGCCGCCATCAAATTGGCGGGTCCAATCTCATCGGTGAGCAATACAACCGGCAAGTTCAGCGACTGTGCTAAAGCCTCCCGTACCCGTAACTCGCCACGAAACCTCCCGTCAAAATTCTGCGGCGCATAAGTGCCAAATCGTATTGGTGTGTCGCTGATGAGCGTCTCCGGATGCACCAACCCCTGATCAAAAGAAAGCCCATACACTAATGGCTTAAGCGTGGATCCCGGCGAACGCTTCGCCTGTGTCATGTCGACAAACCCCTGCCGATGATCGCCTTCGGAAAACCCCGCTGACCCCACTGACGCGAGAATTTCTCCGCTGTGATGATCCACCACGACCATCGCAATGGACACGCGGTCCTCCAAGCCCCGTAAGGCCTTCGCCGCAAGCCCCTCTAAAGAGATTTGCAGGTCTCGAGACAAGGTCACCTGATGCACAACGGCTTCCGGCCGCTGCGCCACTGCGCGGTCGGCCATATGCGGCGCGATGCTCGGGAACCCCCGCCGCTGATTTGGCACCGGTGTCAACATCGCTGTGGAAGCTGCGTCCTCGGACAAAACTCCCGCCACAACAGCACGTTGCAGCACCCGCTCTCGTGCTTCTGTCGCGACTTGGGGATGCCGATCCGGGCGCCGCCCATTGGGGCTTTGGGGTAAAGCCACCAAAAGCGCAGACTGCGCGGGCGTCAACCGATGTGGCTCTTTCCCAAACCATGCCAACGTCGCCGCACGCACCCCCTCCAGATTCCCCCCAAACGGCGCATGCACCAGATAAATCGCGAGAATTTCCTCTTTGCTCAGCGTTTTCTCTAACGCCAAGGCCACCCTTACCTGCCGCAATTTGCCTTGCCACGCGCCAGTGCCGGAATCCTCCAACAACCGCGCAACTTGCATGGTCAACGTTGATCCACCGGAGACAACCTCTCCATTCCAAACCGCTTGCCCCACGGCCCGCACAACCGCCCAAGGATCAACTCCGGCATGGGTCCAAAAGCGCCGATCTTCATAGGCCACGAGCATGTCGATGTAGCCCGGATCAACAGCTTCCAAACCAGTGCCCATGCGCCACAACCCATCGTCGACCGTGTAAGCTCTGAGCAGTTTCCCTTCCCGATCAACCACTTGCACCGACGTATCCGAAATCAAATTGGGCAAATCGGTTTCGGCAACCCAGCGATCCACGCCATCTCGCACTGCGGCTGCCAATAGCAGCGCAGCGGCAAGGACAAATAGCGCAAACCGCATGTTACTCGGTCACGGTCAGGCGCGCCGCATCGGTGTGGGCGCGGTACTGCGGACGATACATGTCTTCGACAGAAGCCGCCGGATGGTGATACTCCCCTGGGGACACTGCACGCACGACATAGGCCAGCCTAAAGGGTTGATCTGATTGCCAATCCACCGCCGCAAGGAACCGATCGGAGCGGAATTCGCTGTGCTCGGCATAGGTGGGTTGCAACCAATCCAGCGCCCGCACATCGCCACTCGACAGCAAGTTTGGATTGTCGATCTCAAATCCTGCCGGAAGCGGATCGTTGACCATCAACCGAGCGCCAACTTTGCTAGACGGCGTGACGGTCAGTACGGAGACAAAACGGTCGCCAGTCGCCACTTGCGCACCCGTGACTTCGGCACCTTCCAAGGTGAAATACCGGCGCGACAGCTGGTAACCATAACCGTCACTTTGGATCGGATAGGTCGGCACGCCAACAGTGGTAACTGTGACCGACTGCGGCGCATCGCCTTCATTTTTCAATATAAAATCCGAAGTCATTGCGTTGTCGGGAACACGCTCTAACAACGGCCCATCCAAAGCCGCGCCGTTCAAGCTCAGCGTATTGGACCCGGCATCCTCGATCAATGCATGCGCCGCCATAAGCGACCAGACTGTTTCCTGCGTAGAGAGATCGCGTCCCGGCGCGGTCACTCGGGTCAATAGCGCGTTTCGGTCCATCGCCTCGCTGCCCGCTTCAACCGCCAAAGTCAGCGCTCCAGCGGCATCCCGCAGGTTTGTACCGTAGTCGACACGCCACAATGGGCTCTCGTTGCTCTGCATTTGCCCTTCGATCAAGCGCACCGAATGGCGGAACATGAAATCAGCACGGGTTTGGTCGCCATAAAACGCCAATGCCGCGCCAAGTTGCGCGGCCGCCAGAGGAGTCGCAAACGCTTCTGACTTCACATCAGCATAGTAGCGTAGATCCCCCATGTTGGCCGCGCCCTCGCGGGCTAAGACCATGAGTGCGTAGGCCAAGTCCTGGCCACCTTTGTCAAAGTCTGGCGCATAGTTCACACGATTGCGCAGATTGTTCATAGCCTGTGTGAAAGCCAGATCCGGCACTGTATGTCCGCGAGCCTTCGCACGAGACAGGAAATCACTCACGTAAGCATCAAGCCAAAAGTCCCCGGATGCAGGCTGCCATAGACCAAAAGCGCCATTGCTGGACTGACGTGTGAGCACCAGTTCGATAGCATCGGAGATACGCGTGTCCACTGTTTGGCTTGCTGCCAGCCCCAGCGCATCGGCGACGTCTTCGAAGTATAAGAGCGGCAGAGTTTGTGACGCGACTTGTTCGGTACAGCCATACGGGTAGCGATCTAAAGCCTGCATCAAGCCCGGCGCATCAAAGCGTGCCAACGCTCCGGACGACAAGACCGCCTCGGCTGTTCCAGCTCGCAAATCCGCAAAAAGATCAGAGCCTAACGTTAAGCTTTCACCCGCGGCTAAAACCACCTGACGGGTTTCGCTCACAGATGGATCATTGTCCTGAACCGGCAGAACCAGTGACTTGGTGAGCAATTTTCCATCAGGTGTGGTCAGCGCGACGTCGATACTGTGATCGCCAACGTCTCGCGCCACAATTGGAACGGATAAGCGGGTTGAACCGAGCGCACCGAGCTCAAAACCTGATGGAATTGCGCTCTCTTCCAGAGCGACTCCATTGCTGGCCACAACGTCCAAACCCATGCGCCCCGACGGCCCCTCGGCATGCACAAACTCCAGCAGCAACCGGCTTTGATCACCCGGCGCGAGAAAGCGTGGTAGGCTTGCGGTTACCACAATAGGATCGCGCACGAGCACGTCTTTTTCCGCTTGGCCAACACCCGTTGCGGACCAGGCCACCGCCATCAACCGCACAGCGCCATTGAACTCTGGTATGTCAAACCGCACCCGCGCCACGCCATCTGTACCGACCTCGATAGGTCCATGGAAATAGGCTACAAGCTCTTCGGTTGGCGGCGGCGAGTCATAACTTGATCCGACATTGGCATCTCCGCCAGAGCGCAACGCGCCCATTGAACCGGACATACCATTTATCAAGCGCCCATAAATATCCCGAATTTCCATGCCCAAACGGCGTTGACCAAAGTAGTGCACTGATGGGTCAGGACTCTCAAAACTTGTCAGGTTTAGAATACCCACATCCACAGCGGCCAAAGTCGCAAAAGCCGTTTCCCCTTCCGCGACACCGTCAATCTTCAGCGATACGTCAAGCGGGCCGCGAGGCGCGATTTGCGCCGGGGTGAAGAGGTCAACCGACAACTGCTTGGCACCGGGATCTACCTTTGCGTAGCTCAGGCCCAACGCCCGCGCAGGGTTCTTGCCAGCAGGCACATCGGACGGCCGGATAACCGAAGCTGTGACATAAGCCCCGGCACCCCACTCATCTGTGACTGCCAGTGGAATCAAGTTCTCGCCTTCACTCACCTCTACAGCTTGCATGGAAATCAAACGGTTGGATATCACTGAGACCAGCGCCGTACCCGCAAAGCGCGGCACCAAGCGCAGCTGTGCTGTATCGCCACTACGAAACATGTCCTTATCCAGCGACAGTTCAAGCGTGTCTGGGGTTTCGGTGGCATCAATCGGCGCATACCAACCGGCGTAGAATTCAGCGGCACTGGAGACAAAATCGCCGCCCTCCTGCACCACTACGATCTCGTAGTGGCCCCAATCCACCTGTGCCCCAACTTCCACTACGGTATCACCTAGAGTCGCAGATCCTCTAGCCACGGCTGTACGCCGGGTGGTCGGCTCCCATTCCCAACTGCCGCCCAACTGGTACCACTGATAGCGGGTTTCGACGCGGTTGACGGTCCATTTCACGGGCATTTGTGTGCGTTTTAAATCTTGTGCCAAAGCCAACAAATCAAACTTGGCAGTGCCACCCTCTGGCACAACATCTTCGTCAAAATGCGGTTTGATCCCTATCAGCGACGTTTGCGCGGCAACCGGATGGGACAGTCGACGTTCTACCGGACGCCCAGAGCCCTCGAGCACCCGCATAATGATGTCCGCAGACAGCGCTCGCCCCGCAGCATCTTGGGATGGCAACGGTAGAAAGATATCTGCGCGCCCTTGGGCATCCGTAACATCACCATAGAAATACTCCGTTTGACCGTAGAACGGCTGATCATATCGGCCAAATCTATACCCTTGATAGCCGTCAATTTCAGACTGAGCACGAAGAGTTAGCTGTCCTTCGACACTCAAATCAGCTGCAGGCGCCCCAAAGAGATACCGGGCTTCAAGTTTGAGGGGGGCTGGGTCATCTTCGGTCAAGGGCCCGTTTGGCGGTGTCACCTCAAAATCAATGCGTTCTGGCAGGAAGTCCTCAACCAACACCTTTGCCGTTGCCAAAGCCGGCGCCTCTAGGTCGGATTTGAACTCTAACGTCCAGCGGCCGCGTGGCACGGTCGTGCCAAGCGGCATATCAAACACGTAACCACCAGCAACGCCGGCCGTAGACACCTCGCGACTGTATTCCACTCCATCCGGACGGGTCAGAATGGCAGTCACTGGCAGGGACGGCAGGGCTTCGGCCACGGGTCCGCGTACCAAGGCGGTCACATGAATGGTTTCGCCAGCGCGGTAGGCCCCGCGATCCGTTGCTACAAAGAGATCAATTGGAGGCGCCGCAGGGCGGCCCTCAACACCTCTGTCGGACAAATCAAACGCTGGGTCCGTAAGGGACAGGAACGTAAAATCCTCTCCCGTTTCGACTAATAACAAAGCCGGTGCTTGCGCGCCGGTGCCGCGTGTCAAACCCGCATCGAACCGTGCATAGCCCTCTGCATCGCTGGAAACCGTTCCCAAAACGCGATTAGCGCGAGAAATCAGCGATACCTTTGCCTGGTCCATGGCCGTGGCATCGGACAGACGGCGCACAAAAGCATGCAAACCGTCGGTGCCATTCAGGCTGGTCAGGCCAATATCAGACAGTAAGAACCACTGCGTCGCAGAAGTTTCGTCGTATTTGTCCGCCCCCTGCAGATCGGCAGTTAGTGCATAAACACCTGCCGGCTGGTCAGCGACCAAATCCGCCATGGGAAGACGAGTTGTAACGGTCTGGTTCAATGAATTTTGAACCTCGCCGGTCCCGGTCCAGATCGTTTCGGCCACATCGCGGGCAAATTCATCGACCTGCCAGTAGCTGAGAGGTTGGCCAAAATAGCTGTCCTGAATGGCACGCAGAATGTTCCGGTCATTCACGCGCTGTAAGGTCAATTCCACCTCATCCAGATTGATAGTCTCAATTGGAAGGCCCGCGTCTTGGCTTCGCGGCAACACATAAGCCCGGCCGCCGAAGGCCACACTTGGGCTACGGTCGCGCACATAGGCGTTGAGGGTGACATCCTTGATCAGCGTTTCGCCACTTTGCGCCGGCAGCCCTTTGCGAAAAGTCACCTCCAGGCGTTGTCCATGGGTTAGGCCTTCGACACAAATGCGACGCTCCTCAACGTTTAGTGCCATTTGATTGCTCGGCCGTTTTACAAACGGCGAATAGTCCTGTCCGGCCGCAACCAAAGGCTCGTTGAATTCCGCACAGAACCTAGGTTTTTCGAGGTCGCTGTCCACAACATGCTCAGACACACGGAACCCGTATTTCCCAATGGCAGCTTCCAAACGCTGCTCCACATCGGAGCGCGGCTGGACCGACTCGGCAAGGCGTAGGCTACGCAGCATCGCTTTGCCACGGTCCTGCTCCTCCAATTGATCGGCCATCAAGATTAGCGCATTAACGCGTTCAGCGCGATCCTCAGCCCGGAGATAGGCGTTAATGCTACCAAGAAACGCGCGCTCACGATAAGTGCTGGTCTCAGACGGCTTGTTGCTCTGTAGCTCCGCATTCAGACGGGCATATTCATGCCATTGGTCACTACGGTCTGATTTTGCCACGGCACCACCAGTCCAACGCATGGCGCTCAGATTGTTGCCTTCGGCACGGCGTTCTTGCGCGGCATCGAGCATTGCCGGAACAGTCCAGGGACCGCCTGCATGATACCGACCGACGTTGGCAGCCAAATCTTTGGCGCGGTCAAAATCCGATTTTCTTAGAAACGTCAGGTCCTCTGCGCGCTCACCGGCTAGAAATTTCGTTCCGCGGGGCGTCTCAAACACTTCGGCGGACAGCGCCCCTTCGTAGGGCTGCCGATCGCTGATCGCTGACTTTGGGAAACAAGCTTTGGATTTTTGATTGAAGGTAAAAGCCACACAATCCTGATTGGCCAAGCAAGCCCCAATGCAGGCATCGTAGGTCGTATCAAACAGGTTTTGCAGATCCGATCCGTAGAAATCCACATCACGGCTTACGACGATACGTCGATCGGGAACAAAGGTGTTTTCGGCATAGGCCGAACCAGAACAAACAATCAAAACTGCAGCCACAAAAACGCGAAACATTAGGCTTCTCCATCAATCAATGGCGCAATGTTGCCATGGGCGCCACGGACTTGGCAACGATAAGAAAATCAAGAAACCCTCCGTGTATGATTAAGCAGATATTCATGGACATTTGAGAGAACGACCAGCAACGGATTGGACGATTTAGGGATCGGCGTATGTCGCTGGCGCAAAAACTTGCGGACGAAAGACGGGCACGCTTGGCAGCTGAACGCTTGCTGGAGCTTAAAAAGCGCGAGCTTTATGCAGCCAACCGCAAACTCGGTAAACATGCAGCGCAATTGTCCACCGAAATTGTCGAAACGCGTGCCGAATTTCAAACTGTGGTCAAGGAAAACAAGAAGGTCCGTAACGAGTTGGAGACCGCCAAGGAGCGCGCGGACAAGGCGGAACAACGACTTTGGCATTCAATCGCGACAATACGGGATGGCTTCGCATTCTTTGACGCAAAAGGCAAAATGATCGCTGCCAATCCGGCGTATCTGGCGATTTTTGAGGGTGCGGATCACATCAAGCCGGGCATTGGTTATCAAGAGATTATGGAATTTGCGGCCCATGAAGGGTTGTTTGTATTGGAAGATACTTCACCTGATGATTGGTGTAACATGATGGAACAGCGCTGGCACGACGATGAGCCAGAGCCAGTAATTGTGCGCCTTTGGAACGAAGAGTTTCTTAAGCTGATCGACCAACGCGATCAGGGCGAAGACCGTGCGAGCCTGGCCATGAACATCACCGAATCTGTGCGCAAAGAGGCCGAGCTTCAGCGCGCGCGCCAAGAGGCAAATGCCGCAAGTCAGGCTAAGTCCGCGTTTCTTGCGAATATGAGCCACGAGCTGCGCACGCCAATGAACGGCGTTGTGGGTATGGCCAGCCTGCTGATGGACACCGCACTGAGCGAAGAACAGCGCCTGTTTGCCTCCACAATCAAGAATTCAGGCGAGGCTCTACTCTCTATTATCAATGACGTTCTCGACTACTCCAAACTGGGGACAGAAAACGTTGGTCTGCGAACAGAGCCGTTTGACCTCGAGCGATGTATCCATGAAGTCATGACGCTTCATCAAGTCTCCGCTCGCGAAAAAGGGTTGGAACTTCTGGTAGATTACGATCTGTTCCTACCCACCAAATTTATCGGCGACATTGGTCGGATGCGTCAAATTTTGACTCACCTTGTGGGCAATGGCATAAAATTTACACATCATGGGCATGTTCAGGTTCAGGTTGTCGGCGTGATAACCAACGATGGCTCTGAGGCTGTGATCCACGTTACTGTGCAAGATACTGGGATTGGCATACCGAAAGAGAAACTCGACGACATTTTTGGTGAGTTTAATCAGGTCGACACCAGTCAGAACCGTGAATTTGAAGGCACCGGCCTAGGCTTAGCTCTTACCAAACAGTTGGTCGGATTGATGGCTGGCGAAATCTGGGTGGACTCGGTTGAGCGGCAAGGAACCTCCTTTGGGTTCCGCCTATCCATTCCCATCGAAGAAGATTGCGAACAGTTGCCTATACCGCTACCTGACAGTGTTCAGCACGTCCTCGTGGCGTCTGATGTTGAGGTGAACAGCGACCTACTGCACAAGCAACTGGAACAGATGGGTGCAACTGTGACCATTTGTACAGACCAAACGCAGGTTCTATTGTTGGCACCACATGTGGACCTGATTCTGGCGGATCACACACCAACCGGCATTAATGCCCGTGAGTTGGGCCGAGAACTGCAAAAAATGGAAACTTCTACACCAATCCTTGCGCTTACCAGCGATCTGAAGGGTTTTGCCGGAATGGAAAAAGACTCTCTGGTGAAAGCAATTCTACAGAAACCGGGCTCTCGCGCAGAACTAAATCTCGGGATTGCTAAAGCCGCCAGCGCGGGCACTTCCCGAAAACACACACCAACAAAACGCCGCATGCGCGTGCTGTCCGCTGAGGATAACAAAACGAACCGGCTCGTTTTAGAAAAGCTACTCAAGTCGCTAAACATTGACCTGGAGTTTGCACATGATGGCGTGGAAGCGGTTGAGAAATTCAAATCCTATGCACCAGATCTAATTTTCATGGATATATCCATGCCGCGCATGGATGGCACCGAAGCAACACGAAAAATCCGCGAGCAGGAAGGGAGCACCAATCGTCGCATCCCAATTGTCGCTTTGACCGCCCTCGCCAATGATGGTGATGAAACCAACATCTTGTCACACGGTTTGGACATGTATTTGACCAAACCGTTGCGCAAAAAGGAAATATTCAAAGTTATCGCCGAGACTTATACTGGAGAGACCGTTGATCCGTTCCCAGACACAGATGAGCTACCGCTTCAGGCCTCTGGGTAATCTCGCAAAAACACCCAACTGTCTACGTTCGACATCGCGGGCTGATATCGATAGCCGCCATAATCAAAGTCCTTTAAGCCCTCCGCATCCGTCAAGCGGTTGTGGACAACGTAGCGTGCCATGCTACCGCGCGCTTTTTTGGCAAAAAACGAGACGATTTTGGCCTCTCCATTGCGCTCTTCTTTGAACACCGGAGTAATTACGCGCAGCTTCAGCGCCTTCAGGTCCACGGCGCCGAAGTACTCTTGGCTCGCGCAGTTGACCAATGTATCAGTGTTTAGTTCGTCAGCCTGCGCGCGCAGCGCTTTGGCTGGAGCTTCCCGCCAATACTCATAAAGAGATTTACCACGCCGCGTTTTTAAGCGGCTACCCATCTCCAATCGATACGGTTGCATCGCGTCAAGAGGACGCAATACCCCATAGAGACCGGACAAAATTCGCAGATGATCTTGTGCCCAAGCCATCTCGTCCGCTTCCAGACTTGTTGCGTCTAACCCGACGTAGGTGTCACCTGCAAAGGCGTGTACGGCAGGACGCGTAAGGTCATTGGACGGTACTGCCTCGAAGGCTTTGAAACGATCGCGGTTGAGTTTCGCCAAATCAGGGCTCAGGTCCATCAGCTTTCGTAAATCCGCCAGCGTTAGATTGCGCGCTGTTTTGGCCAAACGTACTGCTTCTTCCTGAAACTCAGGCTCCGACATAGGACCTTCAACAGGGTCCCAGTTCAGACGTTTGGCGGGCGAAATCACAACGAGCATTTGGTAGTCCTTCTGTTTGAAGTCTATCTAGTTGGTGTCACGGAGAATTTCCAGAAACGCGTCCCCAAAACGTTCAGCGCGGCGATCTCCCAGCAAGCGTTCCATGGCTTGCGCGTCGCGCGGCTTGGCGCTTGCAACTTTGGCCAACATCCCGGCAGAGCAGCTCATCGGTTTGTCGATGCCGTCTGGTCCACGGAGCAGATTGGATTGCGCTTCCAGCAATTGATCGTAGAGGTCAGCATCTTTTCCGCCGGCAATCTTGCGACGGCTTGGGTGCATTTGTTCTGCTTCGCCATTGATCACTTCGAGAAATGCATCCCCGTAGTTGGCGAGTTTCTTTGCGCCGACCCCGCTTACACGCGCCATGTCATCGAGACTGCTAGGGCGCGCGTCGGCCATCTCGGCGAGGGTACGATCTGGAAAAATTATATAGGCAGGCACCTTCGCCGCCTCGGCCAAGGCGCGGCGCTTGGCTTTTAGCGCGGACATCAAAGGGGCGTTTTCTTCACTGACCAGCGTCTTTGCAGCAGGACGACGCGAGGTGGTGCGGATCGTATCACGACGCAGCTTGACCGTCTCTTCGTCGCGCAATATCGGCCGCGCCTTTTCGGTCATCATCAACGCGCCATGGCGTTCCGGGTTGGGGCGCACAAGATCGTGGCCCATCATTTGACGGAACACGGCCTGCCATTGTCGTTTGTCATATTCTTGACCAACGCCATAGGTGGGTAACACGTCATGCCCTCTTTCGCGCACCTTGTCGGTCTCATTGCCAAGCAGAATGTCGATCAGATGGCCGGTGCCGAACCACTCACCAGTGCGTAGAATGGCGGACAGGGCTTTTCGTACCGCTACCGTCCCATCAAAAACCTCAGGAGGCGTGTCACAGAGATCGCATTTTCCGCAGGTTACCTCAGTTTCTCCGAAGTATTGCAAGAGATTGGCGCGACGGCATTCCAGGGCCTCCGCCAATCCCAAAAGCGCATTCAGGCGCGCATGATCCGCCGCACGACGTTCCGGTGGGGCAAGGCCTTCGTCAATTTGTGAGCGGCGCAGACGAATGTCGTCAGGCCCAAACAGAGTGAGGGTTTCCGCCGGTGCCCCATCCCGTCCCGCGCGACCAATCTCTTGGTAGTAGGCTTCAATCGACTTGGGCAAATCCGCATGGGCAACCCAGCGAATGTCTGGCTTATCCACCCCCATGCCAAAGGCCACTGTTGCCACGACAATCAACCCGTCCTCACGCTGAAAGCGCACTTCGGTGTCGCGGCGTTCCTGTGGGTCCATACCCCCGTGATAATGCAGCGCCAAATGACTTTCGTCTCGCAGCGCTTTGGCCAAGGTTTCGGTTTTGGCGCGGGTGCCGCAATAAACAATGCCGGACTGCCCTTTTCGAGCGGCGGCAAACTGCAAGACCTGCTTGCGAGGATTGTCCTTGGCGGCAAAGGCTAGATGCAGGTTCGGTCGGTCAAAACCGTGCAGGAAAGTTTCCGGCGCAACGCCACCAAACAAGCGCTCAACGATTTCATCTCGGGTTTCGGCGTCTGCCGTTGCCGTGAAAGCGGCAACCGGTACATCCAGCGCGCGTTGCAGTTCCCCAATCCGCAGATAGTCAGGTCGAAAATCATGCCCCCATTGACTGACACAATGCGCTTCGTCTACCGCGATCAGGCCAACACCTATTTGGCGCAACATGCCCAATGAGGCGCCCGAAGCCAGCCGTTCCGGGGCGATGTAGAGCAACTTGAGCCGTCCGGCATCGATGGCGTCCCATACCTGCGCAGTCTCTTCTTCGGTATTGCCAGACGTGAGCGCGCCAGCTTCCACCCCTGCCTCTCGCAACGCACGCACCTGATCGCGCATCAAAGCGATCAGCGGCGAGATCACAACCGTGACGCCACCGCGGATGAGTGCAGGCAATTGATAACAGAGGGATTTGCCGCCGCCGGTTGGCATGATTGCCAACACATTGTCACCGCGTGTGACAGCTTCCACGATGTCTTCTTGTCCCGGGCGGAAGGCGTCAAAGCCAAACACATCGCTCAGAACCGTGGTTGCGGTCTGCATTTTTCACCTTTTTCTGGGACAATCTGCGTTTCGCGCGACTGTCCCATAGGCAGGCGGGAGCCTCAAGCCCGAAGGCGCAAGTTATCCAAGAAGAACTGCTGGCAGAATGTAATCTCGCAGCGAGATAATGATCACAAAGACCACCAGAGGCGCGAGATCAAGCGGACGGGTGTCTGGCATCACCCGGCGCACCGGCTCATAGATTGGTTCTAGAAGCCGGTTCAAACCAGTCCAGATTTGCGACACAAGCGGCTGGCGCAGGTTCAGGACCTGGAAATTGATCAACCAGCTCATGATGATATGTGCCAGCATGAAGAAGAAGGCGATATCCAAGATCAGCTTCAGTGGGCCGTAAATTGCCATCATGAGAGGCTCCTTTGCTCCGATTGGGGCACAGTTAAGCACCGTTGCGTCAAAGCACAAGCCTGCGCAGGAATCTCGGTTGACGATGTGTTGCGGAAGGCATTGAAGGGCAGGCAAAGGAGAGCCCCATGTATCCCATTATGCGCATGGTCAAAGAGTTGATCAAATTTCGCAACGCAACCCGGCTTCCATTGACCGGCACCCACGTGTCTGAGCACCGCTGCTGGCCATCTGACATTGACCTGTGGATGGAGCTGAACAATGGACGCACGCTGACCCTGTTTGATTTGGGCCGTATTCCACTGGCGCAGCGCATTGGATTGGTCGGCGTTCTGCGTCGGAAAAAATGGAGCATGACAATGGCGGGCGCGACTGTGCGCTATCGTCGCCGTATCCGCTCCTTTGAAAAGATCGAGATGCGCAGCCGGGCGGTGTTTTGGGATGCGCGCTTTATCTATCTGGAGCAATCCATGTGGAAACAAAACGGCGAATGCGCCAACCACGCGCTCTACAGGGCGGCGGTGACCGATAAGAATGGAATAGTGACGCCCGATCGAGTGATGGAGGCTATGGGCTTGAACGAGCAATCGCCAGTGGCTCCGGAGTGGGTAACCAACTGGATTGCCGCAGAAACCACCAGACCGTGGCCCCCGATGCAGGATTAACTTGCTAAGGTTGTGACATCCCGTCTAAGTGTAAATCAAAGTCCGGAGGGATGCGGATGTCAAAAGTTTCAGCGCGTAAGCGCATTTGGGGTTGGTTCTTTTTTGACTGGGCAAGCCAGCCATATAACACCCTCCTGATCACCTTTATTTTTGCGCCATACATCAAAGATTTGATAGGCGATGGCGCCGAAGCGCAGGCGGCCTGGGGATTTGGCGTCGCTGCGGCAGGCATCGTCATCGCCATTTTGGCCCCGATTCTAGGCGCCATGGCGGACAACTCCGGCAACCGACTGCGCTGGATCTGGCTGTTTTCGGCAATGTATGTTGCCGGTGCCTTTGGGCTTTGGTTTGCAGCGCCCGGCAGTTTTGATTTGCACAAAACCCTGTTTTTGTTTGCTTTCGGCCTTATCGGAATGGAATTTGCGACGATTTTCACCAACTCAATGCTGCCTGAACTTGGTTCCACTGAGGAAGTGGGGCGCATCTCTGGCAACGGCTGGGCATTTGGTTATGTAGGCGGACTTGTCACGCTTGTACTGATGCTGGCGTTGTTTGCCGAAGACGCTGAGAGCGGCAAAACCATGATTGGTCTGGATCCGGCCTTTGGCCTCGACGCGAGCCAAAGAGAAGGCACACGGTTTGTGGGCCCGCTAACGGCATTGTGGTACGCAGTCTTTATGATCCCGTTTTTCCTCTGGGTGCGAGATCCCAAGCCAACCAAGCCTCCGAAAGGGGCCACAGCCAGAGCGCTCAAAGAAGTGTGGAGCACCATTCGAAACCTGCCACAAAACCCGTCGCTTTTTGCCTATTTGGGCAGCTCTATGTTCTACCGCGATGCGCTGAACGGGATGTATACGTTTGGAGGCATTTACGCCGCGGGTGTTTTGAATTGGTCGGTGGTGGATGTGGGCATTTTTGGCATCTTAGCCATCATTTCCGGTGCAATATTTGCCTGGATTGGCGGGCGAGAGGATGCCAAAATGGGGCCCAAGCCAGTCATCACTTTCTGCATTTTTGTGTTGTGTGGCGTGGCCATTGCCATTGTTTTTGTCTGCCGTGAAAGCGTCTTTGGCATTGCTGTGGAGGAAACCTCCAAACTGCCCGACGTGATTTTCTATGTGCTAGGCGTATTGATTGGGGCCGCTGGGGGCGTGATTCAATCCGCGAGCCGCTCTATGATGGTGCGACAAGCACTGCCGGGCAAAACTGCCGAGTCCTTTGGATTGTACGCACTGGCCGGCAAAGCAACTTCCTTCATCGCCCCGTTTATGATTGGGGTGGTGACACTCATGTCCGGCAGTCAGCAGATTGGCGTGACGCCGCTTATCGCTCTTTTCCTACTTGGTCTGATCCTGCTACGCTGGGTGAACCCAAAGGGAGATAGCGACACATGGGCTACCGCGTCTTAACTGTACTGGCCCTGATTGGGCTTACGGCGTGTAAGAACGAGGCGCCGGAGCGCACAGTTGCGGTGTCGACCCAGCAACAAATCCCGGCAAACATGCAAGGCGTTCAGGCCAAGCAACTTTTTGGTGCGCAACCTGTCGCTTCTCAGCAAAGTAGCGCGCCGTTTGGTGGCTACTCAAAAGGCTGTCTTGCTGGCGGCGATATGCTGCCGGAAACTGGTCCGACATGGCAGGCTATGCGCCTGTCGCGCAATCGGAACTGGGGGCACCCGGAAGTTATTGACTACATTAAGGACCTGTCTGCTAAAGCGGCCAGGCAATCGGGCTGGAACGGGCTTTACATCGGCGATATCAGTCAGCCTCGTGGAGGCCCGATGTTAACTGGGCACCGCTCTCACCAACTGGGGTTGGATGTTGATATTTGGATGCTTCCGGCAACCAGGCTCAACCTGACAGCAGGCGAGCGTGAAAGTATTTCGTCGATTTCCATGCGTCGCGAAAGAGGCGCGTATGTCAACAGCAGTTGGACCAAACAGCATCACGCAATCCTAAAGGCAGCTGCAAGTGACCCACGAGTCGCGCGGATTTTTGTGTTTCCCGGAGCCAAAGTCGAAATGTGTGAAGACGAAACGGGCGACCACGCGTGGCTTCGGAAAATTCGACCATGGTGGGGGCACCACTACCATTTCCATGTGCGGCTAAAGTGCCCAGATGGCACGACAGGCTGTGTTAACCAGGATCCGCCGCCCAAAGGCGACGGATGTGATGATGCAAAGCAATGGGTCCAGGACATTCTGTTCCCTCCCCCGCCTGACCCCAATGCACCAAAGCCAAAGCCTCGGTTTGAACTTCAAATGACGGACCTACCACAACAATGCGTCGCAGTTTTGCAATCGCCGTAGCGGCCTGTGCGCTAAGCGCAGGACTGTTGGCGGGGCGAGGCCTGAGTGGCGGCGCGTCTGGCAGTCTGGCTGAGCACCTTTCGACCTATACTTGGCGCTTACACGATGGGTGGTTTGGCGGTTTTTCCGGCATGGAGCTGTCTGAGGACGGACGTCAGATGGTGGCAATTTCGGACCGCGGGATGTTTGTGACCGGCACATTGCAACGCGAGAATGGCGCGATTTCTGACGTTGAAAACGTCGAAGCGTTCCGCGTGTTGGACACCAAGGGCACCTTTCCCCAAAAAGCAGGATTGCGCGACAGCGAAGGATTGGTGCTGCAAAAGAATGGCAAGTTGGTGGTGTCCTTTGAAGGCAATCACAGGCTGAACCGGTTTGCGAAACCAGGGACAAAGGCGCAAGGCATGCCTTGGCGCAAAGAATTCAACAATATGAAGTTGAACGGCGGTTTTGAAGCCTTGGCGATCGACAATTGGGGCAAGATATTTGCAATTCCCGAACAGCCACTTGGTGACGAAGATCGAGCGCAGGTCTTCACGTTGAAGAGCGGCCGATGGGAAAAGGCCTTTACCTTGCCACGCGCGAAACAGTTTCAGCCTGTAGGCGCAGATTTTGGGCCAGATGGGCGACTATATCTTTTGGAACGCGGCTTTAACGGGTTGGGCTTTCGAGTGCGCGTGCGGAGTTTTGCCGTGAATGACTCTGCCGTAAGCGATGAAAATCTCATTTTAAACAGAGGTATAGGCCTCCATGATAACCTTGAAGGGCTGGCGGTTTGGCGTGACGAGGCTGGGCGCATCCGGCTCACCATGATCTCTGACGATAACTTCCGTCTGATACAACGCACCGAGATCGTGGAATACGTAATTCCGCAATAAAGCTTGATTTGCTAGGTGCTGCGCTGTAAACGCGCTCCGTCTCGCGGCGGTCGCGGGGCCAAGTCGCCGCTACCTTGACAAAACGGGCTCAGACAAATGAAAACGACCTATCTTCCTGGCATCATTGCCATGGCTGCAATTGTTGTAGCCTCAAATATTCTTGTGCAATTCCTCTTTGGTCAGTGGCTGACCTGGGGGGCATTCACCTATCCTCTCGCCTTTCTCGTAACCGACGTCATGAACCGTGTTTATGGTGCGCCTGCCGCCCGTAAAGTGGTTTTCACAGGTTTCATCGTTGGTGTGATCTGCTCCTTCATTGGCACCAAGATCATGCTGCAAGGCGATGGATTCACCTATCCCGCCGTGACTTTGCGCATAGCAATTGGCTCCGGACTTGCCTTCCTAACGGCGCAAATGCTTGATGTTGCTATCTTTGATCGGCTACGCGAGGGTGCTTGGTGGCGGGCACCGCTGGCTTCAACCCTGATTGGCTCCTCTGTGGATACAGCAATCTTCTTCACCGTTGCTTTCAGCGGCGCACTCACCTTCATCGAGCCAGGCAACGATGTGAGCTGGGCGGGTGAAATGCTTCCGCTTCTGGACGCAGGTCCTGTCGTGCCGCTTTGGGTGAGCCTAGGCTTCGCCGATTGGTGCGTAAAACTTATGCTCGCGTTGCTCGCTCTTGTGCCGTTCCGCATGATCGTGGGGTTTTTGACAGCACGCACCACATGATTTTGTTTGACATATCTCCAACCTGTGGCAGGCTGGAGATACGCGAAACAACTGAAAGGAGGTGCCCATTGTCTAGAGAAGCTATGGAGAACGAGGTCGGAACAGTTTGGGGAGTACGAAGCTGAGGCAGCCCTTGGCTGACGTGTAGTCCGAATTGGTGTGATCCTAACCGGCGCACCTCCAATCATCTCGAAGGGCTGCTTCCAACGCGGGAAGCAGCCCTTTTTGCTGCCAAATTAACTTCTGAAAGTCGCTCAAAAGCCACGTCGGTATAGCGTCAGTTTTTTGACTGTATTGCGGAGGTGCGAATTTCCAGCGCATACAATCCGGTAAACCTTAACAAACAGGCCGCGCAACGCGGAGAGAGCTATGCTGCGGATCAGCGACGAGATCACAATTGAGGACTGGGAGCTGACAGAGCAGTTCATGCGCGCCAGCGGGCCCGGCGGTCAGAACGTGAACAAGGTTGCGACCGCCGTGGAATTGCGATTTGCGGCGGCGCGGTCCCCTGCTCTTTCCGCGCCAGTGAAGACGCGGCTCAAGCGGTTGGCTGGGCGGCGCTGGACCAAGGACGGGGCGATCATCATTCAATGTGATGAAACCCGGAGTCAGGCCCGAAATCGTGATATCGCGCGAGACCGGTTGGCAGAATTGATCCGCAAATCCTTGGTGGCGCCAAAGCGACGAATCAAGACAAAGCCAACCTATGGCAGTCAACAACGCCGCCTGAAGGCCAAAAAGGTCCGCGGTGATGTTAAAGCGATGCGTGGGAAGGTCGCACGAGACGATTAAGTCAGAGCAAAGAACGAACTTTGCCAACTCCCGCCCATGATCTCATCGAGTGCTTCAGAACGCGGAACGCGCTGACCGCCGATGGGCGCCAAGGTGATTTCACCAAGATAGACTGCATCTTCGACGATATAGAGATCGACCCGAGCATATTCGAAATGCGCACCAATAGCTTCAGCGACTTGCAAAGCTTTGTCATACTGCGACGGCTTGGAGACGGGCGTTCCGGTTTGGAAAAACAGTTCTTCATTGATGAAGTTGAAATCACGATCAAACATCAGCTGGCGGTGTGCTGTGCTGCGATCCAGGTCAAGCTGTACCGCGAAGGTTCTGCCACCGCCGACATGGAATTTCCAATCGCTCAAAGAGGCGTCTGGCGTGGGTGCAAAGTCCGGCTCAATCAGATTTTGCGGGCGGATCAAACCATACCACCATTCTCCCGCCTTGACGCCATGTTCGTATTGCAACCAGGCACCGGACTTCTCGGCAAGTAGCTGGATCTCCTCAGGTGAGGCGGGCCACATGAAGGAATCGTTGGTTCCAGATCCACAGTTGGATTTGGCAAAGTAACGGCCTGCGGGCAGGTCCAGCTTTGTCAGCAGGTCGTGGGTGATCGCCGTATTGCCAGACCACACCGGCGGAATGGTCGAAACATCTTTTTTGTGTTCTTCCGCAATGTAGGTCCCGCACCCCAGTTTGTCTGCAGCGGAGGGCATGGGAATAGGAGCAAAAAACTTGGCAATTGCCAATTTTTCATAAAACGACGTTGGCGTGACAAAGTTAGGGAGCCTGCCACGTGCTCCAGAAAAGATTTGTGCCGCACGGGACAGCTTTTGACGCACCAGCGACGACGGCAACACATCGATTCCCCGCAGGGTTCCAGCCGGTGCGGGTTCCGCTGCACCATACAGATTGTTGTCAAACACCCGATCCATAAAGTCGCGAGACAGCTGGCGGGCCTCAAATGCGGAGGGCAAATCTTTTGCCATGACGGACCTCTCTTGGTTGAGCGCAAGATACAGCCTTCGGTCTCCGACACAAGCAAAGCTTGGCCTTTTGGGAAAGCCGCCCTAGGGTCGCCATGACATTGAGGCCGGGGTACTTGGGGAGACATCTTGATGACAGCATTGGAACGCAGACGGCGGCTTTTGGGGCCACATGTCACCACATTTTACAAAGAGCCGGTGCATCTGGCACGGGGTGAAGGGGTGTGGCTGTGGGACACCGACGGGCGCAAATATCTGGACTGTTACAACAACGTGCCGCATGTCGGGCATTGCCACCCTCGCGTGGTGGAGGCGATTGCGACACAGGCAGCCACGCTGAACACCCATACACGTTATGTGCACGACGGGATTTTGGACTACGGCGAAGCGCTGACCGCGAAATTTGACCATAATCTGACCAGCATGGTGATGGTCTGCTCCGGCTCTGAAGCCAACGACGTTGCGCTGCGCATGGCACAGGCCATGACCGGCAAGACCGGGTTGATTACCACCGACAATACCTATCACGGCAACACAGCGGCGGTGAGCCAACTCAACAGCTCCAAAGAACCGATTGGCGGCTTTAAGGATCATGTGAAACGCGTGCCCGCGCCGGATAACATGCAGCCGGTGGGCGGCACTCGGGAAGGTCAAAAGGCGGCCTTTACCGCCGCTGTTAAAGCGGCAATTGCCGAGCTTGAGGCATCCGAATACGGCCTGTCCGCGCTGATCATCTGCCCTTACTTTGCCAACGAAGGCTTTCCCACGCTGGAAGAAGGCTTCTTGGATGAAGCTGTCGCAGCGGTTCACGCAGCGGGCGGTATTGTGATCGCTGATGAAGTGCAGCCCGGCTTTGGTCGGATTGGCAGCCATTGGTGGGGGCACCAGAAACTAAACTTTGCGCCCGACATTGTGACGCTGGGCAAGCCGATGGCAAACGGGCATCCGGTGGCCGCAGCGATCACGCGACCCGAAATCCTGACCGCGTTTCAAGAAGGCTTCAAATACTTCAACACCTTCGGCGGCAACCCGGTGAGCGCGGCAGCGGCACATGCGGTGCTCAATGTAATTGAAGATGAAGGTCTTGTAGAAAACGCAGCTGATGTCGGCGCCTATGCGGTAGCGCAGCTGAAGGAGCTGCAGACACAATATGACGTGATTGCCGATGTGCGCGGGTCCGGCTTGTTCTTTGGTGTGGAGCTGTGGCGCGATGGGAAGCCGGCCACCGAGATTTGCACCACGATGATTGATGAGATGCGCGACCGGGGCGTGCTGCTGCACAGCGAGGGGCGTTACGACAACACACTGAAAATCCGCCCGCCCTGTGCGTTTGATCGCGGTAACGCGGACCTGTTGGTGGAGACCATGAGTGCGGTGTTTGAGACGATGCTATGAACAATCAAGAAGCCATTGTGGCCGCACAAGAAGCGCTGAAGGCATGGGGTGTGGAGATGACGCCTCGGTTGATCAAAAACCGCGAAAATATTGTGCTGGAAGCGGCGGGACCGGATGGGCAGCGCGCGGCGTTGCGCCTGCATCGGCCGGGATATCAGAGCGATGATGCGATCCGGTCGGAACTGTGGTGGTCTGAGGCTTTGGTCGCGGCCGGTATGGTAGTGCCTCAGCCGATTCGTACCCTGGCCGGGGATGTACTGGCAACTGGGGGTGAACGTGTCGCCTCGCTGGTGACCTGGCTGGAAGGGGAACCGTTGGGAGAAGGCGGTATTCAACTGGCGATGCCTCAAGCGGACCAGGAACGGCTACATGAAGGCTTGGGGGCAGAGCTGGCGCAGTTGCATGTGGCCAGTGACGCCATGGAGCGCCCCGACGCATTTGAGCGGGAGGTTTTGGATCTGGACGCGCTGCTGGGCGATACGCCATCCTGGGGGCGGTTTTGGGAGAATGCCAGCCTGTCTGAGGATGAGGCTGCGCTATTGCTGGCCTGCCGCGAGAAGCTGCGGTCCGAGATTGGCGCGCATGCAGAGACGGGTGGTGATTTTGGCCTGATACATGCGGATGCTTTGCGGGAGAACGTGCTGGTTCAGAACGGGCAAACGCGGCTGATCGACTTTGACGACGGTGTGTTTGGCTTCCGCATGTACGAATTGGGCGTAGCCATGTCCCAGAATTGGGATCAGACCAATGAGTCGGCCTTGGCTGCGGCACTGCTGCGTGGCTATGCCACTTTAAGAGCGTTACCGGAGAATGCAGAGCAACTGTTGCTGGCGTTTACCGTGATGCGAGCGATGGCGTCCTGTGGCTGGGTCATTGGGCGCTATGCCGATGATCATCCGGCAGTGCGGGACTATGCCGAGCGGGCCATTGCCATGGCGCAGCGGTATCTCGGCTAATCCCGGTTAGCTTCCACCCAAATCGACTGTGAGGTGATTTCGGCACCAGTGTTGACATCGATCACCTTGGGATCGGTCGGTTGGCGGGTTTCACGATCGAGGAATCGATACGGCTCCGACTTTTCGGTCGGCAGGTGGGTCTGTGCCCAAGCGGTCATGGCTTGCATGACTGGCACAAAGTCTCTCGCTGCTTGTGTCGGGTGGTATTCATACCGAGTCGGGCGCTCCTGATAGGGTTTGCGCTCCAAAAGGCCGTGATTCTCCAAACGCTTAAGTCGATCTGACAACAAATGTCGCGTGATCTTCAGACGTTTTTGGATATCGTCAAAGCGGCGGATGCCAAAGAGCGTGTCGCGCAGGATGAGCAGCGTCCAGCGGTCGCCGAGCACTGACATTGTGCGGGCCACAGAGCAGCCTTCGTTGGGGAGATCAGTCCATTTCATAAGCTTCATGTACCACCTTAGTCAGATTTTCCCAATAGGTTCCAAAACAGAACTTGACTCAGTTCCAATTTAGAACCTATGACTCTTGATGTAAGTTCTATTTTAGAACCCGGAGTGCCATTGGCACAGGAGAGAGTGATGACCGACAGCAGTGTTCCTTCCATAGCGCAGCGACGGCGCAAGCTGCCTCAGATCAAAAAGCTGGCGATGATGGCAGCACTGCGCAGCCAGATGTGGGTGATGTCCCGTACGTCGCCGGACAAGGCAGCGGCACGGCTTGCAGATCTGTTCACCACCCCTCCCCGCCCCTCTGTGCGCCATTGGGAACGCCATGCCATGACGCAGGCGCGCTACACCCGGCGGCGGTTTGGCGCCTTGGGTTTTTTATCGGTGTACCGCTGGGTACCGGAGGGCAACGGGCCGTATCCCAAAGTGCTTTTGATGCATGGGTTTGGCGGGCGTGTCAGCCAGTTGAGCGGCATGGCGGAGCCCTTGGTGGCCGCCGGTTATGAAGTGCTGGGCTTTGATGCGCCGGGGCATGGGAAGTCGCCTTTGCGCAATGCGGGCCTGCCGGATTTTGTCGATGCGCTGGAGATGTTTGCCACGCAGGAAGGCATGTTTGATACGGTGATAGGTCATTCCATGGGCGGCGCGGCGTTGGCAACGGCTTTGCGGCTGGGAATGTCGGCGAAACGCGCAATTCTGATTGCGCCGCCAGTGTATCCGGGCACTTATCTGGCGCAGGCGGGGCGGATGCTTGGAGCGACGGACAAGGTTACAGGCCGGGCTCAGGCGTTGATCGAGGCGCAGTATGGACGGGCATTTGATGAGTTTCGTACGCCGCTTAATGCGTCAATTCTGGCTCAGGACGCGCTGATCCTGCATGACCGAGAGGACCGCCAGGTACCTCTGTCGGACGGGCAACAGGTTGCTGAGGCTTGGGGCGGGGCTCAGTTTGAGGTTACCGAAGGCTTGGGCCACACGCGGATTTTGCGAGACCCAAGCACGGTGGCTTTGGTGCAGACATTCCTGATGCAGTCCGTTTAGACAATCACATCCATTTCGTCCTGCTGACCCACGCCAAACACACGTTTGTAGCGCTCGATCTCGCTGGCTGGACCCATCGCCTTCTTCGGGTTGTCAGAAAGCTTTACGGTAGGTTTGCCGTTGGCTTTAATCGCCTTACAGACCATGGAGAACGGTGCGAGACCGTCACTTTGGGTCAGGCCGCGGAAGTCGTTGGTGAGCAGAGTGCCCCAGCCGAAGGACACGCGTACACGGCCCGCAAACTGGGTGTGCAGCTCGGCAATTTTATCGGTGTCCAAGCCATCGGAGAAAATCACCAGTTTCTTGGTCGGGTCTTCGCCGCGTTCTTTCCACCAGCGGATGGCGATTTCAGCGCCTGTTGCTGGATCACCGCTGTCGATGCGGATGCCTGTCCAGCCCGCCAGCCAATCTGGCGCACGCTGCAGAAAACCTTCGGTGCCATAAGTATCTGGCAGGATGATACGCAGATTACCTTCGTGCTCCTCATGCCAATCGGCAAGAACTTTGTAAGGCGCCTGGCGCAGCTCTGCGTCGGAGTCTGCAAGCGCAGAGAATACCATAGGCAACTCGTGTGCATTGGTGCCGATCGCTTCCAGATCGCGTTTCATCGCAATTAGGCAGTTAGAGGTGCCAACAAACTTGTCACCCAGCCCCTCGACCATGGCCTGCACACACCAATCCTGCCACAGGTAGGAATGACGTCGGCGGGTGCCAAAATCAGCAATGCGCAGATCCGGCAGCGTGCGCAGGTGGTCGATTTTCTCCCACAGCTTGGTCATGGCGCGCGCGTAGAGCACTTGCAGCTCAAACTTACGCATGTCGTGCAGCACCGCACGGCCCCGCAGCTCCATCAACACCGCCAAGGCCGGAATTTCCCACAACATGACCTCGTGCCATTTTCCCTCAAAGGTCAGCTCATACTGGCCATCGCGCTTCTCCAGATGATAATCCGGCAGACGCATGTTTTCGAACCACTCCATGAAGTCGGAACGGAACATCTGGCGCTTGCCATAGAAGGTGTTGCCGCGCAGGAAAGTGCTTTCGCCACGGGTCAGTGACAGCGATTGGATGTGGTCAAGCTGTTCACGCAACTCACCTTCGTCAATCAGTTCCGCCAGACGAATGTTGGACGAGCGGTTGATCAAGCTGAAGGTAACATGGGCGTCAGGGCGATTGCGGAAAATCGATTGGCACATCAGCAACTTGTAGAAGTCGTTGTCGATGAGTGACCGCACAATGGGGTCAATCTTCCATTTATGGTTCCAGACGCGGGTGGCGATATCGACCATATTTTTTGGTCCTCACAGTCTTGTTTCGCCGTTGATACCCAGAAAACCAAGGGTCTGGAAGCCCCTATGGTTGCGTCAACGCGACGGAACCACACGGGTGCGACTTTCCAGCCCCTGTGCAATGGCTTTCAGAAGGTCACTCCGGCGCACCGGCTTGGGAAGGAAGCCGTTCATGCCCGCCTCCAAACACGCCTGCCGATCGCTGCGGTAAGTGTTAGCAGTTAGGACGATGATATACGGCTGAACCGGGATGTGATTGCGAATGAAGCGGGTGGCGTCGAGACCGTCCATTTCAGGCATGGACATGTCCATCAGAACCACTTCCGGCTTGTGCTTCCTCACCTTCTCTACCGCCTCCTTGCCATTTACGGCGGTGATCAAGGTGAGCGGCAAGTCTTTAAGCAGCTTCTGTACCAAGAAGCGGTTGGTGCGGTTGTCCTCTGCCAGGAGCACCGTTGTGCCTGCAAAGGCCGCCGCATCTGGCAGCACATCCGGATCGACGACGCGTTTGGCCGGGAGATTGACCTCCGGAAAGTCGACGGTGGTCACAAAACAACTGCCGACATTCACCGCACTGGTGGCGATGACGTCACCGCCCATCATACGGGCCAGTTGACGTGAGATGGCAAGTCCTAGACCTGTGCCGCCAAAACGACGGGTGGTGGCAGCGTCTGCTTGGGCAAATTGATCAAACACATGTTCGATGCGATCCGGCGCAATGCCAATACCAGTGTCCGTTACAGAAATCTCCAAACCATGGTCCGGGCCTTCCTTCGCGGTGCCGACATGCACGGTCACGCTGCCGGATTCGGTGAATTTGATGGCGTTTCCGATGATGTTCACAAGGATTTGGCGCAACCGACCATCGTCGCCCCATACGGTTCTTGGCAGATTTTCGGCACATTCCACATTGAGGGGAATGCCTTTGGCCGCCGCCTGAGGACGCATCAGGTTCATGACCTCATCCATACAAGGCTGCAACTCAAAAGCCACCGAGCTGATCTTAAGGTGGCCGTCCTGCAGCTTGGAGAAGTCGAGAATGTCGTTGATGATGGTCAGCAACGCCTCGGAGGAATGGCGAATAGTCTGCACATAGAGGGCTTCCTCCGAGCTGAGTTTGGCATCACTAAGCAAGTCGGACATTCCAATGATGCCATTCATAGGCGTGCGGATTTCATGGCTCATCGTGGCGAGGAAAGCAGTCTTGGCACGCTCGCCTTGTTCAGCCGCACGTTTCGCTTCGGCCAGTTCTGCCTCGCGATGTTTTTTAAGCGTGATGTCTCGGTCCACGGAAATCACCATCTCCAGCTTTCCACTGTCATCAAAGACCGGGGAAAGGTTGGTCTCTACCCAGAACGGCGTGCCGATCTTGGTGTAGTTTACGTTTTCGCCGTGCGCGCTGACGCCCTCATTAATGGCAGTGGTGAAGCGCTCAAGGATAGCCGGGTCTGATCGTGGGCCATGCAGGTAGTCGGAGGGATGTTTGCCCACGACCTCGGACAGCTTGTAGCCCGTTTTGCGAGTGAAGGCTGGGTTGACCCAGAGCGTGTTGGCATCCGCGTCTAGCATGATGATGCTGTCGAGCGCATTTTCCGCGATGGAGGACAAGAAGCGACCTTCTCGCTGACGCGCCAGCAGGGCAGCATTGGTCTTGGCCAGTTCCAGCCCTTGTTCAATCTGTCGACGCTGTTGGCGCAGGTCACGCAGACGGCCAGTGGTCACGTAGGTGACAAAGGGCAGCATGGTGTAGGCGACCATGAGCGTTGCCGCAACGTTGTAGAAGAATTGATCTCGCTGGTAGTCCAGCACATAGAAGTCAGCGGCAAACAATAGGAGGGTTGTTGTGCCGTAGATTATGAGCCTCACCAGTCCTGCTCTGCGATGATAAGCCAGCGACATAATGGCATTCACACCGCCTGCCGCCAAGTAGGCGAGGCAGAGCAACAGCGCAGCTTCGCGGGGGATCGCCAACCAAAGTGTGCCCACAAAGGTCGACATGCCTACGGCTTGCACCGCTGCTGTCACCGTAGTTGCGCGCAGCAAGCCGTCAACTGACGCACCACGGTGCATCTTTTTCTCCACGCTACGCAGAAGATGATAGTCCAGCAATTCTCCAACGGTGGCAAAGCATAAGGCCAGCAGGCCAATCTGAAGCGAAACAGCGAAGGTGAGCACCAGGGCGCCAAAGACCGTCAGGGATTGGCGGCTGATGAAATAACGCGCGACCACGGGCGTAGCGCACAAGCAACCCTGCCGGCGTGCTACGCCGATCAAAAGCCTCTAAGGCCCGGTTGAGCTCGTGAATTTCTGCCGCCATTTCCCCATCTTCTCCAACACCTAACGAAGGGTAAATGCCCGATGACTGGTTAGGGCCTGTTGACGTTCAGGATTCCCAAATCATCTGACTTCTGATTCAAGTTTGCAAACAGAGGAGAGCAGCCTTGACCAGAAGAGTCCTAACCAATGCACAGTGGGCAATCATCGAACCG
>Ga0189290_100054_pt1 | contig 119451 bp, 131 predicted proteins | sample UW140minimetaG_FD_130318 | JGI IMG/M metagenome (GOLD analysis project Ga0189290, IMG submission 130318) | Marine microbial communities from the Costa Rica Dome - UW140 mini metaG | ecosystem: Environmental > Aquatic > Marine > Oceanic > Photic zone | place: Costa Rica: the Eastern Pacific...
TGGCGATCTTGGCGACGAGCCGCAGATGGCTGGTGACGAGCCTGTGCGCCGCGTCGCGGTCGTCATGTTCCGCGTAACGCTTCGCCAGCATGTATTCTTCCTGCGGCTCCAGCATCGGGAACCGCCGAATCTCTTCCAGATACCGGCTGAGGCCGGCTTCGCCCGAGGAGATGCTCGGGAGATTGGCTTGGGCCATATGTGCGCCCTCCATCGTTGCAGACGACCGCTTTTCGCGAAAGCCGGTCGGTGGGCGGGCCGCCTGCGCCTGCCCGCACCTTTCGAATATGGGGATTACCCCGGCCGATTGCACGGCAAGATCATGGGATCAGCGCGCTGAACGATCTGTTCGCGAACGCTCACCAATGGCCTCGGCAACGGGTCTTACCCTGTAGAAATCCCGAAGGCGGCACACAGTTCCACCATATCGGCTGGCAAATCGGCCTGGAACGCCAGATCCTCGCCGGTGACGGGGTGGACGAAGCCGAGGCGGAAGGCGTGCAGGGCCTGGCGATCGAAGCGCTCGACGACATGGCGGGCGTCGTCCTCCAGCCGGCGGCACTTGCTGCGGAAGCCCGCGCCATAGACGTCGTCGCCAACGAGCGGATGGCCGATATGGGCCATATGGACGCGGATCTGGTGGGTGCGACCGGTTTCCAGCACGCATTCGACCAGCGATGCGATGCCGTCGTCCAGCGCCGAGGCCTTGACCAGATTGAAGCGGGTCACGGCATGGCGGGCGTCGGCGCGATCGGCGGAGACGACGGCGCGCTTGACGCGGTCGGTGGTGGAGCGGCCGAGCGCGGCGTCGATCGTGCCGCTAGGACGCAGCGGGACGCCCCAGACCAGCGCCAGATAGGCGCGCGACAGGCGGCCATCGCGGCCATGGGCTGCGAACTGGTCGGCAAGGCCCTGATGGGCCGCATCGGACTTGGCGACGACCAGCAGGCCGCTGGTGTCCTTGTCGAGCCGGTGGACGATGCCTGGACGCTTGACGCCGCCGACACCGGACAGGCTGTCGCCGCAATGATGGATCAGGGCGTTGACCAGGGTGCCCGTCCAGTTGCCGGGGCCGGGATGCACGACGAGACCGGCCGGCTTGTCGATCACGACGAGATGCTCGTCCTCGAAGACGATGGTCAGCGGGATCGGCTCGGGCAGGGGCTCGGGATCGGCCGGCGGCGGAATGTCCACTGCGACGATCTCACCGGCTGCCAGCTTGCGCTTGCCCACGGTCACCGTGACGTCATCGACGGTGACCTGGCCCTCGGCAATGAGCGCCTGGGCGCGGCTGCGCGACAGGGCGCCGTCGCTGGCAGCGGCGACGAAGGCGTCGAGCCGGACGCCGGCCCGGTCGTCCTCAACCAGAAAGCGGCTTGTGCCGGCGGCTTCCTCCCCTGTAGGAGCGGGGTCGACCATCAGAACGCCGCATCCTTACGCGTTACCGGCGTTCCGCTTCCACAAGGCGCGGTGTCCCGTCCCGTCATCACATGCATCCTTCGGGGCGATGCTGCCGCCAGAGCTTTCGGACGAACCATGACGATCAAGGACGACAACGACGTTGAAGAGCCGCTCGATCCGGCGACCGAAAGGGTCCGGCGCAAGATGGTGCGGCTGCTTGTGGTCTCGATCGGGGTCATGACGATCGGGCTTATGGCCGTGCTGGCCGCCGTTGTCTACCGCACCGTCGGTGGGCCGGGGCCGCTCGACGGCATCGAGACGACGATCGCACTGCCTGCGGGAAGTGAAGTTCTCGAAACCTCGCTGGACGGCCGGCAGGCCCTGCTGCGCGTGCGCAACGGAGCGGATGTCTCGCTCTACCTCGTGTCGCTCACAGACGGCAGCGTGACGGCCCGCTACGCCCTGCCGCAATAGATCGCAGAAAATGGCGAGGGCCCCCCTTGCGTCGTGCAAATCGCCCGGTTATATCCTCGCCCACAAGCAAGCGCCCATCGTCTAGCGGTTAGGACGGCGCCCTCTCACGGCGCAAACAGGGGTTCGATTCCCCTTGGGCGTACCATTTGCCTCCTTTGGCTTGCTTGTGACTTTCCCCTCTTCGTCTTGATTTTGCCAGGCTGACGCCGTGCGTCGGACGACGTGACGGCTGCCATGGGTCGGGCCGTTGCCTAGACCACGGGATAGACGAACCCGCCAAACCGCCGGACGGGTTTGGGCTCGGCCGGGCGTTGCAGGGACCGATCGTCAATTCCCTGTGCAACCGCCCGAATCATTGCGGCGAGACGGTCGTCGCCCGTCTCCTTGGCCGCATCGGCGAGCCCGGGTAACAGCGCACTGCCGCCACCGTATATCTCGCAAAAGCTGCGCAGTCCGGCGAGTTCGCCGCCCGGTGGCCCGAGCAGGCTGCCGTCTGCGTCGGCGGCGCGGGGGGGCGCAGCCTCTTTCGGTGCGAGTGCCAACAGGGAGGCAATGCGCTCGAGGAAGTCGGAGGCATCAGTCGCTGCCAAATTTCGATCTCCCAATGGATTGCGATGCTCCGTCCGGCTGAGCCGCGCGGGACACCAGAAACGGGCCGATGGCAAGCGCGTCCAGATGGGTATTGAGGAAGCAGGCGACCGCGTCCGAGGGCGAGCAGACGATCGGCTCACCGCGGACGTTGAAGGATGTATTGAGCAACATCGGACAGCCCGTGAGCGCCGCGAAGGCCTCCAGGATCCGGCCGGCTCGACTGCCCTGGCCCGGTTCGATGGTCTGCAGTCTGGCGCTGAAATCCACATGGGTCACGGCGCTGAAATCACTGGTGACCGCCTCCTGCAGTTCCAGCGGTTCGCTCCATCCTGCCGCCCGCGCGCTCGCCAGATCGGTGGGGCCGCGAAAGCTCGGCTTCAGATCCGCTACCAGCAACATGTAGGGGCTGACGGCCGGATGTTCGAAGAGCGCGGCGGCGCGGTCCGCCAAGACCATCGGCGCGAAGGGTCGCCAGTCTTCGCGGAACTTGATGCGGCGATTGACACGTTGCAGGGTGTCACGGCTCCGCGGATCGGCAAGGATCGACCGGTTGCCCAGGGCACGGGGGCCGAATTCCATCGGCCCGTCGAAATGGGCGACGATCTGCCCGGCCGCCAGCGTTTCTGCCACCTGTCCGGCGAAGGCTCCAGGATCAGCTACCTCGTCATAGACCAGCCCGGCCTTGTCGAGGGCGGCGCGGATGGCCTTGGTGCCGAAGCTGGGGCCGAGCAAAGCGTGCTGCATGCGATCGCCGCGAGATCGCCGGGGGCCGCCGGCGCGGGGGCCCCGCGTCGCCGATACCTCCAGCGCTGCGCCCAGCGCGCCGCCCGCATCGCCGGCGGCCGGCTGGATCCAGAGCGTCTCCAGACCGGCAAGTTCCAGGCGCAGCCTGCGATTGGCCAGGCAATTGAGCGCCACGCCGCCCGCCAGACAGAGATTGCGCTCGCCGGTCCGCGCGAGCGCCGTGCGGGCAAGCCGCAGAACCGCCTCTTCGAGGACGGCCTGCGCCGAAGCGGCAAGGTTCATGTGGAATGCCGTGATCGCCTCGTCCGGATGGCGCACGGGCTGACCGAAGAGGCGCTCGAACAGCGGCGAAATGGTGCTGGGCCGGCGGTCGAAATCGAAATAGGCCATGTCGAGAGCAAACGACCCGTCGGGCCGCAGATCGATCAGATTGTCGAGGATGACCTGGCGCAGACGTGGCGTACCGAAGGGCGCGAGGCCCATCAGCTTGTACTCGCCGGAATTGACCTTGAAGCCGCAATATTGGGTGAAGGCGCTGTAGAACAGGCCAAGCGAATGGGGAAACCGGATCTCGCCGCAGGGTATCAGATCGTCGGTGTCGCCGCGCCAGATCGTCGTCGTCGCATATTCGCCCACGCCGTCCAGTACCAGCACAGCCGCCCTGTCGCAGGGCGACGGATAGAACGCGGCGGCCGCATGGCTGCGATGGTGGGGCACAAAGACCACCTTCTCCGCACAGCCCGCAACGGACAGGAGATGCCTCGGCAGGTCCTCCGACAGTTCCTTCAGTGTCGTCGTCATCTGGGGCCAGAGCGGCGCACCGCGGGGCGCGAGGGTGCGCGCCGTATCGAGAATACGGCTGACCTTGAGGGCGGGATCTTCGTAATAGGCGACAATGTCGTGGCTCGCACCTGACGGCAGTTGCGACAGGCAGTAGGCGATCGCGGCGCTCGGCCAGCGCGCCTCACCCTTGCGACGGGTGAAGCGCTCCTCCTGCGCCGCCGCCACGATGTTGCCGTCCACCACCAGCGCGGCGGCGGAATCGTGGAACTGCGAGGAAATGCCCAGTACGTTGAGGCTCATGCCGTTCCCCGGCCGCCCAGGGTTGCGCGGAACCGATCGATGACAGGCGTCAGTCCGCGCGCATACAGGGTATTGGCGTGGGCATTGGGGTGGCCGTCATGCGGCAGGTGGGTGTGCTTTGCATCGAACGGCAGCGCGATGTCCACGCAATTCGCGAACCGTGCTGCAACGGCCGCGTTGAATTGCAGGTCGCTGGTATCCAGGAGGGCGAAGACGAGGGGCAGATCGGCCCGGTGCGTCTCGTCCAGAACCATGTCCAACGCGGCGAGGGTGGCATCGGTGACCATCCATTCGTCAGGGAGGAAAGCGTCGAATCCGCCCCGTTCAATCGCCGGCTGCCAGATCGGCAGATAGGCGATCCGAGCCCGGCCGGCGGTGTCTCGGCGTATGACGGGGACCTGCTCGACGCCGAGCTCATACCATTCCCGGTGAAGATGCTGGCGCATCCGCGCCGGATGCGGGATGTTGCGAAACCGATGATCGCTCAGGACGCCGAAAACGGCGGCGTCGACGGCGCCGCCCGCAATGTCGCGGCGCAATTGCAGATAGTTCTGCACGGTGCCGTGACCGCCGATCCCGCGGTTGAGCATGCAGATGTCAGGGAAGGCGGCCTGCAACAGTGCGGTGTAGGTTTCCGTGTCGCGAAGTCCGGTGCCATAGGTGACGGAGCAGCCATAGAAGCCGATGCGAGGCCCGCTCGGCAGGCCAGACTTCGGGATTTTCCGCCATCCGTCGGCGTCGATTTCCTGGGTAACGCCTTTTCGAAAGCCGACCCGAACGCGGTATCCGGTAGTCAGTGTCCAGCCCAAGACCGGATCGGGGCGGAACAGCAGACGCGGCTTGGCGACGGTCGTGCCCGGCGGGCGAATCATGTCACGCACAGCCGACTTTCACGTTGCGAATGTCCACTTCTGCCAAGGCGCGCCGACCCGCCGCGCGCTGCGACCAGCCTTCCTGTGGAACGCGTGCCGTGTCGCGGGCAGGCACGCGCGACGGATGATCGTCAGTTGCGTGACGGGTATATTCCGACAAGCGCCACGCAGTATCTGACAACCAGCGTCGGATCCAGCGTATCGACGGGCGCGCTGGCGCCAGTGTTAGAAATCATCAGAGGGGACATCGTCCGGTTTGGCGGCAATTCGGAATAGATCGTTTCCGCACCGGATCCGCCCGCCGGAGCTGCAGCCAGGATCTTGCCGCCCGGCCCCGGGAAATTCCCATCGCTGTTGGTGGCACCGACCGTATGGTTGTGCGGTGCGAGTTGGTTAATCCCCAGCTCCACGCTTTGTTGGCCAGCGTTCGATCCAAGCGGGCGCGGGGACAATCCATTCCCGGTGCCGACTCCCACCGGACTTCGCCCGCGCAAATCGGGCAAAGCGAAGGTCGTTATGCCGTTGCCACCGTAAGCGGTGCCATAAAGTGAGAACAAGGCGTCATTCGCGGAAATCGCCAGCACTTGTCCGGCGGCTTCGGCCCAGCCCCGCGGACAGAACCCGTTACCGGTTGCGGCAATCTCCCCAACAAACGGCTCCGCGTCGGCAAGCGCGTTCCTCGTTTTCCCGAGGCTGGCTGCGGTGAGGACCAGCGCGGCGGCGACCAGATGGACCGCCAATCTCGAATGAATCATCGTCGTCACCCCTGTGTGGTGCGGTCGCGGGCTGTGCAGATCAGTTGCGCGGAGGGAAGATGCCCTGGAGCGCGATGCAGTGCGTCAGCGCCAGAGAGGGATCCATAACCGGGAAGGGTTGTCCGCCCCCTGTAAGGCTGATCATCGAGGAGGCCATGGCCTTGTCAGGCGTGGTGTCGGCGTAGATCGTCTCGTTGCCGCTTCCGCCGGTGGGAGCGGCCGCGAGGAGCTTGTCGCCCGGTCCGGGAAAGTCGCCATCGCTGTTGGTGGCATTGACCGTATGTGAGTGCCCCGCCATCGTGGTGGACGTCATGGTCCGCCTCTCGGCACCGAGCGCGTCACCTTGCGTGTATGGGGTGAGTCCCGGTCCACTGCCTTGGCCGATGGTCGCCCGGCCGCGAAGGTCCGGCAGCGCGAAGGTCGTGCGTCCGTCTCCGCCATACTGACTACCAAGAAGTGAGAAGAGCGCCTGGTTCTGGGCGATCGGCAGGAGCTGCCCCTGGGCGATCGCCCAGTTTACCGGACAAAAGCCGAAGCCGACGATCATGATGTCCCCGAGGTAGGGTTGAGCTCCAGCTTTGGCCCGGTCCGGCACCCCAGCTATGGCAGCGGCCATGATCAGCACCGGCAAAGCCGACCTGAGCGCGAAACTTGGAAAGGACATTGCGGTCTCCGATGTCTAGCGATGCGGCCGAACGCATTCACCTTTGGGAACACAGCGGCAACGGCAGGGCTCAGCTTCTCGACGGGTAGATTCCGACGAGGGCTACGCAGTAGCGCAGCGCCAGAACAGGATCCTGAATGTTCACGGGGAAAGACGAACCGGATGGGGCGATCATCGACGACGCCATTGTCCTGTTCGGCGGTTCCTGGGAATAGATCGTCTCGCTGCCGCTTCCTCCGGGGGGGGCCGCAGCCAGGATCTTGCCCCCGGGTCCAGCCTTGTCGCCATCCAGATTATTGGCGTTGACCCTATGGTTGTGAGCCGGCAATTGCGCTGCCGTCAATACTTGCGTTTCGCTCCCGAGCTTCTCACCCATGGTGCGTACGGACAGTCCTGGCCCGTGCCCATGATTCATCGCTTTCCTGCCGCGCAGGTCCGGCAGACCGAACGTTGTTCGCCCGTCGCCGCCGAAGGTCGTTCCGTAGAGCGAGAACAATGCCGTGTTCTGGCTGATCGGGAGGAGGGCGCCGTTTGCCTCTGCCCAGCCGCGCGGACAGTAGGTGTAGGCCACTGCAATGATGTCGCCAAAAAATGGTTCGGTTCCTGCCTTTGCCCGATCGATATTCGCGGCGACTGCCGCTGCGAATGTCAGACCTGCGAGAACCCCGCGCCCCAGTCTACCGGCGAACATCATCCCCAGCCCCCAATGAGTAACAGCTCTGTAGATCCATAGTGACCTTGGGGAATATTTATGCGATTTGCAAAATCTTTTTCCAGACGTCGTTGCGCATTCTTCCGAGCAACGCCCGCCGATGCTGATCCCGCGGGCAGGTCAGGCCGTTGGTTCGCACTCGGGGTTGCAGGGGCGATTTGCAGGGCGGTGAACCTGCGGGCGGTCGTTCTGCAATGGCCGGCCGCGATGTCAGCGGAGCAATCGTTCTGGTTTGCCGGAGTGATTGACTTGGCGGAGCGCCAGATGACAGGGAATGGCGGCGAGGACGTATGACATGTCCGGTTGAGTGGCGTTGTCTTCACATGCGGAATCTTCCTCCGACTGTTCCCATCGACGATCCTGCCGATCCGCGGGTCGAGCCGTTCCGCAATGTGCGTGACCGCGATCTCGTCGGCCGGAACGGCTTCATCGCGGAAGGCGCTGTGGTGCTGGACCAGTTGCTGATCTCTCGCCGCTTTCGCCCGACATCGCTTCTCATTCTGCGCAACCGGCTCGCCGGTTTGGCGGACCGGTTGACCCGGTTTCCGATCGAGGTGCCGATCCATGTGGCGGAGCAGGCCGTGTTCGACGGGATTGCCGGCTTTGCCGTGCATCGCGGCGTGCTGGCCCATGGCGAGGAACGCGGCCGCCGACCAGAGGCAACGGATATCATCGCGGCGGCCGACGGCCGACCGCTCATCGTCGCGGTCGGCCTGTCAAATCACGACAATCTCGGGGCGCTCTTTCGTGCAGCGGCGGCTTTCGGCGCAGGCGCCGTGCTGTGCGACGCCACCTCGTGCCATCCCCTGTATCGTAAGGCACTGCGGGTTTCGGTGGGGACCGCGCTGACCGTGCCCTGGTGCCGGGAAGGAACGGGAGACAGTCTCATCGCGCTCTGCCGGGCGGCGGGCTACCGCGTCCTGGCTCTGTCGCCGGCCGGCGATACGCCGCTCGTCGGGCTTGAAACCGGCGGGCGCACGGCGCTGTGCCTCGGCACGGAAGGGGCTGGCCTGTCGGAGGCGCTGATGCGGCAGGTGGAGACGGTGCGGATCGAGATGGCGCCGGGGCTCGACAGTCTGAACGTCGCGACCTCCGCGGCGATCGTCCTGCACCGCCTGTTCGCGGAGCGCCAACCGGGTGACCTGGACGACGCAAGCCAACGGACACGGCAATAGCCAGGCGACAGATATCGTCCCGCGCGACCGGCCAGCCTATTCCGCTGCCTGACCCGTCGCCTCGGTGTCGTCGGTCCGCAACCGCCGGACACGGTCGGCAAGGGTCGGACGACCGCTTTGACGCTCTCCGGTCGTGGTCGTCTCATCCTCGGACAGGATCCGCTCGATGACGGAATCGGGGCCTTCGGCCTTGCCGGTAAGATGAATCACCTGGGCGGCAATCTCGCTGATGCGTTCGCGCAGTGCCGCTTCGTCGGCGTCGATCGGCCCCAGCGGATGGGCAGGCAGGTCGAGCTCCTGCTCGAGCTGGCGGCGCACCTGATCGATGCCGGTTCGCGCCGGGACGGCGTCCCCATGCTTAGCACCGTCCCGTGTCGACGAGGCAGGCAGGGCGACAGTTTTCGGCACTGAGTCCTGCTCGTCCATGGCCTGCTCGCGTCCACCGGCCTGCAAGGCGATCTGCTCGTCCTGGTCGGCGAGCCGCGCGGTGAGGTGTATGACCTTTTCGTCCAGCTTGCGGACGGTGGCCTTTTCCTTCTGGACGGCGTCATCGAGCGTGTCGACCTGACCGCGCAAGCGGTCGATCGCGTTGTCGCGCTCGCGGCCGATGCGTTCCTGGGCGCGGACCTCGTCCTGAGCCTCCTCCAGCCTGGTCTCCAGAGAGACGATGCTGAGCTTGCGGTCCTCGGCGATCCCCGTGAGTTCGCGGAAACGGTCGGACAGTGCGTCCATCTCTTCGGTGCGCAGATCGAGATCGTGGATCGTCTCGCGCAGTTCCTCTTCGAGCTTGCGGTAGTCCTGCTCGCGGCTCTCCAAAGCCTCGGCAAGGTCCTTCAGGTCCGCGATGTTCTGCGCGACGGTCTCGCTGAGTACCCGGTTGCGGCTGCGCAGTTCGGCGTTCTCGGCCGAGACCCGGCCGGCCTCGGCCCGCTCCAAGGCGGCCTTTTCGCGGATCGCGAACGCTTCCATCTCGCGGCGCCGGGACTCCATCGCAGCCTGGGCCCGGACATGATCGTAGGTGGCTCGGATCTCGTTGGCGCTGGCCGGAATGGTGGCTTCGAACTCGCGTCGGGCCAACCGCTTGGCCCGACGCCACACGACCGGTGCGACGAGCAGTGCGAGCAGGGCGGCGGCCAGGAAGCCGAAAAGAAAAATCAGGCCGGAGGCGATCATGGGGACCTACGTTGGGGGCTTTCGCATACCCTTATAACGCACGAAGCGCCAATAGGGGGCGTACGCCACCGGTATCGAGGCGCGATTCGCGATCCGGTATGGTCTTAGGGCAACGCTCGCGGCAGCCGGACGAGCCGGCCGCCGCGATGTGTGTCGCTCAGAACGGGTTCCAGGTCGGCATCGGGGTCAGCTTCAGATAGCCGAGATTGACGCCGAGGCGCGCACCGATACCGGTCTTGATCGGCACGAGCACGATATTGTCCCGCGTCAGGACGGTCATGCCGAGGCCGCCGACCAGGTAGGCGCTGCCGGTCACGCCGCCGAAGCGACCGTAGACCGCGTCGACCGAGGGCAGGTCGTAGACCAGCATCATGGTGCGGGCACCGTCGCCACCGACGTCGAAGCCGAGGGAGGGCCCCTGCCAGAAGATGCGGTGTTCACCGGCATTCTTGGTGAAGAGCGTGCCCTCGCCGAAGCGCAGGCCGCCGAAGAAGGCGCCGGCCGCTTCCTCGCCGAGGATGTAGCCGTTCGGCAGACCATGCTGCTTGAAGGCTTGCTCGATCACCTGGGCAAGGCTGCCCGACGTGGTCCCGAAGAATTTGTGCCCGGTGTTGACGACCTCGTCCATGGTGTAGCCGCCGTTGCCGGCCTGGGCGCGGGCCGGCGATGTAGTGGCCGGACCTGCGACAAGGAATGCGGCGACGACGGCGAAAGCGAGACTGCGGACCGCCCCGATGAGAGCATTCATGTTCGTTTCCTTTCGACAGGGCGGGCACGAAGATCCGAAGACCGGCGCGAGACCCGCTGCGACGCGATATCCGGCATTTGACCAAAACATGCTTTCCATTCGCCTAACGCGCGTCCCGATGACAGACCGGCGCGAACTGGTCCGGCTCGGTTGACGGATTCCGGGCGGGAACCCATGCTTTGTGCCAAAGCGAGACGGCTGATTCGGCCGCCTTTCCACCTGCTCGATCGAACGGAACCTGCCCGCATGACAACCCTTCCCGAACTGTCAGCTGCGGATTTGGCCGCGCTGTTGTCCAGCAAGCTGTGCCACGACATCATCTCGCCGGTGTTCGGGATCCAGAGCGGCCTGGAACTGCTCGACGACATGCCGAACGATCCCGAATCGATGGAGCTGGTGCGTCATTCGCTGAAATCGGCGGTGGCCAAGCTGCAGTTCGCGCGCATCGCCTTCGGGGCGGCCGGCTCGCAGACGGCGACGATCGACCTGAACGATGCCAAGACCGTCGCCGGTGGCTACATGAACCACGAGAAGGCAGCGCTCGTCTGGGAGGGGCAGCCAGGCTACGTCGCCAAGAATTTCGTCAAGATCATCCTCAATCTCGTCGTCCTGGCGAACGCCTCGATCAGCCGGGGCGGGGAGGTGAAGGTGGTGATCGAATCGATCGATCCGCCGCGCGCCACGGTTCGGGCCACCGGCGACCGCATCCGCATCCAGCCCCGGCTGATGGCGCTCTTGAACGGCGACGTCGCGCAGGAAGCCATGGATGCCCAGACGATCCAGCCCTATTACACGCTGTTCCTGGCCCAGGAATCGGGCCTGACCGTTGCCCACGACAAGACTGAGGGATCGGTGCTGTTCACCGTCGCCTGATTCGGCCGCCGTTTAGGTAATGTTACCCCTGTTCCTGAACGAAACGGCAAAGATGCTGGGTTAGGACTGATCCACCACGACGGTGTTCCGGGCGGCGCGTCCGGACCCCGACAGGAAAGGTTCGGTCCCATGCAGAGCTGTCTGATCGTCGACCCGGCACCGGTGATCCGGAAGGTCGCCTCGCGCATCCTGTTCCAGATGGGACTGACGGTCGAGGGCGTGGCCACCGGCGATGAAGCGCACCAGTGGATCGCAGCGAACGGCCTGCCCGACATCGCCATCATCGCCGCCTCGGCCGAGGATGCGATCGGCGTCGAGATGGTCCGCCAGATCCGGCAGCAGGCCGACGGGCGACCGCTGGTGATTCTGGCGTCGATCGTCGAGGCCAATCTTGGCCTGATGACTCGTCTGCGCCGCGCCGGGGTCACCGATTATATCTACAAGCCGTTCGACCGCAGCGCCCTTGAGGGCTGGCTGATGCCGTACATGCAATCCGACGACGGGACGGACATCGGTTCCGCTTCCGCATCGGCCGCGTGACATCCCGTGCGGCGGTCCTTCGGGCCGGTCGCTGACGACCGATATCTCGCAGAACCCCGAATGCCAGACGGCCCGCGCGGAAACCGTGCAGGCCGTCTGGAAGGCGGTCCCGGGAGCCGGGACGAAGAGGGATTGTGTCAGGCGGCGCCGCGCGCGACTTCCGGCTCGCGCAGGACGTAGCCGCGACCCCAGACCGTCTCGATATAGTTCTTGCCCTCGGTGGCTGTCGCCAGCTTCTTGCGCAGCTTGCAGATGAAGACGTCGATGATCTTCAGCTCGGGCTCGTCCATGCCGCCATAGAGGTGGTTGAGGAACATTTCCTTGGTCAGGGTGGTGCCCTTGCGCAGCGAGAGCAGCTCCAGCATGGCGTATTCCTTGCCGGTCAGATGCACGCGCTGGCCGTTCACTTCGACCGTCTTGGCATCCAGATTGACCGTCAGGTCGCCGGTGTTGATGACCGACTGGGCGTGGCCCTTGGAGCGGCGGACGATGGCGTGGATACGGGCGACCAGTTCGTCCTTGTGGAACGGCTTCGTCATGTAGTCGTCGGCGCCGAAGCCGAGGCCGCGTACCTTGTCCTCGATCCCCGCCATGCCCGACAGGATCAGGATGGGCGTCTTCACCTTGGACAGGCGCAGGGTGCGCAGGACTTCGTACCCCGACATGTCCGGCAGGTTCAGATCGAGAAGGATGAGGTCGTAGTCGTAGAGCTTGCCGAGGTCGACGCCTTCTTCGCCCAGATCGGTGGTATAGACGTTGAAGCTCTCTGACTTGAGCATGAGCTCGATGCTCTGCGCGACCGCGCTGTCATCTTCGATCAAAAGAACGCGCATCAGAAATTCCTCTTAGCCCAGCCCTGCCGGTTCGGGCGAACGGCATGGCCCCGGTTTGTCTAAAGTTCGGCCCAAAAGTGGCACGAAGTGGTTAACAAATGCTCTCAATCCGCTCTGACAGCCGGATCGCGGGCATCCGTCACATGATGAAAGACCTGGTTCTGCCTCGGTCTGACCCCTGCGCATCCCCTTTGTGGACGATGCGCCGAAGTCGGCGTGTTCGGTTTACCCAGCCTTAAATCCTCACCCCTATGATTAATGGTGCGCGTAAACAGACGGTTAAACGCATAGCCGACGAGGCTTGCCCAAAACCGTCCGCCGCATCTTTTCCGGGCCGTCAGACAGAGCCCGTCATCTGGAGTTTGAGTGATGAAGCGTGACAACCTGGTGCGACTGACGCGTTTCAAGGTCAGCGAAAAGCGTCGTCAGCTCGAGCAGCTCGAACTGATGATGGGGGAGTTTGCCCGGATGGCGAGCGAGCTCGACCATCAGATTTCCAACGAAGAGAAGAAGGCGGGGATTACCGACATCAATCACTTCGCCTATCCGACCTTCGCCAAGGCGGCGCGCTCGCGTCGCGACAATCTTACCAATTCGGTTCAGGATCTTCGGGTCCAGATCAACGCCGCCAAGCTGGCGCTCGAAGAAGCGGAAGCCGAACTCGTTCATGCCGAAAAGCTGGAACTGCGTGACGGCATGCGGGACGACGGCGACGAGCGCCGCGAAGCCGTCGGCTGACGGGTACCGTCGGACGGGCCGGACGACGCCGGCCTGTCATTCCTGACCGAGCTTGCCTGCCCTGCGGCGCCCTGACGCGACGAGGGCGGGCTTTTCGCGTACGGCGGACAGACCGACAGACCGACAGACCGGATGATCGCGGCGATCCCTTAGGCCCGATCAGCCGCGTTCGGCATGCAACGCACCAACGCAAGCAGCGGGCGGCCAGCATTCCCAAGACGGTCATTCAGAATGGATTGCGAATCTGCCGAGCGCAGACGTGGCCGAATCGATCGCATCAGACGCGGACCGTTGCAGCGGCCGGCGCGGCGGATCTGCCGGGGAGGGAGCCACCGGCCGAAGCCGGGGTCCGACGAGCCCCGCCGTGTGCGGGACCCCGATCCTTCCTCTAGTGGAGGTCGGACTTCTTGCGGTATTCCTGAATCTGCGTTGTGCGCAGTCCAGCCAAGCCATGCTGGTCGATGGACATCTGCCAGGAGACGAACTCCTCGACGGTCAACGTGTACCGCGAGCAGGCCTCGTCGAGGCTGAGAAGGCCACCGCGTACCGCGGCGACGACCTCCGCCTTGCGGCGGATGACCCAACGTCTGGTGTTGGATGGCGGCAGATCGGCAATCGTCAACGGGCTGCCGTCCGGGCCGATGACGTACTTTACGCGTGGTCTAACCTGATCGGTCATTGTACTCTCTACAACACTCAAGACCTAATCGAGCCCCAACCTAGAACGCGGCTTCTAAAAAATCCGTCAAGCGTCGCGTAAGGTTTCGATAAGAGTTTGAACCAGTTGCCGGAACGCCAACGGAATCAGGCCTTTCGCCTGCCGGAGCGGGCGAATTCGGCGCACAAATTCTGCAATTTCCTTCGCAAAGCTCGGTTTCACGTCCGGGTTCGGGGCGGGAATCGCGTCCCGTGCGCCCCCTCGCGCGGTTCTTCCGACTCGCGGCGGCGGTCATGCTGCCGCCACAGGAGTTTTGCATTCGGTCCCTGCGACCGGCTAGAACCGGTCCGTTCCCGTACCCACATCCCTTGAATTCGAACACGCTGCCGGAGTGGCCGATGTCGAACAGTCTCGATCTGCCGAAGCCACCCGCCGACACGCGCATCGTCGTCGCCATGTCGGGCGGAGTCGATTCCTCCGTCGTGGCCGCCATCCTCAAGGAAGAAGGCTACGACGTCGTCGGTATCACGCTGCAGCTCTATGATGCGGGCGAGGGGGCACGGCGTGCCGGCTCGTGCTGCGCCGGGCAGGACATTCACGATGCCCGCCGTGTGGCCGAGACGCTGGGCATCCACCATTACGTGCTCGACTACGAGGACCGGTTCCGCAAGGCGGTGATCGATCCCTTCGCCGCCAGCTATCTGGCCGGCGAGACGCCGATTCCGTGCGTCGCCTGCAACCAGACGGTCAAGTTCCGCGACCTGCTGGCGACGGCGCAGGATCTGGGCGCCGACGCGCTGGCGACCGGCCATTATATCGAGAGCCGCCAGAACGGCGCCCATCGCAGCCTGTACCGGCCGGCCGATCTCGACCGCGACCAGAGCTATTTTCTCTATGGCACCACCCAGGAGCAGCTCGACTTCCTGCGTTTCCCGCTGGGTGGGCTGACTAAGCCGCAGACGCGTGAGCTGGCCGAGCGGCACGGCCTGGTCGTTGCGGCCAAGCCCGACAGCCAGGATATCTGCTTCGTGGCCAAGGGCCGCTACAGCGACGTCATCCGCAAGCTGCGGCCGGAAGCCAGCGAGCCCGGCGACATCGTCGATCTGGACGGGCGGCATCTGGGCCGCCACGCGGGCATCGTGCACTATACGATCGGCCAGCGCCGGGGACTCGGCATCGCCGCTGCCGACCCGCTCTATGTCGTGGCGCTGGATCCGGCGACGGCACAGGTCGTCGTCGGCCCGCGCGAGGCGCTGGCGACGCGGCGGCTGACCCTGCGCGACGTGAACTGGCTCGGCCGTACCGATCCGTCGGACATGGCGGCACGGGACGAAGAGATTTACGTGCGGGTGCGCTCGACCCGGCCGCCGGCACCGGCGCGCATCGTCGTCGAGAACGGCGTTTGGACGGTGGAGCTGGCCTCGGGCGAGGATGGCGTCGCGCCGGGGCAGGCCTGCGTGTTCTACCGCGGTGAGGGCGTCGGCGCCGAAGTTCTGGGCGGCGGCGTGATCAGCGAGACCGACCGGCCGCAGGCGGCGCGACGTGCAGCGCCGGTACTGGCCGCCGAATAGGTGCGACCGGACCGGCGGAGATGTCTCCGCCGGCACGATTTTCCAGAATCAGCCGGGCGTGCGCGCCAGCGGCGAGGCAAGGGACAGGATCCGCACGGTCTCGACGGCTTCGTCGGCGCCGGTTTCGGGTTCGGCCCGCGTGCCGATGCATTCGATGAAATGGCGCAGTTCGCGGTCGAGCGGCATGCCCGGCTCGGTTTCCAGATATTGCGCCGGAGCGTTCTCGAAGGCGAAGGCGGTGTCCGTACGCCACACCGTGTGGGCGTAGAAGGCGAGCTTCTCGCCCTCGGGCGCCAGATCGTCGAAGGTCAGCATGCCCTTGGTTCCGATCACTGAGAAGCGCCGGTCGCGATAGGGCGAGACCCGAGACACGTGGATTTCGGCGCCGAGGCCGCCGGGAAAGTCCATGGCGATATCGGCAATGTCGGTCTCGTCGCTGAGGACGGTGCGGCGACGGCAGGAGACGTCGACCGGATGGGCACCCGCCAGATGCAGCACCATCGACAGGTCGTGCGGGGCAAGATCCCAGACCACATCCATGCCGAGGAACCGGCCGAGACCCATGCGGGTCGAGATCATGTGGCGCACGGTGCCGATCCGACCCGCCGCGACCTCGTCGCAAAGCGCCCGGAACACCGGATTGAAGCGCAGCACGTGGCCGACCATCAGGAGCCGTCCGGCCTCGCGCGCCGCCGCGGCGGTGCGTTCGGCGTCGGCCGGGTCGAGGGCGATCGGCTTTTCGATCAGGACATCCTTGCCGGCGGCGAAGGCGGCGCGGGCAGTGACGCCGTGGACCGAGGCGGGCAGCGCCAGAACGAGCGCGTCGATGTCCGGGGAGGCGATGGCCTCCTCCGGGCCGAGAGCGGGAACGCCGTACTGTTCGCCGAAGCTCGCAGCGCGTGCCGGGTCGCGATCTGCGACGGCGGCGAGAGCGCCGATCTCGGCAAGGGTGCGGACATGGTTCTGGCCCCATTGCCCGCAACCGACAACGGCGATTCTTGGATGCATGGAACTGGCCCCGGATGACATGAGGATCGACCTAGCGAAGCGGCGCCGGCCCTGCAAGTCGCCCGGCATCCGCAACGGCCAGCCGCCGCGGGTTGCGGGCGAGGCGGAGTTGGGGGCGCCAAGATCCGGGCAAAGCGGCAAGAGGGCATTGACAGGCGTCCGCGCCCTCTCCTATATCCGCCCTCGTTCCGAGCGGTCGTTGCGACGATCCGCTCCGTGGCGGGGTAGCTCAGCTGGTTAGAGCAGCGGAATCATAATCCGCGTGTCGGGGGTTCAAGTCCCTCTCCCGCTACCACTTGTTTCCATTGAGAAAATCGGTTCAAAAATATCCGTTTCGGGTTTGGACTTTTCCGGTCCTTGGACAAAATCTGGACAATGGCGCCGGCGGTCGGTCGGACTTTATCGATCCGCTTCAGCCCCACGCCGGCTTCTGCCATCATACTCCCGGCGACCACCACCACGGGCGAATGGAGGCCCCTCGACATGAACGACGACGACAAATCCCCCAAACCCGATTTCGTGCCGTACGATGCGGAGAAAGCGATCACCCTGGTGAAAGCCGTCTTTCCTAGATCGACAGCCGAGAGTCTCCAGAAATCGACCCTGGTCCCCATGAGACAGGTCACCCGCTGGCTGAACGGCGATTCCCGAATCCCGCCGAAACTGCTCGCAAAACTCGAGCATCAGCTCGCTCTGAGGAAAGAGTTCGATCACCGAATTCGCCTCGTTTACGCCGACATGCGCGAAGAGTCCGGCTTCGTCAGACAAGTCGCGAGGTCATGCATGCTCGAACTCGCACATCATGACGATTTCGAAGAATTCGAAGACTTGTGACGAAATATCCGGGAATTCGTTAAGCGATCTTAACCGGTCGTATGATACCGAGAAAGCTCCAGACGGAAACCAGGCGAAGAGGCCTCGACCGTCGACTCTGGAGTGTTCTGATGAACAAGAAGCTTGCCCGTCTCGTCGGCGATCACCGCCGGCTCTATAGCGAAGGCCGGACTTTCTCCGGCGACGACGCCGACGAAGATCTCGGCATCGAGGCTCTCGTTGAAGACGCCAGGAACCCCACTCTCAAAGCCCTCTATCTTGCGAATCCCGAACTCCGGCTGCCTGAGCGGCTGTCCGATCGTCATCGGCTCGTCGTTATCCGGTCGAACGAAAACTGGGAGCGTGCGGCCAGGCGGGCAGCGAGGACCTATCTCGCCGGCATTGTGCACGAAGCCCGCGGCACGTCGCTCAAGGTCGACCGCTGCGAGATCGATGTACGCGAGATTCTCACGGCCCTCGGGCAGAGCGATGTTCTGCTGCAGCTCGCCCCGGACGACACGATGCCCGACGTGCTGGAGCGGATTGCCACGGCCGAGATCGACGCAGGGCGTGTTGGCGAAGGACACATGACTGAGGTGCTGCGCCGGCATTTCGGCAGCCCGGCAACGCGGTGGCCGGCCGGCTTGGATCCATTGTCGATCGATTGCGTCCACATTGATCTTGCAATCGAACAAGCGAACGATGCGGCCGATTTCATCGAGATCCTGCAGGTCTTCCGCGCCGAAGCGGTCGCCCAGGAGCCCGAGCCGGCGATCGCTGAGAGCCAGGACGACGAATGGAAGAGGATGCCGACGCCGACTGGCCCGACGGTACGCGTCCTCAACTCGCCGATCGCCACGCCGAAAACCCAGGCGACGAAGAGCTTGTGGACGGCTTGCGAAAAGATCGTGAACGCCGATCTGCCCTTGCAGACGGTCTACAACGATCCGACGTCGGCTCTCGTCGAAGAATGGCCCCATGCTGGCGATGTCGTCCGCCGGCTCCTTGCGGGCATCCGCGTCGGCGACGTCATCAAGCTGCGACCCACGCTCCTGGTCGGCGCGCCCGGTACCGGCAAGACGTCTCTCTTGCAGGCGATCGCAGCGATGCTGGACACCCCGCATTTCGTCTTCCCGTGCGCTAGCAGCGGCGACAACTCGTTCGGAGGAACGCCCGCCAGGTGGCACTCTGCCCAGCTGTCGACACCCGGCGAAGCGATCCGTCAGCACGGCGTCGCGAATCCTATCGTGATCCTCGACGAGATCGAAAAGGCCGGGAGGCACTACGAAAACGGCAGCCTCGTCGATGCGCTGCTGCCGATGCTCGAGACGCATACTGCCCAGGCGTATTATGAGACCGCACTCGACGCCCAGATCGATCTCTCTCACGTCTCGTTCGTCGCAACCGCAAACACGCTGTCGATCCCCGCGCCCCTGCGGGACCGGTTCGATGTCGTGAAGATGCCGGACCCGGGCCCCCAGCACATTGGGTCGCTCGCTAGGAGGATCGTGGCCGACATTCAGCGGAAGAGGGGCCTCGTCGATGGGATGATCCCGCCGGTCGCACAGGATGAAGAAGACCTGATCCGGAAGGCTTGGAGGGGCGGCTCGCTGCGGCAGCTGGCGCGCATCGTCGAAGCGCTTGTCGACAACCGCGATAGACTGGAAATCAGAAACTAAGGCGATGGAGGCCTGACTATGTTGATCGTGATCTCGAAGCATATCCGGGAACGCCTGCGCCAGATCGAGGAAGACGAAGGCATCCCGCCCAACGATTTCGTCGCGTCGGCTCTGGAGGTCTGGACGAACACTGATGAGGAGATGCGTAAAAGTATCGCTCTCAATGTAATGAGATGGAAGCTTCAGAGCATTAGAAAGCAATAGCATTGGCGATGGAGGCCGACATGATCTACTACACAGCGGACACTCACTTCGCGCACTCGTCAATCTTGAGGATGTGTAAGCGCCCGTTCAGGACGATCCATGCCATGGACAGGGCGCTTATCCAGCGCTGGAACGAACGCGTCGGTCCTGACGACACGGTCTATCACCTGGGCGACTTCGCGTTCGGGCCGGTCGCGGAAGCCCGGAAATACTTCGACCTGCTGAACGGCAAGAAGCACCTGATCATCGGCAATCACGACAAGCCGAGCATCCGCGACTGGCCTTGGGAGTCGGTTTCCGAGACGAAAATGCTCGACGATGGCGGGAAGCGGATTTTCCTGTGCCACTACCCGCTCGCGGAGTGGCCGTCATACTATCGCGGCGTCCACCATTTCTTCGGCCACGTGCACGGGAACCGTTCGGTTCCTGGGGCGGTCGATGTCGGCGTCGATCTGCACGGGTATGCGCCCGTCACTGCCGACGAGGCGATCGCCGCGATGACGGAACGCGAGGAGGGACGGCAGAAGAAGACCATCCTCGACTTCGGCACCGAGGTCGTCCGCCAGGTCGCCGATCGTGCGGATCAGTGGATGGAGGCGTGGGAGAGGGAGCACTTGGCACATGCGATCGACGAGGCCGCGATGGCAGCTCTCGACGACATCCTGCAGCAAAGGGTCGACCAGGCCGGCGGACGTTGATCCCTATTACGACGATGTACCCGAAACAGGAACATCGTCGTAATAGACCCGTCACCCGTGGCCGCCGTTCGCACCGCTCCCGCCATAGTCGCACCTGACCGACTCTCGGATCCTCGCGACGAGATGTTCCGCGATCGTCCTCCGGGCATCATCGTAATCTTGCCAGCTGACCGCCGGCCTCTTCATCGCGATGCGGGCCCGGAGGTCAGGCGGGATCTCTTCGATCGCCAGCGCGATGATCGTGCGCATGTGCATGTCAGTGATGCCGGCGTCCGGCGGGAGGACGCCTAAGGGGCGGACGTAGCGCGAGCGCCTGGACATGAGAAAGCCTCCGATTCTGGTGAACCGGAGGCTAGGGGATGTTCTCGTTTTGATCTAGTGATCAGTCGGCTTCAGCGAGGCGCTTCCGGCACTTGGTGCACGTCACCTCCTGTCCGCCAGCGTCGCTCCAGCCGATCGCCGGGGCATCTCCGCACAGAGCGGCGCGGGGGTAAGCGGAGTCGTGGCCGCCATCCTCACCATTCGACATGACGAGATGGACGATGCTTCCCGAGCGGGTATTTTCCCGCAGCCGTCCAGCCTTCATGAATGGCCGCGGCGTGACCGGGAGCGACGCCAGATGCTCGGCACGCTCCTGATTCCGGCGGGCTTCCTCAGCCTTGGCGCGCCGGACGTTCTGTTCGGTTTCCGCTTTGTATGCCGCCTCCGCATCGGGCGACGGCGGGGTTCCGGTGCGGCGTAAAAAGTTGTCGTAGCTGAGCTGCGCAAGAAATCCGAGCATGATCGTTCTCCTTAGTTGATGGTGATGGCATTGCGCTCGCGGACGATCTCTCCCAGCCGCTCCAGGCCGAACAACCCGCCCCGGCCGACGTCGATCCAGAAGCCGGCGTCGTTCCGGAACAGCGCGGTCGTTAGCTCCAGCCCGCGTTCGAAAACGCCGGGATATTCCTGGAATTCGAGGACTGCGTTCTCGATCTCGCGGACGTAATACGGCATCCAATGATTCCGCAGGGATTCGGCGCGCTGGACGTCCCGGCGCCGGCCGACGAGGGGCGGGAGCGGGCGGCGGAGGAGGGACCAGAGATCGCGCAGGACAAGGCGGAGGGTGCCGGCGTAGGAAAGGCCGGCGCGGATCAGGCGGCGGGTCTTCGCGTGGGCGCGGGACATGAGGGCGCGGAGATTCATGACCGGTCCTCCCGATCATTCGACGGCCAATCCGAGGGCCGGTAGCCGGTGAGGTAGGCGCGAATCAGCCTGACGTGCCACGGCTGGACTTCGCGATGGCTGCTGGAGCCCTCCCGCCCCTTGAGGCGGCGGATGTGCTGCGGATTCTCGATGCCCAGGACGAATGCCAAGTCGGCATCCGAGAGACCCAGCCTGCGCTGAGCCTCCCGGAATTCCTCGCTGGTGAGGACAGGTTGCTGACGATCGGTCATGCCTTCCCCCCGATCGCGGCGACGAGATCGTCGGTAGCGGGCACCCGCCGGCCAACCGTATTCTCACCGCAGTTCCGCATTCCCCACGTGCCGCCGTCACTGCCATCGTACGTCAGGTGCCAGAGCCAGCCGTCGGGCGTCCGGACGATCCACGTGCGGTAGCCTGTCGCCCGATGGGCGTTGTCCTCCCAGATGGTTTCGCCCTCGGGAACAGCGCCGAGATCCGGCATGTCGGGGGAGGCGGCGACGGTCGTGATGGCCTGCCGGCGGGCATCGGCGATCCGGCGCTCCTCGGCGGCCTTGGTCTCGCCAGCCTCGAGAGCGGCGATCTCCTCGGCGGAGGCGCGTTCGTAGTAGGCGTAGCACGCAGCCTCGCCTTCGCAGCCGGGACCCCAGCCCATGGAGGCGTCGTCTTCGCCGAGGTAGAACTGCTTGCCGTGCCCGGTGATACGAACGACGACACCGCCGTGGCGCAGGACGGTGCCGATTGCCGGGGCGGAGCGGACGAGGACGCCCATGCGGCCGCGACCGGCGGCGGTGTCGGCTGCGGCCTTCTCGGCGGCCTCCTCCTCGCGCTGGATGCGGTTCTCTTCAGTAATCCTGTTCATCAGCTCAACGGACTCTTCGTGCGTCGCCTGTATGTCCCGCAGCGCCGCAATCAGCTTATCGACGCGGTCCATCGTCGATACCTCGATCCTGTAGCCCGTGCCCTCGATCCAGCGAGCCGCCGGGATGGCGATCTTGATCGGGCGCATGTGGGCGCGACCGGACACCTGAATCACGCAGCCGGTCGCCAGAAGATCGATCTTCACGTTCAACTGCGGGCAGGCTTCCTTGATCTCGTTAGCGCGCTTCCCGAGCGCGTTGATGAACTCGCCGCTGGATTGATGGCCGGCGGCGGTCAGTTCGTCGAGGTGCTTCTGGTACCGTGTCGAGATCGTCCAGACGCGGCAGTCGCGGTCCCATTTCGCGCCGGGGATCGATTTCACCTTCTCGACGAGCGCGGGGTCGTACGGGAACGAGATCTGGATGCGCTTGCGGTCGGGGGTGAGCTGGGTGCTGATGGACATTGCGTTCTCCTTTCGGCGCGCCGCGATGGCGCTGACAGTCTCAATGTGTAGCCAATGGCTACAATTATCAAGAGGGCAGACAGGAATTATTAGGGGCCGCCGGAGCGACCCCAGCCGACATCAGTGCCGAGTCAACGGCAGCGGATCGGATTTCGAGATCCGGCCGAACAGATCGGTCGAGCGACCCAGCATTTCCGCGACGCCCTGGATGCCGCGGGGGGTGACCATCGTCTGGACCCTCTCCGCGTCGTTCTTCAGGACGGTCCGGTACTCGAACCAACCCTTCTTCAGATACTGGTTCTTGGCGCGCAGCGGGCCCTTCCTCGATGTCCGGAACAGGACACGCTGCTTCTCGAGCCAGTCGAGCATCTTCTTCGGTCCGACGCCCAGGACGCGTCCGATGTCCATCAGCTGGGTCAGACCGCTGGAATCAGCGTATGCGTCGTAGAACTCGGCCTTCGGTGTCGCCTCGGCGATCACCTTGTCCTGCTGGGCGACGGTGGTCTCCAGAGCGATCACCTTCTCCGTATATCCGAGGAGCAGGTTCCTCAGCGATGCGGGGTCGGAGAGGTCGAGAGGCTGCGCCTGCCGCTTCAGAGTCTCCTTCATCGCGTCGAAGGCGGCGATGTAGCGGAGCTTGAATGCAATGGCCTTGCGACCGGTCAGGCCCATGCCGACGAGAGTGAAGCCGGTCTGGGTCATCTCATAACCCGCGACTTCCTTCGATCCTCCGAGAGGCATCAGGACCGGAATCGACGTCTGGCGATAATGGGCCACACATCCGGGATCCTCTGCCAGCAGTCGTTCCACGGCGGAGGTAATGACCCTATGGCGCTTGCCGAAATAGTTCGCGATGTCCAACGAATTCGCGAAAACTTCGCCGTCGCGGGTGAAAACAACGGGATTCTGGGCTACGATGGCCCGACACTCGGTCATGGTGCACTCCATGCTGGGTTAGGCCCGGGGCCGGTGCGCAAACACCGCCCTGGGCCGCGTCATTTTTGACGCCTCCCCATCATGAACCGATCCCTGCAAAAGTCAATATTCGTCAATTTTCTCAACACCTTAGCGGCGACATCAAAAAGTATCAGGAAAGCGAACGATAACGGTATTTCGTTCTTTTCGCGGTGGTCGGTCGCGATCTATAAGGCGATGACTGGGAGGCCTCATGGATCATTCATCGGAAACACCATCAAGCCAGGCGGGCTACCAGACTGTCGCAGAGCTACTGTATGTCGCGAAGCTAACCCGCGCCCACGTCGATATCGCTCTCCGTGTCGCAGATCTGCGACCTGGCCAGGACGAGGTGATCCGCGCTCTTTCAACCGAAGCTCCGATGACGAATTCTGAGGTCGCGGATCGCCTGCATATTCGATCATCGACGGTCTCGAAGATGACTGACAAACTCGTCGCGAAGGGCCTCGTTGAGCGCACTCCTCTAGAATCCGATCACCGCATGATAGCTCTCGCCCTGACCCCCGCCGGCGCCGAGATGCAGGCAATGGTTCGCCAGATTTGGATCGGCGTCGAAGAGAATCTGTTCGGCGATCTCCCTGCATCCGAAACCGATGAAATCCGCACTGGTCTGCAGCTTCTCGACGATCGCCTGAAAGAGCGCGTAGCTCGGTATCGACGACCGCTGGATCAGTCTACCTCGGAAAACGACCTTCAGATTGACCGCTGAAGCCGTCCTCAACGTATCGACGACTGATTACCTTCCCCGCATCCCAAGCCATTCCTCGTGCATTCTCAAAGCTTAAACGAAATTCGGCTACGATCACGTCAATGAGAACGCGACGTGATCGATATGTTGACAGCTAAGAAGTTGTACAGGGCGCTCGGTGACTATCTCGACGCCGACCGGGACGGTCGCCGAGATTTCGACTTTCCAGGTTCGATCTCGAGCGTCGCTGGGCTGCTGTATGCGCTGAAAATCGCTGTCGTTAGAGAAGACGAGGCGCTCGCGAAAGAGGCCGGCGGCGATGGCGGTTATGCCAGTTCGCAGATCCTGTATAACGGACCGGGAAGACCTCGCGCTTGAGGCAGCCGACGGTTGTTACTGAAATCGCGAAATAGGTACAACGCCTGCCGCGCAAAGCGTTCAGGCCGCTCGTCTCTCCTCGAACGCCGCCCGCCTCGCCAGGATATCGGCCTGCACACTGGCGAAGGCATCGGCCCTTGGCAGCACCCGGTCATCTCTCAATGTCCCGCAGGCCTGGGCATCGATGATGATCGCGCACGTCGCCATCAAGTGGGCGGCATGCAGGACCAGTGAATCGTCGGCGACATCCTCGCCCTCCTGCATCGCCATCAGATGCCTGGAGGCGGCGTCGAGATAGTCCGTTAGACAGACCTCCGATTCACGCCAGTTCTTGATGCCGTATGCTTTCTCGACGCCGCCGTTCCGGAGGGCTTCGGCCAGCCAGGCGAGGGCGGTCGCCGGGACCACCGACATCTGGGGTGCCTTGCGCCGGCCGACCGCCTGCTTTGGGTTCTCGATCTCAGGCATGCTTCGCCTCCGCCCAAACGGTCTCTCGCTTCGGAAATCCGAGGAAACCCCTCTCGCCGGTCGGGCGCTTCTCGAACCGGCCGATGCTCTTGGTGAAGCTCCCTTTCGATCGGCCGCATTCCGGGCAGACGTCCTCTTCGATGAAGAAGCGACTGCCTTTCCACGGAGCGGTGTCCCATCCGCACTCGCAGAAGAACCGGATGTGATAGCTCACAGCACGCCTCCGGCTTCCTGAATCGCCATCATCATCAAGCTGGCGACATCGAGATCATCGCCCGGATACCGAAGAAATCTCCTGATCTCGAACTCCACATCCGTGGCCATCTCATAGCCCCGCGGCACGAACCGCCGGCTGTCGGGATCGTCGGCATCCATCCCGAACATGATCGCCTCGACGAACCCAACCTCGACATCGATCCCTTTGACGATCTCGCCGTGCATCAACGCGATATCCGCCCCGACCCGGTCGCAGATCGCAGCGTCCAGGCCGGACTGGATCGCAATGATTTCGGGGCCGAGAAGCCGCTTGAGGGGCGTATTGAGATCACCGGTCGCGTATTCGTGCCCGTCATGCAGCAGGGCAGCGAGTGTCAACGCCGGATCGCGGTACCGCATCTCCACGATCTTGCCGACGACCAGGCTGTGCTGGCCGACAAACCACGGGGTGTCCGGCTGGCCGCTCCACCGGGGGATGCCAGCGAGGACCCGGCAGAGCCTGTAGACGTCGATGTCGGCGGGCTGGGGATCGAGAAGGTCCAGGTAGCGGCCGTCGCCGAGAGCGATCGCGGATGACGGGAGAGGATGATGGATCGTCATGAGAGCACCGCGAGGATCAGGACCCACGCGAACTTGCACCCGAGATGCAGCGCCTGGTCAGTGTTGTAAGAAATACGACCATGGCATTTTGCATCGTCGATCACGGAATGGGCGACTGCCTCGACAGTGCCGAGAACCAGTCCTGCTGATGGGTTCACCGCGCCGATGATGCCGCCGACGAATCCTCCGTGAATGACGGAATGGGCGCCGAGCGCTTGATACCAAGGTACGCCTGGGATCGGAGACTTCCGGTTCTTCGCTTTCGATAGAAATTCCCCCTGGAGCGGATAGTCGGCCAGGGCATGCGCGACGACGAGCAAAGCGAATACAATTGCGAGAGTCATGCTGCGATCTCCAGGCTCGGCCGGCGCCGGCGCTTCATTTTCGGTGTCGGAATGACGACGGTCACGACCCGGCCGCCGGCGCAGATCATACGGTGTCTGGCGGCGCGGATCAGTGTCGCCCCGAGCGAGACGCCGGCGTGGAGCCGTGGCGGGCAGACCATGTCCCGGGCGTCAGATGGCTGGATATCCAGATAGCTGCAGATCGCCGCCAGGCGCTGGCCGTCGTGGGTCGCGTCTGGGAATTGGCTGTCGAAATCGATGCCGTGGACGCGTTCGAAATAGCGGACGACGGCATGGTCAGTAACAGGGTGATGGATCATGCGGCGGCCTCCAGCTCGACGATCGCGTTCTGGTTCGCTGACCGGCGCCAGCGACCGTTCTTGATGAAAACGTGGGTCCAGTGTCCGCTCGCGTAGACGACGATGTGCGCATGCGCCCAGGTGCTCAGACCCCGGTTGTAGGCCATATCCATTTTCGTCGAGGTGCCGACGGACCCGTGCCCTTCGCGGCGGAATGGCGTGTGGCTGTGCGCTGACAAAATCTTCGGGGCGGCCCGGACAAAACCCATTGGAGACCCTCGGGAGCCGCCGTTTCCTTTGTCGCCGTGGAGGTTGTATTCGATCGCGCCGGACGGGTAATCGATCTCATATGACGAAAATCGCCTCGGCCAGGTCGCGCCCTCGATCTCGCCGTCGAGTTCCATCGCAGTCCGGAAGATGTCGATGTCCCGGCGCGCCATTATGGCTTCGCAATGGACGGCATTCAGGCGATGCCACAAGGCGACGTTCGCCTCGTCCTGGGCGCCGTCCTGGCTGTCGAGCCATCTGTCCAAGGCATCATCATGATTTGACTTCACGACAACGGTCTCGACGCCGGGACGGGAGATCCCACGCAGCAGTGCGGCGGTCTGGCGCAGCTCCTCGGCGACCGAATATCGACCGGAGACCAGGCGTTCCAGACGGGCTTTCACCCGACCGCGCTCGTGGTGGTTCCGATTGTAGAAGTCGAGGACGTCATGGACGACCTGGCGCGCCGGCCGGAGATCGGGCACGATGCCACAGCGGACCCGGGTGCGGCCCGACAAGCTCAGTCCCCATGTGGCCTGGACGACTGTCGGGTCCGCTTGGGCGGCATGAATGTCGCCAGCGACGAGCGTGTCGATCGCCGCGCCGGCGGAGACCACGCCATCGGCAACGAGGACATCGAGATCCTGGAAGTCCCCGGTTTCGTCATCGGCAGTGATGTGGCGAGCGTGCCAATCGTGGCCGTCATGCTCGACGATGACGCAGCCAATCGCATGGTGCCAGGCCGCAGCCTGTCCGGCGGCCCGAGGCGCGTAATTTGCGACCGTGCACGAACCCGTCGACCAGACGATCTTGGGGGCGTGATCGAGCATCCGGGGCACTGACTCGAGGTGCTGTTTGACGTGCGGCACGATCACCGAAGCCTTGCCGCCCCGCGTCCGCCACTTCGACAACGGCGCGGCGACGGTCGGCAGCAAATTCGCGGTCGCTGCGAAGATGAGGTCGTCGAAAATCCGGTCATTGGAGCGGACGATGGAGGGCCTGCACCGGTGATCGTAGAACGACGGGTCGGCGGCGTGGTCAGAGTAGAGGCCGACCTGGTATGTCCCGGCGCCGACGAGGATCTGCGCCCCGATGGACTCGGCATAGGCTTCGAGGTTCCGCCAGAAGCCTGCGTGGACGGCCGTGTCATTCTGGGCGTACGTGATCAGATACGCCGACGCCCGTGGGATCTCGCGGAGGCCGCCGCCAAAGAGGGCCCAGTCGACGCCGGCAAGGTCCTTCCGCCGCAGACCGAGGGCGGAGATCGCGGCGCCCATCGTCCCGTGCGCGTTGAGGGCTGCCTGGAGGCGGTCGGTGACCGGGATCTCGGAGATATCCGCTTCGGATGGCACGAGAGTCGGGGCTTCGACGATGCGGCGTTTGCCGGCCCGGCATCGCCACTGGCGGACGCGGTCGGGACTGACGCCCAGGCGCCTGGCGAGGGCGGCGGACCCGATCTTCTCGGCAGTGTCGGCGAAGGCGGCGATCTCGGCCGGCGAGAAGTGCATTAGGCGTCCCCGTCCGACGACGGATATTCTGGTAGCTCAAGGATCGGGATATCGATCCCCGCCTGCCGCATCAGTTGCTCGAGGACGACGATGTGGCGCATGTACGCATCGGACATCCGGCGCAGATGCGTAATCTCGCGATCCTGCTTGGTCATCTCGCGGCGCATTTCAGTGATCTGGTTGGCGATCACGGCTTCGTAGCGAAGACGCTCGGTCTCAACTTTCAGTTCGTGCTGGATCCGCTCAGCTTCGATCTTCTTCTCGAAATCCCGACGCTGCTCGCTCAGGCGGGTTTCGGATTCCCGAATCCGCCGGGCGATCGTCGTCCATGCGAACTTCAGGCCGGCACCGATGGCGCCGATCGTGCCGGTCAAGGCAACGACCATCTCTGCGGAAATGATTTCGGACGCCATACTCGGTACACCCCTCGTCGGCGCCACCGCGACCCCTCGCGTACTCGGCACCGTTAGAAATTCCTGCCGCCAGACCCCCGCCTGGCGGCTACTCGTTACTCGTCGTCTTGCCATCTGCGCCGGCGATCCCAGACCCCAAGCCCGGCGACCCGAACGATCTCGCGGATGTCGTCTTCCTCTTCATCGTGGAGACGATCGAGGAGCGGGCGGGAGCGGATGTCCGGATAGTCGTCAGGAAGGGCAGGGGCGGCCGGCATGTCAGGCGGCCTTCTTCGCCGCGCTGGCTTCGATGTCTTTGAGGCGTTCCTCGATCGACTGGAGCGCCCTGTAGACGTTCCGGAACGAGTTGTTGACGAACTCGCATTCGTCGGCTGCCTGCGCCGCTTCCGCCGCGGCCGCGAGGTGACGGCGAACGCTCTCGCTATGCGGGTTGCTGCTCACGTGTTGCGCCACGTCTCGTGCCTGATCGATCTTGTCGATCAGGGTTTCGGTCCAACGGTTGCTGGTCATCACTTGCCTCCTGTCCTGGCCGCGTCCGCCTGGACCAGCCCCTTGATTGCTCCGACTTTCCGCCGGCAGTCATCTCCGGCGGCATCGAGTTCGACGACCCACCGGGCGACGTCCGACTGCCGGGCCAGATCGCCAACCGCCGGCCGGTCTCGGCATTCCAGCAACTGCGCCGGGATGCGATCAGCCAGGGGAGGCGGCGGTAGGACAGTGGTCGTCGTGCAGCCTGCGATCGCGAGCGTACAAATCGACGCACAGATCGCTGCTTTGTGCGCGGAAATGTACCGGGTCATGCGGCCACCGACGGCGTCGTCAAACCGCAAGAGATCCGGACCTTGCCGCGGAGTTCGCTCCCATAATTCGGCAGCTTCCGGACGGCGTCGGCGGCGGCTCCGGCAGCCCCGATGCAGGCGGCCTGGTCGCGGGTCTCGACGATGTTGGTCGGGACGCCATCGATCATGACGACGAGACGCCACACACGACGCCGGCCGACGAAATGATCGTCCTGACGAGCGGCGATCTTGCCCAGGTCTTCGATGGTGTCGCGGAGAACCGGAGCTGTCGGAGCATCGCGGTCTGTGTCCGTGTCCCGTGCGATCCTCTCTCTGAGAGCTGCCTCGCGACGTGCTGCGGCGTCCGCTTTCCGAGAGACGGCGGCGAGCTGCTCCACGATCTCGCGATGCGAGGCTTCGGCATCGCGACGTCGGGCTTCCGAGACATCGAGATTCTGGCGGGTCGTCGCCAGGTCGGACTGGGCGGCAGACAGGCGCGATGACTGGACGCCGGCGAATGCGACGGCGCCGATTGCGATCACAGAGATGCCGGCGAGGAAGTAGCTGGTCACGCCAGCCGCTTCCTGACTGCTGTTGCCGCTTCGATGAGGAGAAGGGCTGGCAGCGCTATGATCAGACTGGCGCTCATCACTTCGACAGACCCAGGTTCACCCACGAGCAGCGCCGCAACAGTGAGGTTCAGCGGGACGACCATCATCAGCGACAGTCGAATGAGGGAACGCTTGATCATCAGTAGTCTCTCCGTGTTTTCGCATGCGCTCGTGCACATGCGATCGTCAGCGAAAACTCGGCGATTGCCGGCGCTGCGATGATGAAAAAGATGATTTCGGGGAGCATCAGCGGAGGCTCCCCAGGCAGATCTTCTGTTCGGCCCGGCGGCGGTTATCGAGTCCCCTCACGACGCGGCCGCCGGCCTTATTCCAGAGGCGCAGCGAATTGCATGCGCCGACCAGGTCGCCGGCATTCGCCTTGCGAGCCATTGAAGACCTGCAAAATCCACGGATACCGATGTTGTAAGAGACCGACACGAACGCCCGATACGCACCGTCCGGGATGGCGTCGGGCGCGGTCAGGCAGGCCCGGATGCCCTGTTCGAACTCGACGAGGCGAGGCGCGAACTGGGCATCGCACTCAGCGTCGGTGAACTTCATGCCGGGCTTGATGTTGCGGGTTTCGCCGTAGCAGGCCGTCCATATTCCCACGACATCGCGATAGGCCTCGTTGCGCTTGCCTTCCCAGCCCCCGACGAAAGCGATGGTCGCGGCCAGGAGGGCGGTACCGGCGCCGCCGACGACGAGGCGGGAGCGGGTCTTCGATCGAGGGGCAGGCGTCGGACGCGGAACGGACACGGGCGTGCTCCGGGAGAAGAGGCGGCGGAAAAGGTCGGAGAGGGTGGCCATCGGTCAGCCCTCCAGCTCGCGCTGGGCGACGAGGCGGGCGACGCCGGCGGCGATGGTGGTGCCGAACGACAGGAGGGCGAAGATTCCCGGTTCGACCGGCAGGACGCCGTCGAGATACGGGAGTGCGACCTCGGCCCCGGACATGACGACCGAGATGCCGATCAGGCGGACCGACCAAGCCCGCTTCAGGATAGATTTCCAGTCGCGATCGAGTGCGAAATTCATGCGGCTTTCCTCCGGATTCGGGGCGCGGAGGGGGCGCGCATCTTGGCTTCGAGAACCGCAGCCTTGACCGCCTCGCGAGCGACCTTCCTGGCTTTCACGGCTTTCCGCTGCTTCTGTTTCTTCGTCTCTTTCTCATCAGATCGGAGCGCATCCAGCCCGTAGGCGTGCGCGTCCTTCCCGATGAGGTAAGCCTCGGCGGCATCGGCATCTGGAACCGCAACGCCATCGACGGCGCAGATCCGGCGAGCCTCGTCCTTCAGGAAATCCTTGTCGTTCAGATATCCGGCGCCATGAATGCGGCCGCGCCAGTCGCCCAGCCGAGAGATCACGGACGGGACGCGGGCGTCGTATGCAGCTTCGTGAGCCGCGGCCTGCAGGCGGGCGAGGAGGACGGCGGAGGCGAACCGGCCGGTGTCCTTCTCTATGACGACGAAATCGATCTCAAAGCGCTGGAGGATATCTCCGATCCAGCGTCGCAGGCGTTGGCACTGGATGACGTGCTGATCATTGATCGGCACGGCGGGGATCGATTTGGTCGCGGTCTTCCTGATGCCGTCGTCGAGACGCCACGACCCGACCGCCCGGACGCCGGTGTCGTCGAGGACCGCGTAGCCGCTGTTGGTTGCGAGATCGAGAGCGAGAACCGTCGTCATGCCGCGATCCTCGTCACCGCGATCGATCCCGACTTCGGAGCGACGATGTCGTAGCGCAGCCGGATGCCCAGCGCTTCCGCGAGCTTCAGAGCGGCTTCGTGTCCCAGTGCCCGAGTGTCGCCCCGTATATAGAGAGAGACGCGCTCTCGGTGGGAGTTCGACTGCCACCCGGCAATCAGGCAGGCTTCACGCATGGTGATGCCCCGCCGGGAGATTTCCCGCCGGATAGCGTCAGCCAAAGTTTCGTGCAGCCCCTGCAGCAAGCGCGAGCGAATACGCAAACTCAACCCCTCGAACACAACTCATACGCAACTCGACGCCAGACCCCCCGATCTGGCGAATACGAATCAAATTGTCGGCGAGGAGTTAGCAACGCGCAATGGATGCAACGCAGAAAAACGGAAAATTTCAGGAACGTTCCGGAAACCGATGTGAACAGGCGGGAAGTTCGACGGCGATCCGCACGGCTACGGAAACATCGATGGCTCCAATAATGTGCAATGTGCAAGTTGCAACTTAATTAGTGAACGAAGAATCTTATTGCGGCTTTTCTATCGCATGATACGATGAAGATCTGAGACCAAGTGGCACTCCCCTCAACGACCACGTGGCTCAACTGATAGACGCAATATCGCAGGCAGGGACGCGTGAAAGATCCAGAAATTTTGGCCGTTCTCGGGGCTAATCCGGGATGGAAAATCGTCGATACGACGAAAATCCCGGACTCTGATGAGGGGCTCGGCCGCTACGTCGTCGCGGAGTCGACGTCGTCGTCGGAGATCATCTTCGGCTCGCTCGGGCCAATGTGTCATGAGAACGGATGGTGCGTATTTCCCCAGCAGAGAACGGGGCGCCGGCTACCTTCGATCTATCGCAGAAAAGCTATCAAGTGGGGTCTGTACCAGGAAGAACGGCCGGCCGCGGAGCTGGTCGATCGCTGGGCCAAGCCATGCTTCAACGAGAACGTCGCGCTGATTTTGGGCGCAGTGTCAGGCAACATTTTCTGTCTCGATATCGATATTCTTGACTGGCGCCTGGCCTCTGCTGTCGAGAAAATTGCGTTCGAAATCCTCGGATTTTCCGGTTTCAAGCGCGTCGGCAAAGCCCCGAAGCGGGCACTCTTGTATCGTGTCGCGACGCCCGAGGAGCTGCCCGCAAACATCTCCCGTTTCTTCGTCGCCGAGGACGGTGAGGGCGCGTCTCCGCACGGCTTCGAGATCCTGTCGAACAAAAAGACGCTGACAATTTATGGTCGGCATCACGAAACCTACGATCGATTTGTCTGGGATGGCGATTGTCAGCCCGCGATCCTCACGCCTGCTGACGTGCCACTGGTCACCCCCGCGCAGATCGAGGCCTTCATAGCGAAGGTCCAGGCGTTCCGGCCCTTTCACCGGAACTCTTCCAGCACCGTCGTCGATCTCGACGCGCTCGGCTTCGTAAAGACCGACGGCATCAATCTTCCCAAGATCTCTGCTTCCGGTGGCGATTGGGTCGAAGAAGACGGTCTCGTCACTGACGGCCGCGAAAAGTTTTTGTTCGCCCTGGCCCGGCTTTCGGCCAGGGGAAATCCCGGCAACTGCAAAGACGACGAAGGCCGGAAAGTCCTGATCCGGACCGTCCTCGACGAGTTCGGCAGGCGGGCTCGCCTCGATGGCAGGTGGGGCAACCCGAACGAACTGCTGCGAGAAGTCACCGACAAAGTGACCCGGGCGGCCGAGGCGATCGTCGACGGTCGCATCACGCCGATGGCGCCGCGGGCAAGGAAGGTCAGGAAGGCTGTCGGGAGGAAGGTGGTCGCCGGGTCGCCGATCACCGACGGCTGCAAAGGATCACTCGCCTGGCTGCCGCCTGTGGACGTTCGCGGCCCGATCAAAGATGTGCCGTTTTCCGACGCCCGTTGCGACGACGCCGAATACGCCGCTCGCCAGATTCCCGAGACCGCGGCCGAGACGGTGAGGCAGATCACGACGGCGACGAACGAGAGGATCGACGCCTTTTTCGCTGCCGTCCACGACGATCCGGACGCGAAACACCCTTCGACGCATGCGATCATCGCTCCGACCGGCGCGGGCAAAACTCACATGCTCGTCGAGGGCGTCGATCGGTTCCGGCAATACCTGTCTGTCGATGACGTCATTGAATCAATCCGTCAGGAGAAGCTCGACGGCGTGACGGAGCCTGCCCAGATGCTGATGCTCGCGCCGGCGTACCGAAACATCGAGGAGACCGGCAAGAAAGCCAGTGATGCCGGGCTTGAAGTTGTCGAATGGATTGGAAAGGCCCGGTCGGCAACGCTGACCGGCCCGGACCGCTGCGTCCAGGGTGATAAAGTAAGGGCAATGCAGGATGCGGGGCGGAATACCGACGTCATCTGCGAGAAACCTCATCCAGACTATCCGGATGATCCGACGAAGACGATCCGCTGCACTGCTTGGGACGAGGCTACGAAGACGTGGAAATGTCGATTCAAGAGGCAGGCTGAGGAAGCGAAAACCGCCGATCTCATTCTTGCCGCTCATGCATACATGACGTGCAGTGCGCCGAAAGCGATGACGAATTGCCGTGCGGTCATCATCGATGAATCGTTCCACGGCCAGCTCATCAAAGCCGTCCGCTTCTCCGACGAGATCCTCCTATATCCCAGGAATCCGGTCGCGTACCGGACGAAAAAGGAAAAGTCCGAAGACAAAAAAACCGCCGAAATCCCAGAAGAGGCCTTCACTCTCGCTCGCGAAGAGATTGGCGCCCGCGCTTACTATGCGCTCCGGAGCGGCGTCGATCCCGTGAGATGGTTCTTCGAGAACGATACGCCAGGCAGAAACGGCGGCTACTCGATTGCACAGAAGCGAGAAATGCTCGACCTCACGATCGCGCTCCTGTCTCGCGTCCGCGACGCCGACGATATCGACCCGACGACGTCTTTGGCGACGATCGAACGCCTGTGCTCCGGCCCGGAGCGGACGGCGGTGCATGAAGAAGAGAAATTCTGGCGCTTGATCAAGGACCGCGTCGAGATCGATTCGATCACCCTTCTCGACGTGTTCGGAAATCGCAAAGACCCGCTGCTCCCGGCCGTCCTGCCGACCGCAAAAACGGACAGGCGGATCCTCTGGCAGCGTGGTCCGACCATGGATGCTGCCGGGGAAATCCGACTGTCTTGGATCGCTGAACACAATTTCGCGGACCACCACATCCTCGCCCTGGACGCGTCGGCCGACAAGTCGCTGTTGGCTCGCGTTCTCGACCGGAAAGAGAGCGAAATCGTCTGCGAGCCGATGGACGCGATGCTCCGGGTCCGGACCGTCCACGTCACCGGCAAATCATTGTCGAAGACATCGCTGCTGCCGAAGAAGTCGGACACAGAGAGCTATGCTGCATACAAAGACCGCCTGACCGTCGAGCTGCGGAAACTCATCTCGCATGCGGCCGCGATGTATCCGCAGGGCGGGATCGCGGTCTGCGCGCCCCAGGCCTTGAAAAACCACTTGCTCGATGGATGGGCCGCACCGAAGCGCGTCATCTGGATGCACTACGGAAATAACCGGGGTTTCAACGTCGCGGAAAATTGCGGCGCGGCGCTGGCGATCGGCTGCCTGAATCCCTCGATCCAGCAGCTCGACGATATTGTGGCTGCTCTGGCCCACGGGGAGGAAAATCCCGAACCTTTGCGCGATCCGCTGGGCGAAAATCGAGGTTTCGATCTCGACCGGATCTACAAGACTGACGTCATTAAGCTGCGCAACGGCCACGACATGGAGGTCACCCAGTCCGCCACCGAGGGTCGCTACTCGGAAATGGCATTGCGCCAGATCCGCCAGGAAGAGCACTTGCAGTTTCTCGGCCGCCTGCGCCCGATCCGGCGCGACGAGATCACCGATTTCATCAATGTCGGCAGCTATATCCCGCCCTCGCTGATCGTCGACGAGGTCGTGGATTTCGAGGATCTCATGACGTGGATCGGGTCGGCCGTCGAGGTAGCCAGGGAGCACCAGGGACCAATCGGCGCCGGCGACAAGCTCGAGGAAGCGAAGGCCGCGAAGAAGTTCTCGAAGATTCTGGAAGCCGGCGAAACGAAATCCCGGTTCTTCGAGATCACCGACGGCGGCGAGGTCTTGTACGTCCCGGCGCACTCCCCGTCAGTGATTGATCGCCTCGTCGAGGACGGCTACCAGATCACGCACCGGCCGCAGCTCGGCGTGATGCAGGAGTTCCCGGCGCCGCTGTGCACGTATGCCGATGAAGTCCGACTGCGCGATCGTGCCCTGTCGGCGGCCATGGCGGAGGGGTGGGCCGCGATGCCGGGATCACGGATGTGGATGCGGGAATTGCCAGCGGATTTCGATCCCTCGGCGACGAACGACAAGCCCGTCACCGCTCTTGATGTCGCCGTTCTCGCGCAGCATTATCACGTGCGCCTGCGTCGAGAGGAGCGGGAAGCCGAAAAGGCTGCGGCTCCGAAGACCGCGATGCAGATTTTCGAAACCGAGGTGTTCTGATCGTCACCGCGGCGGCCGGTTGGTTCGACCGAACATGATTGGGATGGAATTTCGGGATGCTTCACGGACGAGCTGCTGCTCGACATGATCTGTCATCGCTTGCCCGGATTCGCCAATCCGCCGCATCACACGATCTCCGGCATCGCCCAAAATCAGGGCGGTGCCGCTCTGTCTTGCTCGCTCGATTTCGATGTAAACCGACTCCTGCAGTCCCTCTTGCATTTCCCATCTCCTCGCTGGTGTGGGAACCTGCAGTCAGCTTAACGCATCGCCACCTTATTGCTAGCCGGATTCGACGACCGGGCCGGTCACCGCATTCCCTTCGAGAACGACCGTATCGAGGCTGCCGGCGAAATCGGCTTCCGAGAATGCGTCCCGTCCGACTGTCGGGGTCCCGACCCTCGCCTTCAGGGTCCGCAGCTTTGCCAGCCTGCCGTCGCCGGTGAGAAACCGTGTCGGAGTGCCAGAGAACACGATTTTCGTGATCGTCGCCGTCGCGCCAGTCGACTGTTCTCCCGAGATCGTCGTGCTGGTTGGCACCGAACTGTAGCTCTTTGGGACAGGCTTCCGCTCTTTGCGCGCCCTTTCCGTTGCAATGCGGTCGACGAGGCTGACCAGCTCCCGATCCTCGAGGGCGCGCATGCGCATGTCGATCTTAATAGCCATCGATATCGGCCCCTTTGGGTGCGACCCGCAGTTCTGCGATCGCGTCGATCTCCCGGATCAGCGTCTGCCGCGGCGTGAGATTCGTCAGCTTCATCCCGGAGATGTACGTCGGCATGACCGCCGAGATATCCGTGGGATTTTCGAGAGCGCCGGCAGCGTCGAGCTGGTCGTTCGCTGTGTTGACGACGGTGCCGCCGTTTCTCACGACGCCGGAGCCGTCCCGGATTGACGCGACGTCGACGGGGACGACGGGGTCATCGGTGGCGTCCGGTGTCCACGCCAGTACCTCGTCGATACCGCTGCCGCTGTCGTCGAGTGGTTTGTTGCGCCCCGTACCGAACGCCACGCCGATCGTGCATTTCACATGCGGCTGCTGCCCGTCGCCGCCGCCCCAGACGCGTTCGACAGCGATCACCTTTCCCTGCATCAGTTGGTTGTCAGGAGCATAGATTGTGGCGTCGTCCTTCGTCGTCACCGCGATCCCGTCCGTCCAGGCGGTCGCCACAGTGACATTCAGTATCCGCAGCATCCGCCTTGCGAGTTTCCTTGCCCGGCATTTCACGTGATCCGCAGCGTCGGTGAGGTATCCGTACTCTTCGAAGAATCTCACGGTCGTGCCACGGTCGAGGAGATCGTCGGGCTTATAGCTCTTCCAATACGTGATCTGCGGATCCGTGCCCGGCATGGGCTGGAGAAAATCCTCGGCGTAGTGATCGCCGCGGGCCTCATAATATTTGCCGTTGTAGAAAACGACGTCGCCGGCAACGTAGTCCGTCCCGATCTCATAGTCCGGCAGGTCCTGATCCCGGAAGATGTCCCGGAAAGAGAGGTCAATGGTCTCTGCCACATCCGACGTCGCCAGCGCCGGCTGCAGCGGGACATCCATCGCGAAATACAGGACTTCCTGCCTTGGCTGGCTGTATTCGTAGTTCAGCATGATCCGCGAATAATTGAACGCATACTGCGCGAAAACCGCGGACGCGGTGTGCGTTGAATACTCGCTGCTGCTTGATTCCGGGCGCACCTGCACGGATCCACCACCGGTCTTCGAAACGGACACCGGTGCAGAGAGAATGTCGAATGCGGCTTCGTAGTCAGTGCCGGCGATGAGGACCGGTCGTGAGTTCGTCCGCTGAACTTTGTAGACCGGGGCGGCGTCGGCGAGGCTCCAGCCGGGAGCGGCATCGAAGCCGAGAGAGGCTGGCAGGCGATCGCCGAGCGTGGCGTCCAGGGTCTCGATCCGGCCGGCGGCGGCGATCGAAAGATTAGCCGCGATATTGCACTGACCGCGATCCTCCTGGACCCAGTCTGCGGTGACACGGAATCTGATCGTCTTCGGCGGGTAGCCCCAGGTTCCCAACGACGAGACCGGACGCGCCCCTTCGTCGGCGAACGCGAGATCCTGGAGCGGGTGGAGAACCTCGCCCTGAAGCTCGTCGGATACAGAAACCTCGTGAGTGACGGGATCGACGTAGAATGCCACCGACCTGCCGAGGAGATACGTCTCCGCATCGTCTTCGTCGAAATCCGAGAATCTGTTGTCCGTGTCCGGCTTCTGCGCCAGGTGCTCCCGGGCATATGCCAGCTTCCGATCCTCGATATCGCGAGGCGCGCAGATCACCCGAATTCGCTGCGTGAGATCATAGACTCCCGCGAAATCGGGCGCGATGTAGCCCCTCGCGATCAATTCGGCATCGGCAGGATCGCCGGTCCGCGACCACGACAGCAGCACATTCCTATTCGCCAGGGACGCGAGGATCCGCAGCCCAGACTGCCGCATCTCGATCTCGACTTCCGAGATCTGGGCCTCTGTCATCCGCATCGTGAAGAGGAAGCCGTCCGATGCTGGATCGCAATGGATCAGCGGGTCGAAGACTGCATCGAGATCGGCAACAAGAGCGAGATAGGCTTTCATGGCGCCAACTCCTCACGCAGAACCATTTCCCAGGACTGCGACCTACCGGTTGCCGATCCGGACATGCGGATATCGCCGACGATGCAATGCAGGATGGGACGATAGAGGATCGTCGTGTAGGCAGAACGCGGAACGAAGATGTTCGCTTGGCGTCCTTCGATGCCGACGTCGCCCTGCAGGTGCTCGTTGTCGGCATCACGAGCGGCCACGCTGCCGGGAACCGGGTCGCGCTTCAGTGTCGTCGTCATCGTCATCGGTGGGACCGTCGCCGACCACCACGTCGACGCATAGAGAGTGACCTGGCTGCCGCGCTCGAGATTGTCGAACGACGGCGTCCAGACCGCATCGCCATCGTTGCTCAGGACGACTTCGAACTTCCGCCCAAACGAAGGCTGCAAGGCAATCGTGCGCCCGTTCCACGTCTCCCGAAACTGGACCTCGCCAACCGGCGTCAGCTCTTCCTGAATCCCGATAATCGAGCGACGGGGGATGCGGACATCCGGAAAGATCAGGGAAATCTCAGCCATTCGTCAGTTCCCCAGCGAGAGAGAGCGCGACCGCCGGAGAGCGGCAGCCTGGGATTCGGTCTGGAAAGCCTGGATGGTCGTGTCTCCCGCCTTGATTTCGATTTTCTGTGTCGGAAGCTGACCCAGCATTTTCGCCCGGATGGTCGCGGGATCGTCTTCCGCCGTGTAGACGACCTGCCGGTTTACGGCACCGTAGACAGAGCCGTAGGACGTCGGATTCACGGACTTCAGGGCGGCGCGCCGGGCATCGTTTTCCGCGACCGACAGGCCGTTTTTGGCCCCGTATTTTTCGTAGTCCCGGTCCATTTGAAGCCGAGCGAGATCCATTCGCTTCTCACGCAGGGCGTCGAAGCGGTCGGATAGGGTCGATACCGCAGCGGTGACCAGACCGACGGCAGCCAGGAGGACACCGAATGGGCCGGCGGCCAGGGCGAGAATGCGGGTCCCGATCGTCGAGATCGCAGCGAGCATCCCACCGCCGGCCGCAGCTCCGGCAGTCGCGCCACCGGCAGCGCCGGCCGCAGCACCGCCGGCCGAGACGCCGAAGAGCGTTCCCATCGCCACAACGGCAGTCCGGATCGCGCCGACCAGCTTGCCGGCGATCAGTCCGGCGAGGATGACGGTCGCCGTATTCCACCCGCCGATCTTCTCCAGGACCGTGTCGATTGCACTGATGATGGGCTGGATCGCACGATGGACGTTCTTGATCGCTGTCCACAGCTGTCCGAAGATCTCTCGGACATCCTGGAGCCACTTGAATCCCTCCGGCGCATCTTTCTGCAGCACGAAGATGTCGTTGAACGCCTTCGACAGACGCTCCACGTAATCGAGGACAGACGACAGGATGTAGAGGAGCTTGCCGAGCATCGTTGAGATGCCCGCCAGACCGGAGCCGTTGCCGGCCGAGGCCATTTCCGCCCAGGCGAGTTTCCAGTATCCGACCAGGCCGTCGATGAACTCGCGGACCTCGGCGAAGAAGCTGGCGACGATTTCCCGAAGCTTGTCGGAGACGACGATCGCCGTCAGGACGATGCTCGCGCCGAAGAGCACCAAGCGCTTGGCCAGGTCGGTCTCCAGCACGCCGAACTGGCCGGAGAGGATCTTCCGGATGTCGCCGAAGAATGCTCCGACCCAAGCGATCGCGTTGGTGAAAGCTGTCCGCAGATTGTCGATCGAGAACAGAGACGACAGGTCGATGCCCTTGTCGCGGAGATAGTCGTCGATCGCGAGACCGAACGCAGCGACGACACTGAGGAGCGCCTTGAAGACAGTCCAGAGTCCCTTGCCCGCGTCGGCCAGGGCGAGGAGTGCTTTCTCTCCACGACCGTCCGCCGCCCAGCGATCGACGGCGCGCAGGGCACCGGTGATGGACTTCAGGACATTGGCATACGTCGCCTCCGCGTTCCTGCCGCCGGAGAACGTGCGATAGATCAGGGCGCCCAGCTTGCCGAATGTCGCGAACAATTTCGCTGCGACGGCGAACGTCCGCTGGATCGCGGTGTTGACCCTTTGCCAGCCATTGTTCCCGTCCATGAACCGGACGAATTTCATCAGTCCCTGCATCGCCGACGAGAGCGGGCGGACGAAATAATCGCGGATGACCGTGGCCGACGACCGCACCAGCCTGCCTTCGGCGAACCGAGCGAGGGTCGTCATCATCGGCTCGAGGGCGACCAAGAGCTGCCTTTTGAACACACCCCACGCGTTGCCGAGCGACAGGATTGCCGCCTGGTATCGCTTGATCTGCGCGATGTCTTGATCCGACACTAGGCCGCGACCGAGAGCGCCGGAGATCCTGCCACCGGACGCCGCAACTTGATCCGCGATTTCCGCGACCTTCAGGGCGTCATCTTCGCCGAAGACCTGCGTCAGGATCTGGCCTCTCTCCTCGCGAGAGAGCTTGTTCACCCGGTTGAGGAAGTCGAGAAAGACGTCGTTCGTCTTCCGGAATGACTTCTGCGACGACTCCGCGCCTTTTTCGATCGACGGCCACAGCGATTTGATCGAGGGGATGAGGCCCGAGATGCCGCGATTGACCGCTTTGTTCGCACCGGTGACGGAGACGCCCAGGCGATCGAACGTGGCTGCTGTGTCATTGCCGCCCTGGCCGGCCTCACGGATCGCAGCCGTGAATCCCGAGAACACCTGACCGAGATCGGTGCCTTGCAGGCCGACGGACGCGCCGAAGCGCTCCCAGAGTTCGACCTCTTGCGGCGTCATGCCCGTCAGGGAGCTGACGTTCCGGGTCTGGCGGTACCGCTCGATCGTGTCCGTGCCGGCTTTGACGGCGAATGCGGCGGCACCCCCGACTTTCACGGCAGCCGCAGCAGTCAGGCCGGCCGTCAATTTAGCCGACAGGGCGGTCGCCTTGGTCAGGCCTCGAGCCGTGAGATTGAGACCAGAGATCAGGCGGCGGGTCGCGGAGTAGCCGACGTTGCCCATGTTCCGCAGGCCGTTGCCGGCCTTGACCGCCGCACCGACGACGAATCCGAGAGCCGTCCCGACGGCCAGCGCCCGCAGCTCAAGGCGACGGGCCTCGGCAGCGGCGGCCTTCTCTTCTTTCGCAAGCCGCTTCGCCTCGTCGCCGGCGTCCGCGAGTTCGCGTTCGGCCTTCTTGGCGTGCTTGGCGACTTCGGCCAACTGTTCGGCGTCGAACACAGTGCCGGTCGAGGCATCCACGTATTCTGCGAGAGACCGGCCTTCTGCGGCTGCCTCCTTGATCGCCAAGGCGGCGCGCCCGACAGCAGCCTCGTCGAAGGCCTGAATGTTCAGCTTGCCGGCACGACGCTCGAGAGCCCGCAGCTGATCGCGGACGAGGCGGACGGATTTCTCCTCGTCGACGTAGACATCGAGTTCGACGCCCTTGCCGAGAGCCTGCTTGTATGCGGCGACGGCCCGCTGAGCGACGGCGGGATCGATGCCGGACACGTCGACGGACTGCGCGGCCTTCCGGGCCCCGACATTGCGGTCACTGGCGTCGAGACCAGCAATGGCGGCGGCGGCGGATTTCTCCGCATCCACGAGAGTCTGCGCCCGGGCCTTGGCTTCGGACTTAATGCGGTCCTTGGCGGCGCGGTTCTCGCCGACGAGGGCGTCCGCGAAACCCGTCTCGATGGAAGCGGTCTCCCGGCCCGCGATCTTGGCTTCCGCAGCCATCTTGGCGGCCAGGTCCTTGCCGAAGCCGCTGATGTTCGGATCGATCTTGACGTCGCCGATATCCTGGACGGCACGTTCCGCGAGCTTCGCGGACTGCGCGACCTCTCTCAAGGAATCGGACGCGATCTCCGCGCCGGCGGCGACACTGGCAGCGGACTTCCCATCGAGCTTGTCGACGGCCTTGCCGACGTCGCCGGCACCCCTGGCCATCGACGACATCGCACGGCGGGCGCCGGCGAGCCCGTCGACACGGATCGCCGTTACGATCTGACCGATTCTTTTGGTGACGCTCATCGACCGATATCCCGGATGAAATCCTTGAAGTGCTTGGTGTCGGCCTGGGCAACGCGACCGGAGACGGCCATGTCGCCCATGGCATCACGGCGCGCCTCGTCGATGACGGCCTCGGCGAACCGGAGCCGGGTCCACGACATCGAGAAGGCGTCCGGATATCCCGACACCCGCAGGCGTTCGGCCGTCTTGATCACGTCGAGGGCGATATCCTCGGGATCGTCGTCGACGCCGATCGGGCTGCTCGACGCCGACCGGCGGACCTTGAAGAGCTTGTGAACCGGCATCGGCATCGTGACGACGAAGGCATCCAGCGCCAAGCCGACGAAGGTATCGCCCCTGGTCGCCAGGAGACGGGCCCGCGTCCGCTCGTCGAGGTGCATCGCGCTGTGTTCGAGGAGCCTGGCGAAAAGGGAACGAAGCTGATCCGGATCGTCGATCGCGGCCAGGAACTCCTCGTCGTCTACCAGCGCGACCGGGTTCTCGAAGAAGGCAGACATGCCCTCGTCGGCCAGGATCAGCTCCGCCATCAGGACCGCCGGCGCCGGACGCAGAGAGACGCCGCGCATCACCCGGGATGCGACGGCGTAGTCTGGCTGGAGCGCAGCAATGATCGCGGCCCTGTCGGTCACGGGAAGTCCTGACGGGAGGAGGAGAGGGCGGGCCGGAGCCCGCCCGGCAGTGTTAGGCGGCGCGAGGCAGGTCGATCGCACGACCCAGTTCGTAGCCAGCGCCGCGGGTCGGATCGGCGAAGACCCGTCCGGTGAAGTTCACCTCTGCGAACTCCTCGCCGTCGCCGCCGAGGACGATCTCGCCGTCCGGGCGCAGCTGGACGTCCCAGAACTCGATCGCCGACTGCGGACCCCACTTGTTCTTCTGACGGAACAGGATGCGAGCGCGGATCGTCGTGTTCGACATGAACCCGTAGGCCTTGCGGCCCTCGATCTCCGGCGCGGTGAACTCGACGGTCACCTCGGCGCGGTCGTTCTCGTCCGCCAGGACCGTGTCCGGGTGCTTCAAAACACCGACCATTCCAGTCGCACTGTCGATTTCGTAGTGCGTCCCAAACACGTATTCCTCGGCGTTCGGACCGAGCACCGTGGTGACGGTGACATCCATCGCCCCGAGCGAGAACAGCTTGTTCGGCGCCATCATCTTCGTGATCGTGCCGGCGGCGACAGCTGCCTGAGTGAACGTCTTCTGCTCGGAAAGCATCGAGATCCGGCGCAGGACGTCGGTCGCCATCCTGGCAGAGAACCCGATCGTGATGTCGGCGGTCGTGATATCGACCAGCGCCAACGTCTTCTCAGGATACTCGTTGCTGTTGACGTCGTTCTCTTCGATGTTCGGCGTCACCGTAAACGACGAATAGTCCCCGCCCTTGTCGAATCCGTCATCTTCCTCGCCAATGATCTCCAGGGCGAACTGGCCCTTCGGCTTCATGCGGAGGTCGTTGGTGAGCGGCCGGAACGTCGCGGCCTTGTTGTACACTTCAGGCATCGTAGTAACCCCTCGTTAGCCGGCGACGAACTCGCCAGCGTTTCCATGTTGCGTGTAGTATTCGGCGGCAAATCCAATGACCGTCGCCGAAATTCCCCCGTCATCGTCGTCGCTCTGTGCGACATGCGAGATCGTCGTTACGTTGACGCTCTCGACAAATGCTTCTTCTTCGACTGCTAGGACCGCATCCTCGACGGCGGCGAGCAGATCGGACAGCGCGTCCAGCGAGTCCTCGCCATCGTATTCTCGGACACCGAGAGCCACGGAGAACTCCTGCTCCCTGCGCGACAGTCGGTAGCCGGCGTGCTGCGAGATCGGGAAAACCCTTGTCGCACCGGAGAAAACGGTCGCCGTCGGGTACGATTTCTCGTCCCACTCGGCGAGCGTCCCGCCATCGTCCAGGTAGCCGGAGCCCTCGGCGAATACCCGTCCCTCGAACCCGGGGATGGCTGTCCGGAGCCTGGTGCAGATCGCCTCGACGAGCTGGTCGCGGACGTGCCTCATCGTGTGGCCACCCGCTTCAGATCAATCAGGAAGTTCGCGCCGCGGCGGTAGATGTTGTCGATCTTGAAGACCTCGTCATCGACGACGACCCGGGCGTTCTTCGCCGGTTCGGATGGGAGGGCGGCGATCGGTGTCCTGAGGACCGTAGCGCCGATCTTGCCTTCGCCGGCGATGATGTCGCGCTCCTCGTCGAGGGTGGTCCAGGTGCCGCGTGTCAGCACGTTGCCGCCCGGGAGGGAGACGATGATATCGACGCCAAGGATGGACGAGGACACAGTGCGGGCGAGGAGATCGCGGATCATGTGGCCGGGACCTCCTCGATCGCCGGGACAGCCCGTACCTCGACCGGAGCGACCGCAAGTTCCGCTATCTCGATATCCGGTCCGACATAGACGTCGTTTGCGACCTGCAGAATTCCGAATTCCTCGGGCGGGTAGAAAACCTCGACTTCAGACTGCTGCCGATCTTCGTGTGTTGCGTAGACGTGGCCGGGTCGATTGCGGTGGACGTAGATCAGGGTCATCGTCACATCCTCAGGTTCGAAGACTGGGCGTTTCCGCTGGTGCCGATGGGTGGGGATGCTGCGCCGAAGTAGAACTGGGCCGGGAGTCCGATGATGTTCGTCGACGCGACGTTGGAGAGCAGGTCGTTACCCCCGGCGTTGCCGAATGCGGCGCCGAACCGGTGGACGGTTTCGCCTCTGTTGAAACCGTTGATGCCTTTGCCGCCGCAGCCGACGATGACGGTCGGGTAGTCTCGGTAGGACTCTGTCGAGCCGACGATGGTGCCGTCGTCGTAGCAAATAAGCCCATCGCTGGCGCAGCCGTTGGCCAGCACGCCGGAGTGACGGATCTTGCCGCCGACGGATGCGAGCATCGCACGCGCCGTAAGGGCGCCAAATGCGTATGAGCCGGTCAGACTGCTACCGGGATCGTTGCAGATTACGCCGTAGCGATAGCCGACGGCGCCGACAGCGTATTCGAGGACGCCACCCACCTGCGGCCATGCGACGACAGAACTCCATCGTCCGCCCCGCTCGAGCGCGACGAAATCGCAGTCGCCGGCGCCACTCACGCAACGGAACGATACGCGGTCGAGCCAGGGGCCGACGCCGCCGATGGCCTCGAGGAGGCGGCCAGCGACGTTGGTCCGGATCTGCGACCGGTGACGGATCAGCGAGACCGGGATGTTGCCTGCGGCCTTCGCCGCGACCGACGTGTTCTTTACCGTGATCGTCGTCGCCGTCTTGCCAGTGACCTCGAATGCCCCGGCATGCTGGGCCACGTCGCTCGTCGTGGGAGCGCTGACGAACGCCGCGATGACGACGTCGCCGATGTTGCAAGCGGCGGCGAATGCGGCGCTGACGGTGTACGTCACCGACTGTCCGGCGACTGATGCCGTGATCAGGCCACCCGCTTCATTGTAGAGATCGCGTCCGGCGCCGGACAGCTTGATGTAGCCCAAGTTCTCGTTCGTACCGACGGCGAGTGCGGAGTCGAGACTGTGCGTGCCGGCTGCCAGGCTGACGGTGACCACGCCGTTGCCTGGAGGCGCCCGACGTGTCCGCACTGCGGCCAGCGCTTCGGCGATCGTCGGATAGTCACCGGGCACTTGGACGATCTCGCCGCCTTGCCAGAACTTGGGAATCTTCCAAGTCCGGCTCTCGATCTCAGACCAACCAAAAAATTCTGACGCGCCATTCGGCATGATCGCGATGTTGGACCCGGCGCCCAGCGTAACTACTACGCCGTCGGCGAAACCATCAGTACCGCTGTATCCCGGGAACGCGATCTGTAACGCCCCCGAGAATTCGTTGAACGTCATTTCGGGATCGACCGGAACCGTAACTGGAACGCCGCCGACGGTCATCTCAAGAGATGCCGACCTCGCCAGGCCAGCGCTCCAAAACGTCTTCGTAATGTCGCCGCCCGGGAAAGGGAGCTTCCTCGAGACTCGGTTCGTCGCTGTCTCGCCATCGCGGAGCGGGAGCGCCGTGTAGCTTGTCTCAGCAACTTCCGCTTCGATCTTCGCGACCATCTGTGCCGTGGCGAGTGCGCGATCGTCGAGGCTGCTGACCCTCTTGTCAGTGAGCGGGATGCCGAGAACTTCCTGCACGGGGCCAGCCGCGATGAAGAATCCGTGCGTCGCGTCGGGAGTCAGACGGCAGACATACGTTGTGTCGTACGCAAGCTCGATCGTCGCAGTGACGCCCTCGAGGCCTTGATCGAGCTGGTCGATGAGTTGCTCGACCGGATCAAAAGATCCGGCGACGGCTTGCGTCGCGTTAGGACCGCCGATTTTCAGGACGGCGGAGTTCTCCAAGCCAATGTCGGCGAACGTCATCGCCGGGCCGGCCGGGAGATCGATCAGCCATTCGAGAACCGGATTCGGGCCGCCCTGATAGATCAGAGCGCTGCGCTCGCCGGCGAAATCAGCAGCCGCGGCAAGGAGAGCAGTCTTAGCAGCAATGGCGGGATCGGGCGCGCCAGGAGAGGAGCTGCCGCCGGCGCCGGGCAGGGGACGATAGAACATCAACGCGCCCCCGCCTTGATGACCTGGACGACTGCCTGGGCAGCGGCTTCGGTCGCGTCGGTCGGATCGATGGCCAGCCAGTAGCGGTCGTATGCCGTGCCATCGCGGTCGGTGCAGAACTCGAAATAGCCGGCGTCGAGAACGAACCCACCGTCAGCCTCGAGGGCAGCGATGCCCTCGCGATCGACAGCGGCATCGGAGACGAGGAGGAGGACGCGCTTCGTCTCGGCCGGCACCCGGAGAACCACCAGGTCGCGGCCGGCCGGGTCGATCTCCGTCCACGCAGCGCCCACGGTCACCCGGTCGAGGATCGCACCGTCGAGCGGCAGCGCACCCTGGTAGGGGTGGCCGGAATATCCAAGCGGCTGACGGAGTTTCGACGACACTGGCTACGACCTCGAAATGGGAGAAGGGGAGAGCTGGACGGGACAGGGACAGGAACGCGCCCCGCCCAGCGACATCCCGGCGCCGAACCCCTCCGCGCCGGGAATTACGTCGACGCCGATCAGGCGTCGGTGACGGTGACTTCGAGGATCGCCTCGGGGCGCGTGAAGTAGCTGAGCGCGTACATCGTGCCGCGGATCATCATGCCCTCGCCGTAGTCCAGGACCTTCTTGTCGAGGTAGAACGGCAGGATCTGACCGAGGTACTGCTCCGAAGACGACGGACCCCAGACGGTCTTGGCCGAGCCCGGGAAGATCGGGATCAGGTACGACTTCGCCGGGTTGAAGAAGTCGGCGCGACCGTAGCTCTCGACGTCGATGTTGCCGGAGATCGTCTTGCCGGTGCGGTTGTCGCCACGGTTCAGAAGGAAATTGGTCGGGTTAGAGACCATCTCCTTATAGACCTTGTTCTTGCGAACCATCTGGTTGACCGTCCGGCCCTGGAGCCAGAGATAGCTCGACGGCGTGATCGAACCGAGCTTGTCCTCGATCATCTCGCGGGCGTCGGTGAGCTGGTCATCGAGGTCCTTGGCAGAGTTGCCAAGCTTGATCTCGACGGTCGGCTGGGTCACCCCGAGAAGCTGCAGGGTGTTGACGAGCACCTTGCCGTTCTTGTCCGTGATGATGCCGCTCAGAGCCTTCGAGCGCTGATGCTCAAGGGTCACGCCGAACTGGCTGCGGAGCTTCGCGGTCTTGCGGTCGCGCTCGGACTGGACGGTGCGCAGGCCGGCGGTACCCGGCAGGCGGGCGCCCAGGATTTCGTGATTGTAGATCGACGCCTGGCGCGCATAGCCCGGAATCGGGAACTTCTGCGTCTCCGCCTTGTCGTCGTCCATAATGTCGCCGGGCGCGCCACGGGGCGCCGACGGCACGATGTCGATCTCGCCGCCGTCGATGATGTCCAGCGCGAAATCGGGGGTGCCGCACTCGACGGCCTCCCAGTTGATCGCGGTGTCCAGAGTCGACGGGACATACTGCGCCCGGTTGATGGAATTCACCATCTCGATCATCGTGAACGCGGTGCCGTTCCAGATATCCTCGAACATGTACTCTACCCCTCATGAGGACATCCGAACCCCCTCGGACGCCTGAAATTTCGTGTGTCGGTTAGCGGATGAGGATGCCGACCGCGGCCATGTCGGCGCGGAGCGAAACCTCGGCAGCGGCGGTCGCGGCGGCATCCACCACATCGGCCTCGTCGAGAACGTCCGGGAAGAAGATGCGCTTGGCCTTCACGATCGCCGGACCGCGAACCAGGGCGGCGACCTCGGTGGTCTCGCCGGCGTAGACGGGCTCGATGTTGATGCCGATGAAGTTGCCGGTCTCGTCGGCACAGACGGTGCCGGGAATGACGTCGCCGCCGGCCGGTGCAGTGATCTCCACGGCCTCGCGGCAGTAGGAGACGTCCACCTCGTAGTGGAAGGCTTCGGTCGGGCGGAACGGTTCGCGAAGGCGCTGGTAAGCCATGTTCTTGGATCCTTACTTGGTGCCGCCGCCGAAGGCGGAGCGGAAGGCCGTGCCGAAGTCCGGCAGCTGCTCGGCATGGCGAGAACCACCCATCGAGGAGCCGCCGTCGATGTCCGGCGTGTTGCTGTGCTTGCGAGCGCCCGACGCGACCATCGAACGCAGCTCGGCGACCGTGGCGCCTGCCTTGTCCATGGCGTCGAAGCCGGCCTCGCAGCCATAGGAGACGGCGGCGGAGCGGAGACCGGCGATGGCCGCGGTGTCCTCGGCGGAGCGCTCGCTGGTCGTCGGCGCGGTCGGGGTCGTGGTGACCTCGGTGCTCTCCTTGGAGCGCTTCTCGGTCTCGGCAGCGGCGGCCTCACGGGCCTTGCGATCCTCGTCGAGAACGGCGCGGGCGGCCGCAGTGGCCAGGGCAGTGACCTGCTCTTCGGTCATGTCGGAATCCTCGTTGTTTGTCTGGGAGCGCCGCCAGTCGACGACGAGATCGTGCGCGGAACGCGTCTTCGCGTTGCCGTCGGCGGGGACGGGCACAAGGCTCGCTTCGTAGATCACCCAGCGCTTGGCACGCATCGTGCGACGGCTGGTGGCCGGGTCGGTGACGAGTTCGAAGTCGCACTCGGAGTAGCCGGCGGAAATGTTGTTCAGAACGCCTTCGCGGACACCGACGACGATGTCCTTGCAGGACTCCATCCCGGAGAGGCGGCCCTTGGCGACGATCTGGCCGTTCTCCCGGCGCATCTCGGTGCAGGTGCCAACGACGGACGCCACGGACCAGATGTTGTGGCTGTCGAGGATCGGGACGTTGCGGCCCGACTCCGACATCAACACAGCGGTCTCGATCGGCAGGACCTCTTCGGCCTGGAACCGCTCATAGGTGTCGAGGTCGCGATACCAGCGCATCACGGGTGTCGGGGTCGCCAGGACGAACTCGAAGGAACGGTCTTCCTCGGACCAGGACGAGATCTGCGTCGTCGCCGCCCGGACGCCGCGAGACACCTCCGGAGCAAACCGATGCTCCGGGTTGACGTCTTCGAGCTTGATGACCGCGTCTGACAAAATTCTTGAACCCCGGAACGCCTTAATTTCCGGGATTTTCTCGCATCAGGTGGCCCCTTTTCACGGGGTGTCCTCGAAAATAATTTCAGTCGAGGACGGACGCGTCTTTTGCGGCCTGGTCGACCGTCTTGCGCTCCGAGGATTCCTCAGCCGCAGCCTCGGCGGCGATCGACGCGGTCGTGTCGGAGGCGTCGGCCTTCCACAGCGGTTCCGTCCACTGCAAGCCATTCTCGCGAGCCCTCGCGAGATCCTTGGCCTGTTGCCGGGCGACCTCTTCCGGACGCATGCCGAAATAGGCCCGGGTGACGTAGCTGTGCGGGACGACGCCACGGTCGGCGGCATTCAACATGACGTTCAGTTCCTGCGTCAACGCCGCAGACTGCACGACAGGCCAGTTCCAGGAGACTTCGTACGGTTCCCAGGGTTTCGTCCCGGCCGGCGGGGTCCAGAGACCGGTCGCCTGACAGGTGTCGACGAAGGCCCGCCAGGCGGGATTGATCGCCTGATGCTCCAGGCCATCGCGTTCGATCTCGGCGCGACGCTTCACTGCGGCACCGGCCAGACGCATGGCGCGCTCGGGCGCGTCGTTGTAATCGCCGGTGACTTCCCACACGGGCGCGCCGACGCCGGCGCAGATCGCCAGGATCTGGAAGCGGAGGGCCTTCTCGAACAGCGCCGGCTCGTCCTTCGGTTGGGTTGTCTCGACCTCGAACCCCGGCGGCAGTTCGAATGCCAGGCCGCTGCCCAGGGTGACAGACCGGATCATCTCGTCGACCCGGGCTGCATCGGGGAGCGCATCGGCATTGTCGCCGGCGGCGGCATCGACGGTTCGCTTGAAGAACACATTGAAGATCGACGCGATCTGTTTCCGCCGGCGTTCGGCATCCTCCATCGTCGCGATCGCTAGGGCCCGGAGCAGAGCGACAGCGAGGAGGACTTCGCCGCGGACGCCGCCGGTCATCGGATCGAATACGTGGAAGATCTCGTCCGCCGGGATCTGCATCGGCCTGGTGTTGATGCCGATGCTGTCTGGATCGAGAGGGTTGGACGGCCACATCGCATAGGCGACCGGGCGATCGAGCTGGGTCAGGACGCCGGCGCGGAATCGGTAATCGCCGAAACCGACCGGATCGTGGTCGACGGGAACGTATTCCGACGTCAGTGCCTGGAACTGCAAGGGGACCGTCAGGCGGGAGGCGGCCGGCCGACCGATGCGGAGACGCCGGCGGATGAACGCTTCGCCGTCGACGATGCGGTTTCGATAGACGTCCTCGCGCAGCCACGATCCGAAGCTCCGGACGCCGCGGTTGTCGAAATCTCGGGAAGCCTGCCGCCAGAGAACTTCGAGATCCCGGAATTTGGAGACCGGCTCCGGCCCGACGCCGACATGGATGTCGCACAGGGTGCGGACTAGGCTCCGGACCCAGGCGTCGTTGCGATACAGATGCCTGGCGAGCTTCTGCATGTCGCGCAGATAACTGGCCGACTGGATGGGGCCCAACGTCGGAGCCTTCGGAGCCGCCGGATGGCCGACGACATCGTAAGGGCGAGGGACGGACATCGACCCACGGAAGGCGGAGCGGCCGGCCGGGATGCGGACTCGGGGCTTCTCGGCAATGATTTCCGACATCAGTAGTGCCGATCCTTATCCACTGTGATCTGGTAGACCTTCATGCCCGGCGACGGCCGGCGGACGATCTTCTCGCCCGTCTTGGCTTCGTAAGCCCAGAAGAGGTCATCGAGGGTCTTCAGGGCCTGGTTACGCGACAGCAGCGTGGCGGAGCCTTCGGTCGGTGAGGCGATCTGGCTCGCGCCCGTCGTGAGCTGCTCTTCCATTCGCATGATCGCGGATTTGACCTGCTCCGGACTCCAGAAATGAAACACGTCACCAGATCCCTTCGGCGCGGGCCACCGGTCCATGCGACCGCGGCCTTTCCTTCGCGCCGGCCACAGCGGCACCCGCGTCCCTCGTCTTCCCCGGATCGAGGACTTTGAGACGGAAACGCGGACGCTCGCCGGTCGCCGGCGCAGTCGTATCCGCAGGAGTCTGCGGGAGGTCCTGGCCCCTTTTCACGGGGTGTCCTGCAATTTTTTCGGGGGCCGGCCGAATCTTGGGTCCGGCGGCCTCCGCCTGGCGGGAGAGAGCCTGCTGGACGGCAAGTTCGTCCATGCGATCCAGGACGTTCTTTACCCTGGCGTTCTCCCGTTTCTCCCAGGCCGCGGCGATCGTCGCGTAAACCACGCAGTCCCAGACCTCGCCGGTCTCGGCCTTTTTGTTGAGATTCTTCCACATCCAGTTGTTGGGCAGCGTCTCGACAGGGGTCTCGGCGAGGAAGCTTCGATAGAACGATTCCGGGAACTTCTTCGCGAATACCCACGACTCCGGTGCAGGCGTCGGGATCTTGATCTGCCGACCGATCGTGTCCTTGGCGACCTGGGTTCCGAGCCAGAAATACGGCTTCTTCCGCTGCTTCGAATAACTCTCCTTGATCGGCAGCATCTCGCGACGACCGGTTACCTCCTTCGAACCACGGACGGCCCGGATCCCGGCCCGGCGTGCGTCCGGCGAATTGCAGAATTCGAGGACTTCCTTGTTGAGGTAGGCCGCGTCCATGAACGTCCGCCTGATCGGGAGATCGCGGCCGTCCTGGGTCTTGTAGGTCCTGGTGATAGCGTCGAGGATCTTGGCTTCGCAGCGGGTCGACATGGGAGGGATGTGAATGTCTCGGACCTCGCCATGCTCGTCGACCATCTCCTCGCGGGCGATGACGACGTGGTCGATTGCGGCGACACGCTTGTTCGCGCCCATGCCCAGGACGACGATCTCGACGCGCCCATCCCGCTGCATCGTTTCCGTGGCGTTGCCTTCCTGGACGTCGATTCCCGCGAACAGGTATTCCACCCATTCCGGTGCCTCGGCGTCCCCCCAGTCCTCGGCGTTCTTCTCAAGATCGGAGATCTCGACGACGCGCTGGATCGGGGGCTCAAATGTGTCGGCAAGCCACAGATTCACGAACGGCTGCAGAGCCTCGGGATCGGTCTCCGTCCCTTTGTGCTCCCAGGCGACGTGTCGCCAAGTGACGCCGGGATCGGTCGAATACGCTTGCCAAATGTGGAGGCTGGCATGACCGGGCTCGCCGACATTGGTCTTCACGAACGACCCGGCCTCCATCATCGAGATCTTCTCGCGTTCCTCGATGTGGCCGCCGCACCCGCCGCATTCGTACCAGGCGTCGTTGACGTAGCCGGCCTCGTCGACGGTGTATCGCAGGCCCGCGCCCATCGGCGTCTGGCGATCCGGAGCACGACGGACGTCGGGATGGAACGCGAGGACCTCGTCGCAGCGAGGGCAGGGCATCCGGTATTCGCGGCGATCGCCCTTCTCATATTCCTCGGAGACAGTGCACATGCCGCGCCTGGTCGGCGTGCCAGCGACATAGATCACCGGGGTGGCGAACTGCTGCGCTCTCGGTTCGACGAGCTTGAGTTTCGAGCCTTCCGAGTTCTTCGACTTGTCCCGCCAGTCGGGCGCGCCGGCCTCATCGCAGGCGATGAAGTATCCTTTGATCTGGCGGAAGCTGCCGTTCTTGCCGACCGACCGGAGCTGGATGCTCGCCCCGTTCCGCAGGATGATGTCCGACCAGGCGTCCTGGACGCCGTGCTTGCCGTCCGGGCGCTTCATCGCCGCGATCGACGTCGACTCCATCATCACCTGGAACAGCATCTTGTCGTGAAATCCCTGCGCGTCGTCGTCCGTCCTCTCGTAAAAAATGACGTCATAGCCTTCGTGGCAGGCGTAGTAGAGCAGCCCGGCCGCGTTGATCAGCGAGGATCCGAAACGCGGCGGCTTCTTGAACGAGACCTTCCGGACGCCGGGTTCCTGCCACATCCGAACGATGGCCGCCTGGATCGGGGAGAACTCGAGGGGACCGCCGCGGCCGCCAGCGACGGATGACGGCAGGACGAGGTTCGCCCGTGTCCAGTCGACGATATCGGTCGGAAGATTCGGGACCAGGGCGTCGGCCGCCTCGAACATGTCGCCGCGGAACTCGTCGAGGCCCGGGGTCGTCAGGTCGAACAGTTTGCCGATGAAGTCCTCGTCCTCCGAGATCGAGGCCCGGGTCGCTCGTCTCACCGGCCGATCTCCCGGCGGAGGCGGTCCTCGAATTCCTCGCTGTCGAAGAAGTCGCGCATGGCCTTGGCGCCCTCGACGAGGCTGTCGGCGCAGCGCCGCTTCGTCTTGTCGAGCATGCGCCGGCGTTCGGCGTCGTCGAGGTGCGGGAAATCGCGGATCAGGCCGTCGCCGATGCCGAACACCGACTGGCGGATCAGACCCAACATGCGTTCGACGGCCCAGGCGACCGTGGTCCGCAGGATCAGGATCTCGGCATCCCGCCCGATCTTGAGGCGCATGGCCTTGATCTGCTCCATCTTCAGCATGTCGGCCGGCGTCATCGGGGCGCCGCCCATCTTGTCGGCGTCTGGGGTGGCGAACTTCGATGCCGTTTCCTTGGCGACCTGTTCCTCGCGCCATTTCCAGACCGACCGGATGTCGACGAGAATGGCCTCGCCTTTCGCGGTCGGTGAGGATTCGGTCGGGCAGCCGCGATCGATCCAGGACCGGAGGGTGCCACGGTCGAACCCGGTGACGCGGGAGAACTCGGCGATCGAGACGACGCGTCCCGACTTCTCGGATTTCTCGGCGGCGGCCTTGACGGCATCGGCGGTCGATCGCTTGCCCGATCCGATGGGGCGAAACTTGCGGGTCATGACTGTGCTCCGAAGGGGGCGAATCCCGCAGGTCCGCGAGGCTCAAATTCGGAGGGCTCTCTCCGTAGGAGAGAGGGGTCGCCGGCCGGACGGGAAAAAGCTGCGGGTGCTGCGGGGTCGATTCGAAAATCGCCGTAAGTGTAAACGGGAAATAGGCGCGAACTTCCCCGCATGGTTGTAGAGGTCGTGGGGTCCCCCCGGCCTCTCGGCGCCTCTCCAGCCCCTTTTTTATGGGCGTTCATGGCGTCACCTTGGGTTTGTTCTTCGATCCCTTCTTCCGTCCCTTCTTGGACGGTTGCAACCTACCGGCGGCTATCTCCTGAGCCTTCCACTCCTGCAGTCGCTTCCTCTCACCGCGGGCCTTGGCGTTCTTCCTACTTGCTCTCGCCGTCCTCTCCAGGCGCATGTCCGCAAGGATCTCTTCCAGGCGTTCTCTCAGCCTGTCCTGCAGCCCGCTGGCGGCAACGTCGATGCTCTTGTTCCAAGAGGGGACCAAATAATCCTTCTTCCCGTAATCGCTTTCCTCGACAGCAAAGGCGAGGGGCAGGGGACGGTGCCCCCGGTCCTTTCCTCGACGCCAGAAGCCTAGAGGAGAGAACGCTCCATCTTTCCGACGAGGGCGACCAAAGAACGGCGCGCCGGCCGTCCTGTCGCCCTCAGTGGTCGCCAAGAGCTTGCCGTCCGGTCCCCGTTCTCTCTCGACATCGCCGACCTGCCCCTGCTTGGCCTTGGCAACGAGCTTGGAGAGGGCATTGCGAGGCAGGCCGCCAGCCTTCGTCTTCCTGATGCCAAAGGCCCTCAGGTGCTCGAAAACGGGAATGAAATTGTATGCGTCGGCCACGCCCGCGATGCCGGGCTCTCTCTCGTCGCGCTCGCCCAGCATGAACTGGAGATAGCGGGCCTGCATGGGCCTGACCGCGACGGAAGCCTCGGCCACACCCTTGGTCGCGCCACGCCTGGTATTCGCGATGACAGACGACGACCGCTTGCCCGGCTTGATCTTCGTGAATCGGGAAGGGCCGCCTTCAATATTACGGTCGAAGCGGCCTTCCATTTGCCTCACGGACGCCATTGCAACGTCGTTGACGGCGGTCTGAAGAGCATCGGCGAAAGCGTATTTTCCGAGGCGAAGGAAGCGCTCCTCCATCTCGTCCAGCCCGCTTATGTCGATAAGGGTGTCGTCTCTGACCATGCCGTCCCCGCCTGTGTGGCAGGGATCGGATCATGTGCGGTGGCCCCTTTTCACGGGGTGTCGGCAAGATTTATTCGTACAGGTAGGCGAGGGCATCCTCGCGGAACGCTGCGTACTCATCCCAAGCGGCCTGGCTCGCCGCCTGACGCCTGGCCTCTGCCTCGGCGGCAATGCGATCGGCCTCGGCCTTAGCGGCGGACCTTTCGGCCTTCTTGGCTTCGTGTGCTTCCGCTGCCCGCTGCTCCTCAACGAGTTCTTCCCACAGCCCTTCGGTTTCGCCGAACTGAGAGTGGAAGCGGTAGAGCGCCTGGTAGTAGGGAGACAGCTCAAAAAGATTGCCGGCGCGAGGACTCGCCCCGGCCGGCAAAGAGGTATGCTGATAGACGCCGCATGCGGCGCGTGCGCCAGATATAGCACGGGCGCACGCGTGAGGCGAGTGTTCCAGTGTAGGGAAAAGCGGCAGCTGTCGATCGTCAGTCATGCCGCGTCCTCCCAGTCGGCATCGTCATCGTCGGGATCGGACATGTACTCGTCAGGCTGTGAGACGAGCGCCGGTATGCCGTATTCGTCGGCGAGAGGCGGCGGCGGGAGATCGTCGTCCACGATGGGATCACGCACGTCCTCGTCGATCGCCGGGGCATCCTCGACATCCGCGACTGGGGCGGGATGGGCTTCCGTCACCGACCCCTGAGGCGTCTCGACCTTGGCCGCTGGCGGAACCTCGGTCGGGGTCACATCGACGGCAGCAGCCAGACCGGCGGGGAGATCGCCTCCGTCCGTCTTGTCCCGCTGCTTCATCAGCACGTTCATCGCCCAGGCCGGTGGTTCGACCGACCCGTCAAGCCAGGCCTCGATGTCGGTCATGGTGACCACCGTGCGCTTGTCTTCGTCGATGTACGGATTGCCAGAGAGGACGATCGCCGAAGTCGGGACGGTCTCCCAGAGATTCGCGAACATGCCAGCCCGAGCCATCTTGCTGTGCGTCTCTGCATCGATCTCCGCCCGCTCCTCCCTCGTCGGACCGGATCCACGCAGCCTGCGGACCTCGATCTGCCGCTTGCCGATCGGCTTCTTGTTCGCCTCGAGGATCGTCTTCTGTGCCATGGCGCTCGAGACGCGGGACAACTTGTCGTGGTCGCAGTCCCACAGCAGCCCGTACTGCACCATCAAGACGGTCTTCCCGGGCGTCCGTGTCCCCTTCGTGTATACGCGCTGTACCTCTCCGACCGCCAGGTATTCGCGGCGGACCTTCACCTGCCGGAAATTGTAGCCTGCGGTCCTCTCGAAAACTGGCTGCCCGTGCGACCCCCGGCCGGCGACGACGGGGAGGCACTGGCGGACCCGGATCACGTCGCCGACGCGCAGGTCGTCGGTGCCTGCCTCCAGCCACTCGACGCCGGCAGCATCGAGGCCGTCGAGGACGTCCTGGGGGATCGTCGCCATGTCCGCCTCATCGACGAGGACGTGGTTCGGGGTGGGGTCGTAGCGCTTCGGTCGCATGGGGTCTCCTGTCGTGTCGTTCCTGTCCGACGAGACGAATATGCGATCCCTTAAAGCGTTGATCAAGCTGCGCTATTCTGGCAGGTGGTCCGGGCTGAACGGAACCACGACGCGATTGTCATGACCACCTGAGACGCGAAATATGGGGTCTCTGGTGGCAAGGTCGGGCCGTTGGCGAGTGCGGAGCCATCCGGGAAATCCAGGCACCACACGGGGCGTTTCTGACGGCCATGCGGGACGAAATTTATTTTCGCGACACCGGAAGCGGCAGTTCGCAGTTGGCCTCGACCGGCGTGACGAGGATTGGGACGCTCAGACCGCCGCCACGGACCGTGGACTATCCCCAGGCGACGTTCGGTGATAATCCTCCTCCGGTGTCCTTGGGATGGGATTGGCGCGCAGCGCCCACGATGTCTCCCGTCTCCGCCTGCCACCACCATTGCACGGCAGGGCGCTCCCTGGGCTCGCCGGAGGCGAGACCAACTGTCAGAATCAAGAATCATAGATAGGTATTAGTCATCTACTACTCCGTAGTAGATAAATCCCGTACGCGCGTATGTCGCATCGCTTAAGTGATCGGATGGCAGCCTCAAAGCGTTTCGGTCGGTCCGGTCAGCTATAGGTGATCGCATGGTCATTCGATCTCTTAAGTCATCTGCTGCGTCACCCCGTATCCCTGTCTCGGCATACCGCGTATCCGCTCCAAAAATTGTCCATCCAACGCTCCATCCGAAAATGGCGAGCCCCTGTCCCACAAGGGCCTATGGAGCACGATGGAGCGTCCAAATCGGCATCCATCCGTCCCACGCCTGCGGTCCAACCATGGACGGCGAAAGCGCTACTTTAGAGGCTCTCTAAACAACGAATTCGGAGGCTCCATCCGTCCATCGTCGTCGATCGAAATCCCGTTGGACGAAACCCAGTATTTCTGGGGGCTGATGGAGCCTCATGGAGCGTCCAATTGGCCTCCATCGCGCCAACCATTTCTCCACCCCGATGGGGCCATTTCGTTGGACGGATGGACGCTGCAATGGAACGCCGGGAACGATCATCCGCGACCGGTGCTTCCTTCCCGACAAGAGGAGGCAGTCATGTCAGATACACGCCGAAAATGGGATGGCGACAAGCCGGCTGTTCCGCCGACGGATGAGGACAAAGGACGAGACCAGGGTAAGAAGGCCGATAAGGGTCAGGCACCGGATTTCGACGGTATCCCGAAGGATCCCGATCAGATCAAGCACGACGGCCCCTGACAGTTCAGACCCCCTGAATCGAAGAAGCCGCCCCGGTCTCCCTGCGGCGGCTTCTCATTCCCCATCTATGTCATCCCGGTCAGTCCGACGGCGTCCTCGACCGGACCCAGGCGATCGTCGCCGCCTGGTCCGCCGGCCGCCCTTCCAGGCCTTCGTCGCCTGCATCAATTCGACGCCACAGGTCAGCTAGGACCTCGATATCCCGGTCGACCACCGGACGATGGCCCGATGCTTTCTGGCGGACGGTATTGTGGTCTCTCCCCAGTACCTCGCCGACTTCTGCCTGGGTCAGGCCACAAAGCGATATCAACGACCGGAAAAGGGTAAGGGGATCAAGCGTCATCGCCACCCTCGACCGCCGCCGGCACTCGGCTCGCAGTGTCATAGACCGCCTCGCGGGGGCGAGGCACCACCACACCGCTCGCGATCGCCCGCTGGACCGCTTCCCGGGCCGCGGTCAGGCGGGTCGCGACTTCCCCATGACGATCGACCCACGCTTCGAATGCCGCGTCGTCGGGATAGCCAGGCGTCGGGATCTGCAGCCCGTCTTCGAGATAGGTGATCGATGCGCGAAAGACCCGACCGGCGGCGGGGTCATGGACCATAGCTTCGAGGGTCGGGCGGCGACGGTCGTCCTTGCCGGTGACGGTCGTGAGAGTGGCTGCGGACACGAACCGTCCGTCGCCGATGGCCGCCCGTCCCCCGGTGAGATCCAGGTCGCCGCGTGTCGTCGCGAGCACATTACGTGGTGGCATCGGTTTCTCCGTCGTTAATGAAAAAAAGGCCCCCGCCGAGTTTTCGACGAGGGCCTCGGGGCTGGTTCAACGACGCGAGGGGCGGTCGGCCTCATCGCCGGTGCTCTCCTTGCGTCTGACGCTACACTCCAACATTTTGTGACGGCTGTCAAGGGCTATCTCGTGTCACCCCGTTCGTCGGAGTAACGTAGCGGTCTGGGGGGTTGTGGGGTCACACCGTATCCATCCGGGTCGCCTCCAGGTCCCGCCACAACGCTTTCTCACGCAGGGCGGCACGGACACAGAGGCCGGACTGGTGATCGCCGATCCGCCTGCCGACGGCCTGGCGCGCATCGCGGCCCCGCACCCCTTTCCTTTTGAGCCCAGCCACGGCAGCATCGACGGTCTCTGTGATCAGCGATCGGGCATCGAGCGACATGCCAGGCGTCTCGCCCAAGACGTGTAAGAGCCCTTCGAGGAGCATCCTGTCGACCAATCTCGGGTCAGGCCGGCCCGAGTTCTTCTCGCGCCACCGCTCTGTCCGGGCAGCAGCCTCGGCACGTCTCTGGGACGGTGATTTTCTCGTTAGCGGTTTATTCACGGTTTCATGCTCCGATGTCAGGCAGAACGAATTTGGCGATGGAGGCCGAGATGCGTAATTTCATTCACGGAATGGAAGCAGGGATTTTCTCGGCGCTGGTCGGCGCCGCGAATGCGACCGGGAGCCGTCAGCGGCAGCCTGAACGCATCCGTGTCATCCGCCAGACGTCGCGTGGCAGCATCGACCGCCTGATCGCAGCCCTGCGGAGCGAGACAAAGCGCGCAAACGATCTGGCCGACGAGAACGAGGTCCTGCGCCGGCGACTGGCCGCGGCGAACCGGGCGGCACTGACCGCACTGCAGTCCAGCAAGCGCTAGATTCCATAGTCGTCGATCTCGTCTTCCGGCACGCCGGCCCGACGCTGCGCCTCGACCCACAGCGCACGGCGATCGATCAGGTGGATGTCGTCCCTTTCGACTGCCTCGTCGACCAGCTCGCAGTAGTGATCCCAAGTAGTCCAGTCCTTGGTCCTCTCCGCCTCCCGCATCGCCTCGAGCCGTTCCTGGGCGGCTGCTAGATCGATGTTTTGGTACGACGGCAGGCACTGCAGTTCATGATGTCCGGACAGGTGACCTAGCAGCGTCGTGTCGGGCATATGCCGGATCGTGCGCCTGTCGCCGTCAGTCAGGCTCCGGACCCAAGGCAGGATCCAGGTTTTGTCTTCGCTCTCGTCGAAGAAGGCATCGTCGAGTTCCTGCCCATCGTCGATGAGATCGCAGGCCCGCTTCACGAGTCTGGTCAGCGCCGCATGCGCGATAGCCGTTTGCCGGGCCGACCTCTCTCTGTCTCGTTGATCGTCGGTGAGGGAAGACACCGCTATCGCCTCCTTGGCGTCCGGCACCTCAACGGTCTCAGTGTCGAATTCTGGTGCGGGGCCACCGAACACCGACCTCCAGATCCATTCGACACCGCCGGCGACCGCGACCGGAACGAGCAATGTCGCCCGCAGTGCCCGCATGATCGCCTTGAGGAAACTCCCGATCTTTCCCATTCCTACCTCCGAATTTATTCCAGTTTTCTAATGAAGTCCTGGATCTTGACATCCCAGATCGTGAAGTCCGCTTATGAAAGCCGCAACGGGGAGTATGACGAAAAAAAAGTTTGCTTGCTCTCAGCCCCAATGTTTGTTGAGCCGGTGAGCATAGAGGCGCTCAAAAAGGCGGGTCAAAAGGAAATCGTCTTAAGTCGTGCTATTGAACCGGCCAGCGAATCAGGCAATCTGTGAATACAACATTCACGAATGCGAGCGGCGCGCGTAACGATGACGACGAAGACAGGTAGCGATCAGAACATGGAGACGGACCTCGATCAGGGTGATGGCGAGCGTCCTGCGCCCAGGCGTCCGGCATTTCTGAACGTCCGGGCGTCGAAGACTGAGGTCGCGATCGCTCAGTACGAAAATCGGCGTCGCGAGAAGCGTGGCTGGTAGGCGAAGAAAGGCCTGGAGATGAAAACAGCATTCGGAAAAGCACACGCGTCGGTCAGAGCGGGGCGCGGCATGACTGCAAACGACTGGGAAGCCGAAACCGGGATCGGGAAGCGCAGCTTGTTCTTCGCAGAGTCCGGACGGACTCCGGTGACGATCGATCTCGTCGCCGCACTCGTCGAACCGTGCGTCCTGACCGTCGAGGAAAGGTGCCGACTGGCCACTGGCTGGGCAGAGGCCGGTGCGGATGGTCACCCCGTCCGTTATGAGCTTCGCCCGGGCAGCGAGACTGGGCACAAGACGGCAGCGATGCTCGCGAGTTTCGTCGGCGAGCTGACTGATCAGGATTGGGACCGCATCAGATTCATCGTCGTCGATCGCGTCTGCAGCAAGCCTGACGAGGTGGCGGCATGAAGTTCGCGTGGACGCCCGACCGCGACCAGCGGATCGTCGATATCATGGCCGCGGGCGGCACCCGCGTCGAGGTCGCCGCCGCTCTCGGCGTCACCGAGTATGCCGCCCAGTCCCGGATGCACCGCCTCCGGGTGATGGGCCTTCGCGGCGTCTCTCCGGCGACGAAGGAGGCCTGCCATCGTCGATCCGGCGAGGGCTGGCGCGTCACTCGGATCGCACGCCAGGTCGGCCTGCCGCCGTATCTCGTCGAGGCGATCCTCGTCGGAACGGAGCCGGCCGAGGAGATCGTCGATGCTCCTTACATCAAGAAGCTCGCCCGATTCGGACTGACCGCTGGCCAGATCGCTGAGGAAGCGGGTGTCTCGAGAGCGACCGTCGAGCGGATTGCCGGGCATCTCCTCGGCAGGAGGGCAGCATGACAGGCAAGGTTTGGACGGCAGAGGAAGACAGGCAGCTCGCACAGATGGTAGCCGCCGGCATGTCCTCGACCGCGATCGGTGTCGAACTCGGGCGGAGCGGTAGCGCTGTCTCTCTGCGCAAGCATCGCCTGGATATCCGGTCCCGGAGGCCCGTCTCGCAGGAAACGATCGACGAGATCAGCAATCGGTTCGAATCTGGCGAGACCCGACCCCAGATCGCCGCCGCGGTCGGTCTGCCGGTCTCGACAGTTTATTACGTCATAGTCTCGCGAGGCATCGTGAACTCGCGCTGCGCTCGTCGAATGCGTGCGCAGCCGCCGCATGCCCACACAATCAAGGCTCACGACATGCGTCGCCAGGGACACTCGATCCCGGAGATCGCAATGCGAACTGGGCGGGATCGAAAATGGGTGCAGGCTGCGATCCTTCGCGTCGATCGGCATCTCGCTGCACTCGAAGAAGCCGCCTGAACAACGAAAGGACTACATCATGACGAACTCGGAAATCCTCGCCAGACTCGACGGTCTCGATGGCGATGCACTCGATGAAGCTATCGCACAGGAAGAGCAGGCTCTCCGGGAAGAGTCCGTACGCGAGTTCTTTCCCGACGCAGTCTCTCCGGGCGAGGGCAGCTACGAGTGGCTGATCTGCGACGGCTCGGTCCGGATATCGAGCGATCTGCTGATCGCCGATTGCCGCGATGACGAGTGGCCGAAGAGCCACCGTCGCGAGGTCTTGCGGACGATCAAGGCTGCGTTCGAGGCCGGCAAATCGAGCGCCGACTGACACCAACAACAGCGTTCACAATGACCGGTCGGCGGGAAGCCGACTGGGGCGAAGAAAGGCCAGCAATGAAGATCAGGGATACAGGCCGGATGGGTGGTTGCCACCGCCCCCTCGGGGACGACGAAAAGGTCCGGATTCGGGAACTCGCAGAGTCCGGTCTGACGACTGACCAGATCATGGTCGTTACGGGTCGCGGCAGGACCACCATTAACCGGCTCACCACGGCACTGGGCATTGGCGCCTCGGTGCGGCGTGGGTGCACAGACGACGAGATCGCCACGATCCGCCGTATGGCTGCCGATGGCTCGTCCTATGATGAGATGGCCGCCGCTGTCGGTCGCCCGCGGGCATCGATCGAGCACGTCATGAACCGCCACGGCATCGTGTACATCAAGAGACGCCGCCTGGGTGAGATGCAGGACGAGATCGCCGAGCGGTATGAAGCCGGCGGGGCGATCCCGGATATAGCCCGGGCCATGGGTCTGTCGCCGAAGACCATCGAGTATCACGTGCGGACGACCGGTGCCGTGAACGAGAGCACCCGCGTCGTCGCCGCGAGCCGTCACTACGATGACGACCTTCGGGCACTGTCGATGTCCGGGTTCCCGACGGCGGAGATCGCCCGTCGTCTCGGCCTGACGATCTCGACCGTTCGGAATCGTCTGGTGACGCTCGCCAGGTACGACGCCGTCGTCGAGGAAAGGGCAGCAGCATGATCGACGACAAAATTTTTTGGGACATCGAGACGCTCCCCACCCTCGACGAGGCCCTGATCGCCGACATCACCGCCGGCGTCTCGCCGCCCGCCACCATGAAGAAGCCCGAGACGATCGCTGCGTGGATCGAGAACGAGAGGCCGGCCGCCGTCCTCGAAGCGATCCGCAAAACCAGCCTCGACGGCGGTCTCGGTCGCCTGGCCTCCATCTGCTGGGCGAAGGGCGACGGCGAAATCGTCGGCTCTCATACTGCCGGCCCGGACGGCTGGGACATCGAGATCGAGAAGGCGTTGATTTCCGGATTCTTCAAGGAAGCCGACGCATTCTATGAGTCCGTCGCGGGCGCCGTTCTCGTCGGCCACAACGTCCTTGGCTTCGATCTCAGGTGGCTCTGGAAGAGGGCCATCGTCCTCAACATCACCGTCCCGCACTGGTGGCCTCTCCATGCGCGGCCGTGGTCGCCCGAGGTGTTCGACACGATGACCGCCTGGGAAGGCGCGGGCAAATTCATCTCGCAGGACCGCCTCGGCAAGATCCTGGGCCTGGGCGGCAAGAGCGACATCGATGGCTCCATGGTCGCGGAAATCTGGGACGCCGGCAGGTACGAAGACATCCTGACGTACAACGCCGACGACGTCGCCAAAGTCCGCAAAATGTGGGCGAAGATCACCCAGCATGACGGCCCCATCGAGCCTGTCGTCGAGGCGCCGACGGTGGTCGAGGAGAAGCCTGTCGAGGTGATGGAGTCGGCGAGATTCTTGGACGACGACGAGATCGCGGAGGAAGAGGCCGCGCAGGCCGAGACGGCGATCGCCAAGGCGGTGGAGGAGAAGCCGAAGGAGGAAACCGCCGCCGCCATCGTCGAAGCTGGCATGCGGGCCTCTCTCCGGCCCGGCGCTCCGTTGCCATTCAGCTCGGTGCTCCGGGCTCAGAAGACGAAGACCGGTGCAGCCGGGGTCGTAGTTCTCTTCGACGGTCTAGAGGGAACCGTTGAAGTGGAGAGGATGAAGGCGGATCCAAACGCCTGGCACGTTCGCTGGCTTGATGTGGGTGGCGGCGGGATTTCGCTCGAAGACGGGCGCTGGGTTCGCGTTCCCGATGATGCGGAGGTAGCTGAGGACATCGAGCTGCTGATCGGTAGCGGTCCGGTTCGGATCGACGCGACGGTGGTGGAGAAGCCGACCGGGGGCAGGGTGATCCCAGCGTTCCTGAAAGAGAGGGGGCTCGCGGCATGACAAATCGGCACATCAATGCCTGCCGGTGCGGCTGCGAGGAGGAGGTTGAGGTAAACCAGCAGAGGGTCGGTGCAGTTTGGCAGTGCCCAGCATGCGGGGAGTACACCGCCCACGTCTGGGCGCGGAACGGTACCGCACAGTGGGTCGTCCTCGACACGTCCTATGCCGACTGGTTGGGGCTCTATGACGAACCCGAAGAAGAGGAGGCAGCATGACCGCCTCCGACGTCCGCGACCTCCTACGCAGTGCCTGCGCCACCGCCGGGTCGCAGCAGGCCTGGGCTCGGGAACACGGCGTCTCGCCGCAATATGTCGGCGACGTCATCCTCGGCCGGCGCGAACCGGGCGACAAGATTCTCGACGGTCTCGGGATCAAGAAAGTCGTCACTTATGAACGGGTGGCCTGACCACCAACAAGCAAGGGAGTACCGATATGCCTCGATACGCAACAGGAACGATGGAAGCGGGTGTCGGCGATCTCTACGACGTCGCTGATCACGCCGACGACGCAGCAGCCATCGCCGCATTCAAGGCCGACATGGACGCGAGCCATCCCGATTCTCGCCTCGTCGAGGTCGGTCTCGAAGACGTGGCGGTCGTCGATTTCGTCGCCCGGGTCGCCGATGATTTCCCTCTCGACGCCACCACGATTTCGGTCGTCGATATCGGTCGATGGGTCGCTGTCTACAGCCTCGTTACCGACGACGACGACGATCAGGAAGCCGCCTGACCCAACCTGCCAGATCGCATCGGATGGCATTGCAGCTTTCATGCGATCTGGGACAATCGACAACGCACACCGACGACCGCGGGCGAATACAGGCCCATGGGGCGGCACAAATCAGACAGGAGAAGAGATTCCTCATGACCATCAATAAGAAGACGAAGTTTGGCGAAGCGTTCATGCTGATGACGTACCGCGACCCCCGCGGCCGGACCGAGAAACTATGGAACAGCCGGGACGGGATCACGCCCTTCAGTATCCTGGTCCCGGAGCAGCAGGGGCGGTCGCCGGAGCCCGGTGAGAAGCCGATCTTCATGTCGCACATCAACTTTCGCGACGACGTCTTCATGCCGAACTTCGTCCCCCGGGTCGGCATGCGCATCTTCACCGACATCGACGGATACGACGAGAAGCAGCACGGGCCGCACAATGTCGAGGTCCGCGTCGTGGACGAGGCGCTCCGGGCGGAAATCGAGGCCCGTTTCACTCCGAAGGAGAAGCCCAAGATCGACGAAGAGAACGAGGAGATATTCTCGCAGCTTGAAGCTCGCGAGATCGAACTCATCGAATCGGATATCCGCGAGTTCTTCGGCAAGCTCGGAGCGGTATCTCGTACCAACGATCCTAATGGCGGCGTCTGCGGCTGGCACGTCGTCAATGGCCGCATCCCGATCCTGCGGGAAGACCTACCGGTGGACTGCAATCTGGAGACCGAGAGCGAGCGCCATCGGGAACACCGGCGGTCGATCCTCCAGACCGTTAGGGACGCGTATGATGCGGGGAGGGCGGCGTGAGATTCATCGGCCACCGCACCTCTGTCACCGCCACCGCCGGCTGTTTCGTCTGCTCCGGCAGCGATCCTCGGTGGACATCCGCCAATGCCATGGCCGTCGCCGCCCGTCATGCCCAGGCGACCGGACATGAGACATGGGCGAACCAGAATTTGACCGTCCGCTATGTCTGCGAGGGAGCATGACCGCCCGCACCGATCACCCCGAGCGGATCGCCGCCGCCATGTTCTTCAGGATGTAGGATGCAGGATGCTCCGGACCAGGACACCCAAATCCAAGTCCGTGATCGGTACGACCGGCTCACGTAGATCTGCAACCGGTTCAAGATCTACGATGCTATCGCCGACGAGAACTCTGCCGGACGAGAGCCCACCCTGGTATCGGTCATGCTTCCTCTGGACGACAAGCATCATCCGGCAACCGTCCATGCCTTCCTCGATGACCCGCAGATCCCAACGGAGATGAACGACTTCCTGGCCGAAAGCGAGGCCATCGTCCGTCGAGGATCACTGCAGGAGATCGGGAATTCCCGGGCGGACCACTGGGTCTCAGATTTTGGCGGGAGACAGGTTTGACACCCAGATTCGAAGGCCGTTATAATTTTGTCATTGTCGGGTAGCGCGGTGTTGCCGGCGGTTCAGGACAGTGAAAGCTGACAGTTCGGCCCTTCGTCCAGGGGGGCGCCGCAAAGCCTGCGTACGATCTGTATCCGCAGTGGACAGGGAAATTTCCAATGATCGCGAAGGATGCATTGACCAGCCTTCAGGCGGGCTTGATCACGAAGGCCGAGGCGCTGGAACAGGCTGGCGTACAGGACCTCAAGGATCTTCGTACCAGGGCGGAGTACTGCGTACCCCGCCGCCACCCGTCGCGCCTCCGGTTAGTCGGTTCGACGGTTCAGTGGTCGTCTGGTGACTCTAGGCGTTCAAGCGGGTAGTTCGGGATCGATGATTGGGCGAAATCACCTGTCAGCGATATGAGTGATCGCCGTCGATGAGTTTGCAAACGTTGTCGAACAGACGATCGGCTTCGACCTCCGGGTTGTCTGCTGCCATATCGAACCGCAACGTTGACATTTGTCGGGCGCTCGGAGTCGTTCCCAGGAAGCTCGAGACTTCGCCATCTACCGTCGGGCAGATGAAGCCTCCCTTGATGACGTTCACGCCTTCCATGAACGCCAGGACTTCGTAACGATCGTTCTCTTTTGGCTCTGGCTTATACTTCGCGTCGAGAACAGCGAGGGGCGTTTCTCCGTCGAAGATAACGATGTCTGGATGGACGGTATAATCGCTGTTGTCGACAAAGAACGTCGACGGACGACGATTTCCATCCCGAACGTTCCATCCCCTGCGGTATGCTCGGTCGAACAACGCGCGACGGACGTAGGCCTCGAAGACGAGCGACATATCTACGATCAGGGAGTCGAGGGTCACCGAGCCATCGTCTCCGACGTCGGGAAGGCTTTTCTGCAGAATCAAAAACGCGGTCCAAAGAGGATCGCGGTAATATCCCAACTGCCGCGGTATCCGCTGTAGTCGTCGACCGAGGTCGGAGACCAGGCCGCTGATCGGGCCCCTCCAGTCACTTACGCCGGATAACCCGGTCATCGCTCGCTGCAGTTCACCGACGACCTCCCTGTCGCGCCGGTTGTGCTCGAGATACCAATCGAGGGTCTTGGCCACAGCTGCCTTGAGAGCGATGTTTTCGGTCGTGGAGCGGGAAAGCTCGGTCTGATCGAATTCGTGCTTGTATCGGACGCCTTTCGAGGCGTGCCTCGTTACCGTTCGAGAGATTGCTAGTCGTCCTCGCCAGGGTGGGGGATTTTCGACCGGAACGTACGTCTTCGCCAGCCCCTGCTTGAGTAGCCGGTTCACACCATCCGCAAGTGAAGGACCGTAGATCTTCTCAACGTCTCGCCCCGTCTCGAATCGTGGAAGATACCCTCTCGAAAAGGCCGGGATGGCGGTTGGTGCCACTCCCGATCGCACCAGCATGTGTGTCAGATTGGCGATAGGGAACCGAGGCCGCACCCGGACCGACGTTGAGGGAGTGACGGGGATCATCCCCACGTGCTTGTCGGTCCGGAGGACGATCTCCCCCTTCGCGAGAGAGAGGCTGAGGTAGCCGCGCCCGGAGATTCGCTCGTCCAGGATCAGCTCGCCGTCCTTGACGATATCGGAAATGCGGAGCCGGATGACGGAAAACTCTTCGCAGTCGATGACCTCAGTCGTCACCGGTAACCGCCTCCAGGCGGCGCATCAACGCCTCCCAGGATCTTTCGATGTCTTGAAGGCGCCCCGCATTGACCTCCGACGCAGTCTGGAACGTCGGGAACATCCGGTATCGCCAGACGAGCTTCAGATGATCGATGTCTTCGACCTTGGAAAAGAACGAGTGGCCGATCCCACCGTCGATCATTCCTTGAACCATCTCGAACCAGGCGCCGATCAAGGAAATCTGGTCCGCCTCGAAGCCTTTCTTGTCCTCAAGCAGCATCTCGGCGACTTCGCGAGAGGGGGAGATGTCGATGTGATCGAAGCGTCGAACGAAGGCGGTGTCCACGTGCGAGACGCTGCGGTCGTTGGGGTTCATCGTCCCCAGTAAGAGCAGGTTCGGCGGAACCGAGAATGGCTTGCCGGAAAACGGCAGGGTAAACTGGATGCCGCGATACTCCCGCTCGATGTAGGTCAGAACCTCCCCGAACACCCTCGCCGGGTCGCCGCGATTGATCTCGTCGACCAGCATGACGACGTAGCCGTCCTTCGCTTCCGCTCGCTCGCATGCCTTGACGAAGGTCTTGTCGACTATGCGGAAGCCGGAGGTAGCGGATTGCTCTGGGACGTAGCCTTCCACGAAATCTTCGTACCCATACGACGGATGAAGCTGGACGCGAAAGACGTCCTTCTCGTCGCCGGTGAGGTGGCCTGCGATCCGGCGAGCATAGTACGACTTGCCCGTGCCTGGCGTACCTTTGAAGATGATCCCCGATGTTCCATACTTCAGGAGACGCAGGACCTCCACCAGAACAGAGTCATTCGGATCCATGGGGGGCGCTGAGGGCGTGAGCACGGGACGGATGGTCGAAGCATCGTCGCCGATGATGGTGGCTTTGATGGCGCTGTCATAATCCGGCGCTTCGTCCCCAGGCTGGAAGACGCGATCGTTGTCCTCCGAGCGGAACTGGAACATCTTCTCATAGTCGACATCCAATTGCGGAAAGCGTGCGCGAAAGGAGGTCTCGAGATCCCTTACCGTCGCGCCTTCCGGGAACGAGTCATCCCGCAGCATGATGACGGCCACGTCGATGACCGGAACCCTGGTAACCTTACCGCCCTTAGTCAGTACCTTATCTCGGAACTTGTCGGCGTAATCGTCTGCCAAGGTCCATTTTTCATGATCTCCCGAATTGTCGAGAGTGGCCGCGAACCATTTCAGCCGAAACGTATTCTTCCTGATGGTAGCCGAATTGCTGTGCGGAAAGCCCGCTTCGCCACGCTGCAGCGTGATCGGATTGAAGTAGGGCTTGCGATCTTTCGAACCGTATACCTGGAAATACCGATCCCAGAAGTCGTACTCGTCCGGGGTTTCGTCGAAAACCACCTCTTTGCCGCGGGCTTCTCCAGCCCCGGCCTCCAGAAGAGCCAGGGTGGGGAAAAGATGGGTGGCCCCCTGCGCCTGCACGGATTTCTTCCACTCGGCGAGATTGGCCAGCGCGTGGGCTACCCTTTCAGCCTTGATGCGAGCCATCAGGCCACCCGGGAGACCGAACGACCTCGGCTTGCCCGCGTCAACGTCCGAAACAGCGTCTCTCCAATTGCCTTCCCGAGAAGCGGAGGCACGGCGTTTCCGATCTGGCGAGTGAAGTGCGAACCGTCGAACTGATAGTGATCCGGGAAGCTCATGAGACGGGCCGCCTCCCGGTGCGAAAGAGCACGATCCTCGTTCGGATGGAGGAAGGGCCCAGAAGCGACGTTTCTGTAATAGCAAGTGATCGTATATGAGGGTCGGTTGGGATCCAGCCGGTGATAGAGCGTAGTACAATCCCGCCTCAGTTGACCATTGGCGATCGTGCGCATCTTTTTGAACCTCTCAGGCAGAACACTGTGAGGAACGGCGCGCAAACCCTGACCGGGTCCGATGTGGGGGGCCAATGAAGCAGCTTGCCCCGACAGCGGACTGGCTATGTGCATGGTGACCTCGGTCGGCGCGCCTGACCGGGCGTAGACTTGGAAGGTGCCACGGGGCGGGGTGGCGTAAGCTCTCCGCTCTTTCTTGTAGTCGCTGCCCATCGGCGGCAGGTCGCCGATCGCCTCTTCGACCGTCACATACGGCTTGAGTCCCGGCTCGCCGTCGCCGTGCGTCGGACGAGGGAAGGCCAGTTCGACCCCATCCAGGCGGGTGCCGACGAAAAGAACTCGGTGGCGAAGCTGAGGAACTCCGAAGTCGGCGGCGCATACGGTCGTGAAGGCGGTCTTGTAGCCGATCTCGGCAAACGCCTCCTCGATCTGTCGGCGAAAAACCCCCTTCGAGTAGGTCAGCATCCCGCGGACGTTCTCCATGAGGAACATCTTCGGCCGGACCTCGTCGACGAGCCGGACGAAATGCTTGAACAGGAAATTCCTTGGGTCGTCCTGGATGCGCTTCCCATGGGTGCTGAAACCCTGACAGCTGGGTCCGCCTGCGATGAGGTCGATATCCCGATCGCCCGCCAGGTCCATCAGCTGAGCACCGGTCACATCCGCAACGTCGCCGCAGATGACCTCCGCCCCAGGGTGGTTCAGCTTGTAGGTAGCGATCGCATTCTTATCGAAGTCAACCCCGACGCGACTGTCGAACCCCGCCTGCCGCAGACCCTCGCTCAGGCCACCTGCTCCGCAGAAGAGGTCAATTACGATCGGTCTTGAGGCACTCGCCATGCTGGCGCTCCATATTTTACGACACTGGGTCGCGAACATACAAGAAATGATAGGAACAAAACAGAAACATCGCGGAAAATCGCCGACGGGGATTTGTTTGTCAACAGGATATCCACTGGGCCCGCGGTCCTTACAGGCTTGGTCGGCTTCTCCTATTGCGCCTTGATCTGTGAAGGAAGGCACGACCTCCGAGTTCCACGTTGTGTCAAGAGGCTGTGCCGAGACTGAACAGCCTTGGCGACCCTGACGAGAATGGACGATCCTGCGCATGGGCTCCAATGTTTCGTCCCAGCGAACGCTTGTTTCGACCCACGGTTTCGACGCACCTGTGTCGAAAGACTGTGCGAAAAAATAGTCTTCTTGGGTCAAAACAAGGGGCCGCCTCCGGGCGACCTTTTGCGTGGCGAGGTGGGCTCACTTCCCGGCCTTCACCCGCTTCTGCCCCGTTTCCTTTTCCCACGCCCCATCGGACATCTTCTTTTTCCCCGTCACCAAGGCCTGCCAGATTGCCAGCATGCGCCTCTTCTCCGGCAAGTCGCGGTAGATCGAGTAGTGCCGCTTGGCGACGGTCGCAGGGCCCTCGTTGTGATCCAGGATCAGCGCCGCGGCGGCATCCGTGAATCCATGAATGGCCATCGTGGTCTGAAACGATCGCCGGACGTCATGCGGCGAGAACCCTACGCCGGCGTCGAGGAATGCGTGGGTGATAGTGGAGCCGGCCATATGCCCGATCGGCGATCCGGCCCGGCGAGGGCGGGCCGCCGGGAACAGCCACGGATCGCCGGCCGCATCGAGCTGATCGGTCGGCCAGGGGAGGGCGTGAATCCTGTTCTCCTGCCGCTTCAGGGCTGTCTTCCGGTGTACTGGCGGCACATGCCAGATGCCGTCGTACACATGCTCGATGCGTGCGGTGACGATGGTCTCTCGGCGTTGGGCAGTCAGACATAGGAGCATGACGGCCGGGCTGGCCGCGCCGAGTTCTCCCGCTTCCGCTCTCTTGTATAGCGCCGCCACTTCACTGGGATGCGGAAAGCGAAGCGGCTTGTCCTGCTGGTATCTTGTCGGGGGCAGGTCGATCTGGAGGCACCGCAGGACGCCAGATTGGGACCGGTTGTCGGCGCGCTGCAAGAAGCTCCAGAAAGTGGACAGCCGCCTCTTCAGCCCGGCGGCGCCATTGCCCTGCTGGACGCGGTGATAGCGGGCGAGGGCCTCCGATAGCTCTTCTTCGGTGATGTCGCTCACGGGGCGATGCTTGAACGGCTCCAGGATCGAGTGATTGAGGGCCTTGCGATAGTCATCATGCGTCGCTGGCTTCAGTGCGACCGCCACCTCGGACAGGTACGCCTTCCGGGCCTCGGCGAACGTCCAGGTCTTGCGTCGGACCACCATCTCCGGTGCCACCGGGTTTCGGATCTGGCGCACCCAGTCAGCGTCCGGAATCAGTCCTTGCGCCACCAGGTCTGCGGCCTTGCGGGCGAGATCACGCGCCTCGTCGATCTGCAGCTCACCGGCAAGGCCGAGGACCAGGCGGGATTTCCGGCCAGCGACGGTCGACACGAAGACGAACTGCGTCTTGCGGGGACCGCTCCTGACGGCCAGACCTGGTTGCCGGCTGTCAGTGATCTCCGCCACCCGACCTGTGCGGGCGAGTTCGTCGACGATGCGGCGGGTGAGAAGCTGGGGCATGAAGCGGGCGCTAACTTGGACAAAACCTGGACAAGGACGTCGCTATCAGTGCCATCTGGGCCTGGGAAGGATTTCCCGCGACCATGCCCGAAAAGTCCCGGATTTCCGGGATCGTGGTGAACGAACTTTTCGCCGAAAATAATAAAAGTCCAGGCAGAGCAGCGGAATCATAATCCGCGTGTCGGGGGTTCAAGTCCCTCTCCCGCTACCAACTAACTTATTGTAAACGCCCATGTTTTCTTCTCCTTACGTTATAGGGTGGTGTCGGGTTTGACACTTTCCCCAGACGGTTTGACAACTTGCGTTCGCCGTCTGTCCATTTCCGCGCTGAATTCGACCATCGTCGCGGTGTTCTTTTTCGAGTGATCCGCGCGCCTCGAGTAGTGCGCCGCCATGGCTTCGGTCTTCTGTCCCAGAAAGTCCGCGATCGACCGATTGTCGTATCCGAGCTCGCGAAGGATCGTTGCCACCGTGTGCCGCAACCCCTTCAGCGTGAGACCAGGCTGGATCGCCAAGGATGCTTCGAGTTTGAGCTTTATGGGCCGCCAGGAGGCTCGAAAGCCTGAGGGCGTCCAGGGGCGGCCGAAGGAGTTGGCGCAGACCGTGATGGCATCGTGATGCGGCGCAGCTGCTATAGCTGCCGCTGCTGGCGCGGGCAGGGGCAACCACACGGCTTGCCCTGTCTTGCCTCGCCTGGTGTCAATCATCCCATTCTTGATCGCAGAGCGGGGGAGCGCAACGGCATCCTGCGGATCTATGCCCGTGTACATCATGAGCGCCACGACCGGCAGCATGTGGGCGGGGAGAGCATCCCAGACCGCATTCCGCTCGGCGTCCGACCAGGGCCGGTTCGCTTCAGGTGCATCTCGCGGGCGGCGAATGTTTTTCACGCTACTCGCAGGATTGCGCTCGAGATATCCGCGCTCCGCTCCCCATGCGAAGATGATCGAAAGCACAACCTTGACGTAGTTTCCGAACCGGCGCCCCCGCTTGGAAGCGGCCTTGTCGCGGATCCTGACGACGAGAGGACTGTCAAATTTGATCAGCGGCGTATCTGCAATCGGCTTCAGATAGTCGAGGCACTTGGAATAGTCCGATCGGGTGCGGATGCTGAGATCTGTATAGGAAGGCGAAGCGCGGTACTCTTCAATCAAACGGCCCAACGTTCCCGGCTTCGCAGGGGCCTTCGGTGCGTAGAGAGCATTGATCCTGGCGACTTCGGCGAAGAACTGCAGAGACCCAAGCGGCGCTTGCTCGAGGTCGATTTTCGCCCCGGTTTTTCGGTGGTAGCAGCGCTCCCCGTACTTATCTTCCCAGATCTTGAAGCCCCTCACGCGAATGCGGGTCATCCAAGGCGGCCCAGAATGGCGTCCGCATCATCGGTCGCGCCCAGGCTCAACCCGTCGAGCCATCGGTCGAGATCGCGCATGTCAAACCGCCGGTCGCCGTTGCCGAAGATCGTCGGCGCGACAGGACATTCGCCTTTGAAGGTGCGGATGGTTCGGCCGCAATAGTCGGCCGCTTCGCGTTCTGTAAGCATACGGCGGGGAAGCACACGCACGTTGAGGGATGCGTTAGTCATTGGTCGCTCTCGTCAAACGGTCTGGTGATCTGTCACTCATTACAAGCGCTTGAATTACGCCTGCGCATGCGGTTTCTCAGGCATCAACGACAGTCTTCTGCTTTTCCGGCCGCCGTTTGGGCGCCGGTGGCGCGGCGCGAACCATGCGGTCGAGACGCTGCAAGACAGTCTGATAAACCTCGTCGATCGGGACGATTGTCATGCCGGAAATCCCTCCGAGGAACGGTCTGAATGGCCCGTCCGGGCGCCAGCAAGCCACCTGAGATTTGCCATCTTTGAAGACGCAGATCACCGTTTCGCCGTGGTCGAACAGCTCTCCCGGGTTTCGTCGAGGCGCTACGTCTTCGCGTTCGTCGCCGGACCAGCCGCCTCCACCTGACTGCCCTTCCATGAAGGCCGTCACAACCTCTCCAGCGATGCTCGGCGGGACAAAATGCTCCGTCAGCTCATGCATCAAGGCAAACCTCAAGGCGGTCGCTGCAGAGAGCCGGTGTCCCATCGAACCGGGGTGAGCCTCATCCTGCTCGACGTAGCGCAGGTGCTTGCGGTTCACCCAAACGCGCATCTTGCCAATCGGGACACCGGTGGCATTGGCAATCTGCGTTTGCGTGAATGCGGGCATCCGAATGTCCATTCGTGTTTCCATTCATAACGTTCGTAATTTATTTAGAATTCGCATAACAGCCGTTATGATGCAAGCCTGACGGTTTCGGCGATTGGCTTTATCAGCGGCTCTTCCACAACCCATGGCAAGATCCGCCATAACCGTACTCGCTTATGCCTGATCGGCTTCGGCCAGAACGCTAGAGAGATCGATACCGGCAGCCGACAGGATCAGCGGCGCGCGCGATATCGGCGTCCCGCCAGCGGGCATATTCCCGCCAGCTTTGAGCCGGCGCCACATGTCGCTGTAGCTGGAAGAGACTGCCTTTCCCTGCGGTACGACGTTATGCACCTCGGGGTGCTCTGGATACATCAGCATCATCAGGGCGCGCCGCTCGAGGTACAGCCACTCGGAATAAGCGTTCAGGATCTCTTCCGAGGGCGGGGCGCTCGCATGCGCCGTAGAAGGCGCCGTCAGGCTGGCGCCGGCAACGGCGACCAAAGCAGCATTCTGGATGAGGCGACGACGGGTATATTCAGGCGAGCCATTGGCGACTGCCGCATCGGTGGTAACCGGCATTGATGATGCTCCACATATTTGATAATTGTTACTGCGCTCTAAAAATGGAGCAGCGTTCTTATAACGTCAAGCTGTTTTTGGAGCGTGGTTCTCATAATGATCGCAGTTCAATGCAAAATGGCGCGAGTTGCCCTGGGCCTAGGCGTCAGAGATGCGGCCGCGTTGGCTCAAGTTGCACCAGCGACGATCAGTCGCCTCGAAGCCGGCGAGGAGCTGAAACCGCGCACCATCGACGCGATCCGTTCGGCCTTTGAAGCTGCCGGCGTTCAATTTATCGACGAGAATGGCGGTGGCGCTGGGGTGAGATTGAAGAGGAAAACCGATGCCTGAAATCACAGTCAAACGGCTCATCGAGCAGTTGGAGGAATTCCCCGACGACATGCCCGTTGGGTTTGGCTCCAATATTCTCGGGATACCCCTTACGTTCGGCCGCGTTAAATCGCGAGGCAACGTCGTCCAGATTGAATTGAACGAGCAGTTTGAGAAGGAGGGTACGTACACCATCGAGTGGGATGGGGCCGTCTTCGGCTTAGACGGACCGCATTTGAATTCCAAGAACTAGCCAGAGCAGGGATCGAGCTTTCCGACCTCACCGAACGGATTGATCTGCAGGCCGGCGTGATCCGCGAGTTCATTGCGAGACGCAAAACGCAGATGGCGCACGAATAACGCGTCCTCTCAGTAGTTATAAGGGCCTGTTAAAGGACCAAGATGCATCCTCTCCGAAAATGGAGAAAGGCAGGCGCGTTTTGGCAGATGATTTTGAGCGGGAGGTAATGGCGGCGCAGCGTGAGTTCGCGGACACACTTCGCGAAGTCTATGTGCAATTGAAAGCGGTCACGTATCAGGGGATGGCGACACGAGCCGGGTTTCACGCCCTCGCATTACTCCTGCAAGAAAAGCAGCTGATAACGTCGCCAGAACTAGCAAACCGGGTAGCTGGTTTTGCGCGGGACGCGTACGGCGGGGAGGAAGAATTGGCGGGAGTTCTCGATGCGACGATGGATCTGGCAGAAGCTCTTCGGTCCGGATTGGAAGCGACAATCGTTGATTTTCCGAGGCCACATGAAGACAAGTAGCTTCATCGGCAGCCCCCATGGAGGCAGTTAATAGAGCGAAATCGGCCGAGCCTTTGACCGTGTCGGAGTAGCCGCAAACCATGCGCTTCATCTTGCGATTTCCAATGCGATTATGTTCGACTTGGTTGCGTCGAAACCGGATGCAGCACGCAGTACCTGCTTACGGTCGAATGGCGCGATCTGTTCGCCGATCTCATCCGGCCATGTGTGAATGGTTTGGCTCGCGACGCCTTCGGCAGTTACCACCGTTTCCAGCACGTGCCCGCCGACCGCATAAACGCCATCGAAGCCGAGCTTGGCGTCGCCGGGCGTCGATCGCATGATCTCCATGAGGGACAGGCCGTAGGCTCGAGGATCGGCCTCGGCGGCCGATGACACTCCGAGCCGAATTGCCAGTCGTCGCCCGGCCTTTGGCGAGATTGCCGGCGCTGAAAAGCATTCCCCGACCTTGAACAAGACACCATCGGCTTCCGGCCAGGTGGTGCGCAGGACGACGAGCGGCTTGCTCTGCCGCTCCGACCAGCCAACCACGACGAGATCCGTCGCCTGGCGCACTGGCAGGCCCTCGATATAGTCCCGGCTGTCCTCGAGGAATTCGGTCGTGATGGCCTCGCCATCAGCGGCCAGATCATCGATCGTCAGGCCCCGCATCGCCAGCATGCTCGCAAACCACTTCGCCAGCGCCCCGCCGCCGCGCCCGGTAACGGCCATACGCTGGCCCTCCACAGGATGCGACTTGCGACCGACACCGATTAGCCGCGTGTCGGCGTCGTAGAACGCGCCGTCCGTCCAAAGATAGGCGCGATCCGGCCGGACGAGGGTCGCATAGGCACTCACGCGGCAGCTTTCCCTGCCTGCCGTGCGGCGGCGCGGCGTTGCTGCCGAGACATGCCCTCGACGAGCGGCACGGCGAATGGTTCGGGGCGGATTGGCTTACCGACCTCGTCGGGCCAGGAGTGGATCACCGACTGCTCAATGCCGGCTTGGCCGATCGTCGTTAAAAGCACTTCACCGCCGATCACAAAACTCTGCGGGGCTCCCGGCACTTTCGCGGGGGGCATCCGGCGCTGCGCCTCCAAGAGAGGGATGCCGTGCTTGACCGGGTCGAAGTCGTCGACCTCGTAATCGCTCGCCGGCTCGGCCATCTGCAATCGCAGTCGCGAGAATTCGGTAGCGTTGGGCATGGGAGCTAAGAAGCCGTCGCCCAGCTCTTCGAAACCCCAGGTTTCGCCATCATATGCAAGCCAGAAGGCGACTGGCTGGCTCTCACGAGCGGACCATCCGACGAAGAACATTTCAGCGGCCGCACCTGGGCCGCCTTCAACGGCACCTATCTCGGCAATTGTCGTTTCGTACAACGATCGAATGCTTTCGCCGGCTTCGTCGATAAGCTCGTCGATCCCCTCATAGAGGTCGTCGCAGGCTTGAGCGATGGCGGCCGGAAGCCTGTGATCGCCGCGCGTTGCAACAGCGATACGGGCGTCCCTGGCAACTGCCGCTTTGCGACCGAACATGACGATTTCGCCGTCTGGGTGATAGAGCGACGCATCCGTGAGAATGAACGCCTTCATCGATCCAACGAGTACGTTTAGCGCAGTCATGCGATTTACCCTTCCGCGTGTTAAGTGAGCCGCCGGCCAGGCCAGCGATGCCGCCGACGATAGCCATTCCAATAGGCCCGCCGACTGCGCCAAGCAGTGATGCACCGCCGGCGCTGCCAGCCATCGAGCCGGCCATGCCGAGGCCGCCCAAGGCGCCGCTGATCGCGCCGCCGAAAGGGTCACCGCTCTGGAAGCCGCTGGCGAAGGCGCAGAGGCAAACGTCGGGGAGGTTGTCGTTCGCGGCATTCACGCGAAGCCGCACAGGCGCTAACTCAGCTGCCGGTTGGTTTCTCATGGGATCCTCCGAATTGCTGCCGGTGCGGCGTTGCAGAGTAGCCAGCCGCCACCAGACACCAGTCTCGCCGCATGGTCCCGCATGAACATCGCCGCAGCTTCTTTCTCGGCCGGGAGCGACAACCTTTCGAGATCATGAGCGCCGCGCACGAAGGATCGGGCTAGATCGTGCCGCGACAAGCCGTTGGCGATCATGCGATCGCGAATGAACTCATGAACCAGATCGTCTGCTGAAACAGGTCGTGTGCGCTTCATTTCCGACACTCTGAAAGGGTGGGAGCGCGGTTGTCCCGAAACTAGGAAAGCCTGACAACCGCGCTCGACCGAATGGCAACCGGCCGTAGCTCCGGTTGCCATATCGCCGCGCCTGAAATTATCGCCGCGCGGCAATCTGCAATCTTTGCGGAGGCATGCCCAGCTGCGGCAACCGCGAGGCATCCTCCGCTCCCTCGGGGCAGGCGAGGGCAATCAGCTGGCCGAAGCCAGCTGACGCTTCTTACGCAGCGGCGGCCATCTGAATGACCTTGATCGCCTGCGGGTCAAGGAGCCCCGCCCCGACGCGCTTCGTGGCGTAGAAGTTGACGTAGGGCTTGTTCGTATAGGGGTCGCGAAGGATGCGAACGCCCATCCTGTCGTTGATGACGTAGCCACGCTTGAAGTCGCCGAAGGCAATCGGCAATGCGTCTGCAGCGACGTCTGGCATGTTCTCGTCAATCTCGACAGGATAGCCCAGGAGCGTAGCAGGCTGCCCTGCAACATAGGTCTCTCGCCAGAGGTAGTTTCCGTCGCCGTCCTTCATCTTCGCAATGAGCGCCGCCGTAGTCGAGTTCATCAGCCAGGCAGCATTCTGCCTGTAGGGTGCCTTCAGCGAGTATACGAAGTCGACCAGTTCATCGGACGCAATCACCGTTGCCGAGGCGGCCACGCTAGGGGCAATGGCGCCGCCAGGGTGCGTCGAAGCGTTCGAACCGCCGGTAACATATGTCAGCAGGCCATTTGGCTTGCTCGCTCCATTGCCGGAAATGAACGCCGGATCTTCCTGGCGGGAGAACTCTTCCGCCAGCTCCGTTGCGAGCCACTCATCGAGCGGGAAGTCGGCGTCGTCGAGCAGCTGCTGCGTGACCGAAGGCATGGCGTATATCTCGCCGTGGGCGAACTCGATCGGCTTCAGCGTCGCATTGGAAGTGCCCGGCCGAGCTGCCGTCTCGCCAACCCAGCCGGAGCCCCAACCGCCCATATTCCAGAGCGTCGAATAACCGCGAACGGTCGTCGTGATGACAGTCGCGAGGCGGCGCATCGGACTGACCGTCTCCAGCGCCTTCACGACGCGTCGATCCCACTCAATCGGCGCGAGGTAGCCGCCCGCTTCGCCGGGGCTTGTGGACATGGCAGCGTTGATCTCGAAGAGCTTCCCGCTCTTGTTCGAGGCAAGAAGCTCGCCGCCGCCGGTCCCGCCACGGCTCCAGCTGGCGAATGCCTTCGTGTATTCCGGGTCGACCAAATTGTCCCCGGGAGTCATACCGGCGCCAAGCTCGTGAGCGGCAAACTTTGCGTTCAGGCCGTCGACTGCTTTCTGCAATCCCTCGACGCGACCATCCTGGCGCTCTTTGAAGGCGCTGAATTCGCGGTTCAGTCCTGCGATAAGGCCCGGCACATCACCAGACTCGGCTTTCACGGCAACGATGCCGCGCATCTTGGCACTCGCCGGGATCATCATCCCCATTGCGACGACGAAATCCCCAGCCTGCGCCAAGGGGTGAAGGTTGAAGAGGTCCGGTGTGGCGGCGAACGATCCAGCTACACCGAACGTGACGAGCGCCAGAGAGGCGAGAAGAAGTGCGACGATTTTCACAGTGGTTTCCTAACTCTAAGAGGACCCGAGGAGGGCTGCTAAATGGCAATTTGGTCAGCATCGCCCGCTACGGCAGGGCGGTTGCTAGCCGCTACAGCAGGCCAGCCTGGAAGCGAGGCAGCGTCGCGCAATGCCTCTCGCCGGCACTGAAACCGCAGCGTCGAGCGTACGATCTGGCGTGTCGGCAGCGTTGTGATAACAAGAATAACGGTTGAAATCAATCCAGCGGCTGGGGATAAGTAATTCAAAATATGCTCGCTATTTACCGGTTTGGAAGCTTGGAAAGCCCGGTTTTCCGGGGGTTTCGGCCCGCGTCGAAGGCCAGAAACCGCTTCGGAAGAACGCCGAGGCGAAAAAAACCCGTGAATGAGACCCAAGCAGGTTGGCGGCCCTAAACCGCCCAGGCTTTCGACCACCCCCCCGCCTCGAGGTCGTGCCGGCGCGTCCGGTCTCCTGCCGCGGGGTGGCCGAGACCGGACGCGCGATGCGCCGCGGCAGCGGACAGGGTGGGCAGACCAGTTTCAGCGCGCCGCGATCTGTCCGCAGACGTAAGACATTGTTATCAAAGGCTATATTCCGGCGATTGGACACACGGGCAGGGCGGACAGGTAAGCGCCCTACTTTCTTTACGTATTCCCATTCCTGTTCCCCCTTTAGAAGGAAGGAGTGAACTTGCCCAAACTGTCCAATCGCCTTTGCTATATGGGCTTGAGCTGTCCGCAACTCTGTCCTCGCCCTGTCCGTCGACCTGTCCATTTCGGTCATTCTCCCGAATGCCTGTAAGGGGGAGAGGGGGCGTCAGCCGTGACATCTGGGACGCTGTGGAGCTGAATATCTCGATACCAGCTACCGTTACTTCTGACGCGCTGAAGGCCGTGCGACTGTAGCTCCTTGCCAAAACGAACCATGGACATGGCGCCAAGCGCGTTCGCATCGCACCAGCGCTGGTAAGCCGAGTACATCGAAGCGCCGCTGACATCCTGTCCCGGCTCTCGCCGAACGCATTCACGGACGAACACGCCAACGGGATCACTGTCCTCGCGATAGGTCTCTGTGGCCGCGAGGATGCTGCCGGGCGGCCGTAAGCCGTTCTCGAGGTAGATCAATGCGCCGTCGATCATCCAGTTAAGGATGCCATCCGCTTCCTCTGCGAACTCGGCCAAGAGATCGGCCATAGGCCGGCGCTCGTCCTTCGGTATCATCACCTGCCAGGGCACCAGGTGCATGCGCCGCCAGATGCCTTCCTCGCTGCCCTCGATGCGCGGCTTATCGTTGGCGTAGATCTCGAGCTTGAAGCGCGGTTCCAGCTCCACCACCGGCTTGTAGAGATCGCGCACAACGATCCTCTCACCGCCGGTGACGGATTTGATCAGCGCCTCGTCGAGGATGGCGTTTCGAGGATACTCGTGCACCTGGACGGATCGCACGCCGGCGAGCCGGATGAGATCAGGCGTGGATTTGCCTCCCTCCTTCTTGTCCTTGATGAAGCTCTCGGCTGCCACCGTTGCGCTGTAGCGGCCGAGGATACGGGCGAGGGCGTTGGCGTAAGTGCTCTTGCCGTTGGCGCCACGACCGTGATGCACAACGATGCTCTGGTGATCCATGGTCCCGAGCATGGAAAGACCGGCCCAGGTTTGCAGGTACGCACGGTGCGACGGGTCGGGCTGCACTTGAGCCAAGAACGCCAGCCATCGTGGACAAGCGATGTTCGCTCGATATTTCGCCTCAATCCGTCTCGAGGCGAGATGAGCCGGATCGTGCAAGGGATCGAAGCGCACCGCGAAGGTGCCCGGTTCCGCGTGCGGATCCGCGCTGTCAGCTCGGAAGAACTCGAGCGTTCCATTCTCGACAATGACGCGCGTCGGCTTGCGATCGAGCGCGTTGATGTCCGTTCCCCGGCGGACTGCTACCTGCGCCAGCATGTTTGCCTGCGCGGCATGGTTCCCGGTCTTCACAGCATAGGCGTGCCGTCGCCCCTGAAGCGTCTTTCGAACGTCAGGATCTTCGTGGGTGATGTGGGCCGCCTCGTCGTGGATTGCGGCGGCAACCTCACCGGCACGGCGGTGCGCAGCCTCTTCGGCACCCTCGAGCTCGTAATGCGTACCGGTCCAGACATGCCATCCGCGCCCGCGAACGTAGATGAGGTCATCAGGAAAGCGCTTCAGAAACCGGAGCGCGTTATCGCGATCGTTCGGTTCCAGCTCCGCGCACGCCTTCGCCAGATCCTCACGAGAAAGCGGCGCAGCCCGCCGGAACGCCGGCTTGGCCTTAGGGTCCAGGTCTTCGAATGTTTGTATTCCGCTGGAGAATATCTTCCACACGCCATCCTCACCGTCCGGCAGATGGATTTGCGCGCGCAGCAGTTCCTGCGGGGACAGACCAAGAGGCTCGAGGATGGCCCGAAAGACTTCCTGCCACCGCTGAAATGCGTCATCGGTTGTGGCCGCATCGCCGGGATTATCCAGGCGAGCGAAAACGTTTTCAGTTGATATCGATCCCATCTCACGCCCCCGACCTGACGAAGGCGCCGACAGCGAACAGACGGCCACGACAAGGGATGACGCGCGCATCTCTCCCCTGATACTCAGTCGACGGAATGCTTGCAGGGTGCGGGTGCTTTAGGGTAAGGTGTCGGGTAGAGATGACCTCGACAACAGTCTCTTTTATGCCGCCGGCAAGGGCTCCGACCCCCTTGTCGGCGGTTTTTGTTTGGGGAGCCGAAAAGCCGCCGGAAAGGTTTGACAATCCGCTCGTAAGTCTTTGATCTTTGGAGCCGGGTTTGACACTTTTTGCTGGGTAAGCGGTTGTTTTCGCTGGATTAAGACCGGCATCATAATCCGCGTGTCGGGGGTTCAAGTCCCTCTCCCGCTACCATTTCCTTTCTTGCCAGCGTTGATATTGGTTGCCTGTGGACGATGCGGGCGTAGCGGTACGTGTCCCGCGGATCGTTACCGCTGCTGCTTGCGGCAGGTTGTATCGATCAGACTGTTCCGCGGCGCTGCGGGATCAACCATGAGGCGCGAACGGGTTGTCGAGGGCTCGCCGCTGATGGTGTCTGGGACAAGGCCCCGTCGGTTCTTGCGCATACGCCGCGCATTCCGGGCAGAGTTGCGCCTGCGACGCCCCTAACCCCCTTTCGCAACAGCCGAAGCGCCGTCTCGGCGTCCCGCCGATGCACAGCCGGCTACGGGAAACTGGGCATAAACCGGACGCGCTTTGTAAGGTTTGGTTAACCTAGAATTGCGTAAGGCTTCCTTATTGCCTTTGCAATCTGGGGTCGCATTAAATGGTGGCGAGTATTCATACAAACAGCAGCGCGATCGCGGCTGTTCAGGCTCTTCAAGCAAATTTCCGAGACCTCGATGACGTCCAGTCGCTGGTGTCCACCGGCCTGCGTGTCAAAACCGCAGCGGACAACGCAGCCTACTGGTCGATTGCCACGACCATGCGGTCCGACAATCTCGCCCTTTCGGCGCTCCAGGATGGACTCGGCCTCGCGGCCGCGACGGTGAGCACCGCCTATACCGGCCTGCGCGACGCGTTGAGCGTTCTGGACGAGATCAAGTCCAAGTTGGTGTCGGCACGCGAGCCGGGCGTCGATAATTTCAAGATCCAGTCGGAACTCGACCAGTTGATCCTGCATGTGAACAGCACGGCCCAGGCCTCGAGCTTCAGCGGCGAGAACTGGCTGTACACGGCCGAGCCGGACAATATCCTCCTGTCCCCTCCGATGCGGGCACAGATCCCATCATCGCTGTCTCGCAAGAGCGACATGTCGCTGACAATCGGCGTGATCGACGTCAACAAGACGCCGTTCAGCCTCCTGAATGTCGGCGGCGGCGGGCTGCTCCAAAAGGAGCCGTGGGCGCTGGGCACGCTCGGGGGCTTCCGGAACATCGCGATCAATACGACGAGCCATAACGGGCACCAGGACCATCGCTTCACCGGCCCAGTGACATTTGGCGCCTCAGATTCCATCACCTTCGATCTGACCGTCGACGCCAGCGCCTATTCCGCCGGCGAGACCTATGGCATCATGATCGACAAGGCACTGGTCGACGCGGCGCTGGGGACGACCGACGGTGCGGTCAACACCGCAGCGGATCTGCGAGCGGTCCTGGAGGCGTTCTTCGTCGCCAATTCCATTCCGGCGACAACGGCGTCCTATTGGGCCATGTCGGGACCCGACACCGTCGAGATCGGTTCGACCGAAACATCGGGGCATGTCGGGTCGAGTATCGCGATATCGGACGTGGCCTCAACGTTCCCGGGCGGCTTTGCCGCGGGACTGGAGGATGCCTACGATCAGCTGGATCACGACAACATGTACCCCAGCGGTTCCATGTGGTTCGACGGTCCGTTCACGGTCAGCCCGCGATCGCGGATCTCGTTCGACGTCGAAGTGGGCGGTTCGGGACGGCGGACCGTCGTGATCGACCAGGACGCGGTCAACCAGGCTCTGGGCACGTTCGGGGGCGAAGTCGACACCGCCGACGACCTCGCCAGGGTGATCGAGTTCGTCGCGGGGCCGGCCGGGCTGTCCGCTGTCGCCTCGGGCAGCATGATCGAGTTTACCGCCGATCGTTCGGTCTATCCGGATGCCGGTAACCGCGCGGCCAATGTCTATCTCGGAAACGTGGATTTCGGCGACGAGCGATTTGTCGATTTCGACCTGAACGATGTCGACATCACCGTCCCGGGTCGCGACCTGGATCGATACATTCAGGGCATCGATCGGATGATCGAACGGGTCGTCGAGGCGGCCAGCACGATGGGCTCGCTGCAGTCACGGATCGAGAGCCAGAGTTCGTTCACAGGCCACCTGATGGATACGATGCGCAAAGGGATCAGTCGGCTGGTCGACGCCGACATGACCGAAGCCTCGTCGCGGCTGAAAGCCCTGCAGACGCAAAACCAGATGGCCACCCAGTCGCTGTCGCTGGCCAACGCGAACTCGCAATTGTTCCTGAAGCTGTTCGATCGCTGATCCACCTCGGGCGGTAACGACCCGAAACCGGCTCTCGCATACGGGCTTGCGACCCCGCCGGCGCCTGACGCTCCCATGCAGGCCCAGAGCAGCCGATCCGTGGAGGCGTCGGGGCGCATCGCTACCGGCGGTGCTGCGCGGGATACGCCGAAGGAGCTCTTCCCTGCCGCTCTCCAAACAGCGAGCGGCGGGGCCGTGCGTGTCCGGCCAAGATCGTGAGGTCATTGCGGCAGGAGCTCCACCGCGCATACCCCATTCGGGTCATGCGGATGGCCTTCCAGGATGCGCATTGTTCTCTGGGACGCCCTGCTGGCTGGGGCAGGCGAGCATGCCAGGCCGGTGACCCGGCCGCTCCCAACGACCAGGTCACCGCTGCGGGAAGGCAGGGAGTCTGCCGGACCGTCTGCCCTGCGGCGGCTGGTCGTCGTGCTGCAGCTGCGTAGCCATCACCTGCGGCTTGCTCGGAATTGTCCTGTTCAGCGCGATGTTCGCCTTCGCCGTTGTCATGACGGTTGCAGGCTACGCTGCAGGGCAGGCGCGCCAGATGCAGGCGCGCCCTTTGTCCATCATTCCGCCGGGAGGCCCGCGGGCTGACCCGAACCATCAGGTTCGCCGGCCGAGCCGAGCTCGGCATAGGCATCATGCGCTTCCGTGCCCATGTTGTGCTCGGCCTCGGCATCGCTGCGGAAACGCTGGCGGTGACGATGCACCATGAGGTCGTCCCAGCGCAGGGCGCGCATCAGGCCCCAGGCAATCAGGCACAGCACCACTGCGAAGGGGAAGCCGGCTATGACGGCCGCCGCCTGCAGGGCGCCCAGGCCGCCGGCGAGGAGCAGCACCGAGGCGACCGCGCCCTCCGAGACCGCCCAGAAGATGCGCTGGATCTTCGGCGGGTTGGGATCGCCACCGGCGGTCAGCATGTCGATGACGAAGCTGCCCGAATCGGACGAGGTCACGAACCACATGACGATCAGGACGGTGGCGAACAGGGACGCGACGCCGGAATAGGGGAAATAGCCGAGCAGCACGAACATGGTGTTCGCGTAATTCTCCTTCGTCGCCTCGATCAGCGCCGGATCGCCGGTGAGCGAGATCGAGATGGCGGTGCCGCCGAAGGCGGTGAACCAGAAAAACATGATCGTGCAGGGCAGCAGCATCACGCCGACGATGAACTCGCGGACCGTGCGGCCGCGACTGATGCGCGCGACGAAGACGCCGACGAAGGGCGCCCAGCTGATCCACCAGGCCCAGTAGAAGATGGTCCAGCTGTTCTGCCAGTCGCCGGCCTCGTTGCCGGCGCGCCAGCTCTCGCTCCACGTACCGAGCGGGATCAGACGGCTGAGGTAGTAGCCGTAATTGCCGACGAAGCTGTCGAAGATGAACAAGGTCGGTCCGACGATCACCATGAAGGCGAGGAAGAGCAGCGTCAGGACGATGTTGATGTTGGACAGGCGCTTGATGCCGCCGTCGAGGCCCGCGACCACCGAAATGGTGGCCATGGCGGTGATGGCTGCTATGATCGCGATCTGGACACTGACGTGCTCGGGGACGCCGAACAGCTGGGTGAGGCCGGTATTGACCTGGATCGCGCCGAGCCCGAGCGAGGTGACGATGCCGAACATCGTGCCGAAGACGGCGATGATGTCGACGAGGTCGCCCCAGCGGCCGTAAATCCGGTCGCCGATCAGCGGGAACAGGGCCGAGCGGATCGCCAGCGGCAGGCCCTTGCGGAAATGGAAATAGGCCAGCGCCAGCGCGACGACCGCATAGATCGCCCAGGCGTGGAAGCCCCAGTGCATGAAGCTGATGGCCATCGCCTCCTGCGCGGCGGCAACGGTTTCCGGTTCGGCGTTCGGCGGAGCGAAGAAATGGTACATCGGCTCGGCGACGCCCCAGTAGATCAGGCCAATGCCGATGCCGGCGCTGAACAGCATGGAGGTCCAGGAGAACAGCGAATATTCGGGGCTTTCGTCCGATCGTCCAAGGCGGACGTCACCGAAGGGGCCGAGCGCCAGGAAGACGACGAAGACCAGCAGCGCATTGACGAGGACGATCATCGCCCAGCCGAGATAGCCGGTCAGCCAGCCCTGCACGCCGGTGAAGACGGTGTTGGCAAAATCGCTGAAGATCGCGCCGAAGACGATGAAGGCGACGATCAGCATCGCAGACACGAGAAAGACAGGGCGATTGACCCGCGGGAAAATCCAGAGGCGTTCCTGCGGTCGCATGCCTGACATGTTCGATCGAGCTCCAATTCATCGCCGTGGTCAGACACTTATGGGGCGGCTCGGCAGAAAGTCCATTGTGGCCGGCGGGAATGACGACGGTTGTTGCGGGCGCTGCGGGCCTCAGCGGACTGCCTGACGACGCACAAAGCGGCCATTGCCCATATGCGTCTCGGTCCATTCCGATGACGTGCGAAATGCGCTGCCGGCTCGCGGAACCTGGTGACCACGCCGGTCGTGGGAAGCCGACGGCCCGGCCGTCGGGCCATTGTCTCAGCGTGTCTGCCGATGGGCCAATCTGCGGTCTGCATACCGCAAACGAGGGATGCGCCGGCGTGCGGCCGGAGGAACCATGGGGCGGACAGCGCGGCAAGCGCCTGCGCGAGCGGAGGGCTTCAGGCATGAACGTCGTCGCAGCGATTGTCATGCATCCAGGCGTGGTTCCCGGAACGAATATCGGTTCGGTCGCCGCCATACGCGACGCGGTATTTCCAGCCTTGGAGTTCCGTCCATCGGAAGGCTGCAACCGAAAGGGAACCGTCCGTTGCCGGACGGACCGGAGGGCCGCCAGGATGTCCCATGTCAACGACTGACGCCGACAACTCCGGCGCGCGGGCCGCGCGCGATCTCGAGGCGCTGGTGGTGGCGAACGACCCTCTGGTTGCGGCGTTCATCGAGGACGTGCTTCTGGACCGGGATATCGTGACGGACTGCATCTCGATGCCCGGCCGGTTCGACTATCTGCTGCGCCGGCATTACGACGTGGCGGTGATCGGAGTGGAGACGGAGTGCCGCTACTTGCCGATGACGGTCGCCGTGCTGCAACGGCGCCGGATACCGGCCGTGCTGTTTTCGGCCAGCGGCAATCTGCGGGCCGTGGTGGCGGCATATCCGTATCTCGAGGTCTGCTGCTACGATCCGGAACTGCCGGAGGTTCTGGGCGACTACGTCCTGCGGGTCGCCACCGCGACCCAGCTCGACCAATGATGACGACGGGATCCAGCATGTGCGTTGCAACCTAAGTGGTGCTTGTTGCACGCGATGGGTGCAGAGCGTAGCCTGTGGATCGCCTCTGGTGATGATCGGGGACAGCACATGCAACGCGGCGAGACAGATCTGGTCGACCGAATCTACGAGGCCGCGTTTGTCGGCGAGTTCTGGCCGGACATTCTGCAGGACGTGGCCGAAGCCGTGGGAAGTTGCGGCGGGGCGCTCCTGGATTTGCATCCGGAGGGCATGCGCTGGGTCGGTTCTCAAGAGATGTCTGACCTGCTTGCCGCGTTCGCGGCGCTGGGACGACCGGAGATCGACATACGGACACCGTATGGCCTGGCCAACAAGGACCCCGCCTTCATCACCGAATTCGACATCATGACCCCGGAACAGCTGGCGACCCAGCCGCTCTATACGGAATTCCTGTGGCCCCGCGGTTATGGCTGGTGCGCCGGGACCTGCGTGAAGGTGCCGAGTGGCGACCAACTGCTCTATACCTTCGAGCGGCGCTACGACGACGGCCCCTTCGACGCGGCTGCCATGCAGCAACTGGATGCCCTGCGGCCGCACCTGGCGCGGGCCGCGGTGCTGTCCGGGCGTCTGCAGATGGAACGGGCCCGGGCTGCCACGGAAATGCTCAATGTGGTCGGGCTGCCCGCGGCGGTACTGTCGCTCTCGCATCGCGTGACATCGGCCAATGCGCTGTTCGAAACGCTGATGCCCGACGTGGTGCGCGACGGAAACCAGCGCGTGGCATTCCGCGACCCGGGCGTCGATGTCCTTCTGGCGCGCGCGCTGTCGCAAAGGAATGCGCTCCATACGCGTTCGATTCCGATTGCTGCAAACGAAGCGTACCCGCCGATGATCGCTCATCTGGTGCCGATCCGTCTGGCGGCGCGGGACATCTTCTTCTCGGCTTCCGAGGTGCTGCTGATCACTCCGGTCTCACGCCGGGGCGTGCCGTCCGCAGACATCATCGAAGGATTGTTCGACCTGACGCCGGCCGAGTCCCGGATTGCTCGCGGCATAGCCGAGGGCGGCACGGTTCAGGGACTTGCAGCGCGTTCGGGTAACTCGCCGGCGACGGTCCGCAGCCAGCTCAAATCGGTATTCATGAAGACCGGCATTTCCCGGCAGGCCGATCTGGTCAGCCTTCTGGCCGGACTTCACGCACCGGGCATCCACGATCCAGAGGCTGGGCAAGAGGTCCTGCCCAGCCCCGCCCGCAGTCCGCGGCGGCCAACCGGTCAGCCGATGTAATCGTGCCAGTCCCTGGCCTGGGCAAGCGCGGCGTCGCGCAACCAGGCGATGTCGCTGCCGGAGGCGACAGCGGCGTAGCCGTCGCCGAGAAGCTGCTGCCAGCTACGGCCCTGGCGAGGGACGGTGGCCAGCGGCTTGCCGGCGCGGCGCACGGCGGCCTCGGCCTCGGCGATCAGGCGTTCGACCTCGGGCGCGCCGGTCTGATCGGGCATGCCGGCGCTTCCAGACAGGTCGGCGGGGCCGATGAACACCATGTCGACGCCGGGCACCGAGGCGATCGCCTCGGCATTGGCGACGGCCTCGACGGTCTCGATCTGCGGAATGACCAGCAGCCGCTCATGGGCGGTGGCGACATAGTCGGGCACCAGACCGTAGCGCGAGCCGCGCACCACGGCAGCGGCGTTGCCGCGCTGGCCGAAGGGCGTGTAGAGGCAGGCGTCGACGACGCTCTGCGCCTCGGCGGCGGTATTGACCATGGGCACAAGCACGGCCTCGGCGCCGGCATCGACGATGCGCTTCAGATAGGCGGGATCGGCGGCCGGCACGCGGATGATGGCAGTAGTCGGCGCGCCGCTCAGCGCCCGCATCATGTCGATCGCCGACTGGATGTCGCCGGTGCCGTGCTCCTGATCGATGATGACGAAGTCGAAGCCGACGAGCCCGACGATCTCGGCCGTGGTCGCATTGGCGCTTTGCAGCCAGACGCCGAAGGATTTCTCGCCCGCCGCCACGCGGGACTTCAGCCGGTTCTCGCGAGCGGTCACGGGATGCGCCATGGGTCTTCCAATCCGTCAGGTTGCCTGATGAAGTGATAGGCGGGAAAGTTGCGAGACGAAAGCGTCTCGCCGGTTCTTTTCTCTCGGGCGGAGGACCATAAGGGGCGACGCAGCGGACGCGCGAGGGGCAGAGCCGCTGCCAGCCGGAGGCGCGCCCGCCAGTTTCGGCGCAATTGAGGGGAGGTGGCGGCCATGCAGGCCTGGCAGATCGATCAATTCGGACCGGCGGACAGCCTGATGCTGCGCGAGGTGCCCGATCCGGTGCCGGGACCGGGCGAGGTGGTGGTCACGGTCGCGGCGGCGAGCGTCAATCCGGCCGATGCCAAGCTGCGGGCCGGCCGCTCGCCGGGGGCGGATGCCATCGGCTTTCCGCTGACGCTCGGCCGGGATTTTTCCGGCACGATCGCGAGCCTAGGCGAAGGCGTGACAGACCTCGCGGTGGGCGATGCGGTGTTCGGGGTGCTCGATCGCGGTCATGAGGGCGCCTGCGCCGGCAAGGTCGCACTCTCGGCCGGGCTCGTCGCCCGCAAGCCGGAGGCGCTGTCCCATGTCGAGGCCGCCGCCCTGGCGCTGACCGGGCTGACGGCGCTGGTGGCGCTGGAGGACGTGGCGCAGCTCGCGCGCGGCCAGCGGATCCTGATCCATGGCGGGGCCGGCGGCGTCGGCAGCTTCGCCGTGCAATACGCCCGACATGTCGGCGCAGAGGTGTTCGTGACGGCCAGTGCGCGCAACCACGACTATCTTAGCGATCTCGGCGCCGATAGCGTCATCGACTACACTGTCATGTCCTTCGAGGAGGCGGTGGCCGATTGCGACGTGGTGTTCGACACGATCGGCGGCGAAGTGCATCGTCGCTCGCTCGAGGTTCTGAAGCCCGGCGGCCTTTTGGTGCATATCGCGCCGGGGCCGGCGGAGATGGCGACGCCCGAAACCATCCGGATCGTGCGGCCGCATGTCGGGCGCGACCGGGCGCATCTGACGCGTATCCTCGAACTCGTCGCCTCGGGCGCTGTGCGGCCGCCGGAGATCGCGATCATGGCGTTCGCGGATCTGCCGGCAGCGCATGAGCGGATCGAGACCGGCCATGTGCGCGGCAAGATCGTGCTCAGCCCGGTGTCGTAAGCGGGCGGCAGCAGGGCAAAGCGCAACGAGAGAGCTGCACGAGGGCGACCGCAAACCAGGGAGAGAGCCGATGAGCGAGGAACTGCGACACCGGATGGTGGAGGATCAGCTCCTCCGCCACGGCATCTCGGACCGCCGCGTGCTCGACGCCATGGGACGGGTGCCGCGGGAGGCCTTCGTGCCGGAGGCACTGGCGTCGTCAGCCTATGTGGATGGCCCGCTGTCCATCGGCGGCGGGCAAACGATCTCGCAGCCCTACATCGTCGCGCGGATGCTGGAAGCGGCGGCGATCGCGCCGGGGGACCGGGTGCTCGATGTCGGCACCGGCTCGGGCTATGCCGCCGCCGTCGCGGCCGAGATGGGGGCGACCATCGTCTCGATCGAGCGCGATGCGGCGCTGGGCGAGTCGGCGCGTGTGCGGTTGCAGGCGCTCGGCTACGATGTCGCGGTGACCATCGGCGACGGCACGCGCGGGCTGGAGAGCGCCGCTCCCTTCGACGCGATCCTGGTGGCCGCGGCCGCGCCGGCGGTTCCCGAGGCGCTGCGCGCGCAACTGGCGATCGGCGGGCGGCTGGTGATCCCTGTCGGCCGGACGCGGCAGGGTCAGGAACTGCGCCGGATCACCCGGCGCTCGGCCACCGAGTTCGACGAGACCGTGCTCGAGATGGTCGCCTTCGTGCCGCTGATCGGCCACGAGGGCTGGCCGGACGCTTCGGGCGACGCTGGGCGTTGACGGCGCGGTGAGGCGCCGTCAGCAGGCGCGACTCCGGCGTCGGCGGGACGGGGCGCCTAGTCGGCGAGGAGGCGGGCGTAGCTCGCCACGTCGACATTGCCGCCGCTGACGATGACACCGACGCGCTGGCCTTCGCAGGGCACCGCACCGGTGAAAGCAGCGGCGGCGGCAAGGCAGCCAGTCGGCTCCACCACCATCTTCATGCGCTCGGCGAAGAAGCGCATGGCATCGACCAGCGCCGCGTCGGCCACGGTGACGATCGAATCCACCCGGTCGCGGATGATCGGGAAGGTGAGGTCGCCGAGATGGGTGGTCAGCGCGCCGTCGGCGATGGAGCGCGGCACGTCGATGCGCACGACCTCGCCCTTGGCCAGGGACTGGCGGCCGTCGTCGCCGGCCTCCGGCTCGACACCGATGACCCGGCATCCGGGCGACAGTTCGCTTGCGGCCAGCGCCGATCCGGAGAGGAGGCCGCCGCCGCCGAGGCAGACCAGCAGGATGTCGAGCGGGCCAGTCTCGGCGAAGAGTTCGGCGGCCGCGGTGCCCTGACCGGCGATGATGTCGCGATGGTCGTAGGGCGGGATCAGCGTCAGACCGCGATCCGTCGCGACGGTGTTGGCCAGCGCCTCGCGGTCCTCGCTGTAGCGGTCGTAGGTAATGACTTCGGCACCGTAGCCGCGCGTGGCCGCGACCTTCATGGCCGGGGCGTCGGCCGGCATCAGGATCGTCGCCGGCACGTTCTCCATGCGGCTCGCCAGTGCGATCGCCTGGGCGTGGTTGCCCGAGGAATAGGCCATGACGCCGCGGCGGCGCGCATCCTCTGGCAGGGCGGCGATGGCATTGCAGGCACCGCGGAACTTGAAGGCGCCGGCGCGCTGCAGGTTCTCGCATTTGAAGTGGAGCCTCGCGCCCGTCCGTTCGTCGGCAAAGCGCGAAGTCAGCACCGGCGTGCGGTGGGCGATGCCGGCGATGCGCTCGCGCGCGGCGGCGACATCGGCGAAGGTCGGAAGGCGGGTGCCGGAAGACGATCCGGCGTTTGCGATTGCGGTCATCGTAGGCGCCTCATCTGGAACGGCGCGGCTGCACCCCGCGCCCATGCGCCGTGTTCAACGTGAGCGATGGGGCGATGTAAAGGGGCGCCGCCGCGATGCTGCGAGGCCCGGTGCCGCGACGCCCGGAGGCGCTACCAGCGCAGGAGCCGCCAGCCCAGAAGCGCGCCAGCGGCGACCAGTGCCGATGCGGCCAGCGGATACCAGACGGCGACGAAGAGCGGCGAATCGTCGGTGCATTGCGCCGCATAGAAGATGGCGGCGACGGCGGCGGCCGCGAGGCCGGCGAGCCCGCCGGCGAGGGCCGGCCGGGTCGGCGCCTGCCGGCGCAGGGCCCACAGGAAGACGATCAGCGCCGGGGCGCCCATGGAGGGAATGGCGGTCAGGCACATCAGCGCGTTGGAGCCGACGAGATAGGCCCTCCATGTGTCCGACGGCAGGGCGATCAGCTCGGCGAGGACGGCGGCGAGCATCACCCCGGCGGGCAGCGCCAGCCACCACAGCCGACGCAGCGGCTCTTCGGGATGCGAGAAGGCCCGCATCGTGACGATCGCGGTGACGGCAAGCAGTCCGGTGACGACGAATTTGAAGTCGAAGCGGATGGTCTGCAATGCGCCGGCGAAATCCGGCCGGACGCCGATGGCGGTGAAGAAGACAAGGCCGGCGAGCGCCGCGGCGACGAGGGCCAGCAGCAGCCAGGACGGGCCTGTCTCGGGCGCGGTGCGCCGGCGGTCGGCGACCAGCGTGTCGATGAGGGTGTCGGTCTGCATGGCGTCAGGTCCGTCCGAATCTGGCGGCGATCGCGGCGAGGCCCCGATGGAAGGCGACCCGCACGGCCCCTTCGGTAACGCCGAGCCGGCTGGCGGTCTCGGTGATGGAATGGCCATGGACGGACAGGGAGGCGACGACCTCCCGCTGGCGGCCGGCGAGCGATAGGAGCGCGCGGGAGATGTCGTGGGCCTTGGCGTTGGGCATGGTGGCGGGATCGTCCAGCGTGTCGGTGAAGTCGGCGATGTCGAGATTGATGCGCCGGCCCTCGCGGCGATAGGCGTCGATCGCCTTGTGGCGGGCGATGGCGAAGAGCCACGGCTTCACGGGCTCGCCTTCGCGCCACGTATGTCGTTTCAGATGCACCGCCATCAAGATCTCCTGGACCAGATCCTCCGGATCGAAGCCGCCGGCATGCACCGGCGCCCTGGCGCGGGCAAAGCCGCGCAGAAGGCTCGCGACCTCCTGCAGGAAATCACGATAGGCGCCGTCGTCGCCGGCGTTGGCCGCCATCAAGAGGGATTCCAGTCGTCCGGGCCGGACGGGCGAGGCAGGCTTCATGTCTGGTCCTTCGCGCGCAGTGCCTTGGATGTTTCGCAGCATGGCGAATTTTTCCGCCGGCCGGGCGCGACCCGGTTCACATGATGGTGATGGTCGAAACGGCGTAACGAACCGGGCAGCGAGGGCGAAGACAGGGAGGCGGGACCGGCAACGGTGTCGCCCGATCAAAGGTCTCGAAGGAGGATTTCATGGACCGTCGCTTTCTCAATCTCGCCCTGGCGGGCTCGCTCGCCGCCGCCCTGACCGCCTCGGCGCTGCCGGCTTCGGCGCAGGACAGCAAAGATACGGTGAAGTGCTACGGCGTGGCGCTGGCCGGCCAGAACGACTGCGCCGCCGGGCCGGGCACGACCTGCGCCGGCACGTCCAGCGTCGACTACCAGGGCAATGCCTGGAAGGCGGTGCCGGCCGGGACCTGCGAAACCATGGAAGTGCCGGGCGATCGCATGGGCTCGACCGAGCCCCTGACCCGCGACGTGCCGAGCTGACACGGCCCTGACCGGAAGGCCCGGCCGGCAAGCCGGGCCTTCCCCCGACGCTGGCTTCCGGGAGGCTGCCCCCATGTCGTCATATCGCAAGACCGCCGTATCGATGGCGGATACAACGCCCTTGCCCGCTGCCGCCGGGCTCGGCCTGAAGCTCGAACATGCCGGCGAGATCCTGGAAACGGACCCGGCGGTTGGCTTCTTTGAAGTCCATGCCGAGAACTACATGGGTGCCGGCGGGCCGCCGCACCGCTATCTCACAGCGATCGCCGCGCGCTATCCGTTGTCGCTGCACGGCGTCGGCCTGTCGATCGGCGGCGAGGGCGCCCTCGACCAGGCGCATCTGGCCCGGCTGAAGGCACTGATCGAGCGCTACCGGCCGGCGAGCTTTTCCGAGCACCTGGCGTGGTCGACGCATGAGAGCGCGTTCTTCAACGATCTCCTGCCGCTGCCCTATACGCCGGCGACGCTGGAGCGGGTGGTCGCCCATGTCGACGAGACGCAGGAAGCGCTGGGCGTGCGGATGCTGCTGGAGAACCCCTCGACCTATCTCCTGTTCGCCGAATCCAGCATCGACGAGATCGACTTCCTGACGGCGATATCCGAGCGCACCGGCTGCGGCCTGCTGCTGGACGTCAACAACGTCATGGTTTCGGCGGTCAATCACGGGCTCGACCCGTTCGCCTATATCGACCGGTTTCCGCTGGAGCGGGTGGGGGAGATCCATCTGGCCGGCTATGACGAGACGGTGGACGATGCCGGCGAGCGGCTGCTGATCGACGCGCATAACGCGCCGGTGCTGCCCGACGTCTTCGCGCTCTACCGGCACACCTTGCGAAAGAGCGGCCCGCTGCCGACGCTGGTGGAATGGGACAATGACGTACCGCCCTTCGCGGCCCTGATGGACGAGGTCGCGCGGGTGGAGGGCGCTTTGGCCGAAGCACGGCCGGCGGATCGCCGCGTCCGGTCGGCGGCATGAGCGCCGCTGCCGGCACCGCGCCGACGCTCGGCGCCCAGGATTTCATCGCCGCCCTGACAGCGGCGGAGGCACAGATGCCGGCGGGGCTGACGACGCATCGCGGCACGGGTGACGCCCGCCGCTTCGCGGTCTATCGCAACAATGTCCATGTCGGGCTCGTCGGCGCGCTGGAGAAGGCGTTTCCCGTGGTCCGGCAACTGGTCGGCGACGCCTTCTTCCAGATCATGGCGCGCGCCTATGTGGCCGCCGAGAAGCCCGCCTCGCCGGTGATGCTCGAATACGGCCGTGGGTTTGCGGGCTTCGTCGCCGGTTTCGCGCCGGCCGAAGGGTTGCCCTATCTCGCCGATGTCGCCCGGCTGGAGGTGGCGCTGACGCAGGCCTATCACGCGGCGGAAGCACACGCGCTGGATCGGGCGGGTCTTGCCGGGCTCGACCCGTCGCGGCTCGACGCCTCGGCGCTGGCGCTGCATCCGGCCGTGCGGCTGGTCTGCTCACCTTTTCCCGTCGGCACGATCTGGTCGCACCATCATGAGCAGCCGGTGCGCCCGGTCGAAAACTGGCGGGCTGAGGCGGTGCTGGTGACGCGGCCGGATGCGGAATTGCGCTCGACCATCCTGCCGCCCTGCGACGTGCCCTTCGTGGCGGCGCTGTCGGCGGGGGCCAGTCTGGCGGAGGCGGCCGGGGCGGCTGTCGACGCGGACCAGACCTTCGCCTTCGGCGAGGCACTGATCGCGCTCATCGATCTCGGCGCCGTGACCGGATTTCGCGACAGGGAGACAGGGAATGCGTGACATGCTGATCCGTGCCGAGGCGGCGCTGGGCGCGGTTCCGGCGGCCCTGCCGCTGCTGGCCCTGCGGGTCGCGTTGGCGGTACCATTCTACAGATCGGGCCTGACCAAATGGGACGGCTTCCTGCAGCTGTCTGGTGGCGCCCGCTATCTGTTCACGCAGGAGTTCAAGCTGCATATCCTGGGCGCCGAATACGCCTATCCGGCGCCGATCCTGAGCGCGCATCTGGCGGGGATCGCCGAGATCGTGCTGCCGATCCTCCTGGTGCTGGGACTGGGCACGCGCTTTGCCGCGCTCGCGTTGCTGGCGATGACCGCAGTGATCCAGATCACCGTGCCGGAGGGCTGGGCGAATTTCCATCTGCCCTGGGCGGCGATGGCGCTGACGCTGATGTGCTTCGGCGGCGGCCGGCTGGCGCTGGACACGCTGATCTTCGGCGATACGGCGCGCGCCCGGCCGCGGGGGATGCCGTCCGTCTAGGGCGGGCTGATCCGGCGACCGAACACGAAAAAGCCGCCAGGGACATTGCCCGGCGGCTCCGCGTTGTCTCTGAGAGACAATGTGCGGGCCTCACTCTTCGACTCGCCAGTACATCCGTGGTCGGACGAAGAGCAGAAGACCCTGGGCGCATCGACCTGACAAGTCAGGGACGCGTTGCACCACACACAGATGGGTACGCCCTGAAGCTTGTGCAAGGCTGACGTTGCCGATTGTGCGCGGGGGGGGGGTGGTGGGGCGCGGCGCCTCTCCCCCGCACGCCGTCATCCTCGGGCTTGACCCGAGGACCCATTCCTCTGCGGGCGCCACTGTCACTTCGTGGGGGAAGGGACGCGGCCTGCGACGCGGCGGCGGTTGGGACGGCTTGGCATGGGTCCTCGGGTCGGAGCCCGAGGATGACGCCGGTGGGGAGGCGGGGTGCGTTACCGGCGGGCGGAGGGGATGACGCCGACGCCGGGGTGGCGGCCGATGTCGCTCTCCTGCCGGGGGCGACGCATGCGACGCTGCCGTTGGTTTGTCATGTGGCGGGGCAGCGTTGACGCTCACTAGCGTTGGTGCCGTCTTCGGCCTGCCGGGCGCGGGCGCAAGCATCGGCAGCGCCCCTCGAATTCTATCCGTCGCGGGCATGGTGTAAGGGTTGGCGCAGATAGTCCGGCGCAGTGGCAAATGTTGACATAAGGATATGTTTATGTGATTTGCCGCGGAGCGACAAGGAAACGGTGAAGCCATGACAGACACGTCCGACAAGCTTTTCGGGGCGATGACCGAAGGCCGTTCGCCGGCAGAGGCGTCCAAGGCGCTGCGCAAGGCGGTTTCCGAGCGCATTCTGGTGCTCGACGGCGCCATGGGCACCGAAATCCAGCTCCTGGGCCTCGGCGAGGACGATTTTCGCGGGCATCGCTTCGGCGCCTGCGAATGTCACCTGCAGGGCAACAACGATCTCCTCAACCTGACCCAGCCGCAGGCGATCGAGGACATCCACTATGCCTACGCCATCGCTGGCGCGGACATTCTGGAGACCAACACCTTTTCCTCCACCACCATCGCCCAGGCCGACTACCAGATGGAGGACCAGGTCTACGAGCTGAACCGCGACGGCGCGCGGCTGGCCCGGCGCGCCTGCATCCGCGCCGAGGAAAAGGACGGCAAGCGCCGCTTCGTCGCAGGCGCGCTCGGACCGACGAACCGCACCGCCTCGATCTCGCCGGACGTCAACAATCCGGGCTACCGGGCCGTTACCTTCGACGAATTGCGCATCGCCTATGGCGAGCAGCTGCGCGGTCTGATCGACGGCGGCTCCGACCTGATCCTGATCGAGACGATCTTCGACACGCTGAACGCCAAGGCGGCGATCTTCGCCTGCGAGGAGATCTTCGCGGAAAAGGGCGTGACGCTGCCGATCATGATCTCCGGCACCATCACCGACCTGTCCGGCCGCACGCTGTCGGGCCAGACGCCGACGGCGTTCTGGCACTCGGTGCGGCACGGCCGGCCCTTCACCATCGGCCTGAACTGCGCCCTCGGCGCCGCGGCGATGCGCGACCACCTGGCGGAGATCTCGGCGGCGGCGGACACCTTCGTCTGCGCCTATCCGAATGCCGGCCTGCCGAACGAATTCGGCGAATACGACCAGAGCCCCGAGCAGATGGCCAAGGAGGTCGAGATCTTCTGCGAGGAAGGGCTCGTCAACGTCCTGGGCGGCTGCTGCGGCTCGACACCGGACCACATCAAGGCGGTGGCCGAGACGGCGGCGCGCTACAAGCCGCGCAAGGTGCCGACCATCGCGCCGCTGATGCGCCTGTCGGGCCTAGAGCCGTTCACGCTGACCAAGGAGATTCCCTTCGTCAATGTCGGCGAGCGGACCAACGTCACCGGCTCGGCCCGCTTCCGCAAGATGATCGAGGCGAACGATCTGCCGGCCGCCCTCGACGTGGCACGCAGCCAGGTGGAGAACGGCGCCCAGATCATCGACGTCAACATGGACGAGGGGTTGATCGACTCCAAGCAGATGATGATCGACTACCTGAACCTGATCGCGGCCGAGCCCGACATCGCCAAGGTTCCGGTGATGATCGACTCCTCCAAGTTCGAGGTGATCGAGGCCGGTCTGAAATGCGTGCAGGGCAAGGCGCTGGTCAACTCGATCTCCATGAAGGAGGGCGAGGAGAGCTTCCTGAAGCAGGCGCGCCTGGTGCGCAGCTACGGCGCCGCCGTGGTTGTCATGGCCTTCGACGAACAGGGCCAGGCCGACACGCTGGAGCGCAAGGTCGCGATCTGCACGCGCGCCTACAAGCTCCTGACCGAAGAGGCCGGTTTCCCGCCCGAGGACATCGTCTTCGACCCGAACGTTTTCGCGATCGCCACCGGCATCGAGGAGCATAACGGCTATGGCGTCGCCTTCATCGAGGCGACCCGCCAGATCCGCCAGAACCTGCCGGGCGCGCATATCTCCGGCGGCGTGTCGAACCTGTCCTTCTCGTTCCGCGGCAACGAAGCCGTGCGCGAGGCGATGCACGCGGTGTTCCTGTACCACGCCATCCAGGCAGGCATGGACATGGGCATCGTCAATGCCGGCCAGCTGGCGGTCTACGAGTCGATCGATCCGGAGCTGCGCGAGGCGTGCGAGGACGTGGTTCTCGATCGCAAGCGCGCCGACGGCGGCGACCCGACCGAGCGGCTGCTGGAGCTGGCCGAGCGCTGGCGCGGCGCCGGCGGCAAGGAGGCGAAGGCCAAGGATCTGACCTGGCGCGAGAAGAGCGTCCAAGACCGCATCGCCCATGCGCTGGTCAACGGCATCACCGAATATATCGTCGAGGACACCGAAGAGGCGCGGCTCGAGGCGGACCGTCCGCTGCACGTCATCGAGGGGCCGCTGATGGACGGCATGAACATCGTCGGCGACCTGTTCGGCGCCGGCAAGATGTTCCTGCCGCAGGTGGTCAAGTCGGCCCGGGTGATGAAGCAGGCCGTGGCGCATCTGCTCCCCTACATGGAGGAGGAGAAGCGGCTGAACGGCACCGACGAGCGCTCGAACGCCGGCAAGGTGCTGATGGCGACCGTGAAGGGCGACGTCCACGACATCGGCAAGAACATTGTCGGCGTGGTCCTGGCCTGCAACAATTACGAGGTCATCGATCTCGGCGTGATGGTGCCGGCCGCCAAGATCCTGGAGACGGCGCGGCAGGAGAAGGTCGACGTCATCGGCCTGTCCGGCCTGATCACGCCGTCGCTCGACGAGATGGTGCATGTGGCTGCCGAGATGGAGCGCGAGGGCTTCGACATCCCGCTGCTGATCGGCGGGGCGACGACCAGCAAGGTGCATACGGCGGTGAAGATCGACCCGGGCTACAACCGGGGCCAGACGGTCTACGTCACCGATGCTTCGCGCGCGGTCGGCGTGGTGTCGCACCTGCTCTCCGAGGAGACCCGCGACGCCTATGTCGAGGGCGTGAAGGCCGACTACCAGAAGGTCGCCGAAGCGCATCGCAAGGGCGAGCGCGACAAGAAGCGGCTGCCGCTGGCCCAGGCCCGCGCCAACGCGCAGGTCAGCGACTGGGCGGCCTACGAGCCGGTCAAGCCGGCGATCACCGGCACCCGGGTCTTCGAGGACTGGGACCTGGAAGAGCTGTCGCGCTACATCGACTGGACGCCGTTCTTCCAGACCTGGGAGATGAAGGGCCGCTATCCGGGCATCCTGGAAGACGAGAAGCAGGGCGAGGCGGCGCGGTCGCTGTTCAACGACGCGCAGGCCATGCTCAAGCAGATCATCGCCGAGAAGTGGTTCCAGCCGCGGGCCGTGATCGGCTTCTGGCCGGCCAATTCGGTGGGCGACGACATTCGCCTCTACACCGGCGACGACCGCAAGGAGGAGCTGGCGACGCTCTACACGCTGCGCCAGCAGCTGACCAAGCGCGGCGACCGGCCGAACGTGGCGATGGCCGACTTCGTGGCACCGGTCGACAGCGGCAAGGCGGATTATGTCGGCGGCTTCGTGGTGACGGCAGGCATCGAGGAGGAGGCGATCGCCAATCGCTTCGCCAAGGCCAATGACGATTATTCGTCGATCATGGTCAAGGCGCTGGCCGACCGATTCGCCGAGGCCTTTGCCGAGCGCATGCACGAGAAGGTACGCCGGGAATTCTGGGGCTATGCGCCGGACGAGACCTTCACGCCGGAAGATTTGATCAGCGAGGATTATGCCGGCATCCGGCCGGCGCCGGGCTATCCGGCCCAGCCCGACCACACCGAGAAAACGACGCTGTTCGAACTGCTCGATGCGGAGGCGACCACCGGCGTGAAGCTGACCGAGAGCTACGCCATGTGGCCGGGCTCGTCGGTGTCCGGCCTCTATATCGGGCACCCGGACTCCTATTATTTCGGGGTCGCCAAGATCGAGCGGGATCAGGTCGAGGATTACGCCCGGCGCAAGGGCATGCCCGTTGCCGAGGTGGAACGCTGGCTGGCGCCCATCCTCAACTACATTCCGACCGCCGCCGCCACCCAGGCGGAAGCGGCCGAGTAAGATTCGATATTGGCTTGCCCCGCGGGGTGGGGCAGGCCAACAATCAGGGCCGCGTAACGCGCGGTCTCCGCTTGCCCTTCTCTTGATGCTGGAATCGTTCTAGATTGAGTTCGCTGAGAGTTAACCAGCGACGTTGATCGAGGACGATTTGATGCGGCTGACCCGCCAGACGAACTACGCGATCCGGATTCTGATGTACTGCGCCTCGAATGGCGGGCAGCTCAGTCGCATCAAGGACATTGCGGCCGCCTATTCGGCATCCGAACTGTTCCTGTTCAAGATTCTCCAGCCGCTGGTCGAGGCCGGCATGATCGAGACCGTACGCGGGCGCAATGGCGGTGTTCGCCTGGGGCGGCCGGCGGGCACGATCAATCTGCGCAATGTCGTCGAGGTGACCGAAGAGAATTTCGCGCTGGCGGAGTGCTTCGAGACCGGCGCGGTGGATTGCCCGCTGATCGAGAGCTGCGAGCTCAACTCGGCGCTGCGCGAGGCGCTGAACGCGTTCCTCGGGGCGCTCGGCAAGTACACGATCGAGGATCTCCTCGGCAACAAGGCCTTCATGCGCCGGCGGCTCGGCCTGATGGAGCCGATGCACGGGCTCGCCGCGGCGAGCTGACGCGAACCGGCCCGCCCCCGACAGAGCGCTCGTGGCGGGGCGAGCCGCCACAGGGCGTTTCCAGTCGGACGATGTTCTGGCGCAGCGACCTCGTCACTCCTATATGCCGGCCACGACACGTCTTTCGACCACGAGCGGCCAGCCTTTCCCCATGGATACCAATGTCACCGCCGACGCGGATGCCGCCTGGGCCACCGCCCCGTCTCCTTGCGTCGACATCTGCAAATACAAGCGTCAGGGCCGCTGTGTCGGCTGTTCGATGACCAAGGCGGAGAAGCAGGCCTTCCCGTCGTCCGGCGGCGGCGACCAGAAGCGCGAATTCATCGAGACGCTGATCACGCGGTTACAGGAATCGGCCCGCAATCCGGCTTTCTGGGTGATGTCCTACCGGCGAAAATGCGAGCGCGAGGGCGTTCCCTGTCCGATCCCGGTCGACGAGGGCTGATCTCCGGTGCGGGACAGCGCGCCGACCAGCTTGCCCAAACAAAAAGGCCCGCCGGACGATCTCCGGCGGGCCTTTTTCGTATCGTGATGGCGGCCGTAGGCGCTCTTGGCTGCCTCAAGCGGCCGTGGTCTTCAGATGGGCGCGAAGCATCCAGGCGAACTTGTCGTGCTGCTCGACGCGCGACGTCGCCAGATCGTTGGTGGCGAAATCGCCATGCTGGTCGGCGACCTCGGCGAGGGCGGACAGCGTGGAGGACAGGGTTTCCTGATCCTGCATCATCACTTCGACCATGGTGCGGGCGTCGGTACGGCCGTCATGCTCTTCGATCGCGCTGCGCTCGAGGAAGATCGAGTAGCGGCCCTCGGCGTGAGCGTCGAACGCCTTGATGCGCTCGGCCAGCGTGTCCTGACCTTCGAAATGGTCCTCGTAAATCTCCTGGAACAACTCGTGCAGGGATCCGAATGCCATGCCGGTGACGTTCCAGTGGAAGTTCTGGGCCTTCAGCGTGGTGATGGCCGTCTCCGCCAGCGACTGGGTGAGACCGTTGACGATCTCTTCCTTGGCGGTCGGTTCGATCTTGGCTGCGACTAGTCCCATGGTCTCACGTCCTCGAATGGTGTTTTAGAATGTTTCTAATCTAGACCTTCGGCTGCGGTGAGGCAAGGCTGCGGCGATCGGTCCCGGCGTTTTCCTGGACTAAAGCGTGCGCGCCAGCGACGCGGCGAGGAAACGCAGCCACCGCCGGCCTTCCGGACGTACGCGCCAGGCAACGAGCGCGCCGGCGGCAGCGGCTTCGCCCGCCCGCAGAACGGACAGGAGGCGCAGCAGCCAGATCTCGTCGTCCGAGGCCTGCCTTGCCCCGGGCCGGTAGAACACCATCTCGCGCAGGCTCTGGCCCGACAGGCCGCGGAAGAAGGCGATGGCGTAGCGTTCCAGCGAGACGTTCTCCTCGCCGGCGAGAAGGAAGCAGGCCCGTTCGAGATCGGGCTTGGGTGCCAGACGACTGCGCAACGCAAACCAGCGCAGGCGGTTCAGCTCGTCGCGTTCGGCATCGGTCAGCTGCGGCGCGGCATGCCGGACCGTCGGGCAGTCGCTGCCCGGAAAGGCAAGGATGCGCGCCGGGGCGACGGCGGATGGGACCGGAGATGGGTCGGGCAGAGACAGTGCAGACATGGGGTATCCGCGTTGAGGAAAACCGGGTCGGCGGAGCCCGAAGTGCGGCGTCGTGCCGGCCGCTTCGAACCGTTCCAAACTTGACAGTCAGTATCATCTATTCATAGCAGACCGGGAGCGGAAGGGAAGTGCCGTATGCCGGGTCGCGATCCGCGATGCCCCCATCCGCCCCAGTCCGACCATGACAGGAGTCCCCGTGGCCAAGCGTTGGGCCGATGCCCCGTCCCCGTGCATCGATATCTGCAAGTACAAGGATGGCGGCCGCTGCATCGGCTGCGCCATGACCAAACCGGAGAAGAAGCGGTTCAAGCGGCTGGACGGCAAGGCGGAGAAGAAGGCGTTCTTCCGCACGATGGCCGAGCGCCTGGTCGCGGCCGGCCGGTTCGATCGCTGGGCGCATGTCTACCGGCGCAAATGCGACAAGAAGGACCAGCCGTGCCCGCTCGACAAGCTGGACGTGCCGGCCGAGGCCTGAGCCCGCCGCCGGTTCTGCGTCGCTGAGACGGTGATTCCCGATCGGGTTGCAGGGGATCGTGATCACTCGAAGAAAAGGGCGGCGTGCCTTCCGGCGCGCCGCCCTTTCTTGTTGCATGCGCTGCGTCGCGCGCCGGCTATTCGGCCGGGACCGGTGCGTCGCTGGTGCCGGTCTCGGGACTGGCCGGGTCCCGCGACGTCTGCTTGCGGGCCAGCAGCTTGTAGAACAGCGGGATGAAGAAGATCGCGACGAAGGTCGCCGCGAGCATGCCGCCGATCACGCCGGTGCCGATGGAGTGGCGGCTCGCCGAACCGGCGCCGGTCGAAATCGCCAACGGCACGACGCCGAGGATGAAGGCCAGCGACGTCATGATGATCGGCCGGAAGCGCAGCTTGGCTCCTTCCAGAGCGGCGTCGAAAGCCGACAGGCCTTCCTCGCGTTTCAGGACCGCGAACTCGACGATCAGAATGGCGTTCTTCGCCGCCAGCCCGACCAGTGTGACGAGGCCGATCTGGAAGTAGACGTCGTTGTCGAGACCGCGGATCGAGATGGCCAGGAGCGCGCCGAACATGGCGAAGGGGACCGCGAGCAGAACCGCGATCGGCAGCGACCAGCGCTCGTACTGGGCCGACAGGATCAAGAACACCATCAGGATGCCGAAGCCGATGGCGACCAGCCCGGTGCCCCCCGAGGCGATCTCCTGATAGGCCGAGCCCGTCCAGGCGACCTGATAGCCGTCCGGAAGCTTCTCGGCGGCGATCTCCTGCATGGCCTGCAGCGCCTGACCCGACGAGAAGCCGGGGGCAGGGCCGCCGGAGACCTTGGCCGCGTTGAAGGCGTTGAAGCGCTCGATGAGGTCCGGGCCGACGATGCGCTCGACCGACAGGAGGGCGTCGAGGGGAATCATCGATCCGTTGTTCGCCTTGACGTAGACGAAGCGCAGATCCTCCGGCTTCTCGCGGAAGTCGGATTCGGACTGGAGGGAGACCCGGTAGTTGCGGCCGAGCAGGGTGAAGTCGTTCACATAGAGCGAGCCGAAGGTCGACTGCATGGTCTCGAAGATCGACGAGATCGGCACGTCCTGGGCCTTGGCCTTCTGACGGTCGACGTCGATCTGGTACTGCGGGACATTGGCCGAGAAGGTGGTGCGCACGCCGGCCAGTTCCGGCCGCTCGGCGGCGGCCGCCACCAGCGCGCTGGTCGCCGCGACCAGTTCCTGGGAGCCACGGTTCTGCCGGTCCTGCACGAACAGGTCGAAGCCGCCGGTGGTGGACAGGCCCTGGATCGGCGGCGGGTTGAAGGCCAGCACCATGCCGTCCTGGATGCCGGCATTCATGCCCATGATCGGGCCGGTGAGGTTGCGGGCGTCGAGCGAGGGGTCCTCGCGCTCCGACCAGTCCTTGAGCGTGACGAAGGCAACGCCCGAGCTGGACTTCTGGGTTCCGGCAAGCAGGTCGAAGCCGGCGAAGGCGACCACGTCGGCGACCGCCGGATGCTCGCGCACATTCGCGCTGACCTGCTCCATCACCTCCGTGGTGCGCGCCAGCGAGGCCGCCGGCGGCAGGATGGCGATGGCGAAATTGACGCCCTGATCCTCGTCGGGGACCAGCGAGCCGGGAATCGTCTGAAAGAAATAGTAGCTGCCGCCGACGATGCCGGCGAACAGGACGAGGGCGACGACGGCCCGGCGCATGATGAAGGCAACGCCAGCGCCATAGGCATTGGTCAGCTTGTCGAAGCCCTTGTTGAACCAGCGGAACGGCGCCCAGGGCTCGGAATGGCCCGGCTTCAGGAGAAGGCCGCACAGCGCCGGGGTGAGGGTCAGCGCGACGATGCCCGAGATCACCACCGACACGGCGATGGTCACGGCGAACTGCCGGTACATGGTGCCGGCGAGGCCGCCGAGAAACGCCACCGGGATGAACACGGCGCACAGGACGAGCACGATGGCGATGACCGGGCCGGCGACTTCAGTCATCGCCTTGGCGGTCGCGTCCTTGGCGTTGAGCCCCTCGGTGGTCATGATCCGCTCGACATTCTCCAGAACCACGATGGCGTCGTCGACGACGATACCGATGGCCAGGACGAGCCCGAACAGGGTGAGGAGATTGATCGAGAAGCCGAACGCCAGAAGCACGCCGAAGGTGCCGATGATCGACACCGGGACGGCGAGCATGGGGATCAGGGTCGCCCGGAAGCTCTGCAGGAAGATGAAGACGACCACGAAGACCAGCGCCATGGCCTCGATGAAGGTCATGATGACCTCCTCGATGGAGGCCTCGATGAACTTCGTGGTGTCGTAGGGAATGGCGAAGCTGATGCCATCGGGGAAGGAGCCGGACAGCTCCTCCATGCGGGTGCGCACGCCGCTCAGCGTGTCGAGGGCGTTGGCGCCGGGCTGCAGGTAGATGCCGATGGGCACCGTCGGCGTGCCGTTATAGGTGGCGTTGAAGCCATAATCCTGGGCGCCGAGTTCGACCCGCGCGACATCCTTGAGAAGCAGCGAGGAGCCGTTCTCGTCGGAACGCAGGATGATGTTCTCGAAAGCCTCGGCGTCGGGCAGGCGCCCGGCCGTGGTCACCGAATAGGTGAAGGCGAGGTCGGTGTTGGTGGGCGGCGCGCCGAACTGGCCGGCGGCGAACTGGGCGTTCTGGTCGCGCACGGCCGTGGCCACGTCGCCCGGCGTCAGGCCGTAGGAGGCCAGCGCGTCCGGCCGCAGCCAGATGCGCATGGAATAGTTGCGGGCGCCGAAGAGCTGCGCTTCACCGATGCCGGGCAGGCGCTTGAGCTCGTCGAGGACATTGAGCAGCGCGTAGTTCGACACATAGGTCGCGTCGTAGCGCGGGTCCTCCGACGACATGGTCAGAACCGCGAGGATCGACGAGTTCTGCTTGGCGACAGTGACGCCGAGACGCTGAACCTGTTCGGGCAACGATGCATTGGCCTGCTGGACGCGGTTGTTGACGTTGATCGTCGCCTGATCGGGATCGGTGCCGCTGGCGAAGGTCACGGTGATCGTCGCCGTGCCCGTCGAGGAGTTCGTGGACTGCATGTAGAGCATGTCCTCGACGCCGTTGATCTGCTGCTCGATCGGCGCGGAGACGGTCTGGGCGATGGTCTCGGCACTGGCGCCGGGATAGGAGGCGCGCACCTGGACCTGCGGCGGCACAAGCTGCGGATACTGCTCGATCGGCAGTGCGCTGATCGACAGCAGGCCACCGAGGGTGATCAGGATCGAGATGACGGCCGCGAAGATCGGCCGGTCGACGAAGAACCGCGCATTCATCGGGCGGACTCCGCCAAAGCGTCGCCGTCGCTGGTGGCGCGGCGGGCATCGTCGCCATCGGGCAGGGCGGTCAGCGGCACCGGCGGGGCATCCGTGCGGCCGGCTTCACCTGACGTGTGCCCGGCGTCGGCAACGACCTTGTCGTCTGCCGCGTCGGCGGCGCGCTCGATCGCGCCCTGCTGCTCGCCATTCGCTTCGTTGGCGGGGTCGGCCGCAGCGGGTTCGTCGGCTTCGGTCCCGGGGGCTGCCCCGGCGGCTGGCGCGTCCGGCGCAGGTGCATCGGGCTCGCTCCCGGCGGCATCGGCGTTCGCGGCGGCCGGCTGCGGATTGACCGGGGCGCCGGGACGAACCTTGACGACGCCCTTGACGACGACCTTGTCGCCATCGGCCAGACCCTCGGAAATGACGATGGAGCCGTCGAGCTCCCGGCCGACGACGACCGAGCTGACCTCGGCCAGATTCTCGTCGTTCAATGTGTAGACAAAGGTGCCCTGCGGCCCCTGCATCAGCGCCTCGGTCGGCAGTTCGATGGCGTTCTCGATGGACAGGCCCTCGAGCTGCAGCCGCACGAACTGGCCTGGCAGGAGGCGACTTTCGGGATTGGGCAGGACCGCGCGCGACAGGATGGTGCCGGTTTGCGAATCGATCGTCGTGGAGGTGAAATCGATGGTGCCGGTCTGGCCGTAGGTCTCGCCATCGCCGAACATCAGCGTGACGGTAAGGTCGGACGGCGAGGAGGCGCCCTGCAACTGGCCGCTCTCGACCAGTTCGCGGATCGACGCGGCTTCCTTGTCGGCGGCCGAGAAGTTCACATAGACCGGATCGAGGCGGCTGATGCGGGTGAGGAGATCGCCGGTGCTGAGCAGGCTGCCTTCGGGCACCTGTTCCAGGCTTGTGACGCCGGCGACCGGCGCCTCGACCGTGGCATAGTCAAGCGAGAGATTGGCGGTACGCAGCTGCGCTTCGGCGGCGGCGACCTGGGCTTCGGCGAGTTCACGCGACGAGACCGCATCCTCGAGCGTTGCCTGGCTCGATGCGCCGCTCTGGGCGAGCTGGCGCGCCCGGGCCTCGCTGCGCTTGGCCTGGCCAAGCTGCGCCTGCGCCTGCAGAACCTGCGCCTTGGCCAGCGCCACCTGCGCCTCGTAGGTCGCCGGATCGATATGGAACAGGAGCGTGCCGGCCTCGACGCGCGAGCCCTCGTCGAAATTGCGTTCGAGCAGGATACCGCCGACGCGTGCGCGCACCTCGACCTCGCGGGAGGAGGCGACGCGGCCTGCATATTCGTAGGTTACCGGCAGATTCCTGCTCTTGACCGTCTGTACCGTGACGGTCGGCGGCGGCGGGCTGCCGCCGGCCTGTGCGGAGGCTGCGCTCGCGGATGCCAGTGATACGCCGACGCATGCCGTCATGCGCAAAATCAGGTTAAGTCCGCGCATTGTAAAACCTTTTCCGGCCGGTCATGGCGCCGCTCTCTTGCATTGCAGCATACATACATCCATAAATGTATCGGAGCAAGGGAGGCAAGGAATTGAGACGCACCAAGGAGGATGCCCTGCAGACGCGCGAGGCGATCCTCGACGCTGCCGAGGCGCTGTTCTACGAAAAGGGCGTGGCAGCGACGACGCTCGGGCACATTGCCGCGAGTGCCGGCCTAACGCGCGGCGCGATCTACTGGCACTTTTCCAACAAGCTCGAGCTGTTCCGGGCGATGCAGGAGCGTGCCAAGCTGCCCCAGGAAGAGTTCTTCGACGAGCAGGCCTGTGCCGGCCGGCGGTCACTGCAGGACCTCTACGAGAACACGCTAGAGGCGCTCGGCCATCTGGAGCGCGACGAACGGACGCGCAAGATCCTGACCATTCTCCTGTTTCGCTGTGAATATGTCGGCGAGATGCAGGACGCGATGCTGCGCCGGGCCGACGCCGAGGCTACCATGCACAAGGCGATCACCGGCATCTTCGCGGCGGTGCAGATTCGCGGTGAACTGAAGCACGAATGGCAGCCGAAGGAGGCGGCCACCGCCTATGTCTGTGCGGTGAGCGGCGTGATCTCGGAATGGCTGCGCTCGGATCGCGGCTTCGACCTGACCGGGGTCGGCGCGCGGGTGGTGCGCAGCGTGATCGCGGGATTTGCCTGTTCGAGCGCACGGGTCGCGTGCCTGGAGGAGATGGCGGAGACGCGCGCCGCGGCGAACCTGAACTGAGGTGGGGACGGGCGCACGCGCCGCATGGCGGCCGCGGCGAATGTTTTCCCCGAACAATGCCGATATTTGGAACGTGCGACGCTGCATTGCCGGGTGCGGGGTTCTATCTTCCGGCACGACTGCGATGTAGGCACGGGGCAAGGATGCTGTCCGGCCTGCCATTCTCCCGACAGCCGGGACCCGATCAATCGTGACGCGGCGCTTATCCGTCGCGCGCACCGGACAAGGCCGTCTCGCGCGGTCGCGGACCATGGAAAGGAACGACGCCTGATGAGTTCTCTCGCCCAACAGCCGGAGCATTCGCCGGAGCCTGCCTTCCCGATTCCCGCCGGCGTCTTCGCCGAGACGGTGACCAAGGTCACGCACTATACCGACAGCCTGTTCGCCTTCCGCATCACCCGGCCGCAGAGCTTCCGCTTCCGCTCGGGCGAGTTCGTGATGATCGGCCTGCCGAACGCGGCAAAGCCGGTCTATCGCGCCTATTCCATTGCCAGCCCGGCTTGGGACGAAGAGCTGGAGTTCTTCTCGATCAAGGTGCCGAACGGCCCCTTGACCGAGCATCTGCAGAAGATCCAGGTCGGCGACACGGTGCTGATGCGCAAGAAGCCGACGGGCACGCTCGTCCATGACGCGCTGAAGCCCGGCAAGCGGCTGTTCCTGTTCTCGACCGGAACCGGCATCGCGCCCTTCGCCTCGGTGATCCGCGATCCGGAGACCTACGAGAAGTTCGACCAGGTGATCCTCACCCAGACCTGCCGCGGCAATGCCGAGCTGGCCTATGGCCGCGAACTGGTGGAGACGTCGAAGGCCGACGAGCTGATGAGCGAGTTCATCGGCGACAAGCTGATCTTCCACGCCAGCGCGACCCGCGACGGCGAGACCCGCGGCCACCGGATCACCACGCTGATCGAGAACGGCAAGCTGTTCGAGGACCTCGCCATCGCGCCGCTCGACCCTGAGACCGACCGGGCGATGATCTGCGGCTCCATGGCGATGCTGAAGGACACGGAAGCGCTGCTGGAGTCCCGCGGCTTCGAGGAAGGCGCCAACAACAAGCCCGGCACCTTCGTCGTCGAACGCGCCTTCGTGGACTGAGGACAGCGGGCCCGCTGCCAGAAGCGGCCGAGCGCAGCCTCCGGCGGCTCCGGCTGAGAGCCAACGGGCTGCCGGAGCACGGCGAGGGGCAGGTCGCGAGGGCGGCCTCGCCCAACTTCTCCGGTGGGCGCCGGCAGGCCGTCCGTCATGCTGGCGCGCGTCTGTTGAAGTTCAGTATCAACTCAGAATACCGCTACGTAAGGATCGGTTATTTTCAGCCTGAGGCTCGTCGTCAAGCGATCTGTGTGGCTGCGGAGCGGCTCTGAGAGCGGGGGCGATCGGTGTTGGCGCAGCTTGACAGCGCCGGCGCCGGGCGGCACGCCGACCGGATGACGCACGCACCCCATGCCGGACTGAAGGTCCTGGAACTCGCCCGCATCCTTGCTGGCCCGTGGATCGGCCAGACGCTCGCCGATCTCGGCGCCGACGTGATCAAGGTCGAGAGTCCGGCGGGCGACGACACCCGCGGCTGGGGGCCGCCCTTCGTCGAGCGGGACGGCGAGCGCACGGCGGCCTATTTCCACGCCTGCAACCGTGGCAAGCGCTCGGTGGTGGCCGATTTCGGCACCGAGGAGGGACGGGAACTGGTGCGGTCGCTGGCGGTCGAGGCGGACGTGCTGATCGAGAACTTCAAGGTCGGTGGGCTGGCGAAGTTCGGCCTCGACTACGAGAGCCTGAAGGCGATCAATCCCCGCCTCGTCTATTGCTCGGTTACCGGCTTCGGCCAGGACGGACCCTATGCGGGCCGGGCCGGCTACGACTTCATGATCCAGGGCATGGGCGGCATCATGAGCCTGACCGGCGATCCGGCCGGCGAGCCGCAGAAGATCGGCGTCGCCTTCGCCGACATCTTCACCGGGCTCTACGGCACCATCGCCATCCAGGCGGCGCTGGCCGACCGGGAGCGGACCGGGCGCGGCCAATATGTCGACATGGCGCTCTACGACTGCATGGCGGGCGTTCTCGCCAATCAGGCGCTGAACTTCTTCGCCACCGGCGCCGCCCCGTCGCGGCTCGGCAACGCGCATCCCAATATCGTGCCGTATCAGGTGTTTCCGGTGGCCGACGGCCATCTGATCATCGCCTGCGGCAACGACCGGCAGTTCGCGCGGCTGTGCGCCGTCCTCGATCTGCCGCAGCTGTCCGCCGATCCGCTCTACGCCACCAACGAGGCGCGGGTCGCCAACCGGGAGGCGCTGACGCCGATCCTGGCCGGAGCGATCGCCGCATGGCGCCGCGACGACCTTCTGGCCGCACTGGAGCCGGTCGGCGTGCCATCCGGGCCGATCAACGATGTCGCCGACGTCTTCGCCGATCCGCAGATCGTCCATCGCGGCATGCAGATCGCGCCGGGCGGCATGGCGGGCGTGCGCAGCCCGATCACCTATGGCGCGGCGGAACTGGCGCTCGAGCGGCCGGCGCCGAAGCTCGGCGAGCACCAGGGCGCGGGTTTCGGCGACGGCGGCTGATCGCGCCGGCCAACAGGGCCGCGGCGCCTAGACGGCGAGGTGGCTGGAGACGATGTCGGGATCGGCTTCCATCTCGGCAAAGCTGCCGGTGAAGCGGACGGTGCCGGTCTCGATGATCACCGCGCGGTCGGCGATGGCGCGGGCAAAGCCGAGATTCTGCTCCGACAGAAGCACCGACAGGCCTTCGCGCTTCAAGTCACGGATCGCCGCGGCCATGGCGTCGACGATGACCGGAGCGATGCCCTCGGAGGGTTCGTCGAGCAACAGGGTGTGCGGATTGCCCATCAGGGTGCGGGCGAGGCTGAGCATCTGCTGCTCACCGCCGGACAGGCGCCCGCCCTTCTGGCCGCGGCGTTCGCCGAGATTGGGGAAGAGGTCGAAGAGCCGCGCCGGGGTCCATGGCGTGTCCGCATCCGCAGCGTCGCGGCGGCCGACCTCGAGATTTTCCGAGACCGTGAGATCCTTGAAGATGCGGCGGTCCTCGGGGACGTAGCCAAGGCCCATCCGCGCGATGCGGTAGGGCGGCAGGCCGGTGATGTCGGCACCGCGATAGCGCACTGTGCCGCGGCGCGGGCGCACGAGACCCATGGCGCTCTTCAGCGTCGTGGACTTGCCGGCGCCGTTGCGCCCGACAAGGGCGACGATCTCGCCTTGGTTCACGGTCAGCGACACGCCATGCAGGATGTGGGCGTCGCCGTAGAAACTGTCGATCGCTTGCAGTTCAAGCATCTGGCAGGACTTGTTCAGTGACCGATTCCGGTGTGCCGCCGCCGAGATAGACGGCGCGGACGGTCGGGTCGGTGCGGATCGCATTGGTGGTGCCCTCGGCGATGACGGCGCCACGGTTGAGGACCACGATGCGGTCGGCATGGGCAAAGACCACATCCATGTCGTGCTCGGTGAAGAGGACGCTGAGGCCGGTGTCCTCGACGATGCCGCGCACCAGCGCCATCAGGGCGGTGCGCTCGCGCGGCGCCATGCCGGCGGTCGGCTCGTCCATCAGCAGGAGCCGCGGCGATGCGGCAAGGGCGACCGCGAGCTCCAGCCGTTTGACGTCGCCATAGGCAAGCTCGGCGGAAGGGCGGTCGGCGGCCTCGGACATGCCGACAATGGCGAGCAGGCGGTCGGCCTCGGCCCGCTCGGCAGCAGCGGCGCGGGAGAACAGGTCGAAGCCGCGGTTGCGGTGGGCGAGCAGGGCGGTCTGCAGGTTTTCGCGCACGGTCATGGAGGTGAAGGTCTGGGTGATCTGGAAGGTGCGGCCGACGCCGAGGCGCGCGATGCGGCGGGCCGGCAGGCCGGCGATCTCGGACCCGAACAGCCGCACCGAGCCGCGGTCGGGGCGCAGCTGGCCGTTGAGCATGTTGAAGGTGGTGGATTTGCCGGCGCCATTGGCGCCGATCAGGGCCAGCATCTCGCCGGAGGCGACGTGAAAGCTGACGTCGTCGACTGCGACGACGCCGCCGAAGGCCTTGCTTAGGCCCCGGATCTCCAACGCCTTCATGCCGGCGCTCCAGAGGGGGGCGCAGCGCGGCGGCGGACGCGGCCGGCCAGCGTGCGCAGGCCGCCGGCGATGCCCTGGGGCGCCAGAATGCAGACGGCGAGGATGATGACGCCGAAGATCGACCGCCAATAGGGCAGCCGGCCGACCCAGTCCTCGATGCCGACGAAGATCGCGGCGCCGGCGATCGGGCCCGACAGGGCCTGCACGCCGCCGATCAGCACCATCAGCAAAGCGTCGACGGACTGGCCGACCGCCAGGATGGTGGGAAAGACGCTGCCCTTGGCAAAGACGAAGACCGTGCCGGCGAGCGCGGCGAAGAGGCCGGCGATGACGAAGGCGGCGAGCTGGCGACCGCGCACGTCGAGGCCGATGGCCTCGGCGCGCAACGGTGAGTCGCGGGTGGCGCGCAGGAGATAGCCAAAGGGCGCATGGGCGATCCGGCGGATCAGCCAGAGGCCGGCGGCGCAGAGGCCAAGGGCGATCAGGTAATAGACCGTGCGGGAGGCGGCGAAGCGGTCGGGCCAAACGCCGAGAATGCCGTCGTCGCCGCCGGTGACATCCTGCCATTGCAGGGCGACGGCCCAGAGGATCTGGGCGCCGGCAAGGGTCAGCATGGCGAGATAGACGCCGGAAAGCCGCACGCAGAACCAGCCGATGACGAGCGCCCCGAGGCCGCCGGTGGCGACGCCCAGCGCCATGGCCGCGAACATCGGTAGGCCGAGGGCCGTGGCGGCCAGCGCCGCACCATAGGCGCCGAGGCCGAAGAAGGCGGCGTGGCCGAAGGAGATCATGCCGCCGAGGCCCATGATGAACTGCAGGCTGGCGGCAAAGAGCGCGGCGACGAAGAAATCGGTAAGCAAAATCAGGGCAAAGCCGGATTCGACCAGCGGCAACAGCGCGAAACCCGCGACCGCGAGGACGACGAGGATCGTCACCATGCGGCCGGGCAGCCGCAGGGTGGCGCCACGTTCGGCCGGGGCCGGCGCCACGAGGGCGGCCTGGCCGAACAGGCCGTAGGGCCGCACCACCAGGATCGCCGCCATCACAAGGAAGGGCAGGACGGTGGCGAGGGTGGGAAACCACAGGAGGGTGAAGGCATTGAGGACGCCGATCAGGACGGCCGCCGCATAGGCGCCGCCGATCGAGCCGAGCCCGCCGACGACGACGATGACGAAGGCCTCGACCACCACGTCGAGATCGAGGGCGAGGCTGACGGCCTCGCGCGGGGTCTGGAGGGCGCCGGCAAGGCCGGCAAGGAAGGCGCCGAGCATGAAGACGGTGGTGAACAGGCGCGCCTGGTCGACGCCGAGGGCGCCGGTCATCTCGCGGTCTTCCGTTGCAGCGCGAACCAGCGTGCCCCAGCGGGTGCGGTTGAGGACCAGCCAGACGGCGGCGAGGACGACCGGGCCGGCGGCGATCAGGAGGAGGTCGTATTGCGGCACCGGCTCGCCGAAGATCCGCAGGGCGCCGCCGAGACCGGGGGCGCGGGGCGCGAGCAGGTCTTCCGGCCCCCAGATCGCCAGCGCGACGTCCTGGATGACGAGGAGGACGCCGAAGGTGGCGACGAGCTGGTAGAGCTCGGCCGAGGCGTAGAGCCGGCGCAGGATGACGATCTCGATCACCCCGCCGATCAGCGCCACTGCGACCGCCGCTGCGAGCATCCCGCCCCAGAAGCCGAGATGGCCGGTCGGCAGCCAGGTGACGGCCGAATAGGCGACATAGGCACCCAGCATGAACAGTGAGCCGTGGGCGAAATTGACGATGCGGGTGACGCCGAAGATCAGCGACAGGCCGGCCGCCACCAGGAACAGCGACGACGCGTCGGCAAGGCCGGCCAGGAGCTGGGCGAATACGAAGCCGAGCGTCGTCAACACCGTCTCCTCGTTGGGGATGGGCGCCAGCGCGCGGCGACCGGACGGGTCACCACGCGCTTGCGTCTGTGCGCTGCCTGTGCGGCCGGCCTATTCGGCGGGGCGGAGCTTGCGGGCGTCCTCGGGCGACGGCAGATAGTCGGCACCGTCCGCATAGCGCCAGTCGACCATGACGCCCTGGCCATCGCGCACCGCCGTGCGGCCGACCCAGGCGCCCATGGTGGACTGGTGGTCGGCCTCGCGGAAGGTGAAGGGGCCGGACGGGGCGTCGGGAACCTCGAGGCCCTCGAAGGCGGTGATGAGAGAGTCGGCGTCGGTGGCGCCGGCCTTCGTCAGGGCGGCGGCGAGGGCCTTCATTCCGTTGTAGCCGACGAGCGAGCCGGCATAGGGATGCTCCCCGTATTTCGCCTCGTAGGCGGTGCGGAAGGCGTCATGCTCGGGCGTGTCGATGTCGTACCAGGGGTAGCCGGTGACGATCCAGCCTTCGGGGGCCTCGGCGCCCAGCGGCTCGAGATATTCGGGCTCGCCGGACAGCAGCGAGGCGACCTCGCGGCCGTCGAACAGGCCGCGAATGTCGCCCTCGCGCACGAACTTGGCGAGGTCGGCACCGAAGGTGACATTGAAGATCGCGTCGGGCTTCATCGCTTCGAGGGCACGCACGGTGGGGCCGGCGTCGAGCTTGCCTTGGGGCGGCCATTGCTCGCCGACGAACTCGACGTCGGGCTTGCGCTTCTTCAACTCGGCCTTGAAGGCGGTGACCGCATCGGTGCCGTAGGCGTAGTTCGGGGCGATGGTTGCCCAGCGGGTGGCGTCGAGCTTGGCGGCCTCTTCGGCCAGCATCGCGGCCTGCATGGCCGTCGAGGGGCGCAGGCGGAAGGTGTAGCGGTTGCCCTGCGACCAGACGATGGCGTCGGCCAGTGGCTCGGTGGCCAGATACGGCACCTGGCGCTGCTTGGCGAAGTCGGTCAGGGCGAGGCCGACATTGGAAAAGAAGCCGCCCCAAACCACTGCGACATCGTCGGAGGCGACGAATTCCTCGGCGATGCGGATGGCGTCGGCAGGCTTGCCGTTGTCGTCACGGCTGACGACCGCGACCGGCCGGCCGTCGATGCCGCCGGCGGCGTTGATTTCTTCCAGCGCCAGTTCCCAGCCCTTGCGATAGGGACCGGTGAAGGCGGGCAGGGTGGTGTAGCTGTTCATCTCGCCGAGGGTGATCGGCTCCTGTGCGAAGCCCTGTGCGGTGAGCCCGGCGAACAGGCCGAGGGCCCCTGCGAGCGTGGCGAACATCCGTCCGGTGATCATGGCAAGTCCCCGTGTCTGCGGCCGCATCCCCCAGTCTCAAGGGCCGACCCTGCCCCGGCGTCATGGCGGAAAGCGGCTGCCATCGCAAGGCCACAAGGACGTCATAGCCCGGCCAAGGCCGTATCCGGACAGGGCAAATCGCCGCTTTCGCGTCAGCCCGGCGCAGGCTTTGAGGCTTAATCTCCGGTTAACCGACGTCCGATTAGATCGCCCAGCAACCGAAAATTAACGCAGATGACCAAAGCGCTAACAGACACCCGTCCGATCCGCCTCAAGGGCCGCTCCTTCCTTGCGCTGGTGCTGTCGCCCGAGCTGCCGTTCGACAGCTGGCTGGCTCGCCTCGACGACCTGGCTGCCCGTTCGACCGGCTTCTTCCTTGGTCGTCCCATTGTTCTCGACGTAGAGGGCCTGGATATCGACCAGGCCCAACTGAAAGAGCTGATCGGCGAACTCGGCGAACGCAGCGTCCGGATCATGGGCATCGAGGGCGCGCGCGCCTCGCTGCTCGGCTTCGGCATGCCGCCGGCGATGAAGGGCGGCCGCCCGGTCGACGATTTCGAACCACCGGCCGCGCCGGCGCCCACGAGCGCGCCTGCCAGTCCTTCGGTCAAGGCCGAAGCGCCGGCCCCGCGCCCGGAGCCGCAGCCCGTCCGGGCCATGCCGTCGATCATCATCCATGAGCCGGTGCGCTCGGGCCAGTCCGTGATCTTCCCGGAAGGCGACGTGACCATTCTCGGCTCCGTCGCCTCGGGCTCGGAGATCGTCGCGGGCGGCTCGATCCACGTCTACGGCACCCTCAGGGGCCGGGCGATGGCCGGCTCGGTCGGCAACGCCTCTGCCCGCATCTTCTGCCGCAAGCTCGAGGCCGAGCTTCTGGCGATCGACGGCCTCTACAAGATGGCCGACGACATGAATCCGGCGCATCGCGGACAGGCCGTGCAGGTCTGGCTCGACGGCGACACGCTCAAGACGGAAATTCTGGTCTAGCCGGCGGCCGACCAGCATACAGGAGAACGAGATGGCAAAAGTAATCGTGGTGACCTCGGGCAAGGGAGGCGTCGGCAAGACGACCTCCACGGCAGCGCTCGGCGCCGCGCTGGCGCAGCGGGGCGAGAAGACCGTCGTCGTCGATTTCGACGTCGGCCTGCGCAATCTCGACCTGGTCATGGGAGCGGAACGCCGCGTCGTCTACGACCTGATCAACGTCGTGCAGGGCGACGCCAA
>Ga0189290_100055_pt1 | contig 116874 bp, 112 predicted proteins | sample UW140minimetaG_FD_130318 | JGI IMG/M metagenome (GOLD analysis project Ga0189290, IMG submission 130318) | Marine microbial communities from the Costa Rica Dome - UW140 mini metaG | ecosystem: Environmental > Aquatic > Marine > Oceanic > Photic zone | place: Costa Rica: the Eastern Pacific...
CAGCAAAGAAAATAGGAAAGGAGACCCAAGCATTGACCGCGTCATAAACAACGACGCATAACTGAAGGTGGGTCAAATCTCGGTGAAAATACCGGGTCAGTTCTCAGTGACAATCAACAGCTACAATGGTCAGCGAGGACCATATCGATCAAGCGCCCCACTTTCTTTACAGCGCGGTTTACGGCAATGGCGTCGATTGGGCCGTCTTGGCTGAGGATGGCAGCCTGCATCCGGAACTGCGCACCGTCAGCTTGAAGGCCGCGTTTGGATGGAACGCGCTTTATGGCACCGGCTATACGGATGGGATCGTATCAGGGTTGCAAGATCTTGCCAGCACTCGAGGTTGGTATGCTGGCCGATACGAGGAAGATGGGCGTATCAATGCCGCACTGACACTCAATACAAACGCTGTTGTGTTGGAGGCCTTACACTACAAAATGAAGGGCCCTTTGCTTCAACGGCGGTGAGCCACGGAATGGTATCGCCTTTCAAAAGGTACACCAAAGTTTCGGTGACGTCGGTCCCAACGCGTTTGGGACTGTTTTTTTGTACTCGGTTCTGGTGCGTTTGGAGGCAGTGCCAAGCGCTCAAAACGACTGCAGGAGGCGACTGCTGGCCGCTTGCAGCAGCCTTCCGAAATGCTGAGGGGGCAACGCGACTTGCATGGCGGAGCGGGTTCCGTCTGGGAGGGAAAGTAGGGCGGTCTTGGCGTGAGGATCAGGGGACAAGTGTACTATCACTTCGGATCTGGGATCGCCCCCGCCGCTGAGTGGTCGGATCGCGTGTATGTGTGCAGGAATGCGATTATCGGACCGAGGCAATCCTGCTAAGCGGACTTGTATTGTCTGCGTTTCTTGCAGGCGCTGAGCTTCGGCGGGGGACAGGACAAAGCGAGCTTGGTACGCTTTGTCTTGCTTTCGTTGGATTTGTGCGACAGTCACATTTAGGTCCCGGGCTGATTTCCGAGGCGCCAGACGCAATCGAGCCAAGAGCCCTTCCTCCGGTGCTTCGAGCCAAGGCTTAAGCGCGTTCGCCTCAAGCGCATCGAGCCGGGTTTTCAGCACGTTGATTTCTGTCTCCAGTCGCGTGTGCTGCTGCAGGTGTCCATCTCTCTGTTTGGTCAAAAGCTGTGCCAATTCGAACTCAACGTCCCGGACCACGCTGTTCAGTGTCTCACGCTCCAAAGCCGCACGCAGATACAGGATGTTACGTACCTCGGAGGGGGTGCTTTCGGCGCGCAGGACCAGCTCTCGCACTGCCAATGCGGTTTCCCGTTTCAAGCTTTGGCGCCTTTGTATCAACTGTTCTTGCGCCAATTTCTCTGTTTGTTTTGTGAGACGGCAGGTTTCCAAGGCCGCAGGGGAAGATGCGGGGTCAATCTTGGCCGATGGGGCACGTTCGTAGGGGCTGGACCAGCATGCCTGTGCAAATTTCCGGACGGAAATGTCCTGTTGAATTTCATGGATATGGCGATGCAAGGCTGCTTGATCAAATAGAGCGAGCTTTTGACCCTTTTCGACTGTTTCACCGTCAGTGACCAGCACGTCTGAGACGACAAGGCCTGCTGGAACAACCACATCCACTGAGGGGGTCTGAGCTTCAAAACTTCCATTGACTATGCCAGCTGGCAGAACAGCAACCTGGTTGGCGAAGCCCCAAGCACTGATTGTAAGTAGACAGCAGGCAAAGATAGCCCAAAGAAGCCAAAGGCCTTGTAGTGCTTTAACCTGATGTGGAGGAGTTAAATCAAGCCTTGGACGGTGCATCTACGTGTCCTTTGCGGGCGGGAAGAAGCCGAGGGTCGTAGGTTTTGACACGGATTTGTAAATAGGTCTGGTCGTCTTCCATTCCGGTATTCACTGCCAAGCAGTCTCGCATGAGTTTGGCCAGAGGCGACAAACGTTCGCCTTCCACAGACGTGTCAGCCGCCACTTTCGCCTTCAGCATGGCGCCACTTGAAATGGCGAGGCGGGAGTCAATCAGGCGTAGATGGCATTCGCCTAAGAAGTGTCTAAATTCAAAGGATAGTTCGTCAGGAGTTGACGAACCATCCGAGGCGACCTGACACGCGACGGCGAGTAGTTCATTTGCCACCATACACACAGCACGTCGGTTACCTTCGTCGCCATCTCTGCGGAATTGGCTGCATAGCCAGCCATCAAGTGCTTCTTCATTGTCCAGTTCTCGGGAGGTCACAAAGCGACTCCAGCCAGAGGACTGACGAGCCCGGATTTCGGCAGTTGGCGCATATTCAATAAGCCGGCCATTCTGCATCATTAAGAGTCGATCACACCGTTCCAGCAAGGCCCGGTTTTCGGTAACCAGGATTGTTGTATGGCCTAGGCGTGACTCGGCACGCAACTGATCCGCCAGCGCCGCCAACAGGCTTTCGCTGGCACCGTCTTCAGGGCGGTCGAAGAGATAGAGGCCGGGGCGCAATGCCAGAGCGCGGGCAAATGATAGAGCTTTTTGCTCGGACCGAGAGAGGTCACTAACATCGGTCGACGATAGTATTCGGGAGACTGTATCAGCGGTGAAGACCAAGGATTGTAGCGCTTTGCAGGCCCGATCCAGTTGAGCTGTCCCAGAGAAGCAGCTTAAGTTAGCTGCACCACCTCCGGGAACCGAAAGCGGGTCTGGAGGCAACAAAACACTGCGGATCGGACGCTCCTCTGCTGACCGTTCCCAAAGTGGTGCTCCTCGCAACGAGACGTATCCTTCAATCCTGAGATCTTTTAGGTCATACGGTGCTTGCAAGGCCTGAAGCAGAAGGGTCTTTCCGGCGAAGCTGTCACCGGAAACTCCGATAATTTCACCGGGCTCGGCACGAAAAGAGACATTGGTTACCAGCGGGAGGCCCTCGGCGGTCTGGACCGATAGGTGGGACACAACCAAAGCGGTGTCATCCCCCTCTGGATCCGCAGCGAAGACCGGCGGAAGCAGGACTACTTCTTTGGCGCGGTAGCGATTTTCAGGGTCGAGCTGAGACGTTTGTCGGAAATAGGCGAAGAATGCATCAACGGACCAGTAGATGATCAGAGAAATTGTGGCGATGGCTGCGATGTTGGTCACTTCTTGGGCTGCCAGCCAGCTCGTAACTGCAACTCCTTTTATTAGGCCGCTTAGGGCCAGAATCTTGTGCATCGCGTCCAATAGGGCGCTTTCGCCGTGCGCAGCATTGGCGAGTTCAATAGCGCGTCGGTCTCTGCCCGACAGAAAGCTGGCCGCTTCTTGCGGGAGAAAGTCCCACATTGGTTCTTTCACAGCCCATTTTGCGGCGAGCATGCAGATCGCCCAACTCAGGCCGGCGCCTATAACAAAAGGGGCCGCCAGAATAGGGTGTAGAAGGGCAAAAACGCCGCCTGCCAGAACCGCAACGAGCGCCCGCCCGCCCACTGCATTGCGCAGCCGGATGTAACGGTACCCGGCGAGCGCACGGGTGTGGCCGACTTCAAATATCAGGATGCCGACAATCGGGACCAGAGCACCAAGCGCAAGTAGTGGTGCGAGGATTTGTTGGCGGTCCTGCGCGACCATCTCGTAAAAGAAAGTCAGAAATACCGCGACTGCGAGAAGGCAGATACCACCGCCGAGCGAAAACAGAAAAGAGAGCCCCCGTGTCCAAGCAGGTACCGCGCGATCCCGGAAGATGAGGGGCTCGGAATATGCTGGAGACAGCGTTTTTATGGACCGATCGGGCAACGGACGATTATCGGACATTTAAACCATAACCTAATTACTCACAACATGAGTATCTTAGTCGTGGAAAGTTAACGATAAGTAATTTTTCAATTTTTTGTTCTTATTTTGTCCTTGTCTGGGCTTTTAGGTTTTTTTATTCTGGTTTCTAATTTTTAACGGTTTTCTGTTTTTATGTCAGTATTCCGTTTGGAGTGTGTTGTATGAAGAGTGCTGTTGGTTCCTCAAAGCGGAGTCCGATTCTCGGAGTTTTGCTGTTCAGCGTCGGCGTGTTGTGCATTGCCGGTGCAAGTTATGCGGTGAGCTTAACTGCACGGCATATATTTTTGGCGCAGCATATATTTTTGGCGCAGGAAGAGGACATTGTCCCCATTATTGCCGGAGGTATGCTGGATGATATTCCTGCCTTGATGCGTGGAAACTTACCGACCGTCACAAACAGCATGATTGCTGGGCGGGAGCGGCGCGAGAAGCCGCCGCGCATGTGTGAGATGTCTGATGGCCACTTTGAGCATCCTGATATTGGCCATACGGCGCCGCATGGGTATGACAAGCACAATGCCTACGTGCGCAAGTACCGGAGCCGTCGAGGTGTCTTGAATGAGCGAGAGTTGCGCGCAGCTCAGGCGGCCTGGCACTATTTTGAAAAATTCACACAAGACAGCACAGGGTTGGCCAATTCGGTCGGGAATTACCCATCCACCACCCTTTGGGATACGGCATCATACATTGCAGGTATGGTCAGTGCATACGAATTATGCCTCATTGAGAAGCCTGAATTCGACCGTCGTATAACCCAACTTCTTACGACCATAAAAAGTTTAGATCTTTTTAGAAAAGAACTTCCGAATAAGGTATATCATACCAAGACGGGGGCAAAGGTGGATTATACAAACAAGCCCGGTGAGATTGGATTTTCTGCACTTGATATTGGCCGGTTTCTTGTTTGGATGCGCATTTGCAAAAACCGGTACCCCTACTTGGCGAACACGATCGATTCAGTTCTGTTAAAGTGGGATTTCAGCAATGTGTTGGATGACGAAGGGCTGATGTTTGGCGCCTATGTCGATAAAGAAACGGATGAAACCGTCTACGCTCAAGAGGGGCGGCTTGGGTATGAAGAATACGCAGCCAAAGGTTTTGCGCTCTGGGGGTTTCAGCCTCGCCTGGCCCATCGGGCGGAGCCGTTTTTGACCGCATCAATCTTTGGCGTCCAAGTGCCCTATGATGGGCGCGATCCGCGAATTTTTCACTCCCAGAACTATGTTGTGACAGAAAGCTACCTGCAGGACGGGCTGGAGTTGGGCTTTGATATGCCGCACGATGACAGCAGCCCTGAGTGGGTGCACACGGATGGGTGGCGGGCGGAGCTTGCGGATCGAATCTATCAGGTGCAGGAAGCGCGATGGCGCCAAACCGGATTTATGACGGCGCGCTCTGAACATAATGTCAAAGGACCGCCATATTTCACGTATGATACCATTTTCTCAGATGGCTATCCATGGAACACAGTGACCCCTCGCGGAGATTACGTGCCGGATCATTCGGCGGTTTCGGCTAAAGCAGCTCTGGGACTTTGGGCCCTATGGGATACGGACTATACTGATGTGCTATATGAGGCGATGATTGAATTATATGACCCGGAGAACGGAATGTTTGAGGGGTTGTATGAGCGTGGCCAAGGGCGAGTGAGTATTTTCACGGCAAATAATAACGGCATTATTCTTACCGCCTTACTGCACAAAGTACAGGGCACGATCCTGACACCCTACACCGGCGACACTGAAGTCTGGTACATTGCGTCTCGTGATCAAGATATCCGGTTGCGGCGCAATTATCCGGACCCTCCCCAGAAGGACGATTGGCTTCCGGCTTTGCGTCATTCGGTACAAGAGAAGGCTGATTTCTGATGCACAAAAATACACAGATTCTGATCGTTTCATTGATTGTCTGGACATTTGAGGGGGGCTTTGTCAGCGCCCAAGGAAATGCGGTTCAAGAACGCGGTGCCGAAGCCTTTGCTTCAGAGAACGCAATCTTGGATACGGCCATTCCATTTGCGATTGGTGCTCGAGAAGCCAAACAGGCCTTACGCGGTTCCTTTGGTTGGCCTAGCTTTCAAGAAGGGCTCGTGGAGGGAGTTTACTTTCGATTTGACCCTGATGGTTATGCAAGGTTTGCTCCGACACCGAGGTTGGATGTGGATGTGTTTGAGGTCATTTGCCGACCCCGCACACACGCCTGTGCCGCCCGCAAGGATGGGTTGGAGGTGTTTCTTACGGACCGACGGCAGTTGCAAATCCGGCTCGAAGAAGCCCTTGCTGGCGATATGTTTTTTGTGTCAGAGGGCGTGTCTGAAATTCAAGTGCCGGAACGTATCTTGCAGCCACTGGATGTCCAGTTGGAATTGCTTCTGGGCGCTGGCGGAGACTTGGTAACACGGCGTGGCGGCTCTGAAGTCGCGCGGACCTCGCTTAAGGGGTTTTCCGCGGTTACGGCTTACTTACGTTGGATTGCAGCGCGGCAAGATTACGCTGTCCTGCCGCGGGGGTGGCCTGTTCCAAACGCAGCCGCTGCGACATCCGTCACCCAACCTGCATCGTGGAATTCTCCCATGCCCCAGCCACAGGTTATTGCGCCTGGCTATGGAACGGGCCTGACACATGGTGTTGCACCGGCAACCTCTGCCGCGCCGCTGACAGCGCCAACGCAAGCGCTTATATCACCTGACAACGCCGGGATGAGAGGAGTAACTGGTTCCGGTCAGTTCGAGCTACCTCAGACACCGTCGCTGCTCAACGGCGGGGCGATTGAACGTATGATGAACGTCGAAGTGTTGCGGCAGGAGCTGGACGCCTTGAAGGCACTCATCGCAGATCAGCAGCTTGGAGCGGACAGTGGTCCGTTAACGACCCAAGACTTGCGGATGCGAGAGGGAATGAGGCCGGGTAGCCCCCATGACGGCGAGCGCGTCCAAAAATCTGAAGATATCACACGACTATTGGTCGCGCTGGAGGCGCTTCAATCTCAGGTGGCGGGTTTACAAGCGACGCGAGTTGAGGTGCCACTTACCAGCCAAGTTGAACGCGAGTTTCTTGCGGCGCCGGTAAACACCGCAGCCTTTCCCACAGAACAGCGGCTTTATGGTGAGACCGGGCACGCCCAACTGCCAAATGATGCAAGTCGCCTTGCTTTTTTAGTGAAAAACCTCGGATATGACGCTCAGACCGCGCTATCGATCCTTCAAGCGGCGCCGCAGGTCGTTCAGGACGAGGGCGAAGATGTTTCTTTTGAATTTGAGCCGATAGTTGCCCCCGGAACAAGCCCGCAAAGTGTGTTGTATGAAAATGCGCTTGTGGATCAGATATTGTCCGAGATGGAGGCAGAGATGGCTGCGGCGGTGGTACATGTTGAAAGCCCTCCCGATATGTCGGTGTCATTGCCAAACGTGGCTGAGTATCAACTTTTGTCACGTTACTTTGTTTCGGCGGGAATGCCGGTGCTGCTTGACGCTTTGTCAGACCAAAGTGACGATCCACGAAAAAGGTGAGTTACTTTCCAGTCTGACCCCGGAAGTGCAAACAGCTTGCAAAAGGGGCGCTACTTTGGCTACGCCTAAAAAAACCAATGACTTGATGGCTTCTACTTATGAGATCCGCGCTCCGCATTTTTGTAACGATTGCTTCGCTTGCGACTGCTTATCTGCAATGCGGAGCCTTATCGGCGCGAGCCGAGCAGATTTCAGTTTTTGCTGCGGCGAGCCTGCAGAACGTGATGGCGGAGGTGATCACAGAGTTTGAATCTGGAACGGAACATGGTGTCGTCGCATCCTATGCCGGCTCATCGGTCGTGGCGCGGCAAGTAGAGTATGGCGCACCTGCCGATGTGGTAATGTTGGCAAATGCCAATTGGATCGAATATCTATCAACTAAAGGCTTTCTTCAAAACGGAAGTGTAAAAAGCTTATACGGCAATGGTTTATCATTAGTTGTTCCAGTGGACTCCAAACTTACCTCTGTTTCAGAGGATTTCTCAGAATTGTCGCAAATTTTAAAGGCGGACCGGATCGCTATGGCACTGGTTGAAGCGGTTCCCGCCGGCATTTATGGCAAAGAAGCATTAATGTCTCTGGGTGTATGGAACCGGGTTAAAGCTGGTGTGGTTGAAACCGACAATGTGCGAGTGGCACTTGCGCTGGTCGCTTTGGGCGAGGTTGCTGCCGGCATCGTTTATACAACAGACGCCCAGGTCGAAAACCGAGTTCGGATTGCTGCGCAATTTCCGCCGGAAAGCCACAGTCAAATTGTTTACCCGGCGGCGATAGTCAATGGGCGGGATCGACCTGAAGTGGTTGAATTTTTGGGGTTTCTTGATAGCCAAGTGGCGAAGAAGGCGTTTGTCAGACATGGTTTTTCGATATTGGATGACGCCCAATGAGCGACTGGCTTGGGCCGCAGGAATGGAGCGCTGTAGCGCTATCACTTCAAGTGGCTTTCTGGGCAATGATGGGCGCCGTAGTACCTGGAATTTTTGTGGCCTATGCGTTGGCGCGGTGGGATTTTTTCGGAAAGCAATTTGTTAATGTTTTGGTGCATTTGCCGCTTGTTCTTCCACCAGTTGCAACCGGGTACTTGCTGCTTGTGACAGTTGGCACACAGGGCGTGATTGGTGGCGCGCTCAAAGAGATCGGCGTGGTGTTTGCCTTTCGCTGGACCGGGGCCGCGTTGGCAGCGGCGGTGATGGCCTTTCCTCTATTAGTGCGTTCGATCCGTCTTTCACTTGAAGCGATTAACCCAAAGTTGGAACAAGCAGCGGCAACTTTGGGGGCGTCGCCTGTGCGCGTTTTCTTCACGGTCACGCTGCCTCTGATGTTGCCTGGGCTTTTGGCTGGAATGGTGCTCGCCTTTGCCAAAGCGATGGGCGAATTCGGTGCAACCATCACGTTTGTCAGCAATATACCAGGCCAAACGCGTACATTGCCGAGTGCGATTTACGCATTTTTGCAGGTGCCGGGCGGTGAAACCGCAGCGATGAGACTGGTTGTTGTCAGCATTGTCGTGGCCGCAGGGGCATTAATACTGTCTGAAGTGCTCGCGCGGCGAATAGCGGCGAAGGTTGGACAGGCATGAGTGTTGAGGTGCAAATCCGCCAGGGCTTTCAGGGGTTTGACCTTGATGTGAGCTTTCAAGCGTCCGCAGGTTTGACTGTGTTATTTGGCAGTTCTGGCTCTGGAAAAACCACCGTGATCAATGCGGTAGCAGGGTTGAGTAAACCTGAGCAGAGCCGGATTGTAATCAATGATGAGGTCCTTAGTGACAGCGCAGTGGGACATTGGCTGCCACCTCATCAACGCAGTCTGGGCTATGTGTTTCAGGAGGGGCGGCTGTTCCCTCATATGAATGTGCGAAAAAACCTTATGTATGGCAATGCCTTAGCCAAGGGGCGTGCTGCTGTGGTGACCCTTGATCAGGTGGTGGAAATCCTCGGTATCGGCAACCTGTTGGAGCGGCGGCCAGCGGAATTGTCCGGAGGAGAGAAGCAACGCGTGGCCATCGGACGGGCGCTGTTGGCGCGGCCAAAATTGATCTTGGCAGACGAACCGTTGGCGGCGTTGGATGAGCCACGCAAGGCTGAAATTCTGCCGTATTTCGAGCGGCTTCGGGATGAATTTTCCCTGCCTGTTCTGTATGTTACCCATTCGATTGCAGAGGTGGCGCGGCTGGCGACGACTGTGGTTGCGCTCAAAGATGGTCGGGTGGATCGGGTGGGGCCGGCGGCAGAGGTGCTGTCGGATCCAAGCTTTACGCCGATGGGCCCGCGCGCTGTGGGCGCGGTATTGGAGGCCAAGGTGGTCAAACATCATAAAGATGGGTTGACGGAATTGTCCGCCAACGGCGTGGCATTGATGCTGCCGCAATTGTCCCATGCCGTCGGAGATCAGGTGCGGGTGCGGGTTGCGGCACATGACGTGATCCTCTCAAGAGAGGCGCCTAAGGGATTGTCTGCGCTCAATATTGTGGCGGGTAAGGTGCACTCGGTGCGGGCCGGAGGCGGGCCCGGGGCGATTGTGGCGGTGGACACCAAAGCGGGGCGTATATTGGCGCGGATCACGCGGCGGTCAGCTACAGCCCTGGAGCTGTCAGAAGGTGTGATCTGCTATGCCGTTATCAAATCGGTGTCGGTCGCGCCGCAGGATATTGGCGCTAGGTGAGGCGCGAGTGTCTCCGTGTTAACCGACCAAGTAGCAGCAAAAGTCACGTCGGTATTGCGTCAGTATCGCGGCTGTTTCGCAGAGGTGCATTTTGTCGCGTCCAAGGTGCGCGCAACGGTTACCTGGGCGCACGTTGCCTGCTGTCACAGCACGCCGATTTCGGCCAAAGCGCGGTTCAGATCATCCGGTAAAACATCATCATTGGCGCGGGTGCCCGGCAGGTCGGCCGGGGCGTCCTCGACCTTCAGATAACGCCAGCCTTGAAAGGGACGTTTGAGCGCGGCTTGTGTCAGAATTACTTCTGGGTCCAAAACAATGGCACATCGGCGAATGCCGTCTGATCCAATCACCTCGTCGAGACGTAGGATACGCTGACGGCACTGGATGCTGCCCTTGATGACCCAATAGATTGAGCCTTCATTGAGGATTTCTGCCTCACGTTTAGGCCACATCCGGGTGACATGGCGCGGCAGGCCGTCTGGGAACCGCGCTTTATTGGCCTCTTGCCAGGCGGCGAGGGTTTCGGGGCTTTCTGAACCGACCGAAAGTTTCACAAGATGCACGGTTTTGCCCACAGGTTTTCCACAGAATTATGCACGGGAGTCACAGTATATAGTGGGTGCGTTAACCTTCAACCCCAAAATAATGTGGTTCCTTTGCGGAAATTTCCGTATTTGGCCGTTGTCAGATCACGCTGATTTGATATAGATTAAGAAACCCTAAACAAACGCGCAGCACAAGCAAGGAAGCCAACGATGAGTCGTTTCGCAGCCCCCATCGCAGAACAAATCTGGGACATGAAATACCGTTTCAAAGAGGCGGACGGGACGCCGATTGATTTGTCGGTGGAAGACAGCTGGCGCCGAATCGCGCGCGACCTGGCCAAAGTGGAAAAAGACCCGGCCAAGTGGGAAGAGAAATTTTACGGTGCGCTGGAAGACTTTAAATACTTGCCCGCTGGCCGGATTACGGCTGGCGCAGGTACTGCCCGCAATGTGACATTGTTCAACTGCTTTGTGATGGGCACTGTGCCCGATAGCATGTCCGGCATTTTTGACATGCTGAAAGAAGCGGCGCTGACCATGCAGCAGGGCGGCGGCATTGGCTATGATTTCTCCACCATTCGTCCGCGCGGCGCGGATGTGATGGGTGTGGCGGCGGATGCCTCTGGTCCGCTGTCGTTTATGGATGTGTGGGATGCGATGTGCCGCACCATTATGTCTGCGGGATCACGTCGGGGCGCTATGATGGCGACCATGCGTTGTGACCACCCTGATGTGGAAGATTTTATCACCGCAAAATCAGATCCGGCCCGGCTGCGCATGTTTAACATGTCCGTGCTGGTGACCGATGACTTTATGGAAGCGGTGAAAGCAGATGGTCCGTGGGAACTGAAATTTGGCGGTAAAGTGTATCACACCGTCGATGCGCGTGATCTTTGGAACAAAATCATGCAGGGCACTTATGATTATGCCGAGCCCGGCGTGATTTTCATCGACCGCATCAACCAACGCAACAACCTCAGCTATGTTGAGCAGATTGCAGCGACCAACCCATGCGGGGAGCAGCCATTGCCGCCGTATGGGGCGTGTTTGCTGGGGTCGATCAATCTCGCTCGACTGGTAACTGATCCGTTTGAAAAGGCGGCGGAGCTGAATGAAGAGGCGCTGACCGATCTGGTGGCCACCGCGGTGCGGATGATGGACAATGTGGTGGATGCGTCCAAATTCCCGCTGGAGGCGCAGGCGCAAGAAGCACAAGCCAAACGTCGGATTGGTCTTGGTGCGACTGGCCTTGCGGATGCTCTGCTGATGTTGGGTCTGGAGTACGGCACCGAAGAAGCGGCCTTGCAGACCGAAGCCTGGATGAAAGCGATTGCGCGCGCATCCTACCTGGCTTCGGTGGATCTGGCGAAAGAGAAGGGGGCTTTCCCGCTCTTTGACAAAGACAAATACATCAACGGCGGGCTGGTCCAGGACTTGGACGACGATGTTAAGGCGGCGATTGCAGAGCACGGTATTCGCAACGCGCTGCTGACGTCCATCGCGCCGACCGGCACCATCAGCCTCTATGCGGGCAACGTCAGCTCAGGCATCGAGCCGGTGTTTGCCTACGCTTATACCCGGAAGGTGTTGCAGAAAGACGGCTCGCGCACGGAAGAAGAAGTTGTTGATTACGCTGTGCAAATGTGGCGTGACAAGTTTGGCGATAAAGAGCTGCCGAGCTATTTTGTGAATGCGCAGACCTTGGCACCAGCGGCGCATGTGCGCATGCAGGCGGCGGCGCAGAAATGGATCGACAGCTCGATTTCCAAAACCATCAATTGCCCGGAAGACATCGATTTTGAGAGCTTCAAAGATGTTTACATGCAGGCGTGGGACACCGGCTGTAAAGGTTGTACGACCTACCGTCCAAATGATGTGACCGGCTCGGTTTTGACCGTGTCTGAGAGCAGTGAGCAGGCGCCTGGTGAGCAGCCGGCGGATCACGTGGCCGACAGCGGCGAGGTGATTTACATGTCTGAACCACTGGAGCGTCCGCAGAGCCTTGAGGGTGCGACCTATAAGCTGAAGTGGCCAGACAGCGAGCATGCGATTTACCTGACCGTGAACGATGTGATCATCAATGGCCATCGCCGTCCTTTTGAGGTGTTTATCAACTCCAAAAACATGGAGCACTACGCCTGGACGCTGGCGCTGACCCGGATGATTTCGGCGGTGTTCCGTCGCGGTGGCGATGTCTCCTTTGTGGTTGAAGAGCTGAAAGCGGTGTTTGACCCGCGCGGTGGTGCCTGGATGGAAGGCAAGTACATTCCGTCGATCCTGGCAGCGATCGGCGGTGTGTTGGAACGCCACATGATTGCCATTGGCTTCATCGAAGGTGAAGGCATGGGGCTGAAGGCTGACCCTCAGACAGAGGTGATGGCAGTGGGTGGTGCGCCACGCGGCAAGCCGTGCCCAAGCTGTGGCGAATATGGTTTGCAGATGGTTGAGGGCTGCATGACCTGCAACAGCTGTGGCTATAGCAAATGTGGGTAAATAAGCTGGGTGAGCGCCACTGTCTGTGAAAGCTCACATCAGTTTGCAATTTGACCAGCTTAAATTGCAACGCTGACCATCAAAGTTTTGCCACCGTCCTAAAAGGGGCGGTGGCGTTTTATTGTGTGGTGCTCCTATGCGGCGCTTAAACTACGTCGAAATGTTGGACACATCCGTGTCTGGCGAGTAGATGGCCAAAATGTACCGGTGTTAGGGTGTCGGTTTAGGATGTTTGATCCTTGGGACGTCCAGTAGAGCAGGTTTTTTACTGGCTTTGTGGCTTTCAGTGCCAGAAGAAGTTCGCTTGCGGAGGTATCTAAGTGCCTTGGGCACTGTCGTTGCGCGCAATGTTAGTAACCTCGGCCCGTTCTTTGGCGCATCAGGAGCGTAAGGGACCGTGGTGCCTTCGGTTATGTCCGGGGCAAGCCGCGCACCAACAAATCCATAGAAACGGGTCGGCCAGTTCTGAGCACCTCAATCAATCATTCCCAATTCATCCGTCTTTCGCTGAAACCTTAGCAACCTCAGGCTTTGTCCGTATAGCTTTCCGGTCTTGACCCATATCAGCGCTGATGTTGCTCTGGTGCAGTCTCTCACCTTCGTAAAACCTTCAAAAAACTGACACGATTTCGTTGAGCAGTCGCCGTATCCCCGGCTCAAGCAAGTTGGGGATGCGTTGTGCTGACTATTGAAGAACTAACAAAATCGTTTGGGCCAAATGTGGCGGTGGACGCGGCCACTGTTGCTGTGGAGCAACCTGCGATGATTGGTATCATAGGCCGATCGGGTGCAGGTAAGTCTACACTGTTGCGGATGCTGAATTGCCTGACCGAAGCCACTTCGGGACGGATCATGTTTGACGGACGCGATATTACTGCGCTCAAAGGCAGCGAAAAGCGTGGCTGGCAGAGCGAATGCGCGATGATCTTTCAGCAGTTCAACCTCGTGCCGCGTATGGATGTGGTGAGCAACGTACTGCATGGCACATTGAACCGTCGCAGCACGCTGGCAACGATGTTCAACCTGTTTCCAAATGAAGACATTCACCGTGCGATCGATATTTTGGATCGCCTTGGTATAGCCGAACATGCGGTCAAGCGGGCGGAGGCACTGTCTGGTGGTCAACAACAGCGCGTCGCCATTGCGCGCGCCTTGATGCAAGATCCGAAGATCATTCTGGCGGATGAACCGATTGCCTCTCTGGACCCGATGAACGCGCAGGTGGTGATGCAGTCGCTGCGCCAAATCCATGAAGAAGATGGCCGTATGGTCATAGCCAACCTGCACACGTTGGATACTGCGCGTCGCTATTGCGATCGGGTGATCGGTATGCGTGACGGACGGATCGTCTTTGACGGTACTCCCGCTCAGCTTACCACCGGCGTGGCGCGCGATATTTACGGCGCTGATGCCTCCTTTAGCGAAGCGGCCACCTCGACCGAAATCGAGACTCTGGACCGCACCGCCAAAGAGCACGCCGCTCTCGAACTTGCCTGACTTTCATCATGCCCCACACAAGCGAACTGCGTGGGGATTTACCAACTGGAGAAGAAAAGATGAAACATTTGCTTGCTGCCGCACTGGCAACCACAGCGCTGACCGCACCGGTTATGGCGGAGGAAATCACCGAGTTCCGTATCGGTCTGCTGGGTGGTGAAAATGCTCAGGACCGTCTGAACAACAACGAGTGCCTGCGCGCCAAAACCGAAGAAATTCTGGGTGTCCCAACCAAACTCTTCGCGCCTGCTGATTACAACGGCGTGATCCAGGGCCTGCTTGGTGGCACCATCGATATGGCCTGGTTGGGTGCGTCTGGCTACGCGAAAACATACCTGTCTGATCCAGAAGCGGTTGAGCCGATCCTCGTGAAGGTAAACGTTGATGGTGGTTACGGCTACTATTCCATCGGATTTGCCCGCAAAGACAGCGGTATTGCCACGCTGGAAGACATGAAGGGCAAGACCTTCGGCTTTGGTGATCCGAACTCCACTTCCGGTTTCCTGATCCCATCCATTGAGATCCCGGAAGCCACAGGCGCAACCATGACTTCCGGCGACTACTTCGGCGAAGTGAAATTCTCCGGTGGCCACGAGCAGACCATTGTTGGCGTGAACAACGGCGATTTTGATGGTGGCGTAACCTGGGCCGACGGTCTCGGCGAATGGGAAGATGGTTACAATTCCGGCGCGCTGCGTCGCGCGGTGGACGCCGGTCTCGTGGACATGAACGAACTGGTGAAGATCTGGCAGTCCAAGCCGATCCCGGAAGGCCCGATTGTTCTGCGCAAGGCGCTGCCGGAAGATGTGAAGGTTAAGTTCACAGCGATGATGGCCTCCATGCCTTCGATCGACCCGGATTGTGCCTATGGCGTTCTCTCCGGCGAGGCGAAAGGCGTAATGCCGATTGGTCATGACGCCTACGAAGTGATCATCGAAGCACGCAAGCTGAAATCCAACTAAGCATCGCCACAGATGTATGAACAGGCCCCGCCTTTTCGCGGGGCCTGTTTTTTGAACGAAAGGGTGGTCATGACAGATCAGGTTTCAAGTGTTGGAGACATCCGCGCCGATTATATGGCGCAGGTCCGACGCAAACGGATGATGGATGGCATCATTCTCGTGGTGTTCATCGCATTGATGGTTACAGGCTTCGTCATCGCGGACGATCGCAATGCGGGGGGATTCTGGGACGGCTTGCACCGCTTCTTCGACTTTCCCAAAGAGGTATTGAGCGAAGCCATTGAAAAGATCGGCGAGCTTCCCGCCAACCTTTTGAAATTTCTGCCATCGCTGATGGAGACCATCAATATTGCGGCCGCCTCCACATTGATTGGTGCGATGCTGGGCATGATGTTCTCGCTGCTGTCCACCCGTGGCATGGCGAAATGGCCGCGGCTGATCCCGCTGTTTCGCCGTGTGATGGACATTATGCGCGCAATGCCGGAGATCGTAATTGCGCTGGTGCTGATCTTCATTATGGGCGGTGGCCCCGTTCCGGCTATGATCGCGATTGCATTTCACACTGCCGGTGCGCTGGGCAAACTGTTCTCTGAGGTCAATGAAAATGCCTCACTTAAACCGGTTGAAGGGTTGCAATCAGTGGGGGCTTCCTGGTCACAACGGATGTGGCTTGGCGTAATCCCGCAAGTGGCGCCAAACTATTTCAGCTACGCGCTATTGCGGTTCGAAATCAATATTCGTGCCTCTGCCATTCTTGGTTTCGTTGGTGCAGGTGGCATTGGGTACGAACTGCGCAACGCCATGAGCTGGGGCAAAGGTCAATATGATGACGCAATGGCGATCTTCCTTTTGCTCTTCCTGACCATTGTCGCCGTTGACCAACTCTCCTCAGTCGTGCGTGAGCGTCTGACCCACGGCAAAACTCAGAAGGTGCCGTCATGACCATCCTAGCCAATGAGACCGACCTGCTGAAGGTCGAGGCCGACCGTTTGTTTGGCCGTAAGAAGCTGACGAGCTTTGGCCTGCCTGCCATTGTGATCGCCTATCTGACCTACATTTTCTTCGCTTTTGACATCGCGGGATTGACCCAACGGTTTGAGGTCGACAATGCACGTGCGCTTGTGGCGGACAGCTACAGCTACAAGACTCACATCGCGCGCGACAACCGTACGGGTGAGATCCGCGCTGCCATCGAAGGCGAGCGCAAGGGCACCTATCCAAACGGCACTGCGCCGGAGTGGGTGACTTTAGGTGACACCGAAACGGTGATTGATCTGGACCATGGGCATGTTGTGACGTTTGGGGCCGACAACTTTGTTAGCTATGACATTCCGGGCTATGGGCTGATCACGGCGCAACCGAGCCGCGCGAAAGGGGTGCAAGCAGTTTTACCGACTGATGAAACCCCTGAGTGGATCAATGCGTCCAAAAATCGGATGACAATCACCACCGATGCCGGGCGTTTGACTATTACCCGTAACCGGACCGAGGTGTTTCGCTATTTCACCGGTTGGGAGTTGTTCTTCTTCACGCTCGATAGCCCGTATTCGGGCCTGAGCGTTGGCGAGGTGTTTTCGCGTGCGTTAGGCGGAGAACATGCCGCAATCTGGCAGGATTTCTGGACCAACAAGATGTGGCGTCATCAGGACGTCGCCTGGGCCATTTTCGAAACCATCCTGATGGCTTTCCTGGGTACAATGGGGGCCGCGATTGTTGCGCTGCCGCTTGCTTTTTTGGCCGCCAAGAATTTCTCTCCGTTCATGGTTGTAAGGCAAGTCACGCGCCGGTTCTTCGATTTCTTCCGTGGTGTGGATGCGCTGATCTGGACAATTGTATTGTCCCGAGCGTTTGGCCCGGGTCCGCTTACGGGGGCGCTGGCGATCCTGATCACGGATACTGGCAGCTTTGGCAAGATGTTCTCCGAGGCATTGGAAAACGTGGACGGGAAGCAGATTGAAGGGATCCAATCGACTGGTGCAAAGCCGATACAGCGGTACCGCTTTGGTGTTATCCCACAGATCACGCCGATCTTGCTCAGCCAAATCCTGTATTATCTGGAATCGAACACCCGAAGCGCAACTATTATTGGCGCCATCACTGGCGGCGGCATCGGGCTCATGCTCACGCAGGCCATGATTACCCAGAAAGATTGGGAAGAGGTGACCTATTACATTGTGCTCATCATTCTGATGGTGATGGCGATGGATTGGTTCTCTGGCTGGCTGCGTCGGAAACTCATCTCAGGTAATGAAAGCGGTCATTGACTGCTTTCCTTTGCGGCGAGGAGAATGCGATTACCTCAGGTGATTGAGGGAGCGCGGACTTCTCGCCCATGTTCTAAATCATAATATTGGAGGCTAACGTGCCCAAACTCTCAGCGGAGTCACCACTGATCCACGACAACTGTATCCTGCATGACGCCACCTTTGGGCGGTATGTTGAAATCGGGCAGGGAAGTCGGATTATCTCTGCGCATTTTGACGACTACTCGTACTGTGACCGGATGGCGGAAGTGGCCAATGCCAACATCGGCAAGTTCGCCAACATCGCTGCCTTTAGTCGGATTGGGGCGACGGATCATCCCATGGAGAATGCGTCATTGCATCACTTTCTTTATCGGTCTGACGATTACTTCGAGGATGTCGAGCCAGACGCTGAATTCTTCGCACACCGTCAAAGTCGCGTGGCCACCATTGGGCATGACACTTGGATCGGGCATGGTGCCATGGTCAAACCGGAGGTGACTTTGGGCCACGGTAGCGTCGTGGCTAGTGGCGCTGTGGTGACCAAAGACGTTCCGCCATACATGGTTGTTGCGGGCGTACCGGCGACGCCATTGCGCCGTCGTTTCAGCGAGGGTGTCGCAGATAGGCTGATGGATTTGGCTTGGTGGGATTGGGACCACGCGCGTTTGCGTGGCGCACTCACTGATTTCCGAGCGCTGAAGGCTGAAGCATTTCTAGAAAAATACGAAGCCTGACGTTTGGCGGCTTATTCAGCCGCCAAGTGGGATGTCGGTTGATTTGCAAAGAAACGGTGCGCTGCTTCGCCAGTCAGATGGGTGATGCGCCCGCCTGAAATGGTGCCCTCCACTGCATGGGTCGTCGCGTTTACAATCGCAATGTCGGCACGCTGGCCGAGAGACAGCGTGCCGCGGTCTGTCAGGCCGATGATTTGTGCCGCATTGGTTGAAATCATGGCCCAGGCTTTGGGCAAGTCGAGCAGACCCTCGTCCACCATGCGGAAGGCTGCCTTGGAAAGCGCCGGGTAGTGGTAGTCTGATACCAGAACGTCACAAAGATTATCCGTGACGAGACGTGTGGCCTGAATGTTGCCAGCTTGGCTCCCGCCGCGCACCACGTTGGGGGCACCCATTACAACATGATCTCCAACCGCTTTCGCCACCGCTGCAGGGCCGCGCGCGGTGGGGAATTCGCAGATGCGCGCGCCAAGAACGGAATAGCGTTCGCGGGTGTCTCCATCCGGATCATTGTGACTGCCGTAGCGCACGCCAAGGGCATCAAAACTTTCCGCCATGGAGCAAAGGTAGCGCGGCACTTTTGGACTTTGGTTGAAGGCTGCACGTACAAGGCGCATGTGCTCCTCAGGGGTGCGACCGGCCTTTTGTGCCCAGATGGTGATCTGGTCCGGATTCTCGCGTGCCAGAAAGAGCGCCTCTTCGAGGTGGTTGTTGAAAACCACATAGTCGATGTTATGGCGTTTGACTGCCTGTAACAGCCTGTCACCCGTGTCGACCGTATGCGTTTCACAGCGGATCTGAATGCGCAAATCTGTCATCGCATGATTGCGATACCCATCCAAAGCGGACATCAAAGCCTCGGCGGCTTCTGGCCCCCGGTGCCCACCTTCCCAGCTCCAGCTTTGTGCGAGCCATGCCGTGGTCACGCCGTTGGCCGCTGCGTCGCGATCCGTGGCGCGTAGGCCCATTTCTAATGGGAAGGGCGCGGATGGGCGTGGGGCGATGTGCCGCTCAAAGGCATCGACGTGCATGTCAATAATGCCGGGCAAAAGTAGGTAGCCGGAGAGGTCAACCTCAGGCTGAGAGCCATTGGTGATCACCCCATGCTCAAGCGTCAGAGGGCCTTCCTGAAGAAGGCCATCGCGCAAAACGTTGGCTCCAGTGAGGCGCAGGGAAAGAGTCGGTTTGGTCATGGATGTGCTCAATTTGATTTTTGCCCATCCTTACAAGGTTTATATGTCGCCTACGTGACGCTTGTCTGTGTCGAGTGGAGGGTCTTACTCCGACAGAGTCAGGGTGACCCTATCCCCCGCAAACCATGTGGTGCCAAATTCTACGGGTGCTTGGTCTGCGTCCACATTTAATGCAACTGAGCGCAGAATCGGGTCGCCTTCTGTAAGGCGTAGATGCAGCGCTTGGGTTGAAGTGGCGCGCTTTGCGGTAAGCCGCGTCCATGCACGTGTATAATCCGGGACATTATTGGCTTTTAGGGCAGCGGTCACTGACCTTAAGTCAGAAAGCTGAGCCGTCAAGTCGGGAAATCGTTTGGCGGGGAAAACACTGCGGAACACTGCGATTGGCTGGTTGTCGGCCAACGAAAGGCCGTCATACACATGAACCTTCGCGCCATCGGAAAGACCCAGGGCGGCAACTTCTTTGGCATCTGCCGTACGGGTTTCCAGATGTAGCACTTCCTTTCCCGGTAGGCGGCCCGCCTGTTCGAGATTGCGGTGATAACGGACACGTCGTCCAATAGCGTAGTCCGTAGGTACCTGCGCAACGAAGACACCGGCTCCGCGTCGCGCATGTACCAAACCGGTCTCCGACATAGATTTCAAGGCGTGTCGCACCGTGTGGCGATTTACGCCAAACCGTGCGGAAAGCTCCGCTTCGGTGGGCAGTTTGTCGCCTGGCCCATAGCGGCCTTCGGTGATGTCTTCTGTCAGGGCGGAGGCAATGGATTGCCAGATTGGGGTGCGTTTGGTGGTCATGTTTTGCTTCGTGTCATGAAAACTTCATGGGGTGTGGGATTGCGCGACTCGCTGAGTGAGGCTAGGATTTGTCTAGTTGTATAGTAAGGTAGACAAATTCACAAGGTGTCTAGATGACCGCAGAAAATAAAAGACGCGCTTGGATGTCGCTGCTCGCCAAAGCGCCTGCAGACCGGCTGACGGCGCTTTGGCAAGCTTATGACGCTGCTCCCACATTCCACTGGCTACGAGCGCCCGAAATTGGCGCAACCATGGTGCGAGGGCGGCTTGGCGGCACTGGCGCGCCTTTCAATCTTGGGGAAATGACGCTGACGCGCTGCGCGCTTCAACTCGATGGTGGTGAAGTGGGGCATGGGTACGTGCAAGGACGCGATAAGGACAAAGCGCAGATCGCGGCGCTGTTGGATGCGTTGATGCAAGGGCCTGAGGCTGAGGCGGTCGCTTCGGCCATTTTAAAACCGTTGGAGACGGAAATGACGGCCGCCAAGACTGCGCGTGCAGAGAAAGCCGCCGCAACAAAAGTTGATTTCTTCACGATGGTGCGAGGAGAAGACAAATGAACGCAGAAGCTTTGAGAGGCGGCTTTGGTGATGCGCCAGTGGAAGCAGCCTATGCTTTCCGTGCGGCGATGAACGCTATGGCCCGCCCTGGAACGGTTGAGACCTTGAAAGGCGCGCAACCGCCGGCTCCGGTCAGTGTTGCAGCGGGCACTTTGCTGTTGACGTTATGTGATCCGGACACCCCGCTGCATTTGGCGGGCGACTATGATTGCGATGCCGTGCGGGCCTGGATTTCATTCCACATTGGAGCCCGCATCGTCGCGCCAGAAAATGCCATGTTCGCGCTGGGTACATGGGACGCACTGGCGCCTCTGAGCCGTTTCGCCATAGGCACAGCGGAGTATCCGGACCGCTCGGCCACATTGATTGTTGAGCGCGAGAGGTTGGAGCAGGGCGGCATGACACTGTTCGGGCCAGGCATAAAGGACAGTACAACCATGGTCTTGCCTGAGTCCAAAGCGTTTCAGATGAACGCCATGCTCTTCCCTCTGGGTCTCGATTTCTTCTTCACAAGTGGCGATCAGCTCGCCGCACTTCCTCGAACAACCAAAGTGGAGGCTGCCTGATGTACGTGGCTGTGAAAGGTGGCGAACGCGCGATTGACAATGCGCACGCCTGGCTGGCCGAAGAGCGGCGCGGTGATTTGGGCGTGGCAGAACTCTCTGTGGCGCAGATTCGCGAACAGCTTGCTTTGGCCGTGAACCGCGTGATGGCGGAAGGCTCGCTGTATGATCCCGATCTCGCGGCGCTGGCGATCAAGCAGGCGCGGGGAGACATGATTGAGGCAATCTTTCTGATCCGTGCGTACCGAACAACCTTGCCTCGTTTTGGCGCCTCAGAGCCCGTGGATACAGAGATAATGGCCTGCGATAGACGGGTTTCGGCCACTTTCAAAGACGCGCCGGGCGGTCAGGTTTTAGGGCCAACGTTTGATTACACCCATCGACTGCTTGACTTTGCTCTAGCAGCAGAAGGCGAAGTGCCTGACGTCGCTACAAGTGCGCCCCGTACGGAGCCGACACCGCACATCACGGACTTTCTTAACAAAGAGGGCCTGATCCAGACGGAGGTGACCTCTGAAGATGTGCCGGGAGATCTGACACGGGAGCCTTTGGAGTTGCCCGCCAATCGTCCCCTGCGGCTCCAGGCGTTGACGCGGGGAGACGAGGGTTTTGTGCTGTCGATGGCCTATTCCACACAGCGCGGGTATGCGCGGAACCATGCTTTTGTGGGAGAGTTGCGCATCGGCAAAGTGCCGGTGGAAATGGACATCCCAGAGTTGGAATTTGCCATCGACATTGGCGAGATTGAATTGACCGAATGTGAAACAGTCAACCAGTTTCAGGGATCCAAAACTGAACCGCCGCAGTTCACCCGCGGCTATGGACTGGTGTTCGGACAATCAGAACGCAAAGCGATTTCCATGGCGCTGGTGGACCGCGCTCTGCGCTGGGAGGAGCTTGGTGAGGACAATCTTGGCGCACCGGCGCAGGATGAAGAGTTTGTGCTCTATCACGCTGACAATATTCAGGCGACGGGGTTCCTTGAGCATATCAAGTTGCCGCATTACGTGGATTTCCAATCCGAGCTTGAGTTGATCCGCAAGCTGCGCCGTGAGGCGATGGAAAGCACTGCGCCAATACAGGAGGCGGCAGAATGATGCCTTCGGTGGTGGTGTTTGACATTGGCGGCGTGCTGGTCGACTGGCAACCGCATCTGGCTTGGACGGAGGAGTTTGGCTCTGTTGCAGAGACTAAGGCCTTCATGGAACGTATTGGGTTTTCCGAGCGCAATCTGCGCGGCGACAACGGTGAGCTTTTTGCCGAAATGGCGGAAGAACTGGACGATCCAGAGGATCAGCGCCGACTAGCGGCTTATGTGCCCAATTATGCCAAAACCGTTGAAAATGCGGTTGAGGGTACTTGGGAGGTGCTGGACGCGCTGAAGGCCAAAGGTGTACCGGTGCACGCGATTACCAATTGGTCCGCGGAGACTTGGCCGGAGGGTTTGAAGAGCCATCCAAGGCTTGGAGAGGTCTTTGGCACCTTGGTCATTTCCGGGGAAGAAGGCGTGATCAAGCCCGAAGCGCGGATTTTTGAGCTGCTGTGTGAGCGCGCCGGTGTGGCACCCTCAGACTGTGTTTTCATTGACGACAGTCCCACGAATGTGGACGGCGCTAAAGCCGTCGGTTGGGACGCAATCCAATTCACCGGAGCAGAGGCCTTGCGCGTCGCTTTGGAGCAGAGGGGCTTGCTATGAGCGACTATAATTTTGCTTATCTGGATGAACAGACCAAGCGCATGATCCGACGTGCGATCCTGAAAGGTCTGGCGATCCCAGGTTATCAGGTGCCGTTTGCCAGCCGTGAAATGCCGATGCCTTATGGCTGGGGCACAGGCGGGGTACAGGTTTCGGCGGCGACATTGACACCGGACGACACACTTAAGGTCATTGACCAAGGGGCAGACGACACCACCAACGCGGTCTCGATCCGCAAGTTCTTTGAAAAAACCGCAGGCGTGCAAGCCACCGAGGAAACTGCGCAGGCGAGTGTCATTCAGACCCGCCACCGTATTCCTGAAGAAGACCTGCGCGAGGACCAGATCCTTGTTTATCAGGTGCCGATCCCAGAGCCGCTGCGCTTTTTGGAGCCTTCAGAGGTCGAGACCCGCAAAATGCACAGTCTTGAGGAATATGGCCTGATGCATGTGAAACTCTATGAGGACATTGCCAAACACGGCGCGATTGCCACCTCCTATGCCTATCCGGTGAAGGTGGAGGGGCGCTACGTGATGGATCCGTCGCCCATTCCAAAGTTTGACAATCCAAAGATGGAAATGGCCGCGATACAGCTCTTTGGGGCGGGGCGCGAACAGCGAATTTATGCGTTGCCACCTTATTGTCAGGTCGTGAGCCTCGATTTTGAAGACTACCCGTTTGAGGCCAGCAAGGCGGATCATGCCTGTGACATGTGCGGGGCGACCAACAGTTACCTCGATGAGGTCATCATGGATGACGCAGGCAACCGAATGTTTGTGTGCTCCGACACCGATTTTTGTACCAGCCGCCGCAAGGCCGGCCACATGGGCGCACAAGCCGCCGCCGCAAGTGCAGCGCTTAAGGAGACAGCCGCATGACGCCGCTTCTGAAAGTTGAAAACATCAGCAAGTTCTATGGCCGTCGGATCGGCTGCAAAGATGTGAATTTTGATCTCTATCCAGGAGAGGTCATGGGGATTGTTGGGGAGAGTGGGTCAGGCAAGTCGACTCTGCTCAACTGCCTCGCCGGTTTTCTAACTCCAGAAACCGGCGAGGTTCTGTTTGAAATGCGCGATGGTGCCATGCGTGACACAGTCACGATGAGTGAACCGGAGCGCCGGATGTTGAGCCGCACTGACTGGGCTTTTGTACACCAACACGCCCGTGATGGGTTACGCATGAATGTGAGTGCGGGGGGCAACGTGGGCGAGCGACTTATGGCCGTTGGCGCGCGTCACTACGGCAACATCCGTGAGGAGGCGATCGATTGGCTTGGTCGTGTGGAGATCAACGAAACCCGTGTGGATGACCGCCCGACGCAGTTTTCCGGCGGCATGCAGCAGCGCCTACAAATCGCGCGAAACCTGGTGACTGGCCCGCGGTTGGTGTTCATGGACGAGCCTACAGGGGGTCTGGATGTTTCCGTTCAGGCGCGCCTTCTGGACCTGTTGCGCGGTCTGGTGCGCGAGATGGGGCTGAGCGCCATCATCGTGACGCATGATCTCGCAGTGGTGCGGCTTTTGGCTGATCGCTTGATGGTGATGAAAGACGGCCATGTTGTGGAAACAGGCCTGACGGATCAGGTGCTGGATGATCCGCAACATGCTTATACACAGTTGCTTGTCAGCTCGGTTCTGCAAGTGTGACCCACAGATTTTTGAGAAAGAAAGACAGATGATTGAGATCAAAGATCTGAGCAAGACTTTCACCCTGCACAATCAGGGCAGTGTTGTTATTCCGGTGATGGAAGCCGCTGAATTATCAGTGGCACAAGGTGAATGCGTGGCTCTGACAGGGGCGTCGGGGGCGGGCAAGTCCACCCTAATGCGGATGATTTACGGCAACTATTTGGCCGCTGGCGGTTCCATCGTTGTTGATGGTGTGGATGTTGTCACTGCTGAGCCGCGTGACATCCTGGCGTTGCGCCGAGAGGTGCTGGGCTATGTAAGCCAATTTCTGCGTGTCGTGCCTCGCGTCCCGACGTTGGATGTGGTGGCTGAGCCACTTTTGTCGGTTGGGGCGGATACAGAGGCGGCGCGGGACCGTGCCCGCGACTTGTTGGCGCGGCTCAATATTCCCGAACGGTTGTGGTCCTTGTCGCCAACGTCTTTTTCCGGTGGGGAACAGCAGCGTGTGAATATCGCACGCGGTTTTGCGCACACCTATCCGGCAATGTTGCTGGATGAGCCAACAGCCAGCCTTGACGCTGCCAACCGCGAAACCGTGCTGGGCCTGATTGAAGAAGCCAAGGCGCGCGGCGCAGCGATCATAGGAATTTTTCACGACGAAGCCGCGCGTGATCGGGTTTGTGATCGCGAGATTGACGTGTCTGTTTTCACACCTGGGATGGCCGCGTGATGGCAAAGGTGATTGGGGTTGTTGGTCCATCAGGCGTTGGCAAGGATTCCGTGATGGAGGCCATGTCAGCCCTGCGTCAGGATATAAAATTAGCACAGCGGGTGATCACTCGTCCTGCAGGAGCGGGGGGTGAAAACTCGCGCTCTGCCACCGAGGATGAGTTCGATGCTATGATTGCACAGGGCCATTTTCAGTTGTGGTGGTCTGCGCATGGGCTGCGCTATGGTGTGCCGCGCGCCACGGTAAATGCGCCCGGCACAGCCTTTGTGCTGGTTAATTTGTCACGCGGTGTTTTGGACCGGGCACGAGAGGCGTTTGACGACTTTGCAGTTCTGTCCCTCACCGCCAAAACCGAAACGCTGGCCGCGCGTCTGGCGGCGCGAGGTCGGGAAACGTCTGCGGAGATTGTCGCCCGTTTGGAACGCGCGGGCAGTATGCGCCCGCAAGGTCCAGACGTGCTCGAAATCTCAAACGATGGGCCTCTTGGGGAAACGGTTCAATGTGCTCTGTCCGTGCTTCAGCCAGTGAGGGCCTGACGGTGGATTTCATGAAACATCCCATCGCCATCCTCACCGACGAGCGTCAGACTGTGGACTGCAAACGGATGCGGCAGTATCGGTGCAATGTGCGGACCAAGGGCCTCCATGGTGGCCTCGACATCCCGTCCAAGGCGGCCGGACAGCGTGATATGGAAGCGGAATTCTGCCATAACGTAAGGATATCCCCATTGCGCCAACAAAGCCTCTTGCGCGGGCGAGAGGTTGGCTTTGCGTCGCCGGGCCAATTCCGCATCAATGGGGGGGGCACGAAAATCGTCCAGTTCTCGAACCACCGCACCAGCCAGTTTAGCAAGCGGGGTTTGATCCCCATCGACCTTAAGCGCGATGAAGCCTCCCAGACGGGCCAATACAAGGCCGTCCAAAGTGATGGGCGCCAAAGTTGCGCACAGGTGTTCAAAGCGGGTCAAAAGCCCGGTGGCATCTGTTCCTTCCGCCAGAAAAAAAGGCGGTTTGATGGTACCGTGCAGCCCGTATTTGCGAGGCGTCGCCGTAATCTCAGCGACCGCCTGCGGCAAACCTTCGATTTCGGGATGAGTAACAGTTTCGCCTTCGACGGGGTCCCAACCCAGCCAAGACTTTCCAAAATCCGCCAATGCGCCAGGGGGCGGAGTGTAGTATACGCCGTATCTTTGAAATTGCATGGTGCCTCTTCCAACCTTTTGACAGCGAATGCCAATAATGCGTGACACCCACATGACACAAGAGATGATCCTTGCAAATGCCACCCTCGTGTTGCCTGAGGAAACCGTTTCCGGTTCGATCGTGGTGCGAGACGGGAAAATTGCGGATATGGCACAGGGCAAGTCTGTCCCTGCCGGCGCAGAAGACTGTGAAGGCGACTTTGTTTCGCCGGGACTGATTGAACTGCACACCGATAACCTAGAGCGGCATATGAAACCGCGTCCGAAGGTTGATTGGCCCCATCAAGCAGCGATTGTGGCGCATGACGCCGAACTGGCGAGTGTCGGCATCACAACGGTGTTTGATGCGTTGCGGGTTGGATCAATCCTCTCAGATGAAAGGCGCAACTACGGGAAATACGCGCGTTCGGTAGCTGATGAAATTCTGTCTATGCGGGACAGCGGTGGATTGCGGATTAGCCATCACATTCATTTGAGAGCCGAAACTTGCTCTGAGACATTGGTGGAAGAATTGGCCGAATTCGGACCCGAGGATCGGATTGGCATCGTTAGTTTGATGGATCACACTCCGGGCCAGCGTCAGTTTACCGATATATCCAAATTTGAAGCCTATGTGCGGGGCAAGTACTCAATGGATGCAGAAGGATTTGAGGACTACGTTCAATTTCTATATGGGCTGCACGGTAAGTTTGGCAAAACTCACGAGGAGGCGACTGTGGCGGCCGCGAAACGGTTTGGTGCGGTGCTGGCCAGCCACGATGATACAACAGCCGACCAGGTCGCGACCTCTGCCGACTATGGCATCCATCTGGCGGAATTTCCGACAACGGTGGAAGCAGCCAAGGCCAATCATGCGCATGGGATTGCCAACATCATGGGGGGGCCGAACCTTGTGCGCGGTGGTAGTCATTCCGGTAATGTTGCAGCCATTGATCTGGCGCAACGTGGTTTGCTGGACATCTTGAGCTCAGATTATGTGCCTTCTTCCCTGCTTCTCGGTGCGGTGATGCTGGGTGAAGAGTGGGGTGATCTGGCCAAGGGGATGCGCGCTGTCACTTGTGCACCGGCGCAATATGCCAATTTGGAGGATCGTGGACGGCTGCAAGTTGGGTTGCAGGCGGATTTAATCCGCTTCCGTTTGACTGAGGGCGTGCCAGCGCTGCGCGCGGTTTGGCACAAAGGGGTGCGGGCGGCATAGAGTGGTGGCGCTGACCGACACTGTCGCAGGCTTCTCCTATTCTGAGTTGATTTTGTGCAGGAGACCACCCCGCGCCCTACCGCACGGGGTGTTTTCTGTACTACACGTGGACAGGCCTAGCGGTTGGCCGCCGCCATCCTGTCCAGAGTCTCCATAAGTTGTTGTGTGGTTTTGGTATCTTCGGCCGCTGGATGGGGCGCTGCAAAATGGTGCGCGTCGTTGTCATAATACTTGCCAGTAGCGTTCGCAAAGGTGTCAGAAAGAGATGCGCGGATCAGAATGTCTGCCCCGACCCGTAAGTCACCACCGGCAATGCCATAGCCTTCCTTCACCATTTTGGATCCCAAAAGTGAAGCCGGGTTCACGGCAACAAATACCGGTCCATCCGGATGCCTTTCGGCCAAAACTTGCGTCCACATTGTGATGGCCAGCTTGCTTTGTGCATAAGCCGCGTTGGCTTCCAGATGGGTTTGACCGGTCAGGGCGGCAATGCTCACGGGCGCCTGAGCCGCCGAGGAGAGGTTCACAACCCGTCCGTCTTTGGCGATGATCGGCAACAGTCGCGTGGTGAGCAGGTATGGCGCTATGGTGTTGACCACGAACCTCACATCCAGCCCATCTTTGGTGACCGCATCTGGAACAACAAACACACCCGCATTGTTGATCACCACATCCAGGTGATCATGTTCGGCGGCAATATCACGCGCCAGAGTGGCTGTAGCTTGCAAATCTGAAAGATCCGCGCGGAAAGTCTCTACGGGCCCAGCCGCAGGCACAGACCTAACGTCCTTGGCCGCCGTTTCAAGTTTGGCCGCGCTACGGCCGTGCAGCAGCAAATGGTGTCCATCCGCCGCCAGCATTTTTGCGGTTTCCAAGCCGATGCCATCTGTGGCGCCGGTGATCAAAATCTTCTTCATGGTCATTGTTCCTTTATGGCGTGAAGTCCGGCAGAATCTCATCCGCCAGCTGTTTCAGGGTTGTTTCAATGTGGGCTTGGTTGAACCGTAGGTTCAGAGCCACATGGTTAACCCCAATCTCTTCAAGGGACTTGAGGTACTGCCGCAAGTGGTTGGAGCCACTTCGGAACCCGAGGTGTATCGGGCTGTGCTCTGTGTCCGGATGCGGCGCAAGATCCACATAGAGCGGCTGCATCACAGGTTTATCATTCTCGCCAACGGCCGCGACGCGCGCGCGATACTCCGCTATCATCCGCGCCTGTGCCACGGTACCACGCGGGAATGTCATCCAGCCATCGCCATGCGCCGCTCCCCAATCCGGGGTCTGCTGGCTGCCGCCTGTGATCAACAGGGGCAGGTGATCCGCAAAAGGCTTTGGCAGCATGTCCATCCCGCCATGCGGCGCGCCATAGTCATTTTCAAATGCAGGACGGGAGTGCGCCATGTGTCGAATGTAGTGATAGCTGTCGCGGAAACGTGCGCCGCGCTCTGCAAACCCAATGTCCATGGCAGGGAATTCTTCTGGTCGATCACCAGACGCTATCCCTAAAAGCAAACGCCCTCCGGACAACACATCCACACTCGCTGCGGCTTTGGCCACATGGGCCGGATGGCGGAGCGGCAAGACAATGGACGCTACGCCAAGCGCGATGTTGGTTGTTTGCCCCGCCAGGAGGCCAAGGTAAACAAACGGGTCAAACACCTGTCCAGCGTCGCCAAAGCCCGGGACGTTGAACGGCACATCCCGTAACCAGACCGCCGAAAAACCCAACGCTTCAGCCACCTGTACGCGCTCAAGATGCCGCGCCATGTCTGGCACAGGATTGTTTGGGTACGCCTCTAGCGGCACCACCAACCCAAGGGTGAGCTTCTTCGGCGTGAAGGTCTCGTTGTATGCTCGGTTTAATGTTGGGAAGGAGGTGATCTTTTCTTTGGTCAACATCTCAGGTTCTTTCAACACGCTTTGGTCACCGATTGGGATTGCAGCGCTAAGGGATTTTCTGCTGTCCGATCTGCGATGGGATCGAGACACGGGTCGCGATTGAGAGGCAAACATGGCGCAGAGGTTACCTCGTTGGTCCTGGTCATCACCTTCGCCAGAAAGTCGACTTTTGGGACCATCAGGTTTCTGCCGAAACGAAAGATCAACCTTGGTGTCAGGTGTTGTCCTTGCAAGCTCTTAAACTGTGAGCAGATCCCTTTATGCGAAATGCGACGGAAGGAATTGCCCCAAAGCGCTTTGCAATAAGAGAATGGGATGATCGAACATCCGCGCGCCACTTGGGTCAGGCCGCTTTCAGTCTCCATCTGAAGGTGGTTAATCTTGCTTTGGCAACGCATATTGGTTTCCGATCATGCCTGCGCAACCCGATGGGGCGGCGGCCTCCCAGACAAAATAGACCTTGCTGACGCTGAATAAAGGGGTCATTTCTGATCTTAGAATTCGTAAATGAGTGATAATACAGTGGATACGCTTTCTTTACGGCTGTTTGTCTTAGCAGCCGAAAAACTCAACATCAGTGCGGCCGGGCGCGAGTTGGGCATGGTGCCGGCCGCATCCAGCACGCGTCTGGCCAAACTCGAGAAACTGGTTGGAGCAGACTTGCTCAAGCGCTCCACCCGCAAAGTTTCCTTGTCCTTGGAAGGCGCGGAGTTTCTTCCCTATGCACGCGAGATCCTAGCACAAGAGGCCGCTGCTTTTGCAGCACTTGGCAAGGGCAAAGCTGAGGCAAAAGGCACTCTGCGCTTCACGGCGCCCAGCACATTTGCACAGGCCTTTATTGCGCCTATCCTGCCAGAGTTCATGGACCGGCACCCGGAGGTTGAGCTTGATCTGCGCTTTTCGGACGCTCAAGTTGATCTTATTGCGGGAAGTTACGATCTGGCGCTGCGCAACTCCGAGCTGGAAGACACCAGTCTTAAGGGGCGTAAGCTGGCCAATGACACCCGTATACTTTGTGCGTCGCCCGCTTACCTCGCCAAGAATGGGGTCCCTCAAACACCGTTGGACCTGGCCAGTCACCGGATTGTTAGCTTCACTGGGCTGGCACCACGGCCATTGATAGGACCAGACGGAGAAACCGCGGCTTTTGATCCCCGGAATGCCAAACGCAGGCTGGCTGTCGATGATGGTTTGAGCCAAAAAAACACAACGATTGCAGGCGCCGGGATCTCCATGAACTCACTATGGCTGGTTCACCAGGAGCTCGCGGATGGCCGTCTCGTACGAGTTCTGCCGGACTATGAAGTGGACGACCGGTCGGTCCTCTGGCTGATCTACCCAAAATCGAACGTGCTTACCGCAAAAGTTCGGGTCTTTATGGACTTTCTTCTGGAAAAGATTGGCCGGAACCCACCTTGGGAGACATGAAGCATTCCCTCGAAATAGCATGAGTTCGCGGCTATGGTCTTCACCCGTGTCGGGAGGGATGCCCAGTAAGCTTAGGAGAATCTGAACTCATAGGGCGCACGGAAGGGAGAGCTCAAATCGCGCTCCTGAAAGGTCACGGACTTCTTTGCAATTGAAGGTTTTGGGCACGTAACTGCGCTACCTAGACTGATACATAAACGACAATTGTCGGCGTTTGCCATTTGGCGGTAGTGGAAAGGGCACGGCGCTCTGGATTTGAGTACGTGCGGCGCGATTGACGGCCTCGCTGCCGGAACTGTCGATGATCTCGATCCAATTTAGGGAGCCATCCGGTGAAATTTCAAAATACACGCGCGCAAAGCCTTTGGCATTAACATGGACAGGGCGTGTACGGTTGAGATGTACAAGCACACGTCCCGCGTAATTTGTGGTGTCAGAGTTGCCAGGGCCTCGTGAGCTCGCTCCAGAGCCAGATTGGATGCCAAACCCGCCAACCGATGCAAGAGCCCCTTCACGTCGGAAAGTTTCCAGAGGAGATTTCAGATCCTGGGTCGGATTGCGCAGATCGTCAAAGCCGTTGCGCAGGCCGGGGAACAGGGGTTGTGGATCGCTTTCAACGCTGTCTTCGGCCTGGTCCGGTTCTTGACTTTCGTTTGGGGAGATCTCTGTTTGCTCATCACTTTCCGGGTCTGAGAGCGGTGTTGTGGGTTCAACGGGCACTATGGCGTCCGGTAGCGCCGCGATCACCGCTTCTGTGGGGGGCGTTACTTCCTGAACTATGGGCGCCGCAGATGTCTGTTCTGCGACAGGTTCTGTGATTTCCACCGTGTCCGTTTCGCTGCCAAGCGGAGCGGCTTGATCTGTTTGTGGCGGCACTGGGTCGATTGAATCCTGATTGGATGTTGGGTCCGTCACATCCGGCTCCGACACAAAATCGCTTTGCGTGCCTGCAAGCGGGACTGGCGCAACAATCTGGGCAGTGCCTGTATCAGGTGCGTAGCTGTCTTGCGGGTTGTCTGAAGCTACCAGAACTTCGGTGTCAGGCACATCAATGTCACTGGTCGGCGGCACAGGGTCTACTGGCTGCGGCGGCTCAGGCTCCGGGGCGGGTTCAGGTTCTTCCGGTTCGTCAAACACGTCGGCAAAGTCGTCAAAGGTATTGCTAATAGCAATTGGCTCATCGGCCGCTTGTGACGCGGGGGAGGTGCGTTCAATGCGAACGGCATACCCAAGGCCTAGCAAATGAATGCCAAACGAGACCAAAAGCGCAAAAGACGCAATAATGACTGAGCGGCGGATCACTGAAGTGCCCGCTCGGTGACAAGGATAACTGAGGGCGCGCCTGCGCGTCGCAATGCGCTTGTAACTTCCATCAGGCGCTGCGCAGAGACGTCCCTGTCAGGGACAATACGGATTGGGCCTGTGTCGTTTTCTAAGAGGTGCGTGTCAGGCGTGACGGCCTGGCCCCTGAAACTTAAGCGGCCATCTGCGTGCAACACCAAGGCGTCGGGCGGCTCACGGCCTTCGAGGTCATTGGTCTGGACCAAGTTCAGATTGGGGTCGAGTGGTGGCGCAACGGTGCCTGCGATCAGAAAAAAGACCAGCATTAGAAAGACAACGTTGATCAACGGAATGGTCGAATCCCGTCTTTTGCGAGGAGGGGTGTGACGGATCATGACTTCATTCCAACACCAAAACGGCGAGCCCATCCCGCGGGCGCATCAGATGGAGAAAATCTACAAGTCGTTGCGCCGTGGTGTTGCCATCGAGGCTGACAAGAATTTGCCCCGTTTCAATGGTTGCCGCGATGTCTTTCAGCGTTGTTGGCTGACCGTTTAGTGTCAGGCGTTCCGCGCCGAGCTGAACAAAGTAACGCTCGACATCGGCAACCGGCGCGCCGCTGCCTTTTTGTGCAGAGCTGAGTTCGATCTCGCCAAATGTTGAGAAAGTCGACGTTAGCATAAAGAACAACAGCAACAGAAAAATCACATCGATTAACGGTGTGAGCGTAAGTGGTCGACGGACAAAGGGCGCGAGGTTACGCATGATCCGCTGTCGCTTCGCCGGTTTGATTTATTCCCGCATGCTGGTCCATTAGCGCCGTGCGCAGCGCTTTGTCGGCAAACACACGCTCGCGGGCAGTGCGGCTTTCCAGCCATGACAAAATCATGGAGGTCGGCATCGCCACTGCAAGGCCAACTGCCGTGGTGACCAAGGCGACCCAAATTCCGCCAGCAAGCAGAGACGGGTCTACCGAAGATCCGGCTGTTTGCAAGCTTTGAAAGGCTTCAATCATGCCCAGAACGGTCCCAAATAGGCCCAGAAGTGGCGCCAGTTGCGCAATTGTATCCAGCAACCGAAAACCCCTTTCCAGGCGAGCCAACGCCAGTCCAGCCTCAGCGTCAAGCCGGTCACTAAGGGCTTGCGATGCCGGTGTTTGAATTGCGGCCTTAATAAAGGGTGCCAGATAGCTGCGGCTGTGTGACAGACGCGCCTGTGCTTGTTTCGGGTCGCCCACGTCCAAGGCTGCCAGAGCTTCGGACAGAACCTTGTGCCGTCCAACGCCTGATGCGGCAAATTGCCAAAGTTTGTAGATAGTGACGGCAACGGTCAAAACAGACATCACCAAAAGAATGGCCACCACTGGTCCGCCCAAGGCCACCACATCTCGTAATCCGTTCATTTTTGTTATCCCAGTAATTTCATCGTGATACGGCTGTTGAGCCTCAATCCGTCGCTACACACACCACTTTCTGTACCATTCACGATACAGCTGTGAGACCCGTTGATCAGAGTCTGACCAATGTTATCGCAGGCCATCTCTGGCACATCGAATTGACGCACCCGTGGCCGCCCGTCCGGCAGAGCGCGAAAATCAAACAATGACAAGCGCACGACTGCGCCGTCCGTGTCAAAAACAACGGTCTCAAAAACTGCTTTATCAATAGCCGTGCCAGTGTGATTGCCCGCTACGAACGTAAACCTGCAGGCCCCCTCCACATCTTGCACTGCGTTGAGTTCAAGAGACACCCCAGGTTTGGTTGTGTTTTCTGACTGGGCTTGGGCCACAGAAGGAGGGAGCAATATGGCAAGCGCAAGCACGCGGGCAAAAATGGGCATAACAATTCCTCTACGACAGAATGGGCAGTCTGCGACGCGTTGCTGTCACCCACCGAATTTTGATTGTGATAACTTAGGCGAAGTGCAAACGGAAGGAAGGGGCAATTGTGATCTTATGATGAGCAATAGGTTGCCAACCGGAAGAGTCCCAGATTTGTGTGCCGGGTGATCAGGGAGGTAAGCCAAAGCTTGCGATATGTAGAAGAGCGGCGCGTGGTCCCCCAATTCCTACGCAGAGTCAAGAAAACCGAAAGAGCCAGTTCCTGTCTTAGTTCTGGCCCGCACCTTTGATGGTAGTCGTTGCAAAGCTTTCACTTTGGCTTGGTTTCGTCACTGATGCAGTAAGTCCAAATGGGGAAATTGAAAAGGCCGACAAACGCTTGTCGGCCTTTCTTCATCAGCTTTTTTGCAAAAACTGTTGCAAGTCTGGTTGTCGAAATCCTGGCCCTTTCAACACCTTGCCATCTTCTCGCAAAACGGGCCTGCCGTCAGTGCCGAGTTTAGACATATTGGAGCTGTGAACCTCTTCCATGGCCTCTTGTTTGACCCCATGCAGACCAAATTCAAGAAAGGTGCCATCCAGCACGTACTGGATATCACAAAGCGCATCGAGCACTTCGACCATGTCGCCAGCCTCTACTGCGTCGCGCAGCTCGGCTACCTCCTCTTCAAGGATCGCTAAGCGCATTTGCGCGCGGGGCGCAGGGATAGACGGCTGGTCCACAACGGGCACGTCAAACTCCTCATGCCAATCGCGCACAATTGACAACGTGTCTTTAGCCATCAGAAATCCCAATCTTCGTCTTCGGTCGCCACGGCTTTGCCAATGACATAGGATGAACCAGAGCCGGAGAAGAAGTCGTGGTTTTCACTGTCTGGGCTGAGCGCTGCCAAGATCGCCGGGTTCACCTCAGATACTTCTGGCGGGAATAGCGCTTCAAAGCCGAGGTTTTGTAGGGCTTTGTTGGCGTTGTAGTGCAAGAAAACCTTCACGTCTTCGGTCAGCCCCAGCTCGTCGTAAAGCTCTTCGGTGTACTCGTTCTCAATGCCGTACAGCTCAAACATCAGGTTGAAGGCGTAGTCTTTCAACTCTTGCTGCTTGTCCTCAGACAACTTCTCATAGGAACGCTGGAATTTGTAGCCGACATAGTAGCCATGCACCGCCTCGTCCCGAATGATCAGGCGGATCAGATCGGCGGTGTTGGTCAGCTTGGCACGACTGGACCAGTACATCGGTAGGTAGAAGCCCGAATAGAACAGGAAACTCTCAAGGAACACCGAGGCGATTTTGCGTTTCAGCGGGTCATTGCCCGGTCCGTAGGTGTCCAAAATGGTGCGCGCCTTGGCCTGCAAATGCGGGTTTTCTTCGGACCAGCGGAACGCCTCATCGATCTCTTTGGTTGAGCACAGCGTTGAGAAAATCGAAGAATAGCTGCGCGCATGCACCGCTTCCATAAAGGCGATGTTGGTCAGCACAGCCTCTTCATGCGGCGTGACTGCGTCGGGCATCAACGCCGGTGCCCCGACCGTGTTCTGGATCGTATCAAGCAGGGTCAAGCCGGTGAAAACACGGATGGTCAACTGCTTTTCATGGTCTGTCAGCGTCGCCCAGCTTGGAATGTCGTTGGACAGCGGCACTTTCTCCGGTAGCCAGAAATTCACGGTCAGACGGTTCCAGACCTCCAGATCTTTCTCGTCATCCATCCGGTTCCAATTGATGGCGCGGGTGATCTTGGTTTCTACCATATCTTTCATGTTCTCTCTCCGATCACAGCGAGCAGGAAACGCAGCCCTGTACCTCAGTGCCCTCAAGGGCGTCCTGACGCAGGCGTACGTAGTAGATTGTTTTGATACCTTTTTTCCACGCGTAGATTTGTGCGCGGTTGATATCGCGGGTGGTGGCGTCGGCGGGGAAGAACAACGTCAACGACAGGCCCTGATCCACATGTTCAGTGGCCGCCGCATAGGTGTCTATCAGCGCGTCCGGACCAATTTCATAGGCATCGCGATAGTACTCGAGGTTGTCGTTGTCCATATAGGCAGCAGGGTAGTAGACGCGACCGATTTTGCCCTCTTTGCGGATTTCGACTTTCGACACGATCGGGTGGATCGATGACGTAGAGTTATTGATATAAGAAATCGAACCGGTTGGCGGCACCGCTTGAAGGTTGCGGTTGAACAACCCGTGTTTCATCACATCAGCTTTTAGAGCCGCCCAATCGTCCCGTGTCGGAAGATCAACACCGCCAAACAGCGCCTTAACGGTATCGCTTTCTGGCAACCAATCACGGTCTGTGTATTTGTCAAAGAACACACCAGAAGCATAGTCAGACGCTTCAAAGCCTTTGAAGTTTGCGCCGCGCTCTTGGGCGAGATCACAGGATGTGCGGATCGCGTGATAGGCCACGGCGGCAAAGTAGATCGACGTGAATTCTACCCCTTCGGCGCTGCCATAATGCACCCGTTCACGCGCCAGGTAGCCGTGCAGGTTCATTTGACCAAGGCCAATGGCGTGACTGTCATCATTGCCTTTGCGCACAGACGGCACAGAGTCGATGGCCGACATTTCAGACACAGCGGTTAGTGCGCGAATGGCGGCGCCAACGGTGCGGCCAAGGTCGTTGCCATCCATGGTTTTTGCGATGTTCAGCGAACCAAGGTTACAGGAAATATCGCTACCCATTTTGGCATAGCCAAGATCATCGTTGAACTCAGACGCCTCGTTCACCTGCAGAATTTCAGAGCATAGGTTGGACATGTTGATCCGGCCGGAAATCGGGTTCATCCGGTTCACTGTGTCCTCAAACATCACATAAGGGTATCCGCTCTCAAACTGAATTTCGGCGATGGTTTGGAAAAACTCGCGCGCGTTGACTTTTGATTTGCGAATGCGTTTGTCGTCGACCATTTCCTCGTATTTCTCGGTAACCGAGATTTCCGAGAACGGCACGCCGTAGACCTTTTCCACGTCATGCGGAGAGAACAGATACATATCGGCGTTTTTCTTGGCCAACTCAAAGGTGATGTCTGGGATCACCACGCCAAGCGACAGGGTCTTGATGCGGATTTTCTCATCAGCGTTTTCACGCTTTGTGTCCAAAAATCGCATGATGTCAGGGTGGTGCGCGTTTAGATACACCGCACCAGCGCCCTGTCGCGCACCCAATTGATTGGCGTAGGAGAAGCTGTCTTCGAGCAGCTTCATCACCGGGATCACACCAGATGATTGGTTTTCAATGCCTTTGATTGGCGCGCCATGTTCGCGGATGTTGGTCAGCAGAAGCGCAACACCGCCACCACGTTTGGAGAGCTGCAGCGCCGAGTTGATGCCACGCCCGATGCTTTCCATGTTGTCTTCCAAACGCAGCAGGAAGCAGGAGATGAGCTCCCCCCGCGAGGCTTTGCCGGCGTTCAGGAAAGTCGGCGTCGCGGGTTGAAACCGCCCTTCGAGGATTTCCTCCATAAAAGACATCGCCAGCGCTTCGTCGCCGCACGCAAGCGTCAGGGCTGTCATCACAACGCGATCTTCATAGCGTTCGAGGAACCGCTGCCCATCACGTGTTTTGAGCGTGTAGGAGGTGTAATACTTGAATGCGCCAAGGAAGGTTGGGAAGCGGAATTTCTTCGCATAGGCCTCATCCCAGATCTGGCGCATGAAGTTCTTGGAGTACTGATCCAGCACCGCCTCTTCATAGTAGCCCTCTTTGACAAGGTAGCCGAGCTTTTCGTCAAGAGAGTGGAAGAACACTGTGTTCTGGTTGACGTGCTGCAAGAAATACTGCCGCGCCGCCATGCGGTCCGCGTCAAATCGGATTTTGCCGTCCCCGTCATAAAGGTTCAGCATCGCGTTCAATGCGTGATAATCCAAAACGCTCAGCTCACTGTCGAGCATAGGTTGTCCCCCAGTTTTTGCAGCCCGTCTGTCACGCGGGCGATATCCGTGTCAGTGCCAGAAAGCTCCAACGTGTAGAGCAGTGGCACTTTGCATTTTTCAGAGATGATGCGGCCCGCAAGCGCGTAGGTCGCACCGAAGTTTCGATTGCCTGTGCCGATCACACCGCAAATGTGCCTGCGCCGCGCCGGGTCATTGAGAAACCGGATCACTTGTTTGGGCACCGCACCTCGGCCCTGGCCATCCGCATAGGTTGGGCATACCAAAACAAATGGCGCATCCACTATCGGTAGTGCCGCGTCCGGCTCCACCGCGATCCGCGTCGCAGCCCAACCGAGCCGCGTCACAAAGCGGTGCGTGTTACCTGAAGCGGACGAGAAATAGACAAGTGCCGGATCGCGGCCCGCCACGTTAGGAGGCCAAGCGGGCAATCATGTCTGGGCGGAAGCCAGACCAGTGTTCTCCGTTGGCTTCCACAACTGGCGCCTGGCGATATCCGAGCTCAGTCACGCGGGTCAGCGCAGAGTTATCTTCAGTCAAATCCACCACGTCGTAGCTGATGCCCTTGGCATCCAGCGCACGGGTCGTCGCGGTGCATTGTACGCAAGCAGGTTTGGAATAAACGATGATGCTCATCTGTCCTCTTTCTGTTGTCAAAGTCGAGGACGCAGTGCCGGGCAACACCCATGGCACGCCCCCGAACCCTCCGTTCGTGGTCTTTTTGTTGCGCTGACGGCAGGTCTCCTGACTCGCGGATCCATGCTTGGCTGGCCTTCCCGAAAGCGGGACTTTCAGTGGCGCAATCAACCTTGCTCACCGCTTACAGTTGCGGGGGCAGTGCCGGATTTTCACCGGTTTCCCTCTTAGCCTTCGACCAGAATCGAAGGAACCGAAGCAACATTATATTGGGGGTGTTTGTGGGTGAGGGTCAATATGTAGATTAGTGTTGACACCCCTTTTCTTACGATTCAGCAAAATAAAGGGCTGTGATGGCGTCGTTCGCGGCATGCTTTCAAATTGGCGATTTGCCGTGGGGCATTCTGGAAAACTCCAAGAACTTGCTGCTCAGATTCCTTGTTCAATCACAGTGATCGCGGCGCAATCACGACGTTGGCTCAGCCGATATTCGTGTTGATCTTGGACAGTCAAACTTGGGTCAAATGCTCCAAGTGTTCCAACATTTTGCCCCATAGTCGCTGTTCATGTGAAACACATCGTTGTCACGGTGTGGTTGGTTGAGACCTTCACGAAATAGCACGGAGCCGCGGGAATACTCTTTTTTGGTCATAACGCCTTGAGTAAGCGTGTCTTCGGGTTGTGTCAGGACGGAGAAGCCTTCGTTAGCTAGGCGGGTCTCGACGGTGCGCATCCGTGCATGAATGTACTCCTGATCGCCGTTGGCAATGATTGGTGCCATTTGATCCGCGCGCCATTGGATATTAAAGAGTGCCTCTGACCAGAAAGCCTGCCAAGCAAGGTGCACCGACTGTCCGTAGGTTGTGAGGACGCCGGCGATTTGTTGGCAGATCTTGAGGCCGCGCTGTTGGCCCATTGAGGCACGATGCTCGTCGCTTTGAAAGAGCCAGGCGAAGGTCGCTGCAGCGAGGAATGCGGCCCTGTCTGCAGCTGTTTGAACTATTGATTTTGAGACCGCTAACATCTGGTGTAGTGTGAAATTGATACATTTGTGAAGAACCTGTGAAATGACCCCTGATCAGATCACGTTGGTGCAGGAGAGCTTTGAAAAGGTTTTGCCTGTCGCCGATCACATTTCAGACCTATTTTACGATCGCTTGTTTGCGACCGCGCCTGAAATACGTCCATTGTTTTCAGATGATTTGGCGGACCAAAAAAAGAAAATGATGCAGATGTTGGGGTTGGCAGTTGCAGGGCTAAACAGTTTGGAAACACTCCTTCCTGCAGTGGTTGGCCTTGGGGAACGCCATCATTCCTATGACGTCTTGCCGGAGCATTATGAGCACGTTGGCAAGGCATTGATCTGGGCATTGCAGCAAGGATTGGGGAATCATTTTAGCGAAAATGTGCAGGAGGCTTGGACTTCTGTTTATGGCACGTTAGCCGATCTGATGATTGGCGCAAGTTCCGACCGTTAGAAGGTAAAAGCCCCCGCTGTTGGGGGACAGCGGGGGAAGTTTCCTCACGGGGTGGGGTAATCCTAGAAGAAGCCCAACTTGTTTGGGTTGTAGCTCATCAGGATGTTCTTGGTCTGCTGGTAGTGGTCCAGCATCATTTTGTGGTTCTCGCGGCCGATCCCGGACTGTTTGTATCCTCCGAAAGCGGCGTGCGCCGGGTAGGCGTGGTAGTTGTTCACCCAGACGCGGCCAGCCTCAATGGCGCGACCAAAGCGGTAGCAGGTGTTGGCGTCACGCGACCAAACGCCGGCGCCTAGGCCATACATAGTGTCGTTGGCGATCTCGAGGGCTTCTTCCTCGGTTTTGAAAGTGGTCACGGAGACAACTGGGCCAAAGATCTCCTCCTGGAACACGCGCATCTTGTTATGGCCCTTCAGGATGGTTGGCTGGATGTAGTTGCCGCCTGAAAGCTCACCGTTGAACTTGGCTGCTGCGCCACCGGTCAACACTTCGGCGCCTTCTTCGACACCGATGGTCAGATAGGAGAGAATTTTCTCTTGCTGCTCAACGGAGGCCTGCGCGCCAACCATGGTTTCCGGATTGCGTGGGTCACCTTGTTTGATGGCCTGAACGCGGGCAATCGCACGCTTGATGAACTCTTCGTAGATGTCTTCCTGGATCAGCGCGCGCGAAGGGCAGGTGCAGACTTCGCCCTGGTTGAACGCAAAGAGAACAAAGCCTTCGACGGCTTTGTCGAGGAAGGCATCGTCTTTGGCCATCACATCAGAGAAGAAGATGTTCGGCGATTTGCCACCCAGTTCCAGCGTGACCGGGATCAGGTTGTCGGTTGCTGCTTCCATGATTTTTTTGCCGGTGGCAGTTGACCCGGTGAAGGCGATCTTTGCGATGCGCTTGCTGCCAGCCAGAGGTGCGCCGACTTCGGCGCCGTAGCCGTTCACAATGTTCAGAACACCGGCAGGCAGGAACTCGGACATAATTTCCGCAAGGATCATGATCGCGGCAGGGGTTTGCTCGGCTGGCTTTAGCACGATGCAGTTCCCGGCGGCCAATGCAGGTGCCAGTTTCCAGGCGGCCATCAGGATGGAGAAGTTCCATGGGATGATCTGGCCTACAACGCCCAAAGGTTCGTGGAAGTGATACGCCACGGTGTCTGCGTCGATTTCGGACATGTTGCCTTCCTGACCACGTAGCACGCCTGCGAAGTAGCGGAAGTGGTCGGCGGAAAGCGGAATGTCAGCCGCCATGGTTTCGCGGATTGGCTTGCCGTTGTCCCAGGTTTCGGCCTGCGCGAGGCGCTCCAGGTTGGCGTCGATGGCATCGGCCACTTTCAACAGCAGATTGGAGCGCTCAGCCGCAGAGGTTTTGCCCCAAGCGTCTTTGGCGGCGTGGGCGGCGTCGAGTGCTTTTTCGATGTCCGCGGCGTTGGAACGGGCAACTTCACAGACTTTTTCGCCGGTGATTGGTGTGACGTTGTCAAAGTAGCGACCGTTTACCGGTGCAACAAATTTGCCGCCGATGAAGTTGTCGTAGCGCGCAGCAAATGGCGAGACGTAGGTGCCCGCCTCTGTGTGGGTCATGTCGTTCATAATTTCCTCCTCATATGCCGATCTCCTCCGATCGGATTGGGGGGAGAATGGCGTTTGTGGAGCTGGGCGTCAGGGAGGGGGCAAATGGTTGTGCAAACGAGGTGTCTCAGAGGTGAGACACATGTAGTCACGTTTCGTTGAGGCCGAGACGTTTCATGCGGCGATAGAGCGTAGCGCGACCTATGCCAAGCTGGCGCGCTGCCTGGCTGATGTTGCCGTCTGCGCGGGCGATGGCGCGAACCACGGCGGCACGTTCAGCTTTTTCAAAACCGGTGGGACCGTCTTCGCGCCCCAAGATATCTGCTGCCGGGCGAGGAGACAGCGAGGCTGTGGCTTCCATGCCAAAGACGCGGCGGGCTTCGCGGGTGGCGCCAATCACCAGATCATCACTGTCGATGGCAAGCAGGGTGGCGGCCTCGGCGTCTTCGCTTTCGGCCACCACAATGCGGGCCGTGGGGAAGGTGGCGCGGAAGTGGGCCTCCTCAATTGCGCGGGCGGTTTGGGCGACCTGCGCGGCGATCAGGCGATTGAAGGCTTCGGTTTGGTCGGCTCGGGCAGAAGACACATCCAGAGCGGCGACGATCGTGCCGTCGCTGCCGTAGATAGGGGCGTCGATGCAGCTCATGCCGGTGTTGCAGGCAAAGAAGTGTTCGTCGCGGTGGATGATTAAGCGGCGGCCCTCCGTGAGGCAGGTGCCAATTCCGTTGGTGCCTTCCTGCGCTTCACTCCAATCGGCACCATTGCAGAGCCCCCAATGGTCAAAAGTAGGGGCGTCCGCGTCGCTGAGCCGTTGATCCAGGATTACGCCTTTGGCGTCAGACAAAAACACGCCACAGCCGGATTGGTCGACAAGCGCGTAGAGGGCGTCGAGGCGCGGGGCGGCGACGGTCATAAACGTGTCGAGGGATGCTCGGCGATCTTTGAGGCAGTCTTGCGTGACGCGGGTGACATCGCGCTTGGAGGCTGGGTCCAACCCGTGCTTATTGGCGGAGCGGTGCCAGCTTGCGGCAAGGCGGGAGTGTGCAGCGGCAGAGGGCGAAAAGGCAGCGTCCAGAACGCGGTCAGCATGAGAAGTGGGGCGCATGAGGGTCGCTCCGAATGTGTAACAAATAGGGGGCTGGCTGAAACTGGCTGCGGGTCTGCGTGGTAAGCTACTGAAAAGTTGGGGAAGTGCAACTGCGACCAAAGGCGCGGGCTTAGAGCGAAGAAAGGGCGACATCTTTGCCAGATGCCGCCCTTGGGGAGGTGTCTTTGGGATAGGTCCGGTTGGCCGGATCTTAGGTTTGTGTGGTTGGGTCCAGTGCTGCGGGCAGGTTCTGGTAACAAACCGGGCGCAGGAAGCGGCGGATCGATAGAGTGCCTACAGAGGTGGCGCCAAAGTTGGTTGAAGCCGGATAGGGGCCGCCGTGTACCATGGTGTCGCTGACTTCAACGCCGGTTGGGAAACCATTGGCAAGGATGCGGCCTGCTTTGCGTTCCAGAATGGGTAGCAGGCTTTGCGCGGCTTCAGTGTCGGCGTCATCCATGTGCAGAGTGCAGGTGAGCTGTCCCTGAAGTTGTTTGGAAACTGCGCGCATTTCGTCGAGATTTTCTGCAACCAAGATCACGCCAAGCGGGCCGAAGACTTCCTCGCCCAAGACTTCGTTGGCGAGCCAGTTCTGCGCAGTGGTTTGGTAGAGATAGGGCGTGGCGCCGCGCAGGTCGCAGCTCGTTTTTAGCAGTTCTTGCACACCTGTGGTTTCGGCCACAAGAGTTTGGCCTTTGCGATAGGCAGCAGCGATGCCGTCGGTGAGCATGATTTGCTCTGGTTGATCCGTGAGCGCAGCGGTGGCTTCTTGCGCAAAAGTTTCCGCGTCCGGTCCAGCAAGCACCACAGCGATGCCTGGGTTGGTGCAGAATTGACCTGCCCCCATGGTCAGGGAACCCGCCCAACCCGTTGCCAGATCAGCGTGGCGGTTGGCCAGCGCGTTCTTAAAGATGAACATCGGGTTCACGGAGCCCAGCTCGCCAAAGAACGGGATGGGTTCCGGGCGGGCGGCGCAGAGGTCAAACAGAGCGCGGCCACCGGCGAGGGAGCCAGTGAAGCCGACCGCTTTGATCAGCGGGTGTTGAACCAATGCGGAACCAACAGCGCGGTTGCCGCCTTGGATCAGGCTGAAGACGCCGGGATGAAGATTGCAGGATTTGATCGCCGCGTTGATGGCTTCGGCGACGATTTCACCAGTGCCGGGATGGGCGGAGTGACCTTTCACTACAACCGGACAGCCAGCCGCCAGTGCCGCGGCGGTGTCACCACCTGCCGTCGAGAATGCGAGGGGGAAGTTGGAAGCGCCAAACACAGCCACAGGTCCAATCGGACGCTGCATCATCTTAAGGTCTGGGCGTGGCAAAGGTGCGCGATCTGGCAGGGCAGGATCGTGGCGCAAGTCGAGGTAGTCACCTTTGAGGATGTGCTCCGCAAAGAGGCGCAGCTGGCCGGTGGTGCGGCCGCGTTCCCCTTGAAGGCGTGCTTCGGGGAGGCCAGTTTCCTGTGTGCCAATTTGCGTGATCGCTTCAGCGCGTGCTTCGATTTCGTCAGCGATGGCGTTCAGGAAAGCCGCACGATCCGCGCGGGTAGAGTAGCCAAAGCTCCAGAAAGCCTCTTCGGCGGCCTGCACGGCGGCGTCCACGTCGTTGACGGTGCCAACAGAGAACTCATGGGCCGGACCGTGGACCGGTTCGGATGGAAATTTTACGTCGCCGGACACCCATGTGCCCGCAATCAGATGTTTGCCGTGAGGAACAAAAGTCATTTTGGTCTCGCTGTTAAAGATCATTTATGGATATTGTATCCAATTCTGGAGGACAGACAAGGCCGATCACGCAAAAACCGCGTGGTTTCAGGTTTCGATGGCGCGCTTGGCCTCGATCAGTTCAAGGAGTTCGTTTTTGGTGCGCTCAATATGTGCGGCCAATAGGTCACAAGCGGCTGTATTTTTGCGCTCGCGGGCTAATTTGAGCAGTCGCCGGTGTTCTTCCTTGGCCGGTTCGCGCTGTTCCATGACGCTGAGGTGCAGCCGGACATAGCGGTCAGATTGCAGGTTAATCCGTTCCAGTATTTCCGTTGAAAGGCTGCGGCCAGCCGCGGCGTAAAGGGCGCCGTGGTACTGGTGGTTCAGGGTGCCCCAACGTGCCACGTCATCTTCATCATAGGAGGCTTCCATCTGAGTGAGGATCTCGTCGCATTTTTCAAAATCCGCCAAAGACATTTGTGGGATCGCCCGGCGAAATAGGTCGGTTTCGATCAGGATACGTAAGTCAAAAATCTCGCCGATCTCGGCAATCGAATGCTTGGTCACTGAGCCGCCGCGATTGTTTGCCCATTGGATCAATCCCTCTGCGTTCAGGTGTTTGAGGGCTTCGCGGATGGGCATGCGAGACACGTCGTATTCTTCGGCCAGCGCTTCTTGGCGGATTGGTTCGCCTTCGGACATGTCACCACTGAGAATGCGCTCGCGCAGATCATTGGCGATCATCTCAGGCAAACTCTGTTTGGTAACCGCGCGCTTTCCAGCCATTCCGTATCCCCCTTTTAAGGCGTGTTTTGGATACAAATACCTTTCATACACTGAATTTCCAACAGTATTTGCGGAAAGACTACCAGATTTTGGCTTGAGACGCATAGCTAGTTTATTGTATCCAATATCCCATAAGTGAATGGGAGAACATGTGATGACGGAGATGGTTAAAGTCGCACTGGAGGAGGTCCGTCAGCTGTCAGTGCGGACTCTGTCGAGAGTGGGGTATAGCGAACGGCACGCCGTAGCGATTGCGGAGATGTTGTTTCAGTGTCAGCGGGATGACTGTCAATCTCATGGATTGTTTCGACTGCTGATGTGTCACCAGACGATGAAAGCGGGGAAGGTTGACGGACATGCCACTCCGCAGATCTATCCGTCCGATGGCGCGATCGTTCGAGTGGATGCGCGAAATGCCATGTCTCTTCTTGCGGTGAATGAAGCGATGCCGCTTCTTATTGAGAAAGCTCGCAAATTTGGTATGGCGGCAATGACGGTGAACAAGTGTTTCCATTTTTCCGCTCTATGGCCTGAAGTGGAGCGATTGTCGGAAAAAGGGCTGGCAGGTCTCTCGATGGTACCGAGCCATTCTTGGGTTGCGCCTGCGGGCGGCAAACGTGGGGTGTTGGGCACCAATCCGTTGGCGTTTTCCTGGCCGCGTGCGGGCAAAGACCCGTTTACGTTTGATTTTGCCACCAGTGGTTTTGCGCGAGGTGAGATTGAGCTGTACCTGCGCGCGGGTAAACCATTGCCGGAAGGCGTGGCGGTTGATGCCGAGGGCAATCCCACCACTGATCCGCAAGCGGCGTTGGATGGGGCGATGCTGACCTTTGGCGGTTACAAAGGGTCTGCGCTGTCGATCATGATCGAATTGATGGCTGGGCCATTGATTGATGATCTCACCAGTACCGAAAGCATGGCCTTTGCTGAGGGGCAGGGCGGCGCGCCGTATCATGGACAGATTATTTTGGCGTTTGATCCGTATCATTTGAACGGCGGGCGGGTTGCCGAGAATGATGCGCGCGCGGAACGCCTGTTTGCGGATATTCTGGACCAAGGCGCGCGGTTGCCATCTCAACGGCGGTTTGAGGCGCGGGCGCGTAATACCGCGCGCGGCTATGTTGAGGTGCCAAGGGCGCTTCTGGAGGATTTGATGAAACTGGGCGGCTAAGGGCCGCCCAGCCTGTTTTAGGCGCCCCAGGTGTCGCTGAGGCGGTAGCCTGTGGGCCAAGGGTCGTCTGGGTCCAGCATGTGCTGATGAATGCCAGTCACCCAACCTCGGCCGGAGATTTCCGGCACAATTGCCGGGCGGTCGCCGACGGATGTGCGCTCCACGATGCGGCCGGAGAATCGAGAGCCAATGATGGACACGGCTTCGAATGTCTCATTGGGTTTCATCTGCCCCTTGGCGGTCAAAAGCGCCATGCGGGCAGAGACAGCTGTTCCAGTAGGCGAGCGGTCTACTTTGCCCGGCTGGATTGCTACGGCGGATTTGCCCGTGAGGCCGGTTTCGGTGCGGGCCAGAGGACCGCAGAACGCGCAGAAAGAGATGTGGCTCCAATCAGGGTTCTCTGGGTGTGTGAAGCCAAGTTTGTCGTTGGCGGCATTGGTGATGGCGACGCCAAGACGCGCGATGTCTTTGGCCTCGTGCTCAACAATCTCAAAGCCAAGTGTCGCAGCGTCGACAACCACAAAACTGTCGCCGCCGTAAGCGGTGTCGACCGTAATCGTGCCGTGGCCCGGCACCTCAAGCGGCACGCCTATTTTGTCGGCAAAGCTAGGCAGGTTTTGTACAAAGATACGCTGTGCCTTGCCGTCTTTGCACACGGCGCGGACTTTCACCAAACCGCCGGGGGCTTCCAAGGTCATATGGGTTTCCGGCTCTTGCATCGGGATTATGCCGCCGTCCAGAAGCACGGTGGAAACGCAGATCGAGTTGGAGCCGGACATTGGAGGGGTGTCTTCGGGCTCCATGATGATCCAGGCGGCGTCGGCGTCAGGGTGTTTGGGCGGCACCAGCAGGTTCACGTGGCGGAAGACACCGCCGCGCGGTTCGTTCAGGACGAAGTTCCGCAGGGTTTGATCTTTGGCAATGAAGCTGCGTTGTTCCCAGATTGTCTCGCCCGGCGGCGGCGTTACTCCGCCGACAATCACGTCGCCCACTTCGCCTTCGGCATGGGCGGAAATCACGTGGATGGTTTTGCTGCTGCGCATTATGTGGTCCTTCAGCGGTAGGTGGCGACAGGCTCTCCGAGAGCGTCAAACACAGGTGTGATGCCAAGCCCGCGCGTGTCCGGCGCGGTCATGCGGCCGTTTTTGCGCTGTGGTGCCCCCTCTGCAATGGTGACTGTGCCGTAAGAGTTGAAGTCTGTCGCGGAGAAAGTGAATTCCGCTGGCGTTGAGCGGGCCAGATGGGCGATGGTTGCGGTAGTGATGTCGCCGCCCCAGGTGTCTTCGATGGTCATGGGGATGCCATGCGCCACGCAAAGGTCACGCATCTGGCGGGCTTTGGTCAGGCCGCCGACCTTGGAAATTTTTAGGTTGATGGCGTCCATTGCATCCTCCGCAATGCCTTTCACTAGGGTGTTGGGGGTGTCGATGACCTCGTCCATCACAAACGGCAGGGAGGTGCGGCGGCGGATGGAGACGCTTTCCTCATAGGTCAGACAGGGTTGTTCGATGTAGACGTCGAGGGTCGACACGGCGTTCACTACCCGCGCTGCTTCATGGCGGGTCCAGCCAGTGTTGGCGTCGGCTACAAGTTGGTCGGTCTTTTTCAGCACCGCGCGTGTGGCATGGATGCGGTCGATGTCGTCATTGGCTTCGCCGCCCACCTTGAGTTGAAACTTGGTGTAGCCTTCGGCGGCATAGCCCTCGATCTTCTTGGCCATGATGTCCGGGTCTTCTTGACTGATGGCGCGGTAGAGTACGACGTCTTCCTGCGCGGCACCTCCAAGCAGGGTGTAGACCGGCAACAGGGTGGCTTTGCCCAAAAGGTCACAGCAGGCGATGTCGACAGGGGCTTTGGCATAGGGGTGACCGCGCAGGGCTGCGTCCATGGTGCGGTTGATGGCGCCGATGTTGAGCGGGTCTTTTCCAATCAGGTGTGGGGCAAGCTCAGCAAGACCTGCGCGCACGCCTTTGGCAAAAGAGGGCAGGTAGGCGGAGCCCAGTGGACAGCACTCTGCGTAGCCCTTGAGGCCTTCATCGGTAAGGATTTCCAGCACTGTGCTGTCAAACACTTCGATGAAGTTGCCGTTGGACCAGTTGTAACGGCCTTCTTTGAGAGGCAGGTCCACTTGATAGACGTTGAAACCGGTGATTTTCATGAGGGGTCCTTTCAGAAACGGGTGGCCGCATAGGCGGTGATAGGAATGGCGGGTGTTGCGTTGTCCACGAGGTCCGCGATCAGTTCGGCGGTGCCTGCGGACTGGGTGAGGCCAAGGTGGCCGTGGCCAAAAGCATAGAGGATGTTGTTGCTGCGCGCGGAGTGGCCGATGACTGGCAGGCTGTCCGGTAGGGAGGGACGGAAGCCCATCCATTTTTTGCCGCCGGTGGAATTTAGTGCAGGCATGAATTTGGAGGCTTTTTGGAGCAGGATGTCGGCGCGTTTGTAGTTCGGCTTGAGTTTTAGGCCGCCTAGTTCCACTGCGCCGCCGACGCGCACGCCGCCATTGATCTTGGTGACCACAAATCCATGGCCACCAAAGGTCAGGTGGGTGCGCAGTGAGAAGGCTCCGGCGGGCAGCGTTGTGTTGTAGCCCCGCTCTGTTTCAAGCGGGATCTTGTCGCCCAAGGTACTGGCGAGGTGATGCGACCACGCGCCTGCGGCGACAATCACTTTTCGGGCAGTGATACGTCCGCTTGAGGTCTGCACCTCGGCAGCACTGTCATGGTGTTGCAACGCATGAATGCTTGTCGTTTCGATGTGTCCGCCAAGGTCAAGAAACGTTTTGGCGAGATGCTGGGTCCAGGCCTGAGGATCGACTGTGTTCATCCAGTCAGGAGTAAAAACCGCATGGGTGAAACGAGGATCAAGGCCGGGCTGGATCTCTGCGATGGCGTCCGGGCTCTCGAGCATTTGAAAATCGATGCCGTGTGCGCGGCGCAGCTCCCAGCCCGGCAAGCTGTCGCGAAACTCATTTTCGCCTTCGTAAAGTTGCAGCTGACCTTCGCGCTGCATCATGTCTTCGCCATTTGTGGCGGTGATCTGACGCTCTAGCGCGGCGCGGGAATGGCTCATCAACTGGGTTTGGGCCACCACTGCGACGGTGTAGCGGTCTTTCCAACTGGCCCGCCAGAATCGCAGCATCCACGAGGTAATTTTGAGCGCGTGGGCGGGGGGGATGGATAGTGGGCCAAGTGGATCAAGCAGCCACTTGGGTGCCTTGCGCATGATGCCGGGGGTGGCCAAAGGTTCAATGTCGGTGAAGGCGAAGGCACCAGCGTTGCCGCTGGAGGCCTCGGTCGCGATGCCAGCGCGATCTAACACTCGAACCTGATGGCCGCGGCGTTGTAATTCCAGCGCGGTGGAGATGCCGATGATGCCTGCGCCAATGACGATGATGTCGTTTGTCATGCCTGTGACCTGTCTAAAAGGGGAAGACCGGACAGGCACGGGGGGATGTCTGTCCGGAAGGCGCTAGTGCGCGATGCCGTGTTTGAACGGGTCTTTGGTTTCAAACAGGATAGTGCTCTGTGCCGTTACAAAGGCTTGGCCCGTGATCGAAGGGATCACGCCGCCGTTGGCGCCGGTTTGGTAGGACAACGTGTAGGGGCTGCCGATCACGCTGTGCTGCACGATCTCTTCACCCGGTGCCAAACGATTGTCCGCAGCCAAACAGGCCAGTCGGGCTGAGCTGCCTGTGCCACAGGGCGATCGGTCGTAGGTGTCGTCCGGGCACAGCACGAAGTTGCGACTGTGCACGCCTTCTTGTGGTGCTTCGCCTTGGAAGATCACGTGATCGATTGGTTCGCTGTTCTCACCGCCCGCACCGATGTCATTGGCTGCTTTGCGGATGGCGATGCCCATTTCGGTCAGCGCTCGAATGTTGCCGATGTTCACCGGCAAAGGGCTGGGATCAAGGATGAAGAACCAGTTGCCGCCATACGCCACGTCACCGATGACTTCGCCATAGCCAGGCACGTTCACTTTGACCTGCTTGCGCACACGGCGGCTTTCAACGTTTCTGACTGTCACGGTGTTGGCGTCGCTGAGTTCGACTTCAACCACACCGGCCGGGGTTTCGATGCGATGCATACCCGATGCGATGCGGCCCAGATGGGCCAGCGTTACGGTAAGGCCAATAGTGCCATGACCACACATGCCAAGCACGGCGCCCATGTCAAAGTAGATCACTCCGGCCACGCAGGTGGGATCCACCGGTTCCACCAGAAGCGCGCCGACCATGGCGGGTTGGCCACGCGGCTCGCGCATGACGGAGAGATAGAATTCCTCATGCTTTGTCGCGAGACGTTGCGCACGCTCCGCAAGGGAGCCGGTCCCCAGATCCGGCCCCCCGTCCAGGATCACCCGTGTGGGCTCTCCCCCTGTATGGCTGTCGATCACATGCATTCAGCGATGACTCCGCCTTGCTTGGACCAATCAGCAAACCAGGTGCGGAACAGGCTGTATTGCTGTTCGCAGTAGTTGCGCTGGGCGTCGCTCAGAACGTCTGTTTCATTGAAGTGCAGGCGGTATTCTTCCTCGCCGTTCAGGACGAGCAGGTATTTGTAGTAGAGCACCAGATCGGTGCCTTCATCAAAGCTGGCCAGAACGCCAAAGGCCTCTTCGAGTTCTTGCGCCCGTTTGCGGGCTTCGGCATGACCGCCCGCAGCCTTTTGCGACAGAGCCGCGAGCATCAGAGCTTCCTTGGGAAGGGCGGTGCCGATGCCGGTGATCGAGCCGGTGGCGCCACAGTTGACAAAACCGTGGTAGACCTCGGTGTCCACACCGACCATCAGGGTGACCTGATCGTCTTGGGACGTGATGTGTTCTGCGGCGTAGCGCAGATCATCTTTGCCGCCGAACTCTTTGAAGCCAATCAGGTTTTTGTGTTCTGCGCGCAGGTCAAAGAACAGGTCGGCCTTGGTGACGAAACCGTAAACCGGGCTGTTATAGATGATGGCAGGCACATCTGGTGCGGCCTCGAGGATGGCTTTGAAATGGTTCTTTTGTGCTGCAGTGGACGTGCCACGGGACAAAACGCGCGGGATCACCATCAGGCCAACGGCGCCCACTTTTTGCGCGTGTGCGGCGTGTGCAACAGCGGATTTTGGGTTGATCGCTCCGGTGCCAACAACCACTGGGATACCCGCTTCAACGAGGCGTTCCACGCCGGTCATGCGCTCTGCGTCGGTCAGCAGCGGCCAGTCGCCCATGGAGCCGCAGTAGACAACAGCGGACATGCCGGCCGCGATCATGTCGTGGCCTTTTTTCACAAGCGCGTCGTAATCCGGAGTGCGGTCGGCTTTGCACGGGGTCATGAGGGCCGGCATGGTGCCGGAGAAGATATTTTTGGTCATAGCTTGAGCCTTTTTGGTCTTGCGTGCGGGGTTAGCGCACGTTGGCGAGGAATTTTTGAGTGTGTTCAGATTGCGGATTGCCGAAGATCTGCTCAGGTGGGCCGATCTCTTCCATGACGCCCTGGTGGAAGAAGGCGACACGGTCACTCACGTCGCGGGCAAAGCCCATTTCGTGGGTGACGCAGATCATGGTCATGCCTTCTTCAGCCAGCATGCGCATGGTTTCCAGCACTTCGCCCACCAGCTCTGGGTCAAGCGCGGAAGTGGCTTCGTCAAAGAGCATGTATTCCGGCTCCATGGCGAGGGCGCGGGCGATGGCAAGGCGTTGCTGTTGACCACCGGAGAGCGCCGATGGGTAGACGTCGAGTTTCTCGCCCAGACCCACGTGCTTGAGCTGTTGCGCGGCTATCTCGAGGGCTTCAGCCTTAGATTTGCCTTTCACGATTTTGGGCGCGAGGGCGACGTTCTCCAAAGCGGTCAGGTGCGGGAAGCTGTTCCATTGTTGAAACACCATGCCCAGTTGTTGGCGCAATTTGTTGATGTCGGTGCCTTTGGCATGCACATCTGTGCCGTCGACCACCACGTTGCCCTGCTGCACCGGTTCCAAACCGTTGATGCAGTAGAGTAGGGTGGATTTGCCGGACCCAGACGCGCCGATGACGGAGAGTACTTCGCCTTTTTCGACGTTCAGGTTGATGCCTTTGAGCACGTGCAGGGAGCCAAAGTATTTGTGCAGGTCATGAATTTCGATCATTGGGCCCACTTTCTTTCAAGCGACGCGGCGTAGCGCGAAATTGGGTAGCTGAGCGCGAAGTAGAACGCGCCGGCAATTGAGAGGATGAGGAAGGGTTCTTGTGTCCGGGTGATCAGGATCTGGCTGGCTTTGAGCAGCTCGACGTAGCCGAGTACCGAGACCAACGCGCTGTCTTTCATCACGCCAAGCGCAACGCCTACCCAGGCCGGGAAGACTGCGCGACCACCGATGGGCAGCACGACGTGGCGCAAATCCTGCCAGTAGCTCATGCCCAGACTACGCGCGGCGCGGCGCATTGGCGGCTCTACCGCTTCGATCCCGCCTCGGGCGACGTTGGCCACAAGAGAGGCGGTGTAGATCGTTAGGATCACCACGCCAGAGGCAAAGGGATCTAGATTGAGGCCTACAATTGGTGCGAAGTTGTAAAACAGCACAAGTTGGATGATAAGGGGTACGGAGCGGAAGATGTCCAGGATTGGGGCGACCGTCAAAGCTGCGGCCCACTTTCCTTCGTACAAGATCCAGCCAAAGACGACGCCAAGCAGGGTTCCGATGGAGATCGATAGGACCGAAATCCACATGGTGCGTAGGGCGGCTTCGCCAAGAAAAAGAAGGTCTTTAGGAGCAAAACCGCTGAAGAAGCTTACAGTAGGTTCCATAGGGCTTTCCTCAGTACCGGAAGAGCCGGGTCGCCAGCAGGCGGGAGGCTCCGAGGATGAGTTTTACGATCACGTAGTAAATGACCGCGGTGACGGCGAAGTATTCGAAGATCCGGAAGGTGCGGGAGGCAAAGAATTGCGTCTCACCGGAGAGTTCTCGGAAGCCCACCAACATGCCGAGTGAAGACATGAGTACTGCCCAGACCATCTGGTTGGTGATTGGGTGGTAGACGATGCGGAACACCTGCGGGATCACGATGCGGGTGTAGGCCTGCCACGCATTCATGCCGAGCGAGCGCGAGGCGCGGATTTGTGTGTCTGGAACGGCTTGAAAACCACCGCGGAAGTTTTCTGCCAAGTAGCCAGCACAGTTAAAGGTCAGGCCAGCCAGCACAATCATGTAAGGCGACAGGTGCAGACCGAATGCGCCCAGTCCGAATCCAAAGAAGAAGAGTTGAAACAGGGCAGGGGTGTTGCGTGCCAGTTCGACCCAGGTAGAGGCGATCCAGCGCAGCGGGCCGCGCATGTTGAGGCGGATTAGCGCGAGGCAGAGGCCGATGATGATGCCAAGGATCATGGCAAGCACCGCCACCTGCAAGGTCAGCAAAGAGGCCTCAAGGAGGTCTGGCAGGCTTTTCATCACCGGCCGCCAATGGAAGTTATAATCAAACATGTAGTGTGTTCCCGTGGTCCCCGCCCAGCCTTGGCTGGACAGGGGCAGGTTTTGGGGGAAGGTGGATCAGTACATCACGCCAGGAATGCGCAGCTCTGGTGCTTCGCCACCTACGTATTTGCCCCACAGTTCGTTGTAACGACCGGAGCGTACCTGATGGGTCACAAACAGGTTGAGGTAGTTCAACCAAGTCACGTCTTCACGCTTGCCTACAACGGAGGTGTAGTCTGTGGTCCAAGGCATGCGAGGGCCAGCCACAACGGTGTCATACTGCTGTGTGATTGGCAGGACGGCGGTGTTGGTAGTGATACCGATGTCTGCTTTGCCTTGTGCCACGGCTAGGAACACTTCGTTTTCGGACTGGTAGCCCTGATAGTTGCCTTCTTCGCCCCACTCTGCGGCGATTTTCAGCCATTCCTGCTCCGGAACGGTCCCGATGGCAGCCGCGACGCGCTTGCCACGGATGTCCTCAAATTTTTTGATGCCGCTGTCCGCGTTTACAACGCCTTGGGCATAGTAGATTGCGTAGGGGATGGTGAAGCCAACGGTGCGCGCACGCGCCAGACTGTCAGAGGTTGCTCCAAACACAACGTCGGCGCGGCCAGTCACGATCACTGGCAGACGCTCCGCCCAGGTCACTGGTAGCACTTCAGCTTCCACTTCTAGCGCCGTGGCCAGGTCGTTGCAGTACTCAACGTCGTAGCCGGCTGGTTCATTGTTTGCGTCGCGATAACCAATTGGCGGAAAATCAAGCACGACACCGCAGCGCAACGTGCCACGATCTACCACATCGTCAAGTGTATCAGCTTTAACTGGAACCACAGCGATGGTCGTGAGTGCTGCAATGGCAGCGAGTTTCTTAAACATAGGGTCCTCCCAAAAAGTTGGTGGGAGGAGTGTTAGGCTAAATTGGATACAAAATCCAATATATAATTGGCCGAAGGGTGACGCGATAGTTGCTTTGCAGGCTAATATTCTGAAAAACAGTCTTTATTTAAGGGCTTGGTCCGTGCGGATTAGTGCGCGGACTCGTGTTTTGAGGAGGGGGGATCGGGCGGCTTCAGCTCAAGGTTGTTGCTTCTGTCGTCGGGTGAACGATTCCGTAGAGTTCAGCCGTAGTTTGCGTATGGTGATTGTTCCCTAAGTCGCGGTATGGATAATGTATCCAGATTTGCAGGAGGGTCCCTGCTTAGAGTTTTCAGGAGACGAAAATGTCGAAACTGTCCGAATATCGTCAGGTGGCTAAAGATCTAAAAGTGGATGCAATTGCTTTGGTTCCGGGGCCAAATTTCACGCGTGCCTTTGGGAAGCCCTTCATGAGCCATGAGCGGCCGTTTTTGGTGGTGATCCCGGCGGAAGGTGCGCCCGCAGCTTTGGTCCCGAATTTGGAGCTGGGCAGTTGGGCCTTGGTCGATTTTGATGGCGCAGTTTTTGATTGGCGTGATCAGGATGGCTATGATGCCGCCTTTGCGGCGCTCACAGAATACCTGAAAATTGGCTCGTTGGCCGTGGAAGGTCAGGTGATGCGGGTGTTTGTGCAGGTGGCTTTGTCTAAAGCGCAATCGGACCTACGGATCATTGACGGTGAAAAGGCAATCTCCGGACTGCGAGTTATTAAGTCAAAAGCGGATGTCGCGGCGCTTCAGGCTGCAATTGACGTGTCTGAACGTGCTTTGACCCGCGTATTGGACAGCGTGAAGGTTGGGCAAACCGAGAAGCAAATCGAGAGCGCTTTGATTCAGGCTTTGTTTTCTGAAGGGGCCGATGATTTGGCGTTTTCACCCATTGTCGTTGCGGGTGACAACACGGCGCGGCCACATGGAAAAGCACGCGCGGGGTATGCTGTGCAAAAAGGCGACGCACTCTTGTTTGATTTTGGCGCACGTAAAGATGGGTTTGCCGCGGATATCACGCGTACAGTGTTTGTCGGTGATGTTAGTGAGGAAGGGCGAGCTGTTTACGAGACTGTATTGGCGGCCAACCTGCGTGGATTTGACGTGACCAAACCCGGTGTGACAGCCCATGAGATTGACGATGCGGTAACTGGCGTTTTGGAGGCATCTCCGTTTGCTGATCGTATTCGCACAAAAACCGGGCATGGTTTGGGGCGAGAGGTGCACGAAGCGCCATACATTATGCGCGGTAACCATGAAGTCATGCGGGAAGGTATGATCTGGACCAATGAGCCGGGGCTGTATGATCTTGGAAATTTTGGTGTTCGGATTGAAGACGATATGTTGGTCACAGCGGGTGGTGTGCGTGCGTTGACGTCCTTTCCCAAAGAACTGTTGGTTGTAGGGCGCTAAAGCGTCCCTTCTTCAATTTTGGGATTATGTCGTGGAGATAATCCAGTTGGGACGGATACCTGACTTTTCAATAAATGGCGCGACGTCGAAGCCCTTGAAAAGACCATGGTCCGTGATCAGGATTGTGCCGACGCCTGCTGCCGCGCCGCCCAGCACGTCTGTGTGCAGTGTGTCACCTACCATTGCGATACGATGGAGTGGGATGCCGCCCAAACGGGTCAGAGCGGTGTCAAAAGCGTCGGCATAGGGTTTGCCGTAGAACGTGGCTTTTGTGGCGTTTCGAGTTACGATGTCGTGGGCGATCATGCCGGGCTCAATGGACAGGCCGTCTTCGCGTGGTGCGACTAGATCTGGATTGGCGACAACTAGCGGCCGCGGATTGACTGTAAGGGCATTGCATAAATTGCTCGTACTGGTCGCGCTCCATCGGGCCGTGGAGAGAAATAGGAAGCCGCCGGCCGAGCTTAAAAGTTCAGGGTGTTCAACAAGATCTTTTAGGACCTCAGTTTGGGGGGCGTCACTGAAATCATCCCCGTCCGCTGAAATTGTCGCCCAGAATTGATTTTCCTTTAGTTTGGGCAAATTTGCAAATGCTACATCGCGACTGGAGACCACTTCCTCAGCAGAGAAATCAAATCCAAGGCGATGATATTTGGCGAGGATTTCGGCCCGCGTATAGCTGGCTGCATTTGTTAGTACGACCAGTCGTTTGCCTGCAGCGCGTAGCTTGGCCATGCGCGAAACGGCACCAGCAATAGCGGTCTCACCCCGGTTTAGAACACCAAATGCATCCAAAATATAGGCGTCAAAGTGTTCGATCGTATCGCTGAGATTGCGTCCGGTTTGTGAGGTGTCCGGGAAAGTGGCTGCTGGTAACGAAGAGCGTAAGCTCTCATAGCGGAGAAAGGCTGTTTGCGTATCAATCATAGTGCGGTCCGGACTGGGTGGCAGAGTCTACTTGCGTGGGACTTGGTAAAAGACCGTTGGGTTGTCTACAATAACAGCTGTCAAAATCCATACCGAAAGGGAACCAACTCAGCAAATGTGCCACGCCGTACAGTCGTTACATCAAGAAATTTGGTTAGGCTGGTAGAGTCCACTAAAGATCCGTGAAAAGGTTGGAATTCAGGTTTAGTTCCATATTTTGTGGCAAATTCAGGCGAGGACGTTTTTCAACGTGGGCCGGAGTCTAACTGAGAGACAAGACGCAATGATGGGCTCGGAGAGGTATACTGATCCCAACCAAAATGGTCCCAAGCTCATCAAATAGGAGACTAAAAGGCCTGTTGGGTTCAACGCACAACCCCTCATAACCACGGCGCGAAATAGATGTGGGCCTGTATACATTGGCTTCGATTGCCAGAGCTCGTGCACTTGCATTCTCGAACACGTAAAAACACCACAGCGGCATCGATCCGATTGGAGAGCAGCTCTGGGAAGCAAAGATTAAGTCACAATTGATTACGTTCGCAGAGGCCGCTCTGCCTCGCAAGGTGGCAAGTCACACTGTCGTTGTTTTTGCGCGCTCCGATTTTCATCCAAAAGCTCCCTTTCTTTTGGTTCAAATCCATGGAAACCTATTTGGATGGATGAAAAGGTATTGAGCAGGGCGGTATTTTCGGGTGCATTGCTGGTGTCGGCCTTATTCTTTTGCTTGTCGTCAGCGAAGGCGGAAGAGGCGCCAGCCACAAATATATACGGCCAGATCAACCGAGGCATACTTGGGTTTGACGATGGCGAGGTTATCAACAATTACTATTTCGTCGACAACTCTAAATCCGTGTCTCGCATTGGCGTGACACACGACACCCCGCTCCGAAACGGCTGGAAACTGCACCTACGAGGAGAGCTTGCGCTGCGGTGGAAAGAGACCAATGCGGTTAGCACAGATGACCCGAACCACGGCAGTTATGACTTTGATCGTTCGGAAATCCGTAAGATCGAGGCGGGTTTCAAGCATGAGCGCTACGGCACCTTTACGATCGGCCAGGGAGCCATGGCTGCGGACGGGATCACCGGATTGGACCTGTCGCTTACCACCGTGGTCGCAGGGACCCCTGTGCAGGATGCCGCTGGTGGACAGTTTCTGTTGCCGGTGAACCCGTCTGGCGACCGTATTCGGGTGAAACAGGCGTTTCGGTCTATGGGCAGTTCCCGACGTCTGCGGATACGCTATGATGCGCCGGTAACAAATGGATTTCGATTTGTCGCTGCGGCCGGACAGGAAGTCCTGTCATACACGGACGATCAATACTACGTTGACACCTCGCTGAGGTGGGACGGTGATGGAGGCGATTTTCGGTTTCGGGCCGGCGGCGCTCTCCGCTGGATTGAGAACCGCCCCAATGTCTTTATTGCCTCTGGATCCATTCTACACCGGCCAAGCGGCTGGAACCTGACGCTTGCGACGGGCTATGCCAGCGATCAGGCACGCTATGCCTACGGCAAAATCGGGTATATCGCCCGTTGGTTTCCCATTGGACAAACCGCCTTGTCGCTCGATCTGTATGACGGAGACAATATTGCCACTTCTGGTGGCTCAAGCAGGTCGGTTGGCTTTGCTGTGGTCCAAAAGATCAAAGACCCCAAAATCGACCTATATGCGCTTGTGCGCCGCTATGACTACGATGAACCTGCAGCATCCTACAAAGAAGCAACAGCCCTTTTGGTTGGTGCGCGTTGGAGTTTCTGAATGGTCAATTGCGACCAGAGTTGCCGACAGGTTCCACCTCAAGTGTCTTGCATTCTGAATACTATGACGCATTCTCCAATGTGAACGGAGTTTACTTAGTCCATTTATTAATCATGAGAGGAAGCGGAACACTCTAAGAAACCCCAAAAGGGAAACGCCACTCTCTCCAGCACACACAATCTCATGGAGGGAACCATCATGGAAAAGAACATCATCGTAATCGGCGGAGACGGTTTCTGTGGTTGGCCAACATCGCTGCACCTGTCCCGCAGCGGGTATAACGTCACCATCATCGACAACCTATCTCGACGTGAAATCGACAAGGAGCTTGGCGCACAAAGCCTAACCCCCATCGCATCCATAAATGATCGCATCGCGGCCTGGAAAGATGTCAGCGGACAAGACATCCGCTATGAAAACGTGGACGTCGCGCAAGATTTTGACGCCTTCTACAAGTTACTCGAAGACCTGAAGCCTGAGGCAGTTGTACACTTTGGTGAGCAGCGCGCCGCGCCTTACTCCATGCGCGGCATCTCCCAGAAGCGCTATACCGTGGACAACAACATCAACGCGACCCACAACCTTCTCGCCGCCATCGCGGCACTGGATCTGGACACCCATGTTGTGCACCTCGGCACCATGGGCGTGTACGGTTATGACGGTGACGGGCTGGAGATTCTGGAAGGGTATCAAAAGGTCATGGTGCCCGGCGATGAGGACGTCATCTATCAGCGAGAGATCCTGTACCCCACCAATCCGGGAAGCGTCTATCACATGACCAAATCCATGGATCAGCTGTTGTTCCAATTCTATGCCAAGAACGACCAAATGCGGATCACCGATCTGCACCAAGGCATTGTTTGGGGCACCCAGACACTGGAAACCAAGCTGGATGACCGTTTGATCAATCGTTTTGATTATGACGGTGACTATGGCACGGTGCTCAACAGGTTCCTCGTTCAGGCCGCAGTTGGTCACCCTCTGACGGTGCATGGTACCGGCGGTCAGACCCGCGCGTTCATCCACATTCGCGATACCGTCCGCTGCATCCGGCTGGCCATTGAAAACCCGCCAGCTCGTGGCGACCGCGTTGTGATCCGTAATCAGATGACCGAAACCCACAGGGTGCGCGATCTGGCGAAACTGGTCGCCGAGCTTTCCGGCGCCCACGTCGCAATGGTCAACAACCCACGCAACGAAGCAGCGGAAAACGATCTCCGCGTTTCCAACGAAAGCTTCATTGCATTGGGTTTGGAGCCAACCACATTGGCAGAAGGTCTGTTGGAAGAAACCGTTGAGATTGCACAGCGTTTTGCCGACCGTTTTGACAATAAAACTGTGGCGGCGGTGTCTTTGTGGACCAAAAACCAGAAGCCCGGCGTTGTCCAAGCCCCCCCCATAGGAACTCCGGTCGCAGCCTGATCCATAAAACTATTTCTAAACCAAGTCCCGGCCGTTAACCTCCATAGGCCGGGACTTCTCGGTTCAAGACAAGGGGGAATGCAGTGGTGATCCAGACAGACACCCCAAAGGCCTCGCAGAACGCTTACTGGTCGGTTGATAGTCAGCCTGCTGATTTATCGGGACGTGTGGCGCTCTGGAAAGCACCGGCTGTGCTGACTGTCTTTGTTTTGTTTGCCTCTGTGACGCTGCTGATCCTTCAATACGATCCGTTTCTGGGGCAGTATTTCCCCACTAACGACTGGGTGTTCCTGCCCATCGAAGAGCAACATTTCATCGCGATCCGGCATTTCCTACTGTCGTTTTTTGTGAGCTTTGGCCTGTTTGCCAATGGGTCTTTGCGCCATCGACTTGGATTTATCGCGGACCTGCTGCTGTCTTTCATCGGTGTCTGTCTACTGATTGATTTGTTTGCCTACACACTTTGGCTCTGGTTTGCCGTGCCAATTCAGCTGCGAAACATTCAAATTGCCACCGGCCTGATAGGTTTTGCCCTCTTCTCTGCTCGACTGTTCTATTGGGGAAAAATGCCCCTACCAGTTGTTATGACCATCACACCGCGTGCCGCGACCAGATCGTTTCTGCGGCTCGGAGCTGTGGTGGTTTTGGCTGGGCTCACATCTTGGTACGTGGCGCAATTGGATCTGACGGTGATCGCGGAATTGAGAAACCTGTCGTTGCTCGGCGGTCTAGGGCCCGGCGTATTTCTGTTTCTGCCGTCGTTTTTTTTGATGTTGTATTTTTTGGCGCGATGGGACCAGTTTCGGCGTGAAGAGCCGCCGAATTTTGCGCCAGATATCACAATAGTAGTTCCGGCTCACAATGAAGAATACATTCTCGCCAATACCCTGCACGCCATTGACTTGGCGGCGGCCCAATACGGCGGTGACGTCCTGGTTTTTCTGGTCGATAACAATTCCTCAGACGCCACAGGAGAAGTGGCACGAGAGGTTTTTGATGCCGCACATCACGCAAAAGGCCGCGTGATGTGTCAGCCCGTCGCAGGCAAAGCTAACGCGCTCAATTTGGGTTTCAGCCAGGTAGAAACGAAGTTTGTTATCCGCATTGATGCAGACACTCAAATCGATCCACAGTCTTTACGTTGTGCGATGTATCACTTCAAAGATCCGACGTTAGGCTGCCTCGGTGGCGTCCCCAACACCCGTGGCCGTTCATTTTTTGAGCGGGCCCGTCTGGCCGAGGTTCTGGTCAATCACGGATATTATGCCATTGCCAACGAGGCCATTGACGCGCAAGTGGCCGTTCCAGGGATGTTTGCCGTCTACCGTACTGCGCTTGTCAAATCGCTTGGCGGCTTCGCCTTTGGCCTGAACGGCGAGGACAGCGATATGTCTATGCGGATCGGCGAATTGGGCTATCGCATCGCGGTTGATCCACATGTGCGATACGAAAGTGAGGTACCTGCCACCTACGCACATATGCGCGAACAACGCATGCGCTGGTTTCGGTCCGCATTTCACATAACCGCACGATGTTTCGAAGCAACAAAGCTGTCGAAACACTCGCTTCGTGGGACCATTGTTCTGCCAATTATGTTGCTCAACACAGCGGTCCGAACCATGACGCTTCCCCTGATCCTCTTCGGCATGATCGAGCTGATGGAACCGTTTGACACAGGTCCTCGGCCCTTGTGGATAGCAGTGGGCGCAGTGGTGCTTGGCGCACCCACAATTGTTTCGGCCATTGCCATCCTTTTCAACCGGACCCCCAGAGCCTTAGCCTATTTGCCCGAGTACACTCTTTTTCGAGCATTACGCAGTTATTTTACTCTGGAAAGCATGTTGAGTATTTCACTAGGGGCACGAAGATCCCGCCGTAGTCCTATAGCGTTGAGACCGCTTTGAGCGACGGATTGAGGACGTGTTTAAGAAGCGGTTTCTCAGGACATCGTGCGGCACAGTAATCCATTACTCAGACCTATTGTCTGACTAGGACCTTTTCCGTCGGAACCAATGCCCTAGGGAGAACTCATCCAGAGGCCCTCTATTTGGCCCCTACAGCACCCTGACGCTGGACCTATCCCAAGGATGTCTGACTACTGAAAGGCCCCCAGGAATGCCCCATATTGGCCCTCTGTGTGGGTGAGCTGAAAAAGGGTATCATCCCGCTAGCGTTCCTACCACCCCAGTCACTTTTCATTGATCGATACAGGCAAGTAGCTAGATCCACGCTGGGCCTAGGAAATGCCCCTGTTTATGCCCCAGTTGGTTGCGAGGCCTGAGGCAGGGAGACTGGAGCCCGTGTGGTGGACAGAGATGGTCTGATTAGAGGCCACTTAAGCCCCCTAGGCTGGGACCCTTAAGCTTCCTCCTCCTTACGGGGCCTATTAATGAGGATGGGGGATAAATCCTTCCCCCTAGAGAGTATGTGGTATTGATAGGTAGTTGTTTTAATTAAATAATCCATAACTAACCTAACCTAACCTAATGAGCAGCCCCACTTGAGTGGACCAAATTGAAAGTTAGTGCATGGTTGGCCTTTGGTCCATCGGGACGATGGCCTCTGGCGCAGGTGGGCGGTAGCCCAGAGCACTGTGGGGTCGTTTGGTGTTGTAGTGTTTTCTCCAGCTTTCGATAATGATCTGGGCCTCTCGTAACGAATAGAAGATTTCACCGTTCAGCAATTCATCCCTCATTCGCCCATTGAAGCTCTCGCAGTATCCGTTCTCCCATGGCGATCCAGGCTCGATGTATGCGGCCTTGGCCCCGACAGCCTTGATCCAGCCTCTGACGGCCTCTGACGGCCTCTGTCGGCTTCAGGGCCATTATCTGATCGGATGTAAGAGGGCACGCCTCGCAGAATGAACAGATCCGTCAGAGCATCAATGACTTCGTTCGCGTTCAGCTTCCGCTTCACCCGGATCGCAAGACATTCCCGGCTGTGTTCGTCCAGAATGTTCAATGTCCTGAAAGCCCTGCCATCATCTGTTCGGTGATGCACGAAATCGTACGACCAGACGTGATTACGATATTCGGGACGAAGCCGGACACACGAACCGTCGTTGAGCCAGAGCCGTCCTTTCTTTTGCTGTTTCACAGGCACTTTGAGCCCCTCGCGTTTCCACAAACGTTCGACACGTTTGTCATTCACCTGCCAGCCAGCGTCTCGCAGTAAGGCAGCAATCCGGCGATAGCCATATCGCCCGTACTGACGCGTCAGCTCGATCATATCAGCTACCAGGTGTTCCTCGTCGGCACGCCCCTGTGGCAATCGCCGTTGTGTGGACCGGTGTTGGCCCAGGACACGGCAAACGCGACGCTCGGAAACCTTCATCTTGCTGCGAATGAGGTCGATGCAGGCACGGCGGCGCGAGGGGCTCAGAAGTTTCCCTTTGCGGCCTCGGACAGGATCAATTTGTCCAGCGTCAGGTCCGATACCGCCCTGCGCAGGCGCTCGTTTTCCTTCTGGAGCCGCTTCAGTTCCTTAAGCTGCTCTGTGCCCATTCCGCCGTACTTCTTCTTCCAGCGGTAATAGGTTTGCTCCGTCACGCTGATCTGACGGATTGCATCAATCCGGGGCATCCCTTGCCCCATCAACACTTCAACCTGCCGTAACTTCACGACAATCTCTTCGGGCTTCGGTCTCTTAATAGCCATCTATGGTCCTCCGCTTTCCTAAACATAGGGGCGGACCACTTCATTGGGGGAGGCTCAGGGACTTATAGTTAGAGAAGAAGAAATTCAGAAGAACCCACTACTTAGGTCTCCCCCCTATCCCTCTTCACTATACAATCTATCCATTACTCATACCTATTAAAGTGGATAGATTACCCAAAGAGACATGGTTCCCGAAGTGGGGGCATAAACAGGGGCATTTCTTGGGGGCAGAACGGACCGGTGGTGCGACTAGGGTCTTGTCTGCTTGATCCGGAAAGTAATGGCTGGGGTGGTAGGATTCGAACCTACGATGCGCTGTACCAAAAACAGGTGCCTTACCACTTGGCTACACCCCAACTGTGTGGGGGTGTTTACTTAGCAGTGCGCAGAGTCGCAAGAGCAGAAATGCATTTTTGGCAGAAAAAAATTTACTCAAAATGCAGAAAAATTTTCGGAAGTTTTTAGGACTTCATTAACCCCTGATTTTTAGGACCCTGCGTCATTTTTCAAACCCGTGCGTGGACAAGAGGACCACCCGCACGACATGGTGGGACAACGAATTGGAGAGGAGTTGGGCGATGTTTCTGGGAATGCGACCTGAAAACGAAAAGCTGTTGGCGCAGGTGAAAGAGATGATCCGCGAAGAGGTGATGCCTCTGGAGGATGAATACCACGCGGAGATCGGCAAAGAGGACCGCTGGACCTACACAGAGCGACAGGCGGAAATCCTTGAGGGGCTGAAGGCCAAGGCCAAAGAGCGGGGACTCTGGAACTTCTGGCTGACGGATTCCGACAAGGGGTTTGGGCTCTCCACCGTGGAATATGCCTTCTTTGCGGAGCAGATGGGTAAGACGCCTTTGGGCGCGGAAGTGTTCAACTGTTCTGCGCCGGACACCGGCAATATGGAGGTGTTTGAGCGCTATGGCAGCGACGCCATGAAAGAAGAGTGGCTGAAGCCGCTTCTGAATGGCGAAATCCGCTCGGCCTATCTGATGACCGAGCCGGATGTAGCCAGCTCGGATGCGACCAACATCGAGATGTCCTGTGTGCGGGATGGCGATGAGTACGTGCTAAATGGCGAGAAATATTGGGCTTCTGGGGCCGGGGACCCGCGCTGCAAAGTCTATATCGTGATGGTGAAAACCGGCGGGGACGAGCTGCCGGTGCACAAGCGTCAGTCGATGATTGTGGTGCCGGCAGGCACAGAAGGCATCGAGACTTTACGGCCGATGATGGTCTACGGACAGGACGACGCGCCGCATGGTCATATGCATCTGAAGTTCACCAATGTGCGGGTGCCTGCGGACAGTATATTGCTGGGTGAGGGACGTGGCTTTGAGATTGCGCAGGGGCGGCTTGGGCCGGGGCGCATTCACCACTGTATGCGCGCGATTGGGCAGGCGGAAGCGGCGCTGGAGCGGATGTGCAAACGCGCGCTGAGCCGGGAGGCCTTTGGCAAAAAGCTGGCGCATCTGGGGGCGAATTACGACATCATCGCCGAGTGCCGTATGGAGATTGAACAGGCGCGGCTGCTGTGTCTGAAGACCGCCTGGATCATGGATCAGGGTGACGCGCGGGCGGCGGCGCCGTGGATCAGCCAGATCAAAGTGGTGGCGCCCAATGTCGCGCTGAAGGTGATCGATGAAGCGGTGCAGATGTTTGGCGGCACCGGCATTTCGCAGGACACCCCGCTGGCGCAGGCCTGGACACACGTGCGCACGTTGCGTCTGGCAGACGGGCCGGACGCGGTGCACCGCCGCCAAGTGGCCCGCAAAGAGCTGCGCCAATACACGCAGGAAAAGGTCTGATTTTCACGTCGGTTTAACATCTGTATCGCGACTGTTTTGCGGAGGTGCGTATTTTGAGGCCCCGACTCGGTGAGTCGGGGCCTGTTTTTGTTGCATTGGGGAGGGGCGCAACAGCGGGCGGTGGGATAGGGAAGGTTAAACAATTGAACGCTGCCCGGTAGTGATGACGTTTTGTCACCGCATTTCTGGCAGCTTGCTGCGCAAGCGTCTGGCGAATGATGCGGCGCTGAGTCATGTCAGGCGAATAGGCGTAAGGTTGAGCAACCGGGCATTAACACTGCTTGTATATGCATGAAGGGTGCTGGTCCTGTTAGATCTGTAGCAGGGTGCCTTTCTATGGAGGAACACGGGTATGCGGTTAATCAGTAACTATGTCCAAGTGTTTGTGGCTCTCACTGCTCTTGTGTTTTCTGGCATGGCAGAGGCAGGGGCACGCGACTGTGATCGCGTCAAACCTCTTGCGGAGTTGAATGCCGAGATGGCCACGGCAGCTTTGGCAAGTTATGATGCCAGCAGCTCAACCATGCAGCGCATCAAACTGCAGCTTCAGGGTGTCAGCCTTCAAGGACTTGAGCGCATTCTCACGCGTTTGAATATGTCGTCCTACCACTCCAGTGTGGAGGACCTGTTTGCGCAAGCCAGCGAATACGCAATGTCCGGCAAGGTTGCTGCCCGGTCTGACGTAGAAACTACTGTTCGGAAAATTGACCGCATGATCTCAAAAATCTGTGCGGGGCAGCTGAGCGGTGGCGCTGGACCTGACGGAAGATATGAGGGGGATGCAGAGGGCGACGGTGGTTTCTGGGAAGATCAAAACGATTGGGTGCGCGCTACGGGCTTTACCGCAAGCTCAGGTAGTGTGCTGTTGTTTCTTGTTGGGCTACTTACTGTTAGTCGATATGTTGTCGGACTGATTCAACACAAGAAGATGTGCTCGGTACCTGCTGTACTGATTGGAAATGGGCAGGAGTTCCCTGGAAAACTGTCCCGCGCCGGTTTACATGCCGCTCGATTTGAGCCCTTGAATAAAGCCGTTGCAGATCAACTGACAGAATTGATGGCTTGCCCTGGGTTCATACACTTTGACCTCCGCGTCGACGACGTTGATCGGCCTGTATTCGTTGACGGCTATCATAGTTTCTATGCACCCTTGTACTTCTTTTCAAACTTAACGCGAAAGGAACTTTGGGCGCTTTTGTCACTGTCAGAGCGTCCCATTCGCAACGCGCCGTATATTGGGCACAGATCGACACGCAAAAAGTGGCGTGCGCAAATCAAAGAAAGAAAAAGACTGATCAAACAGGCGAATCCGGCCAATTGAGGCGACGTATTTGGCGTTTTCTAGAAAGGCTGTACCGCGCATGGTTGGGAAGGGATTTGGCTGCCTGTACTGTTTCTGATTTGAATCCAAGACGCTGCTGACAAGGCCAAACTACGTTTCGGGGACTTGTTGCGCCATCACTTTTGCCGCTGCTCTGCCGCAATCGCCAAGCCATCCGCGACGGCTGTGAAGACCTCAGAGACTTTGTGATCGGCCTGCGGGAAGCGCGCTTTGGCGGTGTCTTGCACCACCGACAACAGGCTGGAGCCGCCGACGTAGATCACTTGGGTGACCTCCTGCGCGGCGGTGCCTGTGTCTGTCAGTATGTCCAACATGGCCTGATCGAGCTTGGCCGCGTGGCCGGCGAGGATGTCGGGCAGCAGCGCGGGGGGAAGGGGGACTGTCAGGGAGCTGTCGAGCACGGAGAGGTCGATTTTGGGGTTGGCGGTGGCCTTGCTGGCGGAGACTTTGCCGGCCTCAACAGCAAAGGCGATGTCGTGGCCCAACTCGTCGCGCAGGACCTCGGCGAGGCGGGCGATTTGGCCCGGCGCTTGGGCCTGGCGCAGCATGTCGTCCACGGCGCGGCGGGTTTGCGCGGTGTAGAGGAAGGGGATTTTCTCCCAGGTGGCGAGGTCGTTGAAGATCGCTGCTGGGGCGGTGTGGGTACCGCTGCCAAACTGGTTGCGCAGCTCGGTGCCGCGGCCAAGCAAGGGCATGACGCGGTCGGTGCTGATGGCGCGGTCAAAGTCGGTGCCGCCGATGCGCACGCCGTGGTTGGCGAGCGTGTCGATGCCAGCGTCGGTGGTGCGAAACAGCGTGAAGTCGGAGGTACCGCCGCCGATGTCGACGATCAGGCCAAGCTGGTTTGTTTGATCGAGTGCGCCGTTGGCGATGGCGGCGGCTTCGGGTTCGGCCATGAAGGTGACGTCCGTGAAACCGGCGGCGAGGTAGCAGGCGCGCAGGTCGGCTTCGGCTTGCGCCTCGCGCGGGTCATCTGCGTCGTGAAAGACCACCGGGCGGCCGGAGAGGGCGTGCTCAAATGTCAGGCCGGTTTGCGCTTCGGCGGTGGTTTTGATGTGGCGCAGGAAGCGGGCGATGATGTCGACAAAGGTGACGCGCTCGTTCAGGACTTGGCGTTTTTCGTGCATCAGCGTGGTGCCAAGCACGCGTTTGAGGGCGCGCATGAAACGGCCTTCGAGCCCGTCTAAGAGGGCCTGATTGGCCGGTGTGCCGAGCAGGGTTTTGCGGCTGTCGAAGTCAAAGAAGAAGGTGGTCGGCAGAGTGGTTTCGCCGTGGGCGAAGGTCATCAGGTGGGGTGCGCCGTTGACCGCAACCCCTGCGGCGGAGTTGGAGGTGCCAAAGTCAATGCCAAGGGTGTGGGTGTGCATGGGGTCGGTCTCCGCCAGTGAAATCGAAGGCGCGGGTTTAGGGGGCTGTGGGAGGGTGGTCAAGTGGGGGATCACTGACATGCTTGGCGGACTTGTTTAGTTTGAGTGTCGAAATAATTATTGGCGTGTGGGAGAAAGCCTGTTTAGGTGGGTGGAGCAGAGATGTTGGGGAGGCATGATGATGACCGTAAAGACCATTCGGAACCCGATTTTGCGCGGCTTTAATCCGGATCCGTCGATCTGTCGGGTGGGGCAGGATTTCTACATCGCGACCTCGACGTTTGAGTGGTATCCGGGGGTGCAGATCAGTCACTCGAAAGACTTGGTGAACTGGCGGACCTTGCCGCAACCGCTTACCCGGGCAAGCCAGTTGGATATGCGGGGCAATCCGGACAGTTGCGGTATCTGGGCGCCGGCGTTGAGCTATGCGGATGGCAAGTTCTGGCTGATTTACACGGATGTGAAGCGGCTGGATGGGAACTTCAAGGACGCACACAATTATCTGGTGACGGCAGAGAACATTGAGGGGCCGTGGTCTGATCCAATTTACCTGAACTCCAGCGGGTTTGATCCGTCGCTGTTTCATGACGCGGATGGGCGCAAGTATCTGGTCAACGTGGTCTGGAACCATCTGGCGACGATGGGGGATGCGAACACGCGGGGCGCGTCTTTTTTTGGGGGCATCCTGCTGCAGGAGTACAGCGTTGCAGAAGGGCGGTTGGTCGGGGAGATCACCAACATTTTTGCGGGCAGTGACCTTGGGCTGACCGAGGCGCCACATTTGATGCAGCGCAACGGGTATTACTATTTGATCACGGCCGAAGGCGGCACGGGGTATGAGCATGCGGTGTCTTATGCGCGGTCTAAGGACTTGCTTGGCCCATATCAGCTGCATCCACAGAAGCATCTGGTGCATGTTCGCGACAATGACGCGAGTCCGCTGCAACGCACGGGGCATGGGCAATATGTCGAGCTGGAAGATGGCTCGGTCTTTCACACGTTCCTGACCACGCGGCCTTTGCCGGGGATGCGGCGCTCGCAGATGGGGCGGGAGACCGGGATTGCGAAATGTGTCTGGGGGGCGGATGACTGGCTCTATCTGGAAGAGGGCGGCACGGTTCCGCATTTGGAACAGCCTGCGCCGGATTTGCCAGAGCGCCCGTGGCCAGCACCGCCGGAGCGGTTTGAGTTTGCGGACATGCTGGCTTTGCCACCGCAGTTGCAATGGCTGCGCAGTCCAGAACCCGCGCGGTTGTTTGAGCTGACTGGGAACGCGCTGCGGCTCTATGGGCGGGAGTCGATTGGGTCTTGGTTTGAGCAGGCTTTGGTGGCGGCGCGGCAGACGGAATGGCAGTGTTCGGCGGAGACTTCGGTGAAATTTGCGCCAGACAGCTATCAGCAGATGGCGGGGCTGACGGCGTATTACAATCGTACCCAGTTTCACTATTTGGCGCTGACCATGGATCCGGCGACAGGCGGGCGGGCGTTGACACTCCTGTCCTGTCTGGATTGGCCTGAAGGGCGGTTGACCTATCCGCTGGGCGATATGGTGGCGGTGCCAAAGGACGGCGCGGTGCGGATGAAGTTGGAGATCAACCGCGAGAACTTACAGTTTTTCTATGCGTTGGAGGCTGGCGACTGGCAAGCGATCGGACCGGTGCTGGATGCGTCGCGGTTGTCAGACGAAGGCGTGCGCGGGGAGCATTCCAACTTCACCGGCTGTTTTGTTGGGATGTGCGCACAGGACATGACCGGACGGGCACAAACGGCGGATTTTGCCTATTTTGAGGTGAAGAACCGGGAGGAGTGACGCGCCGCAGGCAGGCACAGCCCTAACGGTTCACACAAAAAGGGCGCCCGCTCGAGGCGCCTTTTTCTGTTCTAAGACGGAAGCTTAGCCCTGCAAGCTGCGCACTTCCAGGTCGCCTTCTTCACGCGCTATCATGCCGCGGGTAGTGGTGTGGGACGCGGCGGCGTGGTGAAGTTGGAGGTGCCAAAGTCGATGCTAAGTGTGTGGGTGTGCATGGTCCTGGCTTCGCCAGTGAAAACGAGGCGCGATTTCAGATTTGATTGTGCGGGTGGTCATGAGGTCAAAACAGGGGACCTGACGGGGCGCTGAGCAGCAGGGCCTCGTGTTCGTTGTAGAGGGTGCGCATTTGTGGGGTTTCCAGGTGTGTCATGAACACGCGTGTGATGGGGACATATTGCCAGTAGAGCGCGGCGTGACGTTTGACCTGACCGTCGTTCAGAAAGCGCAGGGCGACGGTTTGGCTAAACGTTGAGGAGACAAACCCCGTGGGGCGTGGTGGTGTGAGCGCGGCGTCAGAGTAGATTACGCGATACAGAGGAATATGCGTGATCCCAAGAGCGTGGAAGGCGGCACGTAGGAAGGCAAGGCGGACGAGGATGTGGCGCTTGCGGTGGGCCATGGATTTCGCGCCGGACAATTCAGCGGGGTCGCGCAGTATGTTGCCTTCAAAAGCGCATAGGCCAAGGTCGACCAGTGCAAGCCGGTGTGCTTTGATGGTTTCGCCGGCGTGTGGGTTGCTGATGTATTGGGTGGCGACATCGGTCTCGATGTGCTGGACGTCGTGGTGTGTGAGCCAAGTCGACAGGGCGTCGGGATCGGTGAACGCGGTAAAGGTTTCCGGATAGAGTGCGGCGTCGGGGCGGTGTCCTGCTTTGGTCAACCAGTCATGCGCTTGGGCTGTCAGCTTGGAGAGCTGGGCTTCGGTGCCGGCGGATTGCGCGGCCTTTGTGGGGACTTTGAGGCGGTGGTTGAGGCGATGGCTGGCGGCTGTAAGTGCGTCTTGGGTGCTTTGGGGCAGGGTCGGCGTGGCGGGGTCACATAGGAATTTGTGTGATTGCCAAACCGGAAGTGTCCAGTGCGCACCTGTGTCCTCAAAATCGAGGACTTCCACGGTAACACTGGCAGTGTGTTCGCTCAGGGCGGTGATCTTGACCGGGGTGTTGCGCGGGTCACGCATCCAGAGCGTGGCACCAAGGGGGAGATTGGCGAGAGTGGCAACGTTTGCCTGAGGTGGGGAAGGGATAGCTATCAGAGCACCGGATGGAGGGTGACCCCGGCACAGGCGGCCAGGCTGGTGAGAGTGACTAAAGCGGCAAGGATTAGGATTGTACGTGTCATGACCTGCTCTCAAATGCTTATCTGTTTTACGGCAGCCTGAGTGCTTGGGAGGCGTTGGGTCAAGGCCCGCTGGATTTTCGCCGAAGAAGCGAGTCTTTTTGGCATCGCCTGTATTGGAGGCAAAAAAAAGGGCGGCCAAGTGGCCGCCCTTTTTATGGTTGGAAATTTTTGTGAATTAACCCTGCAACGAGCGTACTTCCAAGTCACCTTCTTCACGAGCCTTCATGGCGCGCGCAGCGGCGTGGGATGCTGCGGCCGTGGTGAAGTAAGGGATGCGGTCATACAGCGCCACGGAGCGGATTTCGCGGCTGTCGTTCACGGCTTGGGCGCCTTCGGTGGTGTTCATCACTAGAGACACGTCGCCGTTTTTCAGCACGTCCACGATGTTCGGGCGGCCTTCATAGACTTTATTGACCTTCTCACACGCCACGCCTTGCTCGTTCAGCCATGCGGCGGTGCCGGAGGTCGCGACAACCGAGAAGCCGAGATCGATCAGGATGTTGGCTGCGTCCACCATGGTGGCGGTTTTGTCGTCATCTTTGACCGAGATGAAGGCTTTACCTTCGGTTGGCAGCACCATGCCGGCGCCCATTTGTGCCTTCAGGAAAGCACGGGCAAAGGAGCGATCCCAACCCATGACTTCGCCGGTGGAGCGCATTTCTGGCCCAAGAATGGTGTCCACGCCCGGGAAGCGGGCGAAGGGCAGTACGGCTTCCTTCACAGAGAACCATGGCATATTGGGGTCGGCCAGGGTCATCTGATCCGCAATTGGCTGATCCTTGGAGGCGTCGAGTTCCACGTAAGGCTCACGTTTGGGGAAGTCCGCCAGTTTTTCGCCAGCCATGATGCGCGCGGCGATGGAGGCAATTGCGCTGTCGGTGGATTTGGCCACAAACGGCACAGTACGCGAAGCACGTGGGTTGACTTCGATCAGGTAGATCACGCCATCCTTCACAGCGAACTGGATGTTCATCAGGCCGACAACGTTGAGCGCAATCGCCAGTGCGTGGGTCTGGCGTTTGATTTCCTCAATCGTAGCGTCGTCCAATGAGTATGGCGGCAAGGAGCAAGCAGAGTCACCGGAGTGTACGCCAGCCTCTTCGATGTGCTGCATGATGCCCGAGATGTGCACATCTTTGCCGTCACAGAGCGCGTCCACATCTAGCTCAACCGCGCCAGACAGGTAGCTGTCGAGCAGCACCGGGCTGTCGCCAGACACAACCACGGCTTCGGCGATGTAGCGTTCCAGCTGTGCCATGTCGCGCACGATTTCCATTGCGCGGCCACCCAGAACGTAAGACGGGCGGATCACCAGAGGAAAGCCGATGTCTTCGGCAATGGCCAGGGCTTGTGCGTCGGTGGAGGCAATGCCGTTTTTCGGCTGCTTCAGCTCCAGCTTGTTGACCAGCGCCTGGAAGCGCTCACGGTCCTCAGCGAGGTCGATGGCGTCTGGCGTGGTTCCAAGGATTGGAATGCCTTCAGCTTCCAGCGCGTTTGCGAGTTTCAGCGGGGTTTGACCGCCGAACTGTACGATCACGCCATGCAGAGCGCCGTTTTCCTGCTCCACACGTAGAATTTCCATCACGTGCTCAAAGGTGAGCGGCTCAAAATACAAACGGTCGGAGGTGTCATAGTCGGTGGACACGGTCTCTGGGTTGCAGTTGATCATGATGGTTTCGTAGCCCTGATCCGTCAGCGCGTAGCAGGCGTGACAGCAGCAGTAGTCAAACTCGATCCCTTGGCCAATCCGGTTTGGACCGCCGCCCAGAATAACAACTTTCTTGCGATCAGAGGGGCGTGCCTCACATTCCACGTCACCCATCATTGGGGTTTCGTAGGTGGAGTACATGTAAGGGGTTTGCGCTTCAAATTCTGCAGCACAGGTATCGATGCGTTTGAACACAGCCGTGACGCCCAGACCGGTGCGCGCTTTACGCACATCGGTTTCTGCGAGGCCGGTCAGTTTAGCGAGGCGGGCGTCAGAGAAGCCCAGCATTTTGAGCTGGCGCATGGCCTTCTCATTTGTAGGCAGACCGTTTGCAGCCACCTCGGCTTCGGCGTCCACAATCTCGCGGATGCGGTCGAGGAACCAAGGGTCAAACATGGTGACGTTGTGGATTTCATCGTTTGTCAGACCATGACGCATGGCTTGCGCGATGGTGCGCATGCGGTCAGGTGTTGCCGCACTGATGGCTTTGGTCACAGCGGCTTTGTCAGGCGCACCTTCGATTTCGACCTCGTCAAATCCAGTCAGGCCGCTTTCCATTGAGGCGAGGGCCTTCTGCATGGATTCGTGGATGGTGCGGCCAATGGACATGGCTTCGCCCACGGATTTCATCGCGGTGGTCAGATTTGGCTCAGAGCCGGGGAACTTCTCAAACGCAAATTTCGGGATCTTGGTGACAACGTAGTCGATGGTCGGTTCAAAGGACGCAGGAGTCACTTTGGTGATGTCGTTGTCGAGCTCGTCCAGCGTGTAGCCCACAGCGAGTTTTGCCGCGATTTTTGCAATGGGGAAGCCGGTGGCTTTGGAGGCCAGAGCAGACGAGCGGCTCACACGGGGGTTCATTTCGATCACAACCATGCGGCCGTCCGCTGGGTTGACCGACCATTGCACGTTGGAGCCGCCGGTTTCCACGCCGATCTCACGCAGCACGTTGATCGAGTGATTGCGCATGATCTGGTATTCTTTGTCAGTCAGGGTCAGGGCAGGGGCCACAGTGATGGAGTCACCCGTGTGCACGCCCATCGGGTCGACGTTTTCGATCGCACAAACGATGATGGCGTTGTCCGCGCGGTCGCGCACGACCTCCATCTCGTATTCTTTCCAACCCAGCAGGCTTTCATCCACGAGGATTTGGTTCACTGGGGACGCGTCCATGCCGGTGCGGCAGAAGTGGATGTAGTCGTCACGGTTATAAGCCACACCACCACCGGTGCCGCCCATGGTGAAGGCAGGGCGGATGATGGCTGGCAGGCCAATGTCGTCGAGTTCTTCCAGCGCGAGGCGGATGCCTTCGTCCAGATCGGCGGAACCGTCGTCTTTCTTCGGTGCGGTTACAATGGAAGCACGAGGGTTTTCGATGCCCAGCCGGTCCATGGCTTCGCGGAAGAGTTTGCGGTCTTCGGCCATCTCAATGGCGTTTCGGTCCGCGCCGATCATTTCCACGCCAAATTTTTCCAGCACGCCCATTTCTTCGACCGCCAGTGCGGTGTTCAGGCCGGTTTGGCCACCCATGGTGGGCAATAGTGCGTCGGGGCGCTCTTTTTCGATGATCTTGGCGACGATCTCCGGCGTGATCGGCTCAATGTAGGTTGCGTCTGCCATGTTGGGGTCGGTCATAATCGTCGCTGGGTTGGAGTTCACCAGGATGACGCGATATCCCTCTTCTCGCAGCGCTTTACACGCTTGCGCGCCGGAGTAGTCAAATTCACAGGCTTGGCCAATCACAATGGGGCCGGCCCCGATGATCATGATCGAGGAGATGTCGGTTCTTTTGGGCATGGTGGACCTCGGGCTGGTGGCAGCGATGTCTTGGCGGGCAGGAGTCGCCAAATACGCAAATTGTCGTGCGTTATACGGATCAGAGGGGCGGGCGCAAGGGGGATCGGAAATTTGTCGTCAAGCGCCGCAATTGACCACTGTTTTTTAATAAAATGCAACGTATATGGCTGGCAAGGAACTATCACCGACCGGGGGGCGGACATGCAGATTCGGTTTGACCATGGGCCAGACAGCGTTGCGACTCTGTTTTCAAAGCCAGAACATGTGATTTCGATCACCGATCCCAATGAAGTTGATATGGCCTTTGAGGTGCTCAATCAGGCGCAGGAGGCCGGGTTTTGGCTGGCGGGCTATGTCAGCTATGAGCTGGGTTACGTATTGGAACCAAAGCTGCGGCGGTTGTTGCCCAAGACACGACGGGTGCCTCTGATCAACTTTGGTGTGTTTCGCGCGCCCGAGGTGGCGGGGCGGCTGCCAAGAGACGGCGGGTTTGAACTGAACCCATTTGAGCCACGCTGGAGTGCGGCGACCTATCGGGCGGCGTTTGACCGGGTGCGCGGACTTATTGGTGCTGGCGACATCTATCAGGCCAATCTGACCTTCCCTATGGACGCGAAATTTCAAGGTGATCCTGTGGCGCTCTACGGTGCCTTGGCGGCGCGACAGGCTGTGGGACACGGGGCCGTTGTACGTCAGGAGGGAATGCCCGACATTCTGTCCCGATCTCCTGAGTTGTTCTTTCGTACCGACGGTAGGGGAGGGATCGAGACGCGACCAATGAAAGGGACGCAGCCACGCCGCGATGACGCGCAAGAGGACGCGCGTCGGCGGCAGTGGTTGGCGACGGATGAAAAGAACCGGGCCGAGAACCTGATGATCGTCGATCTGCTGCGCAATGACATCAGCCGCGTGAGCAAACCGGGGTCGGTGCATGTGCCCAAGCTGTTTGAGATCGAGAGCTACGCTACCGTGCATCAGATGACGTCGACTGTGGCGGCCCAGTTGCAAGATGACGTGCGTTTGGCGGATATTCTGAAAGCGTTGTTCCCTTGTGGGTCCATCACTGGCGCGCCGAAGCTGCGCGCGATGGAGATCCTGCGCGATCTGGAACCCTGGCCTCGAGAGATTTACTGCGGCTCGATTGGTTGGGCCGCGCCGGACGGGCGTTCGGAATTCAGTGTGGCGATCCGCACGTTGATGGCGCAGGCCGGGCAGGCGACATTGAATGTGGGTGGTGGCGTTGTCTGGGACAGCACCGCACCGGATGAATATGAGGAAGCGCTGTGGAAAGCACGGTTTGCACAGTTCCAGCCGGAACCCGCCTGATTGAGACGTTTGGTTATCGACCAGGGCAGGGGATTGCGCGGTTGAACTTGCATTTGGAGCGGCTGGCGCGGTCGGCGCGGGCGTTGGGCTTTATGTTTGATCCTGCAAAAGTGGCCGAGGCGATTGATGCGCTGAGCGGAGAGGTGGCGTTGCGTTGTCGTTTGACGCTTGGCGCTGACGGCGATGTCGAGATAACGACAGCAGCGTTGCCTGCGTTAGCGGACCAATGGACAGTGCGGATTGCCTCAGAGCGGTTGCGTTCGGATGATGGGCTATTGCGGCACAAGACAACGCGGCGCGAGATGTATGACCGTTGGCGTTCTGCGCTGCCAGACGGCGTGCAGGAGTGGCTGTTTCTCAATGAGCGCGGAGAGCTGTGCGAGGGCACGATCACAAATGTGGTGTTGACCATGCCGGATGGGGTGCGCCTGACGCCAGCGTTATCTTCGGGGTGTTTGCCGGGGGTGTATCGGCAGAGTTTGTTGGATGCCGGCGTGGTGCAGGAGGCGATTTTGACGGTAGATGACCTAGGATCAGCAAAGGATATCGTTCTCACGAATGCATTGCGTGGGGAAATTCACGTGAATTGGGGCGAGTTGTAAGCTCGGACCGCGCCCTGGCCTCCGCCCGTTCAAGCCTGAATTGATCCATCGGATCAATTCCTGGACGACTTTCACTCCCCACGGGAGGCGCTTTCAGCCCCCACCCAGGGTCAGGCGCGATCCTAGGCGTTTTTGCTCCCCTTTTTCCGCGCAAACCTGCGCCGTTCCCTTGACTTTGTCGGCCCAAAAAGGTGTATCGGGCCGACTGTAGTTATTCACCCTGAAAGAGGGCCCGCACATGCACGCCTATCGCAGCCATACCTGCGCCGACTTGACCAAAACCAACGTGGGCGAAACCGTCCGCCTGTCCGGCTGGGTGCACCGCATCCGTGACCATGGCGGCATTCTGTTTGTCGACCTGCGTGACCACTATGGCATCACTCAGGTGCTCTGCGATCCGGATAGCCCGGTTTTCTCCGAGTTGGAGAAGGTGCGCAGCGAGTGGTGTATCCGCATCGACGGCAACGTAAAGGCGCGTGATCCGGAACTGGTGAACGACAAGATCCCAACCGGTGAGGTTGAGGTGTTTGTGCGTGATCTGGAAGTGCTGGGTGCGGCGGACGAGCTGCCGCTTCTGGTGTTTGGCGATCAGGAATACCCGGAAGAGACCCGTCTGAAGTATCGCTTCCTTGACCTGCGTCGTGAGCAGATGCAGCAGAACATGACCATGCGTGCGGACGTTGTAATGTCCATGCGCAAGCGCATGTGGGACAAGGGCTTCCGCGAGTATCAGACGCCGATCATCACCGCGTCTTCGCCAGAAGGTGCGCGCGACTTCCTCGTGCCGTCCCGTATTCACCCGGGCAAATTCTATGCGCTGCCACAGGCCCCACAGCAGTTCAAACAGCTGATGATGGTTGCGGGTTTTGACAAGTATTTCCAGATTGCACCGTGCTTCCGTGACGAAGACCCGCGTGCGGACCGGTCTCCAACTGACTTCTACCAGCTCGATATGGAGATGTCCTTTGTGGAGCAGCAGGACGTCTTTGACACCATCTCGCCAGTGATCGCGGGTGTGTTTGAAGAGTTTGGTGGTGGTCGCAAGGTGGATGCGCCAAATGAATGGCCGCAGATCCCTTATGCCGAAGCGGCGCTGAAATATGGCTCTGACAAGCCTGACCTGCGCAACCCGATTGAGATGCAGGTGGTGTCTGAGCACTTTGCGGGTTCCGGCTTTGCGATCTTTGCCAAGCTGCTGGAGCAGGAAGGCACCGAAGTGCGGGCGATCCCTGCGCCAACCGGCGGCTCGCGCAAGTTCTGTGACCGTATGAACAAGTTTGCCCAAGGCGAAGGCCTGCCGGGTATGGGCTACATCTTCTGGCGTAAGCAGTCTGCGGACACCATTGCGCAGGAGCAGGGCATCTCTGTGAAAGAGGTGAACGCGAAGATCAAAGCCGGTGAGATCGTTCTGGGCGAAGAAGCTGCCGGTCCGCTGGCCAAAAACATCGGCCCCGAGCGCACTGAGGCGATCCGTCAGCAGTTGGGGTTGGGTGTGGGCGATGCGGCCTTCTTCCTTGGTGGCAAGCCAAAGGCGTTTGAAGCTGTTGCAGGCCGTGCGCGCAACGTGATTGGCGAAGAGCTGGGTCTGATTGACAAAGACCGCTTTGCCTTTGCCTGGATTGTGGATTTCCCGATCTATGAGGCAGATGAAGAAAGCGGTAAAATTGACTTTGAACACAACCCGTTCTCCATGCCACAGGGTGGTCTGGACGCTCTGAACGGTGATCCGTTGGCTGTAAAAGGCTATCAGTATGACCTCGCCTGTAACGGCTATGAGCTGGTGTCTGGTGCGATCCGGAACCACATGCCTGAGGTGATGTTGAAAGCGTTTGAGATTGCAGGATATGACGAGAATGAAGTGAAAGAGCGCTTTGGCGCGCTTTACAAAGCGTTTTCTTATGGTGCCCCGCCACACGGTGGTTGTGCCGCTGGTGTCGACCGCATTGTGATGCTGCTGGCGGATCAACAGAACATCCGCGAAGTCATGATGTTCCCGATGAACCAGCGCGCCGAAGATCTGATGATGAACGCGCCAAACGATCCGTCCAGCGATCAACTGATGGAACTGGGCCTGCGGGTGATCCCGCAGGAGTGATCCTGTCGCGACATTGCAAAGACAATAGCCGCCTGCGACTCTGTCGTGGGCGGTTTTCTTTTGGGCGACGGAAATTAGGCGGAGTTTCATAGTACTTTGGCGCGATGCTTTACAGCGCGTGTCAGCGTGCGCGCTATATGGTAGGAAGGAAATGCCCAAATAGCGCGGGAAATGAGGAGCACGCGGAATTGGTTTTTGACTCTGACATGGCTCAGACACGTTTTGGCTACGGTCGGTCGCCTAGAGTGGCTGGTCCTCGAGATGTGGACGAAATGGTGGCAAGGTTGCGCGGCGCGGAGGCGCCCTTGGCTGATGCCGACATACCCTCAGATGCCGAGATGCGCCAAAGGATCGCCGATTTGACTGCTATGCGGCGGACGTATCGCAAGGCGGACGAAGGGAGCACGGAAAGGGGGCGGTTGAAGCAAAAGTACAATGCCGCCCGTCGTGCCACACGTGAAGACGTGGCCGGGTGGATCGGAGTGACTTTAGCCCGCCGCGTTTGGAGCCCGGATGGTTTGCGGGAGCGGTTGGTTGCCTTTTGGGCGGACCATTTTTCGGCACCCGGGAAAAACGAGCAGTTCCGCTTTATTGCCCCGACGTATGTGGCAAATGCGGTGCGTCCATTTGTGGCCGCGCGCTTTGAAGAGATGTTGATCTCCGCAGCGCTGCACCCGCAAATGCTGCATTATCTGGATCAGAATTCTTCCATTGGTCCAAATAGTTCCATGGCGAGGGCACGGCCGGAAAAGACCCTCGGCCTCAACGAGAATCTCGCCCGCGAGGTTTTGGAGCTCCATACTCTCGGGGTTGGTGCGGCGTATGCGCAGCATGACGTGCGCCAATTGGCTGAGCTGTTGGCGGGTATTACCACCAACCCTAAGAAAGGCGTGGTTTATGTGACAAAGCGGACCGAGCCGGGGTCCCATACTGTGCTTGGCAAAGAGTATGGCACACGACGTGCGCGGATTTCGGATGTGAAAGAGGTGCTGCGCGACTTGGCACGGCATCCGGATACGGCGCGCCATATAAGCCGAAAGCTGGCGGTGCATTTTGTCTCTGAGCAGCCAGATGAAGATTTGCTGGTGTCGATGGCGGTGCGCTATCTGGAAACAGACGGTGATCTGGCGGAGGTCGTGGAGGCGATGTTGCGCCATCCGGCGTCTTGGTGCCCTGTTGGGGAAGGCAGTGGTAACTTTAAACAGCCAGACCTGTTCCTTTCGTCAGCCTTGCGGGCCTTAGCTGTGCCTGAACGTGCGCTTACTGGCGTCAAAGCCAATCAATTGAACCGTTTGCTGGGGACGCCATTGCGCACCATGGGGCAGCCGTGGCGACGTCCCATTGGACCCGACGGTTTTGCCGAAGAAGACAGCCACTGGATCACTGCACAGGGAATGGCGGCGCGTTTGCAATGGGCGTTGAGTGTACCAACAGCCGTGGTGGATGAGTTGCCGGATCCGCGCGCGTTTGTGGAGACTGCGCTCGGACCACAGGCCCCAGCAGCGGTGCGGTTTGCGGCAGAGGCGGCTGAAAACCGCCGGGAAGGTATTGCGCTGGTGCTGATGTCTCCGGCGTTCCAGCGGGTTTGAGGAGGCAGGCATGGGCAAAACAGACATGAACCGTCGAATGTTTCTTGGCCGTGGATTGGCCGTTGGCTGTTCATTGGCGGCGAGCCCGATGCTCACACCCGTGAGTTTTGCCGCGACCGGTGGAGAAAACCGTTTGGTGGTCATCATTTTGCGCGGTGGCTTGGACGGTTTGGATTTGTTGCAGCCTGCCGACAGAGGATTACAAGTGCTGCGACCGACTTTGGCAGCGCGAAAGCCCACAGGCCTTGAGGTCACCGGCGGGGCCATGTTGCATCAGGCCTGCGCTCCGCTCTGGCCGTTGTGGCAGGCGGGCGAGCTGGCGTTTGTCCAAGGTGTATCAACCCCTTACCGCAACAAACGCAGTCATTTTGACGGGCAGGATTATCTGGAGGCAGGCACGGCAAGTCTCAATGGTTCCGGGCGGAAGGATGGGTGGCTTAACCGGATGCTGCAAAATATGCCGGGTAGTGAAATGCGCACCGCCTTTGCTGTGGGCGCGGATCCGATGTTGCTGAGCCGTGGAGATGCGCCTGTGGAGACTTGGTCGCCGGATGTGGGGTTTGTGCTGTCAAGCCAGGGGGCGCGACTGTTGGAGCTGACGATGGAGCGTGATCCGCAGATGGCACTCGTTATGAAACGGGCGCTGTTGTTGGCTGGTGAGGGTGGGGGTGGTGCCATGACTGCAGATGACGCAGATACGGTGGGCGCACTAGAAGACATGATGGACGCGCAGATGAATCCCAACGGCAAGGGGGCAGCGAAATCGCATGTGCGGGTGGCGGAGTTTGCGGCAGGGCAATTGCGAGCAGCGGCGCGAGTTGCGTGTTTTTCCATTGGCGGGTGGGATACGCACGCCAATCAGGCCCGCGCGTTGCGCATACCTTTGACCCGTTTAAGTGACAGCCTGCTGGCGCTGAAGGCTGGCGTGGGCGCCAAAGTCTGGGAGCGCACAACGGTGTTGGCAATGACGGAGTTCGGTCGCACTGTGGCTGAGAATGGCACCAAGGGAACGGATCACGGCACCGGCGGCATGATGGTCTTAGCTGGTGGTGCGATCCGAGGACAGACGGTGCACGGCCATTTGGCAGGCTTTGAAGAAGTCGATCTGTTCCAAGGGCGGGATTTGATGCCGACCGATGACGTGCGCCGTTATGCGGCCTGGGCCATTCGCGAGAGTTTTGGTTTGGACCGTTTTGCGCTGGAGAGCGTGGTGTTTCCCGGGGTGCAGATGGGCGATGCGCCTCGATTGTTGGCTTAAGTCAGAAGGGCTTGGCGCGCGGCGTGTGCTGTGCCACTACTTGGGCAACTGAAGGATACCGCCCATGCAAATATCCCGCCCTGTGGGCTTTTCCGTGCCTGATTGGACCGCACCACCACGTCCAAAAGGAGAGGTCTTGGACGGCCAATATGTGCGGCTTGAGCCATTAAGCGCAGAGGCCCATGCGGCGTTGCTCTATCGGGCGTATCAAGCGGATGACTGGGTTTGGGATTACATGCCCTATGGACCGTTCCATTCGGCGGCGCAATACCATCGTTGGGTGCGGGAAACGGTCGAGAACCAAGACCATTTTTTCTATGCTATTTACTGCAAGGCGGAACGCACCTTTACTGGAGTGGCGTCTTACTTGCGGATCTATCCCGAGCGTGGGTCCATTGAGGTTGGTAACATCAACTTTGCGCCAATGATGCAGGGCACACCTGCGGCCACTGAGGCTATGTTTCTTATGATGCAATGGGCCTTTGATGCGGGATACCGCCGCTACGAGTGGAAATGTGACGCGCTGAATACGCCTTCTCGCCGCGCGGCGCAGCGCTTGGGGCTGAGTTACGAGGGCATCTTCCGCCAAGCGTTGGTTTACAAAGGGCGCAATCGTGACACTGCGTGGTTTGCGGCGATTGATCGGGAGTGGCCCGCGTTGAAGGCTGCATTTGAGGTTTGGCTGTCGCCAAACAATTTTGATGAAGTGGGCCGGCAGCGTGAGCGGTTGAGTGATTTGACACAATTGGTGCGCGTGGTCAGTGACCCGGAGCAAGGGAAGCCAAAATAACAAATGCGAGGCCTTACGGCCCCGCCTTGCTGTCCCGCGCGTGAGTGCGTGTTTCTGTTGTTAGATCGTGGCGGATTCGGTCAGGCGGTTTTCCACGACTCCGTTGAGTTCGGCCACATTGGCGCGCACACCGCTGCCTTCTTTGCGAGCGCTTTCTACCGCTTGGGCTGCGTTGAGCAAGCCTTTGTCGCCTGCGCTGCGTGCGAGGCCGCCAAGGAATTGCGCCACATAGTCAATCAGGTCTTCGTCGGCTTCTTTCAGCGTGTCAGCTGCGTGCAGAAGGTCATCACGGAAGGCGACAGGATCTGGCTTAATGGCTTCGTTGTCGGCCACACGAGCGACAGTGGGGCGATAGGCGTCAGGCAGGCGACGCAGAATGGCCTGTTGGAATTCGGCCAGCGTGCCATACGGCTTGGCGATGAAACCATCGGCGCCAGCAGCCAGTGCAGCCTCTTGCGCAAAGTCATCGCCGGACGTTCCAAGGATCAGTTCGATTCTGGGAGACGCATTGTTCAGTTCTTCGATCAGCTCGGCGCCCGAACCATCGGGCAGCCCCATATCCACAATCGCGACGGTTGGCATGTAAACTTGCAAATGTCGTCGAGCGGAGGTCAGACAGTCGGCACGGCGGATGCGGGCACCGGAGCGCACACACATCAGACGCAGCGCGTCAGAAGAGAAACGGCTGTCTTCCACCACCAGAACGGTCATGCCCAGAAGCGGGCGGGCGGCTGATGGGGTCGTCAGCGGGGAGAAAGGCGATTTGTCGTCCATGTCTGAAATCCTCAACGAAGCGAAAACTAAAAGTACCGAAACGTTCAGACAGGCTAGGAAGACATGCCTAACGAAACGTTAAAGACACCCGCGACGCCCTGTCTCTTGCGCCCCTTTGCCATTCACGCACATAAGGGCGCAGAGCGGGATACATGCCCAATTGGAGGACGCAGAAATGATTGGAAGATTGAACCACGTGGCCATTGCGGTGCCGGACCTGGAAGCGGCAAGTGCGCAATATCGGGACGCGCTGGGCGCGAAAGTTGGCGCACCTCAGGATGAACCGGATCACGGCGTGACCGTGGTGTTCATTGAGCTGCCCAATACCAAAATTGAGCTACTTTACCCTCTGGGAGAAGACAGCCCAATCAATGGCTTCCTTGAAAAGAATCCGGCCGGCGGCATTCACCACGTGTGTTATGAGGTCGACGATATTCTGGCTGCGCGGGACCATTTGAAATCCACGGGTGCGCGGGTTCTAGGGAGCGGGGAGCCAAAGATTGGTGCGCACGGCAAGCCGGTTTTGTTCCTGCACCCAAAAGATTTCAACGGTTGTCTTGTGGAACTGGAACAGGTCTAAGGCCTCAATCCAAACGTAGGAGGATTAACGGGTGTAGGATGCCCGTTAATTTTTTGTCAGGAGCGCGCAATGTCTATCACTTCAGCCCTCGTTTTATACGCTGTCATTTGGTTTATGACCTTTTTGATCGTGATCCCGATTCGTCTCAAAACACAGGGCGACGTGGGCGAAGTTGTGCCGGGCACACATGCCAGCAGCCCGGAACACCATTACTTAAAAGCTAAGGCGTGGATCACCACAGGCAGTTCTGCGGTGATCTGGGCGATTTTGTTTTGGATCATCACATCCGGCCTGATCACCGTGCGTGATTTTGACTGGTTCAACGTGATGGGGCCCGCTGACGTGACGGCTCCAGCTGATGGTACAGATGGGTAAAGGTCGCCGCGCCTAAGATCGGGATCACCAGGTTCAGCAGCGGCACCACCAGTGGCATCGCCATGAGGGTGCCGGCAAGCCAGATGGTGCCGAGATGTTTCTTGCGCAGCTTTTTGGCTTCCGAGCGGCCGACGCGACGCATGGCGATCATTTGGAAGTATTCCCGCCCTAGCAGGAAGCCGTTGAGACCCCAGAAGATGAACAGCGAGAACGGCGGGAAAAATGCATAGAGTATCAGCGCAAATATGTTGGCGGCGATCAATACACCCAGAAAGTTCACGCTGTCTTTGAGGCCTTCTGCAAAGCTAACGCCAGGAACATCTGGTAGCTCCGGGTAGTGTTTGTCCTCCACCGCGTCGGCCACTTCGTCCAAAAACAGGGACGTGATGGCTGAGGCCACCGGGATCATCAGAAAAACCGACAAGGCGATCATCAGGAAGAATGAGGCGAACGTAACAAGGTCGCCAACCCAAGAGACATTCCCAAGAAGTTCCTGCACAGTTTGACCTGCGCCGATCCAACTCAGAAACATTAGGAAGGCGGTATAAACCGCGATCAAAAGCACAAAGGTCAGGCCAATGCCTTTGAAAAGGACCCGACGGAAGCGCGGGTCCCCGATTTGGGTTAGTGTCTTGCCAAAAGACGAGATTGCTAGGCTGACAGCCATGTGACTTTGGTCTCCATATTGGGGCGGGGGCGCTCTGGGGGCGCGATTTTTTCGGTGCCGATGTGGATGAAGCCAGCAACGCGTTCGCGTGGGGAGAGATTCAGGCCCTTTTCCACAAAACCGCGATCATGGCTGGCCCAGCCAGAAAGCCAGTTGGCGCCCCAGCCAGCGGCCAACGCGGCGTTTAGCAACTGCAGGCACACGCAGGCTGCGGAGTAGGTCTGTTCAATTTCTGGGATCTTTTCGCTAATCACCGGAGCCTCGATCACCGCGACGACCAGATCGGCCTGGTCAAACTGATCATGTGCCTTGGTGATTTTGTCCGGGTCCATCTCCAGCATTTTGCCACGATCTTGAGCTAGTTTGGCGAGCTTGGTCAGCGCGGCACCTTCCAGAACGATCAGGTGCCAAGGTTCAAGTTTGCCGTGGTCAGGGCAGCGCAGGGCCGCTTCAAGCAGCGGTTCCAGTTCCGCGCGGGTGGGCGCGGGGCCAATCAGGGTTTTGGCTGGACGTGAGCGGCGGCTCAGCAGGAAATCCAGCGCAGCTTGGTTTGGTTGAGGCATTAGGTCTTCCCTCAGGAGTTGATTGGGTATGTTGGCGTGGCGCAGTTGGGTTTCAACCGGGCGGGCTTGCGAAAATTTCGGCCATCTCATCCACTAGCGCGGCAAAGAAGGCTTCGACGCGGGCGTTGGGCTGGCGTTTGATGAGAGACGCGGCCATGGGGTCGTCTGCGGTGATAGTGGAGCCGGAGAGCTCTTCGATCACGGCGTGGCCACAAAAAGGCACGTAGGCCTCAGAGTAGCCGCCTTCGTGCACCAGCAACAGTTTTCCGTCACAGAGGCTGTCTGCGGCCCCCATCACTTGTTTGGTCATCTGGCGGAAGGTGTCCGCTGTGGCCAGCATTCGGGAGAGCGGGTCAAACGCGCCTGCGTCAAATCCACAAGCAACAATGATCACGTCCGGTTTGAAGGCATGCAGGGCGGGCAGGACAATTTTGTCCATCGCGTGGAGGTATGTGTTGTGCCCCGCGCCGGGGGGCAGCGGGATGTTGATATTGGTGCCGAGCCCGGCATCTTTTCCCCGGTCAGCTACATCGCCGGTGTCCAGCGGGTAGTTGTGTTCCTGATGTATAGAGAGGGTGAGCACATCGTCACGATCATAGTAGATCGCCTCGGTGCCGTTGCCGTGGTGCACGTCCCAATCCAGCACAGCAACACGTTTGGCCAGGCCTTGCGCTTGAATTTCCTCGATGGCGACAGCGATGTTGGCCAGCAGGCAAAATCCATTGGGCCAGTCAGGCAGGCAGTGATGGCCCGGAGGGCGAGAAAGCGCGTAGGCGTTTTGCAGGTCACCGGACGTGACCGCGCGCAGGGCTTCGGTGGCAATGCCGGCGGACAGTGCCGCGATTTCGTAACCGCCTTTACCAAAAGGAGTGCGCAGGCCAATTTCTCCGCCGCCCGCGTCCGACACCTCTTTGAACTTTGTTAGAAACTCAGCTGGATGCACGCGTTTTAGCATGGCGTCGGTGGCTTGCGTTGCGCTGCGCACGTCGAGTTCGTTTGTGAGCCCGGTCACGTCCATCAGGTTTTTGAGCCGGCGTTTGGTTTCGGGGCTTTCGGGGAGGCCGCCAGCAGCGAGGGGTTGCACGAGATCGCCAACGGGCAGGGTCAAAGCATAGTTTCCGCCCGCATGCCAAAAACACTTTTCGTCAAAAAAGAACCCAGTCCGCATGTGTAACCTCTCCCCAAAGTACTGCGCGGTCACCCTATGCAGGTGAGGTAACAAATGTAAATCACATGCCACGCCAGTTAGAACGTTGCTATCGCCCAAGGCCTTCAATTGGCAGTAAATTTCTCGCGCACTCACGGGCTTGTGTGACGAGGCAGAGCCGAAACGAGTTTAGGCCGGCGAGGGGCTTATTCGGAGGGGCGTTTGAGCATGTAGACCCCCTCGGGCAAATCCAATGCTGCCGTCAGATCCTGCACCTGTGTGTTGGATAGAGTGATCTTCTGTACAGTGTCTGTGCGGGGATCGTATTGCTCGATGGTGACGCAGTCGTCAAACATGTGAATGATCACATCTTCCCCCAAAGGGGCGGTGCCTTCGTCAACCAGCGTTACAATGGTGGCGTCAAATTCGTGCTCTATGCTGAACATGATCCCAGCGTAGCGCAATGGGGAGGGGGTGCAAGCATTTCCCTCTGGCCTCTGGGGTTTCAGGTGATAAATTTACACCTGTGTCAGAGAGTTGGGCACCTGTGGGAGGGATGTCATGCACCAGAAATTGTCAGCTAAAGCCTGCTTTATGGGCCTTTGGGTTGCTGCAGTGTTGAGTGGCTGTGTATCGACAACAACCAGCCCAACGCCGCAACAAGCGGTACAACAAAAGCCGGCGCCACAAATCTCTACGGGACAAGCCACATCGCGATTGGCACCAGTCAAAGCGCGGATGGAAGGGCTTGTGGAACGCGAATGTCGCGCGCGCACTGCTGCCGGCACCAATTGTGATTACAAAATCTATGTCGATCCAAAAGAAACCAAGATCGCCAATGCGTATCAAACACTGGACAAATCCGGGCGTCCTCTCATCGTGTTCACCGCTCCTTTGATAGCGGAGACGCGCAACAACCATGAATTGGCGTTTGTGATGGGGCATGAGGCTGCCCATCATATTGAAGGCCATATCGCGCGCAGTCAGTCCAATGCGATGGCAGGCGCTGCATTGGGTGCTATTCTGGTTGCCGCTGCCGGGGGGAATGCCCAAGCGGTTGAGGCCGCAATGGACCTTGGCGCGGGTGTGGGCGCGCGCAGTTATTCAAAATCTCATGAGTTGGAAGCGGATCGGTTAGGCACGATCCTGACGCATAAGTCGGGGTATGACCCTATGATTGGTGTAAAGTTTTTTGAGCGCACGCCGGATCCGGGCAATCAGTTCCTGGGTACTCACCCGCCCAATTCGTCGCGTATCTCAATTGTGAAACAGACGGCAGCGGGGCTGTAAGCGCGTGCTGCAAGTGATGAATGTGGTCACCGATCGGGGCAGCAAATATGCGGTGTCCGGTGGCAAGGTGACCAGCCGCAAAGAGGCGGACGCGTTTCTCAAAGAACTTAAGCGAAACAAGAAATTTGCCAAGGCGACGCACAACACTTGGGCCGCATTGATGGCAGACGGCACCCCGTTGAAAGGGGATGACGGGGAGAGCGGCGCCGGGCTGGTCATCCTTCGGATGCTGGAGCGCGAAGAGCTGATGGAGCACATTGTGGTCGTAACGCGTTGGTATGGGGGCACAAAGCTGGGCGGGGATCGGTTCCGTCGGGTGCAGGATTGCGTGCGGGCTTATCTTGAGGCGCTAACTTAAGCGCGATCAAAGTCTTCTCAAATTGGTGGTTGATGCAGGTCAAGGGCGTACTTTGGGTGGCCTGATAGACTGCGTGGGTCAGCTACCGGAGAAGCGTTCATGACCATTGTGACAGATCGGACTGCAAAGCTGCGCCTTCACGCGGCGCTGCTGGATGACACGGCCAGCCGCTTGGGCATGGACCTGCAGGAAGCAGCCATCCGCGGCGCGCTCAAGTTTGAAGAGATTTCCGACGCGGTTCTGCGCTGTACCACATGCAGTGAACCTGAGGCCTGTGCGCATTGGCTGAAAGAGGAGGGCGCGGTGGTGGCTGCGCCGCATTACTGTCGCAACACGAAGCTGCTGAAACGACTGCAAAGGGCCGAATAGGCGCAAAGGAGTGAGAGATGAAACCGCTTGGCGATCGCACGGAACATTACTGGCTGGCGCAGCGCATGGCACAGTTGACGCAGACCGACCTGGTGGCGGCGATGGCGCAGGCGGAGCTCTCGCAGGAAGATTGGGCCGAGATGGTGGAGCGGTGCCGCGGTTGCAATTTGGAAGCTGGGTGCAATCGGTATGTCGCTGCGCATGAGCGGATGGCACTGATCGAAGAGGTTGCACCGGAGTCTTGTGTGAACAAAAACCGCTTCAAGCGGCTTAAGACAGCGTTGGAGGCGCAGGCGTAATGGGAAATATTCAGCCTCTTGGCGATCCGGTGACACATTTCTGGCTGACCCGGAGCATGGCGCGGGTGCTGGGCGTGTCCTTAAGTGAGGCGATGTTGGATCAGGCGCTCAGTGCCGAGGACTATGCGGCGATGGTCACGCGGTGTCGCATGTGTCCTCACACTGAAGCCTGCCAGAGTTTTTTGGGGCAACGGGCCGGGACGGTCAAGGGAGCGCCGGAGTTCTGCTGCCACACGGAGTTGTTCCAAGAGTTGCAGAAGGCGTGATGCCTAAGACGCCTGCGCTTTGGCTTGTCGACGCAGGTGTTTGCGGTAGAGCCATGGCGCAAGCGCGTGGTCATAGACGAGACAAGCCAGTTGCTTGACGCCGAGCAAACCTACAAGCCGCGCGAGCCAGCGGAAGCGCGGCATTTCCTGCCAGAGGATCAGGAAGGCGGGAATGCCGGAATAGAGCTCCCCGTTGGCCGTGACATGCAGACGCTTGGCGGCGGTTTCTGGATCAATGCCCCATTGTGATAGAGAGTCAGAGTTCAGGTCGTCATAGGCGACGGGGATGTCACGCTGTTCGGTGTAAGACCGGTAGTGACAGATCTCTGCGTCACAGATCGGACAGTCTGCATTGTAAAGCACGCGCGTTTCGTTGGACATGTCACTCTCCTTACGAGGGATGTGTCTCAGGCCGTTTGTGGCTGTTAGGAGAGCCTATGCCTTGGCGGAAGAGGTCTCAAGGGACAGGATGTCGCTGTAGCGATTGTCGCTGTCTTGTCCGCCTAAGAGCCGAACCTCTGGTTCGGTCAGCGCCCGACCCTCCCCACGGGAGGGCGCTTTCAGCACCCACCAAGGGGCAGGCGCTGATGGGGACAGTTTAGGGTTGTGTTGGAATGACAGCAGGTGGCAATTTGGTTGAAGTTATATGAGGAAGATATGCCCGAGAATTTGTTCTACTACTGCTCAAGCGCCACGTTTTTCTCGTTGATCGGAAAACGGAAGCTGTGGCTAACGTCCCTGAATCACTCGAATGATGGCCTTGAGGGGCTGTGGGCGCTTCAGCAATACAAAGCGCTAGCGAAACGGAGCAACCCAGGTGGAACGAGGAAGGTAGACGCGGCTTTGAGCCCATTTTTTTATGAACGGTACGCGTTCGGAATGTGCTTCTCAGAAAAGGACGATTTATTGAGCCAATGGCGTGGCTATGCAGAGGATGGCACTGGATTTTCGATTGCATTCAAGCCGGAGGCGATTGAGCGACTAGCTCGAAGTTACGAACAACCACCGCACAAGCTTAGGTACGCGCAGGTCAAATATGGGCGCTTAGAAAACCATGGTTTTGTTCAGAAGATTTATGACGTGTTTGGCCAAGATATCGAGTCTGTGCGTATAGAGGAAAATTTCACTACTGCAAGAACAGACCTGTCACCCGAGAAATGGGAGACGGCAGGACAATTCTATGAGTACAAAAATGATGCGTTTGAAGAAGAACTTGAATGGAGGCTATACTGTATTCAGAGCCTTCCAGAGAACGACATTTTTGAGTTCACACCGAGGGCTGGGGCTATACGGCCTCATATCGAGCTAACACTCGATCCGGAACTTGTAGATTATGTAAGACTAGGACCAAAAAACCAAACTCCAGAAAGTGTTGTGAAGGCATTTATGAGGAAGAACGCGTTCGAGCCAAATGTCGTGACATCGGCTGCGAGTTATCAATAGCGTTTTGCCACGCCAACTCGCGCAAGTATTGCTTTGGTAGTCAGTGGGGCTCCGCCCGTAAACTCGGGAAACTCTCTCCCAGAGAGTTTCTTTATCCGAGTTTACCCCACAAGTCATACTCCCCGGCCTCATCCACTTCAACGGACACGATGTCACCCACTTTCAACCCATCTGTGCCTTCGTCAATGAACAGATTGCCGTCGATCTCTGGCGCGTCGGCTTTGGTGCGGCAGGTGGCGATGCCGTCCTCATCAATGTCATCTACGATCACGTCCATGGTCTGACCGACTTTGGCGGCAAGTTTGGCCTCGGAAATGGCCTGCGCCTTCTCCATGAAACGTTCCCAGCGCTCTTGTTTGACCTCGGCGGGGACGTGGTCTGGCAAGTCGTTGGAGCGGGCGCCGTCGACGTTTTCATACTGGAAGCAGCCAACACGGTCGAGTTGCGCTTCGTCCATCCAATCCAGAAGGTGCTGGAACTCGGCTTCGGTTTCGCCGGGGTAGCCGACGATGAAGGTGGAGCGCAGGGTGATGTCCGGGCAGATGTCGCGCCAGGCGGCGATCTCGGTCAGGGTTTTGGAAGTATGCGCGGGGCGGGCCATGCGTTTGAGCGTGTCGGGGTGGCTGTGTTGGAACGGGATGTCCAGATATGGAAGGATCAAGCCGTCTGCCATCAGGGGGATCAGATCGCGTACGCGGGGGTAGGGGTAGACGTAGTGCAGGCGCACCCAGGCGTCGAATTGGCCAAGTTCGCGCGCGAGATCGGTGATGTGGCTGCGGACTTCGCGGTCTTTCCACGGGTGGGTGGAGTACTTGCGGTCAAGGCCGTAGGCGGAGGTGTCTTGCGAGATCACCAGCAGTTCGCGCACACCGTTGTCGACCAGTTTTTCCGCCTCACGCAGGATGGCGTGCACCGGGCGCGAGGCGAGTTTGCCGCGCATGTCCGGGATGATGCAAAACTTGCACTTGTGGTTGCAACCCTCTGAAATCTTTAGGTAACTGTAGTGGCGCGGGGTGAGAGACACGTTTTTGGCGGGCAGCAGATCAATGAAAGGATCGGGGCTGGGCGGAACCGCGCCGTGTACCGCGTCCAGCACCTGCTCATATTGGTGAGGGCCGGTCACAGCGAGCACTTTGGGGTGGGCACCGGTGATGTATTCCGGCTCCGCGCCAAGGCAGCCGGTGACAATCACTTTGCCGTTTTCCTGAATGGCCTCGCCAATCGCCTGAAGGCTCTCGGCCTTAGCGGAATCCAGAAAGCCGCAGGTGTTCACAACCACTGCGTCCGCGCCGGAATAGTCTGGCGAGATGCCATAACCCTCTGCGCGCAAACGGGTGAGGATGCGCTCGCTGTCGACCAAGGCCTTTGGGCAACCTAGGGAGACCATGCCGATGGTGGGCTGGCCGGGGCGCGCATCCACTGTGAGGGTTGTGCGGGCGAGGTCGGGGCGGAGTTCTGGCGGATTGCTGGACATGGGGCGCATATAGGGCAGTGCGGTTGATTTGGCAAAGGGGAAGGGGGCTTTGACGCATTGCGTGTATGTTCTTGGGCGCTTAGGCTCAACTTGAGCAGTAAAGGAGGTCTCCGATGAAAATAATCCGGGGATTGGTGGCGGCGGTATTGATTTTGGCAATTGGCGCAGTGGTGCTGATTGTGGCGTTGCCGGGGGAAAAAATTGCCAAGCTGGCGGCGGATCAGGTCAAGGCGATGACCGGACGGGATCTGACGTTTGAGGGCAAGGTTGGGATCAGCTGGTATCCGGTGTTGGGCGTGAGCACTGAGAAAGTCAGCTTCGGCAATGCGGATTGGTCGGAGCGTGGGCCAATGTTCACGGCGGAGAAGGCGGTGATTGGCGTTGATGTGATGGCGGCGATTGGCGGGGACATTCGGGTGAAGAATGTCGAGCTGGTGGCGCCGGATGTATTGCTTGAGAAAACTGCGGATGGTCGGGTCAATTGGGATTTGAGCGCTGGCGCGGATGTGACGGCCCCAGGCTCAAAGAAGGAGCCGTCAAGTGACGCTGCGCCGGTTGCTAAGCCAGCAGACGCAGTCTCAGGTTTGGGGGGCGTTTCCCTAGAGCGCTTGGTGCTGAGTAACGCACGGATACGATACATTGAACATGGCGGCGCGCGGCAGGAGCTGTCTGGTGTGTCGCTGAATATGGCGTGGCCTGATGTGGGGCAGCCGGCGGATGTAACCGTTTCTGCAAGCCCGTTTGGTGGCAAGGTGACGGTGACGGCCCGAGTGGATGAACCTTTGAAGATGATGCAGGGGATGGTCTCTGGTGTGGATGTGACCATTGCTGCGCCGGAAGGGACGGCTCGCTTTGCAGGACGTGCGGGGATTGCGCCGGAAGCCAGCGGCAAACTGGATGTGTCCTCAGCAGACGCCGCGGCATTTTTGGCAACCTTCGGTGCGGGGGGGCTGGAAGGTCCGTTGGCTGTGAAGGGGGACGTGACGTTGACCCGTGCGGGCGTTGTGTCTGTGCGGAGAGGTCAGGTGACGGCGATGGGCAACGACCTAACGGTTCAGGCGGATGTGGATCTAACTGGCGCTCGACCCATTGTGACTGCACAGGTGGCAACGCAGACGTTGCGGTTTGCGGTAGGTGATAGTGATGGCTTAGCATCAAGTGGCAACGAAGCCCCTGTTGGCTGGTCGAAAACGCCGATTGATGCCAGCGCGCTGGGGCTGGTGGATGGCACGGTTAGTTTTGCTGCTGAGGCGATGGATTTGAACGGAATCACCTTTGGCAAAACCCGGGCAACGGTAGAGATTGACCGGTCACGGGCGGTGGCGACCATTCAGGAGATGGATGCTTATGAAGGTGCTGTGACAGGCACCTTTGTGGCGAACAATCGAAGTGGGTTTTCTGTGCGTGGTGATTTGAACGTGGCGCAAATTGCTCTGCAGCCATTTTTGGCGGCAACTGCGGAATTAGATAAGTTTACCGGCAAAGCAGATTTTGAAAGTCGCTTTTTGAGTTCAGGCGAGTCTTTGGATGCATTGATGAACAACATGAGCGGTGAAGGGCGTGTCGAGGTTGGGCGCGGCACGATTGAGGGCATTGATCTGGACAAACTGCTGCGCGGCGATGTGACCGGAGGCACCACTGTGTTCAACAGCATGGTTGCGAGTTGGATCATTGAGGACGGTGTGTTGAGCAACGACGATTTACTGATGAGCCTGTCTCGGTTGGTCGCAACGGGAGAAGGCACAGTCGGATTGGGGCTGCGGACAATTGACTACGTGTTTTCACCACAGCTGCGCGGACCGGATGGCCCCAGCCTGATTGTGCCAGTAAAGGTCAGCGGCAGCTGGAGCAACCCAAGCGTGGTGCCGGATCTTGAGGAGGCGGTGAAACGCAGCTTTGATAAAGATATCAAAGTGGTCGAGGACGAAGCCAAAGAGAAGCTTGTGAAAGAGCTGGGCCTTGAAAAGCAGGAGGGTCAATCTACCGAAGATGCGATAAAGGACAAGCTGGAGAAAGAGGCGCTGCGTGGATTGCAGAACCTGCTGGGCGGCAATTGAGCGACACTGAGCAGCGCAATGCGCCACATCTGAACACGTTGATTTTGCTGACAGCCATGTCGGTTTTGTCACTGAACATGTTTTTGCCGTCACTGGCGGCCATCGCCGATGAATTTGGTGTGGACTACGGCGTGGCCAACCTTTCTATGGGCGGATTTCTGGTTGTTACGGCGGTGTTGCAGGTCATCATCGGGCCCTTGTCGGACCGCTATGGTCGGCGACCTGTCGTGCTGGCTGGGATGGTCGTTTTCACAATCGGTTCCATTTGGTGCTTTTGGGCGCAGGACATTGGGGGCTTTCTCTCAGGGCGGATGCTGCAAGCGGCGGGCGTGGTTGGCATTGCGTTGAGCCGAGCCGTGGTGCGGGACATGCATGGGCCAAAGGAGGCCGCCAGCATGTTGGGGTATATCTCAATGGTCATGGCCATTGCGCCAATGACCGGCCCTACCATTGGTGGCTTTCTGCACGAAGCCTTCGGCTGGCGGTCGAACTTTGCGGTTTGCGCGTTGATTGGTTTCGGTTTGTTGTGGCTGACTTGGCGGGACTTGGGGGAAACCAACACCAACCGGGCCGCCACCATGGGGGAACAGTTTGCCACCTATCCTGAGTTGCTGAAGTCGCGTCGGTTCTGGGGCTACGCCCTGTGCAGCAGCCTGTCGGTGGGGGCGTTTTATATCTACATTACCGGAATTGTGTTGATCGGGGTGTCGGTATTTGGGCTGCGTCCAACCACCGTTGGAATGGCAGTTGGCGCCATTGCGGTTGGGTTTTCCTTGGGGTCGTTTTTGTCCGGCCGTTTGGCAAAACGACTGCCGCTTTGGCAGTTGATGATTGGCGGGCGTGTTGTTGGGCTTGTGGGGCTAGTTATTGGCTTTGTGATTGTTCTGGCGGGTTTTGTGCATCCTGTGACCTATGTGGGGGCAGTGATCTTTGTCGGCATGGGCAACGGGTTGACCTTGCCGTCGACAAACAGCGGCGCGATGTCAGTGCGTCCCAAGCTGGCGGGCAGTGCTTCCGGCTTGTCAGGTGCGATGAGTGTGGCGATGGGGGCCGCGTTGACCAGTTTGACCGGGGCGGTTTTAACGCCCGACAACGGTGCGGTACTGATGATGGCGATGATGGGGGGCGTGGTGACGGCTTCACTGCTGTGCGCGGCTTATGTGCGCTGGCTGGATGTTGTGGAGCCGCTGGTGGAGGAAGCGGGTTGACGGCAGTGCACAGCTCGTGCCATCACTCGCCCCATGACCAAGAACAGCATCTTTTTTGGCACGTATTATACCCTGACCACATAGTGGCGGGGTCTTTGGCATCTTCATCCGCTGCGTTTGACGGGGATGAAGACACAGAAACCTTCCAAGACAGTTAGTCCCGGCAAACGTGGCCTCACAATCGAGGTCCGCTATGGGACAGACAAAACAAACAGACGAACAGAGCACCATTGGCTTGGTGGGCTTTGGCGGCTTTGGCCGGTTGATTGCACAGGAGCTTTGGGCAGGCTGTCCGATCCGGATTTGTGATCCAAGTTACACGCGAGCCAGTCTGCCAGACGGGCGGCGCGTGCCGATGGAGGGGCTAGCCGAGGTCGCGCAATGCGACATCGTGATCCTGGCGGTGCCGGTGGCGCGGATGGCGCATGTGTGCCGGGTTTTGGCGCCGCATTTGCGACCGGGCACTTTGGTGCTGGATGTAGGATCGGTGAAGGTTGCACCAATGCGGGACATGCGTGCGTTGTTGCCGCCGCATGTAGAGATCCTGGGCACCCATCCGTTGTTTGGTCCGCAAAGTGCCAAGGGCGGCGTGGCGGGGCGCAAGATCGCTTTGTGTCCGGAGAGGGGAGAAGGCTGGCGCAAGGTGGCGGCCTTTCTGAAGGCGCGTGGGCTTGAGGTGATTGTCACCACTGCGGAGGAGCATGATCGTGAACTGGCGATGGTACAGGGGCTAACCCATCTGATTGGCAAGGTTCTTTCCGACTTAGGGCCGTTGCCGGAGCGTCTGACCACTGCCAGTTTTGATTTGCTACGGGAAGCGGTGGGCATGGTGCAGGACGATCCTCCAACTGTGTTGCACGCAATTGAGGTGGCCAATCCCTACGCTGCGGAGGTACGGGAGGCGTTTTTTGCCCGTGCCAGTGAGCTGCAGGCGCAGTTTGCGCCGCAGCCGGTGGTGATATCCGCATAGGATACAAAAAAAGCCCCGCTCTTTGCGGGGCCATCTTTTTGACGTTTTAGCTGTTCAAGGCGCTTAGCGCTTGCGGTCGCGACGTGCGCTCATGGGCTGGAACGCCACACCAACGTGCGCTTCGCAATAGGGTTTGCCAGCCTGCACGGGCAGGCCGCAGAACCAGAAGTCTTCGGTGGCCGGGTCACCCACAGGCCACTTGCAGGTGCGCTCTGTCAGTTCCATCAGCGTCAGTTTCTTGGCAGTTTTTTCAACTTCGTTGACCTTTGCCAGAGCTTCCGGGCTGATTTCATTTGCCGATGGCTGCGGGGGCAGGGGTTGACCCGCCGGGATGATCTGCTTGCGCAACGACTGCGCGGGACGCGCGGCCACGGCAGGCTCTGTTTTGGGTTCAGGCTTTGGCTCTGCTTTTGGCGCGGCCTTTGCTTTAGGCGCAGCCTTGGCTTTAGGCGCGGCCTTTGGCTTGGCGTCGGCTTTTGGTTTTGCGTCCGCCTTTGTGCCACCGGTGGCGCGGTTAGACAGGCCCAGACGGTGCACCTTGCCAATCACCGCGTTGCGGGTCACCCCGCCCAGCTCCTTGGCAATCTGGCTGGCCGATTGGCCTTCGCCCCACATTTTTTTCAAAAGCTCTACGCGCTCGTCGGTCCAGGACATCCGTCATTCCTCAGCTAAAAAGCGGCCTCCAACAAGGCCGCCTCTGCATTTCTTGGTCAAGCACCTATTCTAATCACCCCAGCCCGAGTTACAAGGCGAAGAATCACCCTCGGGCGCGGCAAATGTCAGAGTGGGGAAGTAAAACCACAGCGACTTTGGGGAAATGGCAGCGATGGCACAGAATATGACAACAGAAATGGGCGTTCGACGCTTTGGTCGGGTAAATTGGTTGGGCTTAGGTACCTTGGCAAAACGCGAAGTATTGCGTTTTTTGGCGGTGTGGACCCAGACGCTTTTGGCCCCCTTGGTCACGGCCGGTTTGTTCTTGTTGATTTTTTCGATTGCCATTGGACCCGGTCGCGGCGCGGTGATGGGGGTTCCATTTCTGACCTTTCTGATCCCGGGCATCATGATGATGACGGTGATCCAAAACGCTTTTGCCAACACCTCATCCTCGATTGTGATCTCGAAAGTGCAGGGCAACATCGTGGACACGTTGATGCCGCCGTTGTCGCCGATGGAAATGGTGTTGGGGTATATGGCCGGTTCCGCGGCGCGTGGACTTTGTGTGGCTGTGGCGATCACCATCGCCTTGTTCTTGGTCTTAGGGCAAGGTGTTGCGCATCCACTTTGGGCGCTGGCGTTTGTTCTACTTGGCGGTGCAATGATGGGGGCAGTGGGAATCGTTGCTGGGATTTTTGCCAATAAATTTGACCAGATGGCGGCGATCACCAACTTCATCGTCACGCCCTTAGCGTTCCTGTCTGGGACGTTCTATTCAGTGGAGGCGTTACCTGAGAGCCTGCAAAGCTTCACGCGAGTGAATCCAATTTTTTATCTGATCGATGGCACGCGTTATGGCATGATTGGCGTCTCTGACGGTGCGCCACTGGTGGGGTTACTCGTTGTCGGTTGCGTAACGGCGGCGTTAATGGCAACGGCATATGTGATGATCAAAACCGGCTATCGGCTTAAAAGCTGATCCAGCCTGGCAGCTGAGAGTAGTCTGTGCGGGAGCCGCCCCGGGGGGCTCCTTCACCTCAGGCACTATCTCCAGAAGGCGACCCACTCAATCAGTTCCGTGAACTTCTTGGCGAACAACAGCGACATGGCGCTGTTGTTGAACACAAGATCGATCCCCAATAGTGCCAGCAGGAACAGAAACAGAAAGATGGCAATTTGGTTGGTCATGAACGCACTGCGCCCCCGGATATGTCTTGGTCGGACCAGATATGCCCGACCCCATCCGAGGGCGCAAGTTTTTGTGATTTGTTAGGCGCTTAGACGCGGCCCATCAGAGCGGCCACATCGGCCATGCGCGCAGAGAAGCCCCACTCGTTGTCATACCAAGCCAGAACACGCACCAGACGTTTGCCAAGAACTTTGGTTTGATCGGCTGCGAAAGTGGCGCTTTCGGTAGTGTGGTTGAAGTCCACAGACACTAGTGGGAGATCGTTGTAGCCCAGAACGCCCTTCATCTCACCCGCCGCTGCTTCGGCCATTACCGCGTTCACGTCTTCCAAAGTCACATCTTTGGAGGCGGTGAAGGTCAGGTCGACAGCGGAGACATTTGGGGTTGGCACGCGAATGGCGGAGCCGTCCAGCTTGCCTTTCAATTCCGGCAGCACTTCCCCCAGTGCTTTGGCAGCGCCAGTGGAGGTTGGGATCATCGACATCGCCGCCGCACGGGCGCGATAGAGGTCTTTGTGACGACGGTCCAGGGTTGGCTGATCGCCTGTGTAGGCGTGGATCGTGGTCATGATGCCTTCTTCGATGCCAAAGGCGTTGTTCAGAACCTTGGCCACCGGTGCAAGACAGTTGGTCGTGCAGGAGCCGTTAGAGATCATGTTGTCGTTGGCTTCGAGCTGTGCCTCGTTCACGCCAAAGACGATGGTCTTTTGGACGTTTTTCGCAGGGGCGGAGATCAGCACTTTCTTGGCGCCACGCTCCAAGTGTTTCTTGGCTTTCTCACCGTCATTGAAGTTGCCGGTGCATTCCAGAACAACATCGACGCCGCTCCAGTCGAGCTCGTCCATATCGTAGGTGGAGTACATGCGCATTGGGCCCATGCCCACGTCCATCGTGCCGTTGCCAGCAACCACTTCGTTGCGGAAGCGACCGTGTACAGAGTCATAGCGGATCAAGTGCGCAGCTGTGTCCAGCGGGCCAGTTGCGTTGATTTTTACAACGCGAACATCCTCGCGCGCTTCTTCTGCGATGTGCATAAGCGTGCTGCGGCCAATGCGGCCAAATCCGTTGATGCCGACGGTAACAGTCATGAGGAGCTCCTGTCCTGCTCTGAACGGTGGAAAAACTGATGTTGGCTATAGAGGGGCAGAAGTCTTTTAGAAAGGTAAAATTCCAATAAAAAATAGTATGTTAGCGATAAACTATTGCGATGCCGCTATCGGTTCCGCTGCCGGTATCGCTAACGGAGGGCGGTGCGGTCGGGTTTGGATAATCAGGCCACGCACAAGCCCCAGGAGTTTTGTTCGATAGGTCGAATCGAATGCTAGCAATGCGGATTTTGGGGAGCCGCATTGTTGCGCTTGATTGATGCCGAGGGATGAATGTCACATTCTGCATGTCAAATGGCGCGTTCTGCGAGTGGCGATAGGTTTTGATCGGCTATCTTGTACACAACAAAGCAAATGGCGCCATAGAACGGGAGGCAGCTTATGCAACTTATCGTGGATGGAAAATCTCATGAGGTGGATGTCGAAGAAGACATGCCGCTGCTGTGGGTGCTTCGGGATGAACTCGGAGTTAAAGGGGTAAAATACGGCTGCGGTGTTGCGGCCTGTGGCGCTTGTACCGTGCATATTGACGGTGTCGCGGTACGGTCGTGTCAGACGCCGGTTGCCGATGTGGATGGTCCGGTGACCACGATCAACGGTCTGGGCAGCCCGGAGGCGATGCATGCTGTGCAGGAAGCCTGGGTTGAGCATCAAGTGGCGCAATGTGGTTACTGTCAGTCGGGTCAGATTATGCAAGCGGCCTCGCTGTTGTCAGAAATTAAGATGCCGTCAGATGCCGAGATTGACGAGGCGATGAGCGGGAACCTTTGCCGCTGTGGCACTTACCCGCGTATTCGCGCGGCGGTGAAGACCGCAGCTGCTAAGATGCAGGAGGCGTAAGTCATGGGCAAGGTAGGTAAAATTGCGCGCCGCACGTTCCTGTTTGGCGCGGTGGCTGTGGCTGGTGGTGTGGCCTTCGGTGTCTACAAAGTGCGCACGCCGTATGAGAATCCGCTCAAAGATGGCCTGGCCGATGGGGCATCAACGTTTAATCCTTGGGTCGTTATCGATGGTGAGAAAATCACCCTGATTACGCCGCATGGGGATAAAGGGCAGGGCGTAGCGCATGCACAGGCGGCTTTGATTGCGGAAGAACTGGACATAGAGTTTGGTCAATTCGAAATCGACTTTGGCAAGCCGGACAAAGCCTATTGGAACCGCGCCCTGGCAGGCGATGGTGCGCCGTTTATGGCGACGGATGAGAGCTTCACAGCCGAAGCCACCCGCAGCTTTATGGGGGGCATGATCAAGTTGCTTGGTATGCAGATCACTGGTGGGTCCACGGCGATGCCGGACAGTTATGAGAAGTTGCGTGAGGCTGGCGCGGTGGCGCGGGAAACCCTGAAGTTGGCGGCGTCTAGCGTGAGTGGCGTACCGGTTTCGCAGTTGAAAACCGCAAATGGCGCGGTGCAGCTCCCGGATGGGACGGAGCTCGCCTACACGGCGCTGGCTGAGGAAGCGGCAAAAGTGGAGCCGGTCACAGAGATATCGCTGCGGAAACCGTCGGAGTGGCGTTTGATTGGCAAGCCGATGCAACGGCTTGACATGGTGGCGAAATCCACTGGCACGTTGGGCTACGGTATCGATGTGGACATCGACGGCATGGTGCATGCGGCGGTGATGTGTAACCCCCGTCAGGGCGGGGCACTCAACGGCTATGACGCAAGCGCCGCCGAAGGTATGCGGGGTGTGCAGAAGGTGGTTGAGGTCAGTGGCGGAGTCGCCGTGGTGGCCGACAACACATGGCGGGCCATTCAGGCGGTGCAGGCGATTGACTTTGATTGGGGTGAGGCGCCGTATCCGGCGGAGCAAGACGGTCATTGGGCGGCGATTGAGGCATCGTTCAATGACGACCAACTTGACAAAGAATGGCGCAATGAAGGCGACGTAACGGAAGCCCTGGCAGGCGGAAAGGCAGTGGAAGCCGCATACCGTGTGCCTTATGTGGCGCATGCGCCGCTGGAACCTCTCAACGCGACCGTGCTTGTTGAGGACGACAAGGTCACCGTTTGGACTGGGCACCAGATTCCACGCATGTTGCAGGATCAGGTGGCTAAGGTTACGGGGCACAAGTCTGAGCAGATCGAGCTGGTAAACCACTTCATGGGCGGCAGTTTTGGACATCGTTTGGAGTTCAAGTATGTTGAATTGGCTGCGGAGATTGCCAATCAGATGCGCGGTACGCCAGTTAAACTCACTTTCAGCCGAGAAGAGGACTTTGCGCATGACTTCCCCCGTCACATCGGTATGGCGCGCGGTAGTGGCGCGGTAAAAGACGGTAAAGTCACCGCAATGGAGTTGCAGGTGGCGATGCCGTCGGTGGTTGTCTCTCAAATGGGCCGTGCAGGTTTGAGTGTGCCGGGGCCAGATATGCAGATCGCGGCCGGCGCGTGGAACAACCCCTATGGCTTGGAGAACTTCCGCATGCGGGCCTACCGCGTTCCTGAATTGGCACCGGTGTCGAGTTGGCGCTCGGTTGGGGCCTCTGCGGGCGGGTTCTTTTTTGACAGTCTATTGGATGAGTTGATCCACGAGGCGGGGGCCGATCCGCTGCAAGAGCGCATTCGCCTGATGCAGCATGATGTAAGCCGCACAGTGCTGGAAGCCGTGGGCGAAATGTCCAATTGGGGCAGCCCATTGGGGCCAAACAAAGGGCGCGGCGTGGCTTTCGTGGAAAGTTTTGGTGTGCCAACGGCGGAGGTGATCGAGGTTACTAACACCGAGGACGGTATCACCATCGACAAGGTTTGGGTGGCCGCTGATGTAGGCACGGTGATTGATCCGGTGAACTTTGAGAACCTCGTGCAGGGTGGTGTGATCTTTGCGCTGGGACACGCGATGAACAGCGAGATCACGTATTCTGACGGAATGGCGGAACAGGCCAATTATTGGGATGCGGAGGGTATGCGCATGTCGCAGTGCCCGGAGATCATGGTGCGAGGCTTGGAGAATGGCGACAAGTTGCGCGGGATTGGCGAGCCGCCTGTGCCACCGGCCGCGCCTGCGCTAGCCAATGCGATCTTTGCGGCGACGGGGCAGCGTATTCGCGAGCTGCCGCTCTACCACCACATCGATTTTGCCTGAATAAGAAAGGCCCGCCGGTTTGGCGGGCCTTTCTCTTAGTTGGGTATGAAGTTCGGTGGGCGTTTCTCAAAGAACGCGGCGCGGCCTTCTTTGGCGTTGTCGCTGCCCAAAAGAAGCGGTTGCAGGTCGCGTTCATAGTCAATCGCGCGGTCCATGCGGCCACTGTCAAAGGCCTTGATGGCGCGTAACGCTTCTGGTCCCAAGGTTTCGACGTGTTTGGCAAGTTCCAGAGCAGTTTCGAGCGCTTTTCCATCTTCGACCAATTCGTCCACCATGCCGATGCTCTCTGCCCGCTCTGCGCTAACAGGTTTGGCGTATAGCATGATCTGACGGGCGCGGGCTTGGCCCACGCGGGCGGGCAAGGAGGCCAACAGACCGTAGTCTGGCATCAGGCCGATTTTCGGAAAGGCAGCCATGAAGCGGGCGGAGTTGCCCGCGATAACCGTGTCACACAACATGGCCACCGCCAGACCTGCACCAGCCGCCCAGCCTTCGACGGCGGCAATCACCGGAACCGAGCCGCCAGTGATCTGGTTCACCATGTGTTTGACGTGTTCAAAGTTGATGCGTTTGAGGCGCGCCGGCGCGTCCATCGCAGCAATGTCGCCGCCGGATGAGAAATTGCCGCCTGCACCGGTGATAATGATCGCACGAATGGTGGTGTCCTCTTCGGCCTGTTCCAAAGCCATGGAAATCGCTTCGCGAGTGGCCACGCGGATCGGATTCAGGCGAGCGGGATCGTTGAGCGTCAGCACCAGCGCATTGTCGATACGTTCTGAAAAAAGTGGTTGGTCTGACATGGCGGCTCCTGGGAAAAGTTGGTTGCCTGATAGTAATTGGAGTGGTGGCGGGCTCAAGAGGGTTTGAGAGAATTGGCACGTGACGTCATTGGCGGGTGAAGCGTGGAAAGAGGTGGTCTTCCCTTGGTTGATGTCTGGCGCTATGGTCATCCCGTAAGGGATTGAGGTGCAACGACAATGACAGAGATCCGAAAGATTTTGCATGTCGAAGATGATGCGGATATTCGCGAGATCACCTATTTGGCTTTGGCCGAATTTGGCGGCTTTGACGTGATGCAATGTGCCAATGGTATGGACGCGATCAAGAAGGCGGCCAAATTTGCACCGGACCTGTTGCTGCTTGATGTGATGATGCCTGGGCTGAGCGGGTTGGAAACCTTGAATAAGCTGCGCCGTCAGGATGAATTGGCAGACGTGCCGGTGGTGTTTATGACGTCCAAAGACGTCACCTCGAAACACCACTCTGACATCCGGGAAAACGCTGCGGGTGCGATCCAGAAGCCGTTTGATCCGGTTGCCTTGCCGGATCAATTGCGGGCCATTGTTGCCAATGCGAAGTAACCCCGCTTAGGCGGTTTCAATTACACAGCCAAGCTCTTCGGTAAGTAAGTCTGTGGCGACAAGAATGTCTTCCATTTGAGCGTCACAAGGCACTTGAGACTGGCTGCGCTCAAGCAGGGCTTCAGCTTTCTCTGCCAGATGACCCAATCGGTGCAGACCGTAAGTGGCGCATATGCCGGCCAGTTTGTGAGCGGCGCGATGCAGCCCTTCAAGGGCAGGGTGGTCGACACCATGCTCCAGAAGTGTCGCGGTGTATTCTTCGATTTCCGCCTCACGTTGAGGTAAGCCAGACATGAAATGACGGCGAAGACGGTCAAACTTGTCTTGATGGTCGTCTGGAAACATGTTGTTGCTCCTTCTGGTCCTTACAATTGGGGCAGTTCGATACTGATGTTGTCTTCGGTGTCGCAGAGTGGGAAGACTGCGTAAAACCTGGTGCCTTCTCCCAGTGTGCTTTCAAAGTCGATGGAGGCGCCGTGGTCTTCGATTATTTGGCGGGCGATGGAAAGGCCAAGTCCAGAGCCTTCAAAGTTGCGGCAGTCAGAGTTGTCGACCTGCGTGAACTTTCCAAAGATCTGGTTGCGCTCGGTCTCCGGGATGCCAACGCCATAGTCTCTGACCTCAAGCAACGCGCAGCCGTCGACCAAACGGGCGCTGAGCTCAACATATCCACCTTCGTGCGAGAATTTCACCGCGTTGGATAATAAGTTATCTAGCACTTGCATCATGCGCTCATGGTCGGCGCGGACTGTTAAGGGGAATGGCGGCGGATTGGTGCGCACGACAATCTCATATTGATCAGCATATGGGGTGATCGATTGGGCGGCGTCATTGAGCAGCTCACTTAGGTCCACTGGAGCGAAGTGATAGACCATCTTGCGCGCTTCCATCTTTTGGATGTCTAGCAGGTCGTTGATCAGCTTGCTTAGTCGTTTGCTGTTCTTGTGGGCGATGTCCAGCATCCGTTCCGTTTTTTCCGGATCCTTGGATAAGTTGGTTTCTCGCAGTAAGGTAAGTGAGCCGGTAATGGAGGTCAGCGGTGTACGTAGCTCGTGGCTGACAACTGAGACAAATTGGGATTTGATCTCATAGCTTTCCCGCGCCTTGTCACGCTCGGACCGCAGTTCATCCATTTGATCCAATGTGCGCTGATACATGCGCAGGAAAATGGTGGAGCATTCCAATACAAAATAAAGCACAAAAAGCGACGTGGCGAAGTGCAGCCAGAGGGGCGAAGTGAATGCAGCTTCTTCTGAAAGGATGTCTGACACCGGGATGAAGATAAAGAGCGCCCCGTAGGTGATAAGACGCAGCGCCAGCACCTGCTTGAGCTGGTGGTTGTTTACTGCCGCAAAAAGGCCTGCGGCAAAGAGAAAGAACAGTGAAGTGAAGTGTTCTCCGGGGCCTTCTAGCCGTGCCAACATCAAAGTGAAGGCCGCAATCGACACGGCTGACAGCGCATTTGAGGCAAATAGGAATTTCAGGAGCCTGTGGCTGTGGCGCAGTGAGTGGTTGGTGCGATGGGTGACTTTATGACAGACAATGCCATCGAACACTTCACCAACCTGAATGAGAAGATATGTAAGAGCTGCGAGGGGCCAAGAGAAATAAAATCCGCACAAGAAGCCGGCACCTGCATAGATGCCCTGACGTTGCCAGAACAAGGCCGCGCCGCCGCTGGCGAAATCGTGCAATTGTTGTTTGAGCCGGCGCGAGTGTTCTACCGGCGGCTGGCGGCGCGGGAAAAGTACCCGTAGATTTCTCGCGAAACGGCGCAGAACCGGCGAATCCAACCGGGAGCGGTTTGAGTGGTCAATGTGCATTCTGCTACATCCGGTATTGATCGGTTGTGTCGCCAAGGTGTGGTTCGGCGTCTTTGGCCCGAAGAAAGCAGCAGAATGTGGCCCAAAAATGGTGGGGTCTTGGCAGGAAAAGGATTTTCTTAACTCGGGCGGGCGCTCGTGTCTGTTTGGAAAACACGTCCATCATGTTCCAAGTTGCCAACCGCCTCTGCCCGAACAAAATCGAGCAGCTTGAAAGTGGTGTCTATGTGACCGTTCTTGTGGGGCACGTAGCCAGATTGATCGAAAGTGCCCGTGGCCTCAATGACGTCTCCAGGGGTAACCGTTTCGCGGAACCGGGCGATCAGTGCCTTATCAGTCACAGTGAAACAGACACGCTTAGGGTAGCGAAACCCCGGGGCTTCCGCCTCGGTCGCGGTGCTAGCGGAGATATCCACCAACAGTCGTGGCTCCGGTTCAGACAATAGCAACGTATGGGCTATTTCGCCTTTAACGTGAAAATTGAGGAAGTATGGCTGCATCTTTCTACCTATGATCCTCTTTACGTGACGCCTAACTGCTGTGTGCAGGTTTGGCGGCACAAGGTGGCATTTTGGTGTTTGAGGCTGGGAATTTTCACGAAGCAATTCGTTAACATGCCGAGCCGTTAACAAAGGTTTCGCGCTAATTGGTTGATAGAGAGTAAATTTTTTGCATAACATTTACATAAAAATGGGAAAACTGTGTTTTAGGAGCAGAAACAATCGACAAAATTTTTGAGTTGAACCTTTTGTGTAGAGTTTGACTAAAAATTGTGTCTCAATCGATTTGTGGGTGAAAGTGGATCCAGGTTTCGTTCGCGGCATGGTAGTGCCGGAACGATGAACTTAGAGATCGAGTACTGATTTTCCGGTTGTTGCGTTGACGGTTTTTGGGGCTCGTTTCTAGAGGCGGGCTGTCTGGTTTCTGTACGGTTTTGTGTGGTGATGAGTGTTCGGGTGTGTGTTCGGCGTGCGCTAGAATGGCCGCGTTATTGTGTGAGTGAGTTCATTTGGTACCTGGGGCAATGAGTATCCGGAGAAATTGGGGAAATGCTGACGACTACCCTGTCATTCGAGAACATGCACAAGCATGGCGAATTGATGGTCAATCTGCTGAGGGCGCGAAAGCAGTCCTTTATCGTGCAGAACAACTGGGACCTGCCCGAAGTGGCAGGCATGGAGTATGACCAATACGACACACCAGCGTCAAGCTGGATTGCAGTACATGAAGGTGAACGTGTGTTGGCCGGTGTGCGGCTTACGCCCACAACAGCCCGCTGCGGCATGTACTCTTATATGATTCGAGATGCTCAGAAGGGCATGCTTGAATCCATTCCAACCAAACTGCTTTATGATGAGGCACCGATCGATCCTCACATATTGGATGCGAGCCGAGTATTTGTGGCGCGGGATGTGCCTGCGGAAGGTCGCACCGAAGTTCAAACGCAGTTGATGAGAAAGCTGATCGACACCGCGAAGGACATGGAGGCCAAACAGGTTTTGGGACTCGTTCCCGCGGTGTGGCCGCGATGGATTCGACGTCTCGGTCTCATTGCTGAACCGGCTGGACCGGTAATGCTGGTGGATGGTGCACCTGTGCAAGTTGCGCGTATGGATCTGACACATTCGCACCACTAGAAGAGGCGATTTCATCCAAATGCCGCTGTGACTGTAGGTGTTCGGTCTTTTTCCTCCAGAGCGTCGTGCAGAAGTGATTCATAAGCACGGCGCTCCATTTCCGTTTGGAAGCCGCTTGCAGGGTGTAGCCGCACAGCTTTTCGCAAATCGGATGCGCGCGATCTGGAGGAGCGTTCCTGAACGCTTGCGGCTGCCTTATGCAGCGCGTCTAGAGCGCCGCCACGCGTTAGCGTTCGCAATTTGACGGGCTCGCCAAAGCAGACTTTGTTTTGCAACCCGTCAAATTGCTTGGACGGAACATATTCAAGACGGCTATTGAGTTCAGCCTCAAAGCGGGCGCTGGAGTAGTCTGCGCTATTAGGCAGGGTACCGATGAAAACTCCGTCGCCTCGATATGTGACCCGCGCGGCATCGTGGGCCAGAACGGACATCAGCTCGCTGCCGATGTCTGTTAGAAGTTGGCGAAATGCAACAGCCGAAAGGGTAGTGTAGGCGCTCTCAGCTGTGGTGACTTTCAGAGCAAAGGCCTGCGTGCGCATACGTTGGCGACGTGGCATGTCCAGTACATGTTTTTCAAACGCCATGCAGCCGACAAGTTGGGTAACACCGGTGATCTCAATTGGTTCGCTCAGGCTATGGGCGGTGTTGAAGATTAGATCTTTTTTTAGCGCAGCCTTCTCCGACATGCTGACCGAGAGTTCCCTTTGTTCAGCAACTTGACGTTCTGCTATGTTAATCCGGGTAAAAAGTTCCAAGAAGTCGAAGGGTTTGGTGACGTAGTCGGAGGCCCCTGCTTCAAAGGCGGCGTCGATATATTTCTTTTGCGACATTGCCGTCAGCATAAGAATTGGCGTGCGCGCGTATGGCTTTGTCTTGCGGATTTTTTTGGCCAGTGTGATGCCGTCCAAAATCGGCATTTGAACGTCCAGCAGGAAGCAATCAAATGGCACTTTGGCTTTTGAGAGGGCGCGAATAGCATCTGGTCCAGAGGTCACAGTGACTATGGTATGATCGGTTTTGGCTGCCACTGCTGCTGACAGCAGTTCGCAGATGTGTTCGTCGTCATCAACGGCCAATATTTTCATAGTCCCAGCCCTTTCTGGCGCTGTTTCTGTGCTTTCTACCTACCTAACTGTGTCACTCATTACTGCCGACGTTCTCATCGGTCCTGTAGAAGTGAGTATGTTGGGTGATTGCGGTCAGAAAGGGGCGGGAATGGTGCTCAGGGGGGGTAAATTAAGATTTTGTTAACCCAGGTTTCTATGGGGGAAATAGGGCAGGGTATTGGAAATGCGGCAGGATTTCGGCGCAGGTCTGCCCAAATCAACCTTGAGGTGAAGGGCGGATTCTCACCTCGCGCAAGTTTTTCTTAAACAAACTTCCGGAAGATTTTTGTCTGGTCAAACATGTCTTCCAGCGCATGCATGCGGGACTCCGTCTGATCCCAGCGGGCTTCCTGTACGGCCGCGATCAGGGTTTCAGACAGGAGCATCATAGACACAGTCGAATCCCAGGCTGACGGCGCTTCGATGCGACATTTTAGGGAAACATCAGAGTATTGGCTGATTGGGCTTTGCCATTGGTCGGTGATCAGCGCGATTTTGGCGCCACGTTCCTTCGCGATTTCAGCTAGGCGGAGTGTGGAGTTTTCGTAGCGGCGAATGTCGTAAATCAAAACCACATCGCCTTCGGACATATCCAGTAAATCGTGTGGCCAGGCATTTGAGGTCCCGCGAATGTGACGCACGCGGGCGCGGATAACCTGCATATGGAGGTGTAGATACTCGCTCAGTGCATGGGTTATTCGACCACCGGTGATGTAAAGCGCGCGTTTCTCATCCGCAAGTAATGCGGTTAGCAAATCAAACTGTTCTGAGTCGATATTGGCCAAGGTTTGGCGAATGTTGCTCATCACCGCATCGGTGAAGCGGTTGAGAATATGCGCTTCCGGAGCGCTTTGTGCCCAGCTTTCGTGTTTCGCAATGGGATTGGAGAAACGGGCTTCCACCTCCTGTCGCAGCGTGTCCTGAAACTCTGGGAAGCCAGAGTATCCAAGCTTTTGCACCATGCGGGCCACGGTGGGCGTGGAGACAGAAGCTTTCTCAGCAAGGCGTGTGATCGAGCCCATACCCGACATCGGATAGTTCTCCAAAATCACACCGGCGAGCTGGCGTTCTGCTCGGGTCAAACTGTCATAAATTTTGTTTATCGTTTCCTGTGCGGTGTCTTTCACGGAGGGCTCACTTACTAACTGCTACAAATGTAATCATAGTTTCAAAGTAATCATCTGAGAAGAAAAATTTTCAGAATAATTATTGACAGGGCGGGTGACTCTGAAGAAGTTTGTTCACAAATGCGACTTGGCACGACAGGACCAATATGACCCTAGACGATTCAGAGGCGGTGAAGATCGAAGGCGATATAGCGCCATGCGACGTTCTGTTTGTGTGCGAACACGCCTCATGCAGCTTTCCGCCAGAGTTCGGAGATTTGGGGTTGATTGAGGATGTGCGTCGCAGTCACGTTGCATGGGATCCTGGCGCGTTGGCATTGTCCCGGGAATTGGCCAAACGTTTCGGTTCGACGCTTGTGGCCGGAGGTGTTTCGAGACTGCTCTATGATTGCAACCGTCCCCCGGAAGCGCCGGACGCGGTGCCAGTCCAAAGCGAAATTTTTGAGATTCCTGGCAACGCGGATATATCTGAGGCGGATCGCCGGGAGCGGGTGGCCCAAATTTATCAACCGTTCAAGGAAGCGGTGGAGCAGGTAATCGAGGTTGTGCACCCGAAGGCGATTGTTACGGTGCATTCGTTTACTCCCGTGTATCACGGTAATCAGCGCGCAGTAGAAATTGGCATTCTGCATGATCGAGACACTCGGCTGGCCGATCGCATGTTGACGTCCATGGCGGGCGGGCCTTTTCTTACGCTCCGCAACGACCCCTACGGCCCGGAACACGGTGTGACGCATTCTTTGCGGATCTATGCGTTGCCCAACAAGTTGCCCAACGTGATGCTTGAAGTTCGCAATGACCTGTTGGCGGACGATGCCAAGGCCGCGCTGGTTGCTGACGCGCTGGAAGCCGCTATTGCGCAAGGCATGGCAGAACTTCGCGACGCGGGGGAGATCGTCTGATGCCCAGGCTCATTCGCTATTACATCCACGGCGTAGACTGGTTTAACCGAAAGGTTGGCCGATTTGTCATGTATGGCATCTTTGTCATGATGGGCATCCTGCTGTGGTCGTCTTTCTCCAAGACCTTCCTGACGCCGTCGATGTGGACGTTGGAGATGGCGCAATTTGCCATGGTGGCGTATTACGTGCTTGGCGGGCCGTACTCGGTTCAAATGGGGTCCAATGTACGCATGGACTTGTTCTACGGTGAGTGGACGTTGCGCCAGCGGGCGATTGTTGACGCGATGACCGTCTTCTTCTTGGGGTTCTATCTGGTGATCCTGATTCACGGGGCCGTGGGATCCAGCGCCTACTCATTGGGGCATTTTGGCGTAGAGCCTTACACCTTCTACAAAGATCTTGTGATTGCCTACGTCACTGGTGGTAAAGAGGCCGCGAGCGAGATCATTGGATATATCGAGCGCAGTCCTACGGCCTGGCGCCCCGTTCTTTGGCCGATCAAACTCATCATGGTTTTTGGCTTTATTCTTATGCTCTTGCAGGCGATTTCAGAGCTCATGAAAGATATCGCGCGCATCCGCGGAGTGGACTACTAATGTCTTACGAAATGATCGCCATTCTGATGTTCTCGACCATGATGCTGATGCTCATGACCGGGCAGCGTGTCTTTGGCGCAATTGGCTTTGTTGGGGTTCTGGCAGCGGTGCTGCTGTGGGGGACCGGTGGCTCTGATATTGGCTTCTCTGCCGCGATGAAACTGATGAAGTGGTATCCGTTGCTGACGCTGCCGATGTTCATTTTTATGGGCTATGTGCTGAGTGAGTCCAAGATCGCCGACGATCTCTACAAGATGTTCCATGTCTGGATGGGGCCGGTCAGAGGTGGTCTCGCCATCGGGACCATTCTGTTGATGGTTCTGGTCTCTGCGATGAACGGTTTGAGTGTGGCTGGCATGGCGATTGGCGCCACCATTGCACTGCCGGAGCTGCTGAAACGCGGCTATGACAAACGCATGGTCACCGGGGTCATTCAGGCCGGATCCAGCTTGGGTATTCTGGTGCCGCCCTCTGTGGTTCTGGTGCTCTACGCCATGATTGCTCGGCAGCCTGTTGGGCAGTTGTGGTTGGCTGGTGTTTTCCCGGGCTTGATGATGGCGGCGATGTTCATCCTCTATGTAGTGATCCGCTGTCGTATCCAACCGGAGCTTGGTCCGGTTTTGCCGGAAGAAGAGCGCAACATCAGCCGCGCTGAAAAGATGAAATTGCTGCGGGCTGGCCTGCTGCCACTGGTGATCTTCGCCACCATGATGATCCCGTTTGTGAACGGCTGGACTTCGCTTGTGGAAAGCTCCGCTATTGGAGCGATCACAGCTTTTGTGGCTGCGGTGTTGAAAGGCCGTATGACCCGAGAGGTGTTTGAAAACTCCGTACGCAGCACGCTGGGCATTTCCTGTATGTTCATGTGGATCATTCTTGCGGCATTGGGTTTTGGTGCGGTGTTTGACGGGCTGGGCGCAGTGAAAGCCATCGACAACCTGTTCACGGAGCAACTGGGTCTTGAGCCATGGATGATCCTGATCTTGATGCAGTTGAGCTTCATCATCATGGGCACCTTTCTGGATGACACAGCGATGTTGGTCATCGTGGCGCCGCTCTACGTGCCGCTGGTACAAGCGCTTGGCTTTGATTTGATTTGGTATGGCGTGCTTTATACGATCACCACTCAGATCGCCTATATGACGCCGCCCTTTGGCTATAACCTGTTTCTTATGCGGGCCATGGCGCCCAAAGAAGTCACCCTACGCGACATATATCGCAGCATCGTGCCCTTTGTGGCGGTGATGGTCCTGGCCCTAACGTTGGTCATGGTCTTCCCGCAGATCGCACTGTGGCTGCCAAACTATGTTTACGGAAAATAACAACACAAAAGAGCGCCGCGAACGGGGCCGAAACGCAACAAGGAGAGTACGAGATGACGACTAGACGTAAGTTTCTTCAGACAGCTGGTGTTGGCGCAATGGCCGCACCTCTGGCGACACCGGCGCTGGCTTCCAGCACCATCAAGTGGCGTATGCAGACCTATGCAGGTCCATCGTTGGCAGCACATGTGATTGATCCGGCCATCGAGATGTTCAACAAAATTGCGGGCGACCGCATGCAGATTGAACTGTTCTACGCTGATCAGCTGGTCCCAACCGGTGAGCTGTTCCGTGCCATGCAAAAAGGCACCATCGATGCGGTGCAATCTGACGATGATTCCATGGCGTCCCCAACCGAAGTCACCGTGTTTGGCGGCTACTTCCCATTTGGCTCGCGTTACAGCCTCGACGTACCAGTACTGTTCAACCAGTACGGCCTGAACGAAATCTGGGACGAAGAGTACTCTAAGGTTGGTGTGAAACATATCAGCGCTGGTGCATGGGATCCATGCCACTTTGCCACCAAAGACCCAATCAACTCGCTGGCCGACCTCAAAGGCAAGCGCGTCTTCACCTTCCCAACTGCGGGCCGCTTCCTGAGCCAGTTTGGCGTGGTGCCTGTGACCCTGCCATGGGAAGACATTGAAGTGGCGGTTCAGACCGGCGAGCTCGACGGCATCGCATGGTCCGGTATCACCGAGGATTACACCGTGGGTTGGGCCGACGTGACCAACTACTTCCTGACCAACAACATCTCCGGCGCATGGGCGGGCAGCTTCTTTGCCAACCAAGGCCGTTGGAACGAACTGCCGGAAGACTTGCAGACGCTGTTCCGCGTCTGCTGTGACCAATCACACTATTACCGTCAGTGGTGGTATTGGGGTGGTGAAGCCAACCTACGCGTTAACGGCGACAAGATGCAGCTGACCAGTATCCCTGATGATGAATGGGCCACCGTGGAAACCGCAGCTGTGAAGTTCTGGGATGAAATTGCAGCTGAGAGCCCAACCAAAGCAAAGGTTGTTGAGATCTTCAAAAAGTATAACGCGGACATGCAGGCTGCTGGTCGTCCTTACCGCTAAGACTTAGATCTCAGAGTTGAGACAAATTCGAAGCCCCGGTTTGATCGCTGGGGCTTCGGTGACACCAAGAGAAAGTGCATCAGATGTCGGGCAATTTGACCCTAGAGGAGTTGGGCGCGCTGAGCGCCAGCGGCGAAATTGACACCGTTTTGGCCTGCATTGTGGATATGCAAGGCCGCTTGATGGGTAAGCGTTTTTTGGCTCAACATTTTGTCGACAGCGCCTGGGAAGAGACCCATTGCTGCAATTATTTGCTGGCCACCGATCTCGAGATGCACACGGTGGAAGGTTATGCCTCCACCAGCTGGTCTGCCGGGTATGGCGACTACTTGATGAAGCCGGACCTCACCACGCTGCGCAAAGCGGCTTGGTTGGAGGGCACCGCCCTTGTGATCTGTGATGTGATGGATCATCACGGTCACCATGATATTGCGCATTCCCCGCGTGGCATGCTGAAGAAGCAAATCGCGCGTTTGGCGGAGATGGGCTTTGAGGCTGTGTCTGCAACGGAGCTGGAGTTTTTCATCTTTGAGCAGAGCTTTGATGAGTTGGCCAAGAGCGGTTACCGCGATTTGGCCCCGATCAGCCGCTACAATGAAGATTATCACATCCTGCAAACCACCAAAGAAGAAGGCGTTATGCGCACTCTGCGGAATACGCTTTATGCGTCGGGCATTCCGGTGGAAGGCTCCAAAGGCGAGGCGGAGACAGGGCAGGAAGAGCTTAATATTCGATATGGCAGCGCGATGGATGCTGCGGAAAATCACACCGTGTCCAAACATGCTGCCAAAGAAATTGGCTGGCAACAGGGGCATGCTGTGTCGTTTTTGCCAAAGTGGCGTCACGACAAGGTTGGCTCAGCAAGCCACGTGCATCAGTCGCTCTGGACCAAAGACGGTGTGCCAGCGTTTTACGATCCGGATGCGGAGCTGGGCATGTCCGAGCTGGCGCGGCACTATCTTGGCGGATTGCTGAAATACGCTGACGATATCACCGTGTTCCTTGCGCCGTATGTGAACAGCTACAAACGCTTCCAAAAAGGCAGTTTTGCGCCCACTGCTAAGGTTTGGTCCGTGGACAACCGCACGGCCGCGTTCCGACTGTGTGGCGATGGCAGCAAAGCGGTGCGGGTTGAATGCCGTGTGCCGGGGGCCGACATGAACCCCTACCTTGCGATTGCGGCTATGTTGGCGGCGGGCATTAAGGGCATTGAGGAAAAATGTGATCCGGGTGCCCCGTTGACCGGCGATGCTTATGAGAACAGCAACGAAGAGATTCCGACTACGTTGAAAGGCGCAACAGAAGCCCTACGTGGATCCAAGATGCTGCGCGAGGCCATGGGACACGATGTGATCGATCACTACGTGCGCATGGCAGAATGGGAGCAAGAAGCCTTTGAGGCGGTTGTGACCGATTGGGAAATTGCCCGTGGTTTTGAGCGGGCCTAAGACCGGTGCTGGGGGTGCGCTCCTCACATCCCCGGCGGACTAATGAACTAAGAAAAGCGGGGCAGGTGCCCCCTCTGAATGGAGTGTTGCCATGAGCGGCATGTTGACGTGTATTTCTCCGATCGACGGATCGGTCTTTGCTGAACGCCCGGTGCTGAGCACGGATGAGGCTTTTGCTGCGGTTAAACGCGCAAAGGACGCGCAGAAAGCCTGGGCGGCGCGGCCGTTGCAGGAGCGGGTTGAGCTGGTGATGGCCGGTGTTGCGGCTGTGGGCGCGATGAACGATGATATTGTGCCAGAGATTGCCCAAATGATGGGGCGTCCGGTGCGCTACGGTGGCGAATTTGGGGGCTTTAACGAGCGCGCCAGTCACATGGCAAAGATTGCCGAAGAGAGCTTGGCAGACATTCAGGTGGGCGAAGACGATACTTTCAAGCGCTACATCAAACGACTGCCACATGGCGTGGTGTTTGTGGTTGCACCTTGGAACTATCCCTACATGACAGCGATCAACACGGTCGCGCCTGCGCTGATCGCAGGTAACACCGTGGTGCTGAAGCACGCGACGCAAACCCTGGTCGTGGGTGAGCGCATGGCGCAAGCGTTCCACTCCGCCGGTGTGCCGGAAGACGTGTTTCAGAACGTATTCCTGAGCCACGGCGTGACAAACGAATTGATTGCGGGCAACGCGTTTGATTTTGTGAATTTCACCGGTTCCGTTGGTGGTGGTCAGGCAATGGAGCGCGCCGCTGCGGGCACCTTTACTGGTGTTGGTACTGAACTTGGCGGCAAAGATCCGGGCTATGTCATGGAAGACGCTGATATCGATGCTGCGGTGGATACACTGATCGACGGCGCGATGTTCAACTCCGGTCAGTGCTGCTGTGGCATTGAACGTATCTATGTGCACGAGAGCTTGTATGACGAGTTTGTCGCCAAGGCCGCGGCGATTGTGAAAGGCTACAAGCTGGGCAATCCGCTGGACGAGGACACCACCATTGGTCCAATGGCGAACGTGCGTTTTGCCAATGAAGTGCGCGCACAGATTGCCGAGGCCTTGGAAGCCGGTGCCACCGCGCATATCGAGACTTTTGCCGAAGATGATGGCGGCGCTTACCTGACGCCACAAATCCTGACCGATGTGACCCACGAGATGCGCGTGATGCGCGATGAGAGCTTTGGTCCAGTTGTTGGCATCATGAAGGTGTCCTCCGATGAGGAAGCCATCGCGCTTATGAATGACAGCGAATTTGGCCTGACCGCGTCGCTGTGGACCAAAGATGTCGAGCGCGCCGAGCGGGTGGGCAATGAGATCGAGACCGGCACCGTGTTCATGAACCGCGCTGATTACCTCGATCCGGGCCTGTGCTGGACCGGCTGTAAAAACACAGGTCGTGGCGGTGGGTTGTCGGTGATCGGCTACCAGAACCTAACACGACCAAGGAGCTATCACCTGAAAAAGGTGACTGTATAAACATGGGGATCCGTTCTCTGTCAGTGCTATGAGAACGGGTAAACCGGGTGCCGGA